>Ga0335074_10002839_pt1 | contig 23616 bp, 5 predicted proteins | sample Lox_Sample_23_FD_206715 | JGI IMG/M metagenome (GOLD analysis project Ga0335074, IMG submission 206715) | Soil microbial communities from Loxahatchee National Wildlife Refuge, Florida, United States - Lox_Sample_2.3 | ecosystem: Environmental > Terrestrial > Soil > Wetlands | place: USA: Florida...
GGGCTGTGCATCGAGCGCTGCCCGGCCATGATCGTCGGCCTGCTGGCCATCCTCAAGGCCGGCGGCGCCTATCTGCCGCTCGACCCCGGCTACCCGCGCGAGCGGCTCTCCTACATGCTGCGCGACAGCGGCGCCCAGCTGGTGCTGACCGGCGCCGCCCACGCTGGCCGCCTGCCGCCGCTGCCCGGCGTGCGCCTCGTCATGCTCGATGCGGACGGCGCCGCCGAGCTGCCCGGGCAGGCCGAGCTGACGCCGCTCGATCCGGACAGCATCGCCTACCTCATCTACACCTCGGGCTCCACCGGAACGCCGAAGGGGGTCGCGGTCAGCCGGCGTGGCCTGGACCAGTACATCGATTGGTGCGTGCAGTTCCTGCCCGGCCAGGGCTGCGGGGCACCGGTCATCTCGCCGCTCAGCTTCGATGCTACAATCAGCGCGCTTTGGGTGCCGCTGGCGACGGGCCAGCCGGTCTGGCTGGTGCCTGACGGCGAAGAAGTCGCGGGGCTGGTGGCCTTGCTGCGGCAGCGGCCGCATTTCAGCCTGATCAAGACCACTCCGGCGATGCTGGAGGCGTTCACCGCCGAACTCGAGCCCGCCGAGCTGGCGGAGGCCGCGCATTGCCTGCTGATCGGCGGCGAGGCGCTCAACTGGTCCACGCTGGCGCCGTGGCTGGCGCACGCGCCCGGCATGCGCCTGATCAACGAGTATGGCCCGACCGAGACGGTGGTCGGCTGCTCGGTTTACGAGGCCGGACAGGCCGCGCAGGCAACATCCGCCGGCGTCCCGATCGGGCGGCCGATTGCCGGGGCGCGGCTGTATGTGCTGGACACCGCCATGGAGCTGCTGCCGATCGGCGCCATCGGCGAGTTGTATATCGGCGGCGCCGGCGTGACGCGCGGCTATTTCGGCCGCCCCGGACTGACCGCCGAGCGTTTCCTCCCCGACCCGTTCGGGCCGCCCGGCGCGCGCATGTACCGCACCGGCGACCGGGTGCGGCGCCAAGCCGACGGCACCCTGCTCTATCAGGGCCGCCTCGACCACCAGGTGAAAATCCGCGGTGTCCGCATCGAGTGCGGCGAGGTGGAAGCGGCGCTGCTGGGCGATAGCGCTGTTGCGGCCGCCCTGGTGATGGCACAGGACGGTCCGGGCGGCCCGCGCCTGGTTGCCCACCTCGCGCTGGCCGACCCGCTGGCAACTGCGGAAACTGTGCAGCTGCGCCTGATGCAATTCCTGCCCGCGCACATGGTTCCGACAACGATCCTGCTGCACGACCGGCTGCCGCTGACCGCCAACGGCAAGGTCGATCGCGAGGCGCTCAGCGCGATCGCCCTGCCGCAGCCTACAGGTGCGGCTGCCGTGCCCCCGCGCGACCCGGTCGAGGAGGTGTTGGCCGGCATCTGGTGCGAGCTCCTCGGCTGCGCCGCCGTCGGCATTCATGACGACTTCTTTGCGCTGGGCGGCCATTCACTGCTGGCGACCAGGGTCGCCTCCCGCATCCGTTCGCAATGCGGCGTCGACCTGCCCCTGCGCGAGCTGTTCGCCCTGCCGACCATCGCCGCGCTGGCGGCAACGGTTCGCGAGCGCTTCGGGTCCGCGAGGCTGCCGCCCCTCACTCCGGCGCCGCGCGTCGGACCCCTCATTGCATCGTTCGCACAGCGGCGACTCTGGTTCATCGATCGCCTGGAAGGCGCCTCCGACCTTTACAACATGGCCAGCGCCGCGCGCCTGACCGGCACGCTAGACCTCCCCGCCCTGCGGGCCGCCTTGTCCGAGATCGTGGCCCGGCACGAGGTACTCCGCACCCGGCTCGTCGAGGCCGACGGTGCCCTGGTTGCCGTGATCGATCCGCCCGCGGCGGTGCCCCTGCCGGTCCGCGACCTTGACGCGGCCGGCCAGGCGAAGGAGGTGCAACGCCTGGTCGATGCCGAAGCAATGCAGCCGTTCGACCTGTCGTCGGAGCCTCCGCTGCGGGCGCGCCTGCTGCGGCTTGCGGCGAGCGAGCATGTGCTGCTGCTGACTTTCCACCATGTCGCCTTCGACGGCTGGTCGAGCGGGGTGCTGGTGCGTGAGTTGGCGGCGCTGTATGCGGCCTTCCGGGCCGGGCACGGTTCGCCGCTGCCGCCGCTGCCGATCCAGTATGCCGACTATGCCGCCTGGCAGCGCGCGCTGCTGCATGGTCCGGGACAGCAACGCCAGCTCGCCTGGTGGCGCGAGCAACTGGCGGGAGCGCCGGCGGTGCTGGACCTGCCCACCGACCGGCGGCCGCGCCCGGTCGAGCCGAGCTATCGCGGCAGCCATGTGCCGTTGGCCTTCCCGGAGCCGCTGGCGGCGGCGCTGGACGCGCTCGGCCGCCGCCACGGCGCCACCCTGTTCATGGTCCTGCTCACCGGCTGGGCCATCCTGCTCAGCCGGCTGTCCGGGCAGAGCGACCTCGTCATCGGCACGCCCGTCGCCAATCGCACCCGCCCGGAGACGGAAGGGCTGATCGGCCTGTTCGTCAACACCCTGCCGCTGCGCATCCGGCTGCAAGGCGCCCCCACCGCCGCCGCGCTGCTCGCCCGCGTGCGCGAGATGGCGCTCGGCGCCTATGCGCATCAGGACCTGCCGTTCGAGCAACTGGTCGAGGAGCTGCGACCGCCCCGCGCCCGCGGGCAGACGCCCTTGTTCCAGGTGATGCTGGCGCTGCAGAACCACCCGGCCGAGGCGCTGGTGCTGGACGGCCTGCGACTGGAGCCGCTGCCGTATGCCGCCCGCACCGCTAAATTCGCCCTCACCGTGCTGCTGACCCGCAGTGCCGAGGGACTGCACGGGGTGCTCGAATACAGCAGCGACCTGTTCGACCACGCCACCGCCGCCCGCATCGCGGCGCAGTTCGAGGTGCTGCTGAGCGGGCTGGCGGTGCAGCCCGACCAGCCGGTCGATCGGCTGCCGCTGCTGGCGGCCTCGGAGCGGCGGCAATTGCTGCACGACTTCAACGCCACCGCCCGGCCGGAGCCGCCGGCGCTGCCGCTGATCTCCCGCTTTGAGGCGCAGGCGGCACGCACGCCGCAGGCCACGGCGGTGATCGCGGACGGGGTGCGGCTCGATTTCGCCACGCTGGACGCCCGCGCCACCCGGCTGGCACGGCAGTTGCGCGCCCTCGGCGTCGGGCCAGAGCAGTTGGTCGGGCTGTGCATCGAGCGCTGCCCGGCCATGATCGTCGGCCTGCTGGCCATCCTCAAGGCCGGCGGCGCCTATCTGCCGCTCGACCCCGGCTACCCGCGCGAGCGGCTCGCCTACATGCTGCGCGACAGCGGCGCCCAGCTGGTGCTGACCGGCGCCGCCCACGCTGGCCGCCTGCCGCCGCTGCCCGGCGTGCGCCTCGTCTTGCTCGATGCGGACGCCGCCGCCGAGCTGACCGGGCAGGCCGAGCTGACGCCGCTCGATCCGGACAGCATCGCCTACCTCATTTACACCTCGGGCTCCACCGGAACGCCGAAGGGGGTCGCGGGCCTGCAGCGCGGGGCGATCAACCGCTTCGCCTGGATGTGGCGTGTCCTGCCCTTCGCGCCTGACGAACTCTGCTGCCAGAAGACATCCCTGAACTTTCTCGACTCGCTGTGGGAAATTTTTGGCCCATTGCTGCAGGGCGTCCCCATCCTGCTGGTGCCGGAAGAAACCGTGCGGGACGTGCGCCGGTTCATCGCGACGCTGGCCCAGGCCGGCGTCACCCGGCTCGTCCTGGTCCCGTCGCTGCTGCGGCAGATGCTGGAAACGGCGCCAGACCTGGGCATGGCTCTGCCGCGACTGCGCATATGGGTCAGCAGCGGCGAGGCGCTTCCGCCGGCTTTGCTCGAACGGTTCAAGGCCGCCGCACCGGCCGCCCGGCTGTTCAACCTCTACGGCAGTTCCGAGGTGACCGCCGACGCGACGGCGTGCGAGGCCAGTGCCGCCCCCGCCGGACCAGCCGCCATCGGACGACCGCTCGACAACATGCGGGTCTATCTCCTCGACCCCGAGCTCAACCCGGTCCCGATCGGCACCCTCGGCGAACTCTACGTCGCCGGCGTCGGGTTGGCGCGCGGCTACCACGGCCGCCCCGCAGCCACCGCCCTGGCATTCCTGCCCGAACCGTTCGGACCGGCGGCCGGCGGACGCATGTACCGGACCGGCGACCTGGCACGTTTCCGACCCGACGGCACCATCGACTACGTGGGCCGCCGCGACGGCCAACTGAAAATCCGCGGCTTCCGTATCGAGCCATCCGAGGTCGAGGCCGCGCTACGGCAGCTTCCGGCCGTGCGCGACGCGGCCGTCGGCGTGCAGGCCGACGAGCGTGGCGAGCCTGCTCTGACCGCGTTCCTTGTCTGCCGTCCCGATACCACCCCAACGGTCGGCGAATTGCGGCACGACCTTGCCCGGCATCTGCCGGACTTCATGATGCCGACCCGTTACATGCCGATCGAGGCGCTGCCGCTGACGCCGAGCGGCAAAATCGACCGAACCGCGTTGTCCGGCCTGGCATGCGAGGCGCTGCCGAGCAGGGACCTTCGGGTGCCGCCGCGCGATGCGCTGGAATTGACGCTGCTGCAGGTCTGGGAAAGCGTCCTGCAGCGGGCGGACATCGGCATCCTCGACAATTTCTTCGATCTTGGCGGCCATTCGCTGCTGGCGGTCCGTTTGGTCGGGGCGGTCAATCAGCGCTTCGGCACCGACCTGCCGCTTGCGATCCTGTTCGGAAACGGAGGCACGGTCGAAGGGCTTGCCAACGCGCTGCGCGGGACCGAGATCGCAGCATCGTCCCTGCTGGTCCCGATCTCCCCGCACGGCACCGCGCCTCCCCTGTTCTGCGTGCATCCGATCGGCGGCAACGTGCTGTGCTACTTCGCCCTGGCGCGCGCACTGGGTGCGCAGCGTCCGCTGTTCGCGCTTCAGGCACAGGGGTTGGAGGACGACACGCCGCCCGCGTCCGACCTCGCCGCGATGCTCGACAGCTACCTGACGGAAATCCGGAAAGCCCAGCCGCACGGGCCGTATCACCTTGCCGGCTGGTCGTTCGGCGGCAACATCGCCTTCGCCATGGCGCAACGCCTGATGGCGGCGGGCGAGGCGGTGGCATTCCTCGGACTGATCGACGCCTATGCGACCGGGGCCGATAGCGAGTTCGCCGGCGGCCTGGCGCGGACCGATGCGCAGATGCTCGCGGAGCTTCTTGACTTGCCGCCGACCGAATTGCCGCAGGACGCCGCCGTGGCGCTGGACGCAGCGATCGCGGAAGGCGTGCGACGCCGCCTGCTGCCGGACGACTTGCGAGGCCGCCAGGTACGGCGGCTGCTGGCGGTATTCCGCAATTCGGTGCGGATCTATCACGAGCAGCTCGCGGCCGGGATGGGGACGTGCAGCGCGCCGGTCGTCTTGTGCCATGCCAGCGAGCCCCCGCCCTGGATCAGTGTCGAGGATCAGGTCGCAGGCTGGCGGCGCTGCATTGACGGGGTTCCCACCGTCGTTTCCGTGCCCGGGAATCATCGCTCAATCATGGAGCAGCCGGGGGTGGCCACGATCGCCGCCGCCTTCGAGGCGGCGCTCACCGCCGCCGACCGCGTGGAGCTGGCGGCAGAATGACGCCGACGCGAAATCCCTGGCTGCCGCTGAAACTTGACGACACCAGCGCCCGGCTCCGGCTGTTCTGCCTGCCGTATGCCGGCGGTTCCAGTCAGATCTACCGGGACTGGGGTCGCCAGTTGCCGGCATGGGTGCAGGTGGTGCCGCTGCAACCGCCCGGCCGCGGCAGCCGGTTGCGCGAGCCGGTCATGCGCGACGTCAGGGCTCTCGCCGCCGCGGCGGCGGAGGCGGTGGCGCCGCTGATCGACCGGCCGTGGGTGGTATTCGGCCACAGCCTCGGCGCCAAGGTCGGTTTCGAGCTGGTTCGCCTGCTCGCGCGACGCCACGAAGCCCCGGTACTCCGCCTGTTCGCCTCGGCCAGCCGCGCCCCGCAGATCCCGCGCCGGCCGCCGCCCACCCACGACCTTCCGGCCGCGGCGTTCCTGGCCGAGCTGGGGCGGTTGAGCGGCACCCCACCGGAAATCCTCGCGGACGCCGGCCTGATGGACCTTTTGATGCCCGTGTTGCGGGCGGAATTCGCGGCGTCGCAGACCTACCTGGACACTGGCGAGGATCGGCTGCCATGCCCGGTCACCGCGCTCGGCGGCATCGATGACGAGATCGGCGCGGATGATATCCTGGCCTGGCGCGACCGATCGGCCGAGGGGTTCGATTTCCGCCAGTTGCCGGGCGGCCACCTCTTTCTGCAGACGCAGCAGGCCGCCGTGCTCGACCTCGTCAGGCGCACGCTGACGCAGGATTTGCCGGCCGCGCGTCGCGTGGCCGAGCCGACGGGCGGACGATGAACGCGGACGGCAGCGCGGGATCGGCGGTCAAGAGCGCCCTGCTGGCGCTGCGCACGACGCAGGCCAGGCTCGAGCGGCTGGAGGCGGCGAGAAGCGAGCCGATCGCCATCGTCGGCATCGGTTGCCGCCTGCCCGGCAGCGTGGACGGACCCGACGCGTTCTGGCGGCTGCTGATCGAGGGACGCGACGGCATCGTAGCAGTGCCGCCGGATCGCTGGGACCGGGACGCCTATTTCGACCCTGACCCGGACGCACCGGGGCGGATGTATGTGCGTTCGGGCGGTTTCCTCGATGCGATCGACGGCTTCGACGCCGGCTTCTTCGGCATCGCTCCGCGCGAGGCGGCCAGCATGGATCCCCAGCACAAACTGGTGCTGGAGGTGGCGTGGGAAGCGCTGGAGCATGCCGGAATTCCGCCGACAGCGCTGCGCCAGACCGAGACCGGCGTCTTTCTCGGCATCTGCACGTTCGACCATGCGTTGCAGCTCGGCCGGCACGAGGAGCGGATCGACAGCTATTTCGGATCGGGCAACAGCCTCAACGTCGCGGCTGGCCGCCTCGCCTATCTGCTCGGGCTGACCGGCCCGTGCATGGCGGTGGACACCGCCTGCTCGTCGGCGCTCGTTGCCGTCCACCTGGCCTGCCAGAGCCTCCGCCTCGGCGAATGCACCACGGCGCTGGCGGCAGGCGTGAACGTCATCCTGAGCCCCGCCTTCTCGATCAATTTCTGCAAGGCGCGGATGCTGGCGGCGGATGGGCGCTGCAAGACTTTTGACGCGGCGGCCGACGGCTACGGCCGGGGCGAGGGCTGCGGCGTGGTGGTCCTGCGCACGCTCTCGGCGGCGCAGGCGGCGGGGGATCGGATCCTGGCGCTGATCCGCTCCAGCGCCGTCAACCAGGACGGTCCGAGTGGCGGCCTGTCGATCCCCAGCGGCCCGGCCCAGCAGGCCGTCATTCGCCGCGCTTTGGCAGCCGCCCGGGTGCCGCCGGAGACGATCGACTACCTGGAAGCGCACGGCACCGGCACGCCGCTCGGCGACCCGATCGAACTGGAAGCGGCCGCTGCCGTGCTCGGCGAAGGCCGGGCTCGCGGCGAAAAGCTGCTGGTCGGCTCGGTGAAGACCAATATCGGCCATCTCGAGGCGGCCGCGGGCATCGCCGGATTGATCAAGGCGGCACTCTGCCTGGAGCGTGCTGCGCTGCCGCCGCACCGCAACCTGGCGGTCCGCAATCCGCACATACCCTGGGACGAGCTGCCGATCGAGGTCCCGACCGCGCCGATCGCGTGGCCCGAGCATGCGCATCCAAGGCGCGCCGCCGTCAGTTCGTTCGGCTACAGCGGCACCAACGCGCACGCCGTGCTGGAGCAGGCTCCAATAGCGGCGACGGCACCGGGGCTAGTGCCAGGGCCACGGGTCCTTGCCCTGTCCGCCCGCACCGAGGCGGCCCTGCGCGAGCTGCGCGAGAAATACCTGGCCATGCTGCGCACGGCGCCGGCGACGGCATGGGCGGACATCGCATGGACCTCGACCGCCGGACGGACGCATTTCCCGCATCGCTGCGCCGTGGTTGCCGATTCCTGCGCGGCGGCGGCCGAGGGTCTGGCAACGGCAGAGATCGTGCCGCCGCTGGGGGTAGCGGCACGACAGACACTGGAGGTCGGGCTGATCTTCGCCGCTGACCCATCCGCGCAGGTAGTGCCGGAGGAATGCGACCCGACCGTCCGCTTCTGGCTGGACACGGCGCGCGCGCTGGGCGCGGCGGCGGAGGCCATGCCGCTGGTCGCGGGCGTCGCCACCCAGCATGTGCTGGGCCAGCGCCTGGCCACCTGGCTGCGCACGAAACTGGCCTTCGGCGGCGACGGTTGGGGCGCTTATGCGGCGGGAAGCTGTGCGGGAAACCCGAAACCGGCGGAGGTGATCGAGGCGCTGCTGCGGGACTGGCGCCTCCCAGAGCCGCGGACACACGCCGCAGCGAGCCTGACCTGCAGCATCCTGGCGGGGCCCGGCGACCGACCCGTCAACCTCGAGCCGAACCGGCGATGGGTTCGCCTGGACGCTGCCACCAGCATGCCGGCGTTGCTCGCATCGCTGTACCGCTGCGGCGTGGAGATCGACTGGCGCAGCGTCCATGCCGGCAATGGTCACCGCGTGGCGACGCTGCCGACTTACCCGTTCCAACGCCAACGCGCGCATCTCGCAGCAACGCCCCTCGCAAGCACCGGTTCGGAGACGCTTGCCGGTCGCTTGCGGCCCCTGCCGGAGCTGGCGCAGCAACCCGGCAGCAATTTCTGGAACCTCGCGCTGAGCGGCCGCGACCCATCGTACCTCGCCGATCATCGCGTGCAGGGCGCGGTGGTGCTGCCCGGCGCCTCGTTCGTCGAACTGGCCCTGGCGGCGGCGGAACAAGCCTTAGGCGCCGGCCGCTATGCGCTGCATGACCTCGCGTTCCACCGGCTGCTGGTGCTGCCGCCGGATCGGGAGACCACGCTGCAGATCAGTCTCGCGCGGGACGCTGACGGCGCACTGTTCCGTGTGCACGGCCGTGGCCCGGATGACACCGGTTGGACGTTGCATGCCTCCGCCCGCGTCCGGCGTGCCGTGTGCGGGCCAGGTCGCGCATGACGATGCGATTCAGCATTTTGTTCTTCACCGCCGGGGAGGGCGGGGCGGAGGCGGGCGACAAGTATCGCGACATCATCGACTGCGCGCGCTTCGCCGACGCACATGGCTTCGATGCGGTCTGGGTGCCCGAACGCCACTTCATGACCTTCGGCGCGCTGTTTCCCACGCCCGCCATCCTGCTGACCGCCATCGCGCGGGAAACCAAGCGGATCGGCCTGCGGGCCGGCAGCGTGGTGCTGCCGCTGCACGATCCGGTGCGTGTCGCCGAGGACTGGGCGATGCTTGACAATCTGTCGGGCGGCCGCGCCGGAATGGCCTGTGCATCCGGATGGCAGCCGAACGATTTCGTCCTGCGCCCCGGCACTTACCGCGACCGGCAGACGACGATCTACGAATCGATCGCCACCCTGCGCCATCTCTGGGCCGGCGGCACCATCAGCCGGCCGGGCGACCTCGGCGGCGAGGTGGCGGTGCGCCTCTACCCCACGCCGTTGCAGCCATCCCTGGCGCTGTGGGTGACTACGGCCGGCAACCCGGAGACGTTCCGCCGCGCCGGAACGGTTGGCGCAAATCTGCTGACCTATCTCGCGTTGCACGATCTGGACGGGCTGACCGCGAAGATCGCGCTCTACCGGCAGGCATTGCGCGATGCCGGGCACGATCCCGCCCGCCACCGGGTGACCGTGTGGGCGCAGGTTTTCGTCGGCGCCAACGAGGCGAATGCCCGCCGGCAGGCGACCGCCGCGCTCGCCGGGTATTTCCTCACCGACGCCCGCAGCATGTTCAGCGGACTGGCGGCGCATCACCTCGGCCGGCAGGTGGATTTCGACGGCCTGTCGGCGGCCGATCTGGCGGCATTCGGGCAAATGCTCGCCGGGCGGCTGGTGGACAACGGCATGGCGATCTTCGGCTCGCCCGAGAGCTGCGTTCCGGCGATTGCCCGGCTGCGTGCCGCCGGTGTGGACGAGCTGGCGTGTCAACTCGACATGGGCCTGCCGGCCGAGTTGGTACGCGAGAGCCTGCCGCACATCGTCCGGCTGCGCGACCTCTGCCAGGAGACTGTTGAACCGGGGGCCGCGGTCCCGCTTGTGGCGCCGGCACCCAAAGCGCCGGCGCGCGATCCGCGCCCGTCGCTCCCCGATCTCCTGGCACGCTGCGGTCCGCCCATGTCGGGGGCGGAGTTCTATCGCACCCTCGCCCGCGCCGGCTTCGAGTATGGCCCGGCGTTCCAGGGCGTGCAGCGCATCCATCGCGGCGCCGGCGAGGCGCTGGCGCTGGTGGGGCAGCCGGAAATCGCGGGACAGCCGTTCGCGGCACTCCTGGACGCGCAGATCCAGGTGCTGCATGCCAGCTTGCCGGATGGCGCGCAGGGTGCGCCGTTCTTCGCCGGCATCAGGCACCTCGAGCTGTCAGGGTCGGCCAAAGGCCCGGTGTGGGTGCATGCCACCACCAGCCCCAACGCCGGTGCCGACGGGACGCTGGAGGGCGAGATCAGGCTGCTCGACGAGAGCGGCGCCGAGCTTGGCGCCTTGGCGGGCGTGCAAATCCGCACCCTCGCCACCGAGACCGCTGGCGACCCCTCTCCCAGCAGCTACAGCCTGCGGTGGCGGCCGGTTGCGGCGCCCGAGACACCTGGCAGCGCCCGTCGCGTGCTCGTGCTGGCGGAGGATGCCGTCGCCGCGCGGATCGCAGGCCGGATGCGCGCGTGCGGCCATAGTGTCGTCGCGGTTCCCGGGGCCCGCGTCGCGTCACCCGAGGACGCGCGCCGGCTCCTGGCGGCATGGGCCGGGGCGCCACCCGACAGCGTGTTGTTTACCCAGCTTGTCGCCAACGACGTCCACAGCGCCGACGGTTCCCGGGGCCTGCACCGCGCCCTGCATCTGACGCAGGCGCTTGCCGATAGCGGATGGGGTATTCTCCCCCGGCTCTGGTTTGCCACCGAAGACGGCGATGCCGGCGCCGCCGCCCTTTGCGGCTTCGCCCGCACGGTCGCCCACGAAGTAGCGAACCTGCGATGCAGCATGGTCGTCGTGTCCGCATCGGGCGAACGGCTTGAGCAATTGGCAGACCTGGTGGTGGGCGACATCGCCGAGGCCGAACTGGCATTGCGCCCGGACGGCCTGTTCGCCCGCCGGCTCACGCCCTTGCCGGCCGTACCGAAGGCGGAGAGTGCGCTGTTCCGGCCCGATGGCGGCTACATCGTCACGGGTGGGCTGGGGGCGCTTGGACTGCGGACGGCCGCCTGGATGGCTGCCCAGGGCGCGCGGCATTTGCTCCTGGGAGCCCGGTCCGCGGCAAAACCCGAGGCTGAAGCGACCCTCGCCGCGCTACGCGAGGCCGGGACCGAAGTCGCGACGCTGCAAGCCGACCTCGCGACCGCGGCCGGGGTGGAGGCGCTGTTCGCCGAAGCGGCCCGCCGCATGCCGCCCCTGCGCGGTCTGATCCACGCCGCCGGCGTGCTGGATGACGGCATCCTGGCGCAGCAGAACGCGGCCCGCTTCGACCGCGTGCTCGGACCGAAATCCGGCAGTGCCTGGATGCTGCACCGGCGGAGCCGGGACCTGCCGCTCGACCATTTCGTCATGTTCTCCTCGGCCGCGGCGATCCTGGGGTCACCTGCGCAAAGCAACTACGCCGCCGCGAATGCCGCGCTGGGCGGGCTGGCGCAATATCGCAGGACGCTTGGATTGCCCGGGCTGGCCGTCGCCTGGGGGGCGTGGCGGGACAGCGGCATGGCCGCCCAACGCGGCACCGAGCTGGTGGCGCGCCTGGCACGGCAGGGGCTGCGGCCGCTGGCGCCCGACGCCGCCTTTGCCGCGCTGGGCCGCCTGATGCGGCTGGAGGAGCCGGAAGTCCTCGTGATCGATGCCGATTGGGCCGCCTACCAGCGGCAACTCCCTCACCAGCGCGTGGCAAACTTGCTTGCGGACCTCGTCATTCCCGATACGAGACCGGATGTGCCCGCCGCCTGGCGGCACGCTGATCCCGCGGCCCGGGCGGAAACGCTCACCGCGTTGTTGGCCGGCATCGCCGGCGAGGTGCTCGGGCTGGAGGCCGCCGCCATCGACCCGGAGCAATCGCTGGCGAGTTTTGGCCTCGATTCCCTGATGGCGGTCGTGCTGCGCAACCGGGTCGCGCGTGACCTGGGGGCCGAGGTCCCGCTGGTGCGGCTGCTGGACGGGATCAGCGTCGGGGAGTTGGTGCTCCTGATCGCCGCGCAGGCGGGCGAGAGCGCGCCGCCGCCCGACCCAGTGCCATTTGCCGCCGCCACGCCGGCGCAGGCCGAGGAGTTGCTCGCGCGCCTGGACACGCTGGACGACGCCACGGTGGATGCTTTGCTCGACCAGATGTTGGCCCAGAGGACCGCCTAGCGTGCCGGACACGGCGATCCCCGCTGTGTCGATGACGGCAGAGCGGAAGCGCGCCCGGCTGGCGGGATTGCTGCGGGAGCAGGCCGCCGCGGCCAGCGCGCTCTCGTATGGTGAGCAGGCGCTCTGGTTGCTCAACCGCAGCGCCCCGAACGGCGCCGCCTATCATTTCGGCTTCGCGGCCAGGGTGCTTTCGCCGATCGACCGCTCCGCGCTGCGGGCAGCGTGTGCCGGCGTGCTGGAACGCCATCCCCAGCTTCGGACCACTTATCCGGAGGTCGATGGCCGCCCGATGCGCCGGCGAGCAGCCGAAAGCCCACCGCCGCTCGATATCGTCGAGGCGGCCGGCTGCAGCGAGTCGCAACTGCATGCGGCAGTGCTCGCCGCCTCTCGGACGCCGTTCCGGCTCGACGCGGGTCCGTTGCTGCGGGTGACCCTGTTCACCCGAGCGCCCGACGAGCATGTGCTGCTGCTGTGCGCCCACCACATCGTCTGGGACGGCTGGTCCACATGGCGCGTCCTCGACGATCTGCGCGCCCTGTACGAAGCCGCCGCGACCGGGCGGGCCGCGGCGCTGCCGGCACCGAAGGGTGACTACGTCGATCATGTCCGCTGGCAAACCAGGTTGCTGCACGGGCCGCGCGGCGAGGCGTTGTGGCGGTTCTGGCAGGACCGCCTCGCCGGACCGCTGCCGGTGCTCGACCTGCCGACCGACCGGCCGCGACCATCGGTGGCGAGCCTGCAAGGGGCGTCGCACGCCATTCCCCTGCCGGCGCCGCTGGTGTCGCGGCTGCACGCCCTGGCGCGCGCGCAGGGCGCCTCCGCGCATCAGCTGTTCCTCGCTGCCTTCGCCGTCCTGCTGAAAGCGTGGTCGGGCCAGGACAGCGTCCTGATCGGCACCGCGACGGCAGGCCGCACCCAAGCCGAGTTCGCCGATACGGTCGGCTATTTCGTCAATCCGGTCGTGGCACGCGTCGACATCGGGGAAGACCCGGGCTTTGCCACCTTGCTCGGTACCGTTCGCCATACGCTGATCGCGGCGCTGGAACACCAGGAGTTTCCGTTTCCCCTGCTGGTCGAACGACTGCGCCCGGAGCGTTCGGCCGCACGGTCACCCATCTTTCAGGCGTTTTTCAGCTACCAAGGCCTGCAGTCGGCCGGCGCGCTGGCCGAATTCGCGGCCGCGACCGACGCCGCCACGCCGGAAACCGAATGGGCCGGCCTGCGGCTGGCGGCGTTTCTGCTGCCCCAGCAGGAGGGGCAGTTCGACGTGGCCCTCGAGGTCATCGAAACCGCCCAGCGCTGCCTCGCGGTGCTCAAATACGCCACCGACCTGTTCACCGCGCCGACGATCGCCGCGATCGGCGACGCCTTCCACGCTTTGCTGGACAGCATCGCGTCCGATCCCGGGCAGGCGGTCTCGCGCCACTGCCTGCTCACCCCGGAACGCCGCCGCGAACTGGCGGCATGCAACGCCACGGCGATCGATTTTGCCGAGCCGCGGCTGGTGCATGAACTGATCGCCGGGCAAGCGCGACGGGTGCCGGACCGGGTCGCGCTGACGTTCGGCGGGCGGTCGATGACCTACGCCGAGCTTGATCGGCGCGCCGACGGCCTGGCCCGCCATCTGGTCGCGCACGGAGTGCGGCCGGATGACCGGGTCGGGATCTGCCTCGAGCGTTCGTTCGAACTGCTGGTGGCGGTGGTCGCGGTCCTCAAGGCCGGCGCCGCCTTCCTGCCGCTGGACCCCGATCTGCCGGCGCAGCGCCTGGCGTGGATGACGGAGGCGGCCGAAGCGAGGCTCATCATCGCCAAGAGCGGCCCGCCCATACCCGGCCTGCCCTGGCTGGACCCGGCAATCACCGATCCGGGTGCGGAGAACGCCGAGTTGCCGCAGGCGACGGGTGCCGAGGATACGCTGGCCTATGTAATTTTCACCTCCGGCTCGACCGGGCGGCCGAAGGGGGCGGCGATCAGCCATGCCGCCCTGCGCAACCGGCTGCTGTGGATGCAGCAGGCCTATCGGCTGACCGGCGCCGACGCGGTGTTGCAGAAGACGCCGATCGGTTTCGATGTTTCGGTGTGGGAGCTGCTTTGGCCGCTGATGGCGGGGGCGCGGCTGGTGATCGCCCCGCCGGGCCTACACCGCGACCCCGTAGGACTGGCCGAGTTCACCGCGCGCGCCCAGGTCAGCGTCGCCCATTTCGTGCCGTCCATGCTGCGGCAGCTCCTGGCGGTGCCGGAGCTGCCGCAATTGTCCGCGCTGCGACTGGTGTTCTGCTCCGGCGAAGTGCTGACGCCCGACCTGCGCGACGCCTGCCTCGCCCGGCTGCCGGCGGAGCTGCACAACCTGTATGGGCCGACCGAGGCGGCCATCGACGTCACCGCCTGGCCCTGCCGGCGCGACGACCACCGTCCGCTGGTGCCGATCGGCCATCCGATCGCCAACACCGCCATCCAGATCCTCGACCGTGCCATGCAGCCGCTGCCGGTCGGCATGCCCGGCGAATTGTTCATCGGCGGCGTCAACCTCGCACGCGGCTATTGCCGGCAGCCCGGGCTGACCGCCGAGCGCTTCGTGCCGGACCCGGCGGGTAGCGGCCAGCGCCTCTATCGCACCGGCGATCGGGCCCGCCGCCTGGCCGATGGCAGCATCGAATATCTCGGCCGGCTGGACCAGCAGGTGAAACTGCGCGGCGTCCGCATTGAGACGGGGGAGATCGAGCATGCCCTGCGCCAGCATCCCGCGATCGGCGACGCCGCCGTGGCAGTCGGCATGGGCGAGAATGGTCCGGATGTGCTGATCGCCTATTGCACCCCGGCCGGCGGTCCCGTTCCGGCCGGGAGGCACCTCGCTCGGTTCCTCGCGGAAACGCTGCCCGCGGTGATGGTTCCCTCGCAGTTCGTGGTGCTCGACACCCTGCCGCTGACCGCCAGCGGCAAGCTCGACCGCAAGGCGCTGCCCACGCCCGCAGCGCCGACGCTGGCGGCGGATGCGGGGGCGCCGCGGAGTCCTGTTGAGGAGGTCGTCGCCGGCATCTGGGCCGACCTCCTGCGCGCAGGGCCGCTCGGGCCGGACAGCGATTTCTTCGCGCTCGGCGGCCACTCGCTGCTTGTGGCCATGCTGGTCAACCGGATCAGCGCCCTGTTCGGCCCGGTGCTGTCCTTCACCGATGTGTTCGAGGCGCCGCGGATCGGCGCGATGGCCGCCCGGATCGAGGCGGCGCAAGGCAAGCAGCCGCTGGCGCCGATCCCCGCAACGGCACCGGATCGGCCGCCGCGACTGTCCTTCGGGCAGCGCCGGCTCTGGCTGCTGGACCAGTTGGAGGGCCGCGGGCCGGGCTACAACATGCCCGGCTACCTGGAGTTGCGGGGCATTCTCGACCTGGCGGCGCTGGAGGCCGCCTTGCGCCATGTCCTGCATCGCCACGCGCCGCTGCGCACCATGGTGGCGCTCGACGGCGGCGAACCGGTCGCGGTCATCGCCGATCCCAACATCTTCACTGTGCGGACGATCCGGCTAGACCATCTGGACGAAGCGGACCGTCAGACGGCGCTGGCGGCGCTGATGAACGACGAGGCACGGCGCCCCTTCGACCTCGCCGCCGATCTACCGCTGCGGGCCACGCTGGTAACGCTCGCGCCGCAGCACCATCGGCTGCTGCTGACCCTTCACCACATCGCCGCCGACGGCTGGTCGATCGACCTGCTGCTGCACGAGCTGTCCGCCGCCTACAACGCATGCCGCGCGGGGCGGCCGCCCGAACTGCCGCCGCTCCCGGTGCACTACCCGGATTTCGCCGCGTGGCAGCACCAGTCCCTCCAGGATGGCCGGCTGGAGAATGGGCTCGCATTCTGGACGGAGCTGCTGGATGCGGCGCCGCCGGCGATCGACCTGCCTGCCGACCGGGCGCGGCCGGACGTGCACGACTACCGTGGCGCCAGTGAACACTTCGCCATCCCCGCCGAGACCGTGGCCGCGCTGCGCCGGCTCGGCCAACGCACCGGCGCCACCCTGTTCATGATCGGCCTGGCCGCATTCGCCACGCTGTTGCAGCGGCATGGCGCCGGGACGGACATCGTTATCGGCACCCCGGTCGCCGGTCGCGACCGCCGCGAGGTGGAACCGCTGGTCGGGCTGTTCATGAACCTGCTGCCGCTGCGCGTCGATCTCAGCGGAGACCCATCGGTAACGGCACTTTTGCATCGGGCGCGGGCGCTGGCTCTGGCCGCATGGCGCCATCAGGAGGTGCCGTTCGAACTGCTGGTGGACCGCATCGTCGCCGTCCGCTCGCTGCGCCACGCGCCCTTGTTCCAGGTCCTGTTCGTGCTGCAGCACGCGGCAACAACCCAATTCGAGTTCGACGGCCTGGCCTGCACCCGGCACGCCACCGACACCGCGATCGCCAAATACGACCTGACGCTGGAGCTCGCGGAGGCCGGCGATACGCTCGCCGGGCGGCTGGAATACAGCACGGCCTTGTTCGATCGGCCGACCATCCTGCGACTGCGAGACAGCCTTTGCACGCTGCTGGCCGAGTTGCCGGCCAACCCCGACCGGCGGATCGCCTCGGTCCCGATCATGCCGCCGGAGTTGTTGCACCGTGTCCTGCGCGACTGGAACGCCACCGACCTGCCGGTTTCGCCGAGCCTCCAGGTGCACGATGCCATCGCCGCGCAGGCGGCGCGCCGGCCGGATGCGATCGCCGTGGTGTCGGGCGGGGCCAGCCTCACCTACCGCGAATTGCTCGGCCGGGCGGGGCAACTCGGGCGGCGGCTGCGTGCGCTCGGGGTCGGGCCCGAGCGACCGGTGGGGGTGCTGGTACCGCGCTCGCAGCACCTGCCCGTCGCACTGCTGGGAATCCTGTTGGCCGGCGGCGCCTTCCTGCCGCTCGACGCGCGCGCCCCGCAGGCGCGCCTGGTCGGGATCATGCGGGATGCGCAGGCGCATGTGGTGGTGGCGCAAGGGAGCACGCTGGCCCTCGCCGCCCGGCTGCCAGGCGTTCTCGTGGACCTGGACGCGACCGAAGACGCCGCCGCCGGGCCGCTGCCGCCGGGCGCGGGCGACGCGCTGGCATATGTCATCTACACCTCGGGCTCGACCGGGCAGCCGAAGGGGGTCGAAGTCGAACATTGCCAGGTGGTGAACTTCTTCGCCGCCATGGACCGCCTGTTCGGCGCATCGCCCGGGACCTGGCTGGCGCTGACCTCGGTGGCGTTCGATATTTCCGTGCTCGAATTGCTCTGGACCCTGTCGGCCGGCTGCACGGTCGTCATGCAGGGAGAGGCGGACGCCTGGTTCAGCACCGGTGCCGCACCGGCGGCACGCGCGCTCAGCATGGACTACAGCCTGTGCTTCTTCGGCAATGCCCCGCGCCAGGGCGCCACCGGGGACCAGTACACCCTGCTGCTGGACGCCGCCCTCTTCGCCGATACGCACGGCTTCACCGCGATCTGGACGCCCGAACGGCACTTCCATCAGTTCGGCGGCCTCTATCCGAACCCAGCCATAATGAGCGCGGCACTCGCCGCCACGACGCAGCGCATCGGCATCCGCGCCGGCAGCGTGGTGCTGCCGCTGCATGACCCGCTCCGCGTCGCCGAGGACTGGGCGCTGGTGGACAATCTCGCGTGCGGCCGGATCGGCGTCTCGGTGGCCAGCGGCTGGCACGCCGACGACTTCAGCCTGGCCCCGGACCGCTATGCCGACCGCAAGCGGGTCATGGTGGACGGCATCGACACGCTGCGCCGCCTGTGGCGCGGCGAGACGATCGAGCGCGCCAACGGCCTGGGCCGGAGCGTGCGGATCGGCACGCTGCCACGGCCGGTGCAGTCCGAATTGCCGCTCTGGCTGACCTCGGCCGGCAGCCCGGAGACGTTCACGCTGGCCGGGGAGCTGGGCTGCTCGGTGCTTACGCATCTGCTCGGCCAGTCGGTGGCGGCGTTGCGCGAGAAGATCGCGCTCTACCGGCAGGCCTGGCGCAACGCCGGCCATGCGGGCGAGCCGCACGTGACGCTGATGATCCACACGCTGCTGGGCGATGACCGCGCCACGGTGCTGGAGCAGGTGCGGGCGCCGTTCTCCGACTACCTGCGGACCTCGTTCGACCTGATCGGCGGCCTCGCCCGCGAGCTTGGCATGGCGGTCGATCCGGCCAGGCTGACGCAGGACGACGAGGCGGCGCTGCTTTCCCATGCATTCGAGCGCTATGCCTCGGCCAATGCGCTGTTCGGCACCCCCGAGAGTGTGCTGCCGCTGATCGCAGAACTGCAGGCGGCGGGGGTGAACGAACTCGCTTGCCTGGTCGATTTCGGCGTCGATGCATCGGCGGTGCTGGCCGGACTGGAGCATGTGGATCGGCTCCGCCGCCGCTGCTCCGCGCCGCCGGCGGAGACGAGCGACCGCTCGCTGCCCGCGCAAATGCGCCGGCACGCGGTGACCCACCTGCAATGCACGCCGACCCTGGCGCAGGTGCTGGCGGAGCAACCCGGGCTGCTGGACGCGGCCCCGCTGACCCTGCTGGTGGGCGGGGAAGCGCTGCCTGCGAGCCTCGCCCAGCGCCTGTGCGCCCAGGTGAAGGGGCCCGTCTGGAACATGTACGGTCCGACCGAGACCACGATCTGGTCGGCCGCGGCGCCGGTGGATGCGGCGGATCCCGTGCCCTCCATCGGGCGTCCGATCGGCAATACGCAGATCTACGTCCTCGACGCGGCCATGCAGCCGGTCCCGCCCGGCACGGTCGGCGAAATCTATATCGGCGGCGCCGGGGTGGCGCGCGGCTACCGCGGCCAGCCGGCGCAGACCGCCGCACGCTTCCTGCCCGACCCGTTCGCCGGCCGTCCGGGCGCCTGCCTGCATCGCACCGGCGATCTCGGCCGCCACCGCGCCTCCGGCGAGCTGGAGGTGCTCGGACGCATCGACGGCCAGGTGAAGATCCGTGGCATCCGGACCGATCCGGCTGAGGCGGAAAATGTGCTGCGGCAGCATCCGGACGTGGCGCAGGCCGCGGTGAGCGTCCGCCACGGCGCGGCCGGCCCGGAACTGCTGGCCCATGTGCGGCTGCGGCGGCCGATCGCCGGCGGCCCGGCCGAGGACGCCCTGCGCCGACACCTCCAGGAGAACCTGCCGGATAACGCCATCCCACGCAGCATCGTCTTGGTCGAGCAGTTCCCGCTCACCAGCGGCGGCAAGATCGACCGCAAAGCGCTGCCCTCCCCGCAGGCGGTGACCGCCCCGGCCACGACTTCCCTGCCGAGGACGCCGGTCGAGGATATGCTGGCAGCCATCTGGTGCCGGGTCCTGGCGCGCGAGACGATCGGCCGCACCGAGGACTTCTTCCTCGCCGGCGGCAACTCGCTGCTGGCGATCCAGGCCGCCATGCTGATGCGGGACGCGTTCGGCGTCGAGGTTCCCGTCCGCACCTTGTTCGAGGCGAGCGGCATCACCGCCCTGGCCGAGCGCATCGAAACACTGCGCCGGCCCGGTTCCGGCGCGGTCCCTCCGCCGATCCGGCGGCGTCCCCGCCCGGCCAACCTGCCCCTGTCGTTCGCCCAGCAGCGGCTGTGGTTCCTCGACAAGCTGGAAGGCCGGAGCGCGATCTACAGCATGCCCGGCGCAGTGCGCCTGCAAGGTACGCTGGACGTGGGCGCACTTGCCAAGGCGCTCAGCGAGATCAGCCGCCGCCATGAGGCGACCCGCACCCGGTTCCGGGAATTGGACGGCACGCCGACCCAGGTGGTCGCCGAGCCGGCGCCGGTCGCGCTGCCGGTGGTTGACCTGATGGCAACGGCGGCGCCTGCACAGTCAGCCGAGGTCGCCCGGCTGGCGCGCGCCGAGGCTGCGCTGCCCTTCGATCTGGCGCAGGACATCCTGCTGCGGGCGACCTTGCTGCGTCTGGACGAGATGACGCATGTGCTGCTGCTGACGATGCACCACATCGTCTCCGACGGCTGGTCGCTCGGCGTTCTCGTCGATGAATTGTCGGTGCTGTACAGCGCCTTCGCGCGCGGCCAGGCATCGCCGCTGCCCGAACTCCCGGCGCAGTACGCCGACTTCACCCTTTGGCAGCGCGACTGGCTGCAGGGCGAGGTGCTCGATCGCCACCTGGACTATTGGCGTGCCCAACTGGCCGGGGCGCCGCCACTGCTGGAACTGCCCGTCGACCGGCCGCGTTCGGCGGCGCAAACGTTCCAGGGCGGAACGCTGACGGTGCAAATCCCGGCATCGGTGGTGCGCGACATGGCGGCGCTGTGCCGCGCGTCGGGGGCGACGCTGTTCATGGGGCTGCTGACGGTGTTCGCCACATTGGTGGCCCGCTACACCGGCCGCACCGATATCATCGTCGGCACCCCGGCCGCCAACCGCCGCGCGGCGCAGACCGATGGCCTGATCGGCTTCTTCGTCAACACGCTGGTCATGCGCCTCGATCTCACCGGGCAGCCGGGCACGCGCGCGCTGCTGGGGCGGGTGCGCGAGGTGGCATTGGCGGCCTTCGATCACCAGGACCTGCCATTCGAACGCCTGGTCGAGGAGCTGCGACCGGTACGCGCGCTCAGCCACAGCCCGCTGTTCCAGGTGATGTTCATCCTGCAGAACGCGCCGGCCGGGCGGCTGGTGCTGGACGGCCTGACGCTGACGCCGATCCGCCTGGACAGCGGGACCGCCAAGTTCGACCTGACGCTGTCGCTGACCGAGAGCGAAGCCGGCCTCGAGGCACAGTTCGAATACAACAGCCACCTGTTCGACCGAAGCACCATCGAACGCCTCGCGGGGCACTACGTCAGCCTCCTGCACCAGGCGCTGCGGGAGCCCGACACAGCGGTCGCGAGCCTGGCGCTGCTTGAGGAGGCGGAGCGCCGGCGCCTGCTCGTGGACTGGAACGTGACCGCGGCAAACGCACCAGGCTCGGTGCTCGAATTGTTCCGCCAGCAGGTCGCGGCCACACCGGATTGCCCGGCGCTGCGCGGAGAGGGCGTGGAGCTCAGCTATGCCGTGCTCGACGCGATGGCCAACCGCATCGCCCACCGGTTGCTCCGGCTCGGCGTACGGCCGGATGACCGCGTGGCGGTCTGGCTCGATCGTTCGCCGGCGCTCGTCATCGCGCTGCTCGGCATCCTCAAATCCGGCGCGGCGCCGGTGCCGCTCGATCTGGCGCTGCCGCAACATCGGATCGGCGAAATCATCGACGACGCCGCACCCCGCACGATCGTCACGGCGGCAGCCATGCGCCACCTGCTGCCGGACCAGGCGCAATCAATTCCAACCCTGCTGGCCGACGCGGACGATGCCGGCGATGCGCCAGACGGAGCCCCGGATGTTGGCTTCGATCCGGCGCGGCTGGCTTACCTGCTGTACACCTCGGGCTCGACGGGCAAGCCGAAGGGCATCGCCATGCCGCACCGGCCGCTGGCGAACCTCATCGCGTGGCACCTGGGCGCGCTGCCGGGCGGCGCCGGCGAGCGAACGCTGCAATTCACCAGCACCAGCTTCGACGTGGCGTTCCAGGAGATTTTCGCCACCCTGTGCAGCGGTGGCACGCTGGTGCTGATCGCCGATGCGGATCGGCGCGACCCGGCGATCATGCTGCGGGTCCTGAGCGCGCAGCGGATCGAGCGATTGTGCCTGCCGTTCGCGGCGCTGCAGCTTCTCGCCGAGGCCGCCGCCGAGCACCAGGTGGTGCCGCTTTCGCTCCGCCACGTCATCACGGCGGGCGAGGCGCTGCAGATCACGCCGGCGATCGCCGCATTGTTCCGGCGGTTGCCGGACTGCAAGCTGCACAACCACTACGGCCCAACCGAAACCCATGTGGTGACGGCATGGACGCTGCCGAATGACCGCGCCGCTTGGCCGCTGCTGCCTCCGATCGGGCGTCCGGTGGCCAACGCGCGCATCCTGATCCTCGATGAGGAGGGCGCCCCGGTGCCGATCGGCGTGCCGGGCCACCTGCATGTCGGCGGCATGGCGCTGGCACGCGGCTATTTCGCCGCCGCCGCGGCGACGGCGGAGCGGTTCGTGCCGGATCCGTTCGGACCCGCGCCCGGCGGCCGGCTGTATCGGACCGGCGACTTGGCGGTATGGCGCGCCGACGGCGTCGTGGAGTATCGCGGCCGGATCGACCGACAAGTCAAAATCCGCGGCCATCGGGTGGAGATCGACGAGGTCGAGGCGGTGCTCGGGCGCCATCCCGACGTGGTGCAGATCGCGATCACGCCACGCCAGGGCAGCACCGGATTCGACGGGCTGGTCGCCCATGTCGTGCCGGCCGGCGACGCGCATCTGACGCTGGCGGCGGTGCGTGGCTTCGCACAGCGATTGTTGCCCGAGGCCATGGTGCCGGTGGAACTTCACCTGCACGCGTGCCTGCCGATGACCGTCACCGGCAAAGTCGATCGCCGAACCCTGGCGACGCTGGGTCCGGGGCCAGCGCCGGCCGCCTCACCGCGCGTTGCACCGGGGACCCCGACCGAGCAATGCCTGGCGGCGATCTGGACGGAACTGCTCGGCGACGATCAGGGGCCGATCGGACGTGATGACGATTTCTTTGCCCGGGGAGGCCATTCCCTGCTGGCGACGCAGGTCGTCTCTCGCGTGCGCAGGCAGCTCGACACGGAGTTGCCGATTCGAATCATTTTCGAAACCCCCGTGCTCGCCGAGCTTGCCGCCCGGCTCGACGCCATCCGCGGCGTGGTCAGCCGGATGAACGCCGAACCGGCAATCGATGACGGCGACCGCGACGAGTTCGTCTTCAGCTGACATCGCCCGAGGGGAACGCCATGCAGATCGCTCGCATCGAAACGTTTCTGCTGCATCCGGGCAGCGGTAATAGGGGCATCGACGTGTCCGCCGCCAAACAGATGACCTTCACTGGCACTCGCGAGAATTTGCGCGAACGTCTCACCCAGCTCGAGGCCAGGGGCGCCACCGGCATCATCTTCGGGACAAGCGGTTACGATGTCGAGCGGGAGCTGAGAGCCTATGCGGAGGTTGCGGGATTGAGGTGACCGAGGCGCCGTGCTTATTGGTGAGGGAGAGGATCAACACGCACACTTCGAATTGTCGCCCACCCCTCTGTCCAAGACCAGTAGCAAAAATAGACCAGCCGGGTAAGGCTGGTCGCGGCGTCAGGCTTTCAGTGGACGCGGTATTTTTCAAGGGTGTCCCGGTTCAGCGTGACGCCCAGGCCAGGGCCCTCAGGCACGCGCATCATCCCGCAACCGTCGTAGTCGAATGGTTCGTTC
>Ga0335074_10002840_pt1 | contig 23615 bp, 22 predicted proteins | sample Lox_Sample_23_FD_206715 | JGI IMG/M metagenome (GOLD analysis project Ga0335074, IMG submission 206715) | Soil microbial communities from Loxahatchee National Wildlife Refuge, Florida, United States - Lox_Sample_2.3 | ecosystem: Environmental > Terrestrial > Soil > Wetlands | place: USA...
CGGGTGAGACCGTCAACGGCTACATAACGGCCATGGCATTCGGCAAGGCACTCAAGTCCTGCGGTTACCCGTGCTCCGGCGCGCAGCTGACCAAGGCCGTGGAGAAGGTCAGCATCTCCCTGCCGGACCTGGAGACCTCGTTCGGCTATACGTCGGCCGACCACTACCCGTACCCGAACTGGTACCTGTACCACATCGTCGGAGCCACGACCACGCTCGTCGGCACCTTCCCCTCATCGAAGTCGTAACCGACATTCCCGCGAGGGCCCGCGGGCCCTCGCGGGCGCCGGCCGAAGGTTGCGAGGGAGTCAGGATGAGCGCGGACCAGGTACTGGCGGGGAAGGTCGTCCTGATCACGGGCGCGGGCCGGGGCATCGGCGCCGCCTGCGCCCGTTACGTGGCCGGGCTGGGGGCGACGGTGGTGATCAACGACCTGGACGCCGAGGCTGCCAGCCTGGAGGCAGCGCAGCTCGCAGACGAGGGCGCCACCGCCGTCGCCGCCGCGTTCGACGTCGCCGACTGGACGGCGGTGGACGTCGCCGTCCAGTCGGTCGTCGGCCGGTTCGGTGCCGTCGACGGGCTCGTGAACAACGCCGCCATCTACAAGATGGCCGGGATGCTGGAGTCCACGCCTGAGCTGTGGGACGAGCTGATCCGCCCGAACGTGATCGGCGTGGCCGCCTGCGGGCAGCGCGTGGCCCGGCAGATGGTCGAGCAGGGGACCGGCTCGATCGTGAACATCACGTCGGGCGCACAGTGCGGCCTGGACGCCATGAGCATCTACGGCGCCACGAAGGCTGCCGTCGCCTCGCTGACCTACACGTGGGCGATCGAGCTGGCACAGTCCGGCGTGCGGGTCAACGCGGTCTCACCGCGCGGCGCCACGCGGATGTCGGAGTACGGCGCTGACTTCATCCTCCGGCGCACCGGCACGGCGATCCCGCCGGAGCCCCCGGCCTCCAGCAACGCACCTGCCGTCGCATACCTGCTGTCTGACCTCTCGGACGGCATCACCGGGCAGGTGGTGCGCGTCGACGGAAGCCAGATCAGCCTGATGACCCATCCGGCGGTGTCTGTCCCCATGGCCGACCGGCGCGAGTGGGACGTTCCGTCGGTCCATCAGCTGTTCGAGCAGAGCCTGCGCCAGCGCATGAGCCCGCCAGGGGTGGCCGGGCTGGCCGGGCCGAAGATTGTCGGCCCTCAGCAGGACGGGTGGGCGGTGCCCTGGGGCACCCCGGGGCCGACCCCATGACCGGCAACCAGGTGGAGCGGGACGGCAGCGGGAGAGTGACGGTGGACGGTGAGGTGCCCGCCGGCGATCCGGGAGATCGCCGCGACTGCGACGTCCTCGTCGTCGGCGCCGGCTTCGGCGGTATCTACGCGGCTTACCGCTTCCGGCAGATGGGCCTGCGCGTCCTCGGCATCGACGGCGCCGGCGGCTTCGGCGGGGTCTGGTATCACAACCGGTACCCCGGTGCGCGCGTTGACGTCGACAGCACGGACTACACCTTCTATTTCTCCCCCGAGCTGTACCGGGACTGGAGGTGGAGCGAGCGCTTCGCGACCCAGCCGGAGTTGCTGCGTTACCTCAACCACGTCGCCGACCGCTTCGACCTGCGCAGGTCGTTCGTGTTCGGCACGTGGGTGACCCATGCCACGTGGAGTCGGGCAGATCGGCACTACCGGGTGGAGACCGACACAGGGCTGACCGTGGCGGCCCGCTTCCTGGTCATGGCGACCGGCAACCTGTCCCGGTCACGGGACCTGCGCTTCCCCGGGCTCGGCGACTTCCAGGGCGACTGGGTGCAGACCTCACACTGGCCAGAGCACGGGGTCCGCTACGCGGACCGGCGGGTCGGCGTGATCGGCACCGGGTCCTCCGGGGTGCAGACGATCTCGGCCATAGCCCCCGAGGTGGCCGAGCTTCACGTCTTCCAGCGCACGCCGAACTTCTCCATCCCCGCGGTGAACGGGCCCGTCGACGACGCCCACTTCGAGGGGGTCTGCGCTGACGTGCGGGGCGCCAGGGAGTGGCTCCGCACCGTCCCCAGCGGCACCCACTCCCGCCGTGGCACGAAGCGCACCAGCGACTACTCGCCTGCCGAGCGGCAGGAGATCATCGAGCGTCAGTGGAACCGCGGCGGCCACGAATTCGCCATGATGTTCACCGATCAGGGCACGGACGAAGCGGCCAACGCGATCATCGCCGAGTTCGCCCGGGCGAAGATCCGTGAGATCGTCAAGGATCCGGAGGTAGCGGAGGCTCTCTGCCCCTACGACCATCCGATCGGGACGCGCCGGCTGTGCCTGGACACCGGCTACTACGAGAGCTTCAACCTGCCGCACGTCACGCTCGTGGACCTGCGTTCTGAGCCGATCGAGACGGTCACCGCCGCCGGCATCAGGACGTCCCGCCGTGAGTACGAGCTGGACCTGATCATCTTCGCGACCGGCTTCACGGCATTCACCGGCGCGATCGACTCGGCGGGCATCCGCAACGAGCGCGGCGAGTCGCCCACGGACGGCTGGAAGCACGGGCCGCGCACGTTTCTCGGCCTGATGACCGAGCGCTTCCCGAACCTGTTCTTCCTGACCGGCCCCGGCAGCCCGTCGGTCCTCGCCAACATGGCGGCCGGGAACGAGCACCACGTGGACTGGGTGGCGGACCTCATCGACCACATGCGGAAGACCGGCGCGACAACGGTCGAGCCCACCACGGAGGCGGTCGAGGAATGGGGGGAACACGTCGCCGACGTCGCGAAGAACATGCTGAGGCTGCGCGTCAACAACTACATGGTGCACGTCAACGAGGACGGATCGCGCGTGTTCATGCCGTACATCGGCGGCTTCGGGCAGTATGTGCAGCGCGCCGCCGAGGTAGCCAGCCGCGGGTACCCGGGCCTGGTCCTGGAATGAACAGGCAGGTCAAGCCGTGACAGATCACGCTCAGCTCGGCCCGGACGTGCGGAGTTTCCTCGATCAGCTTGCGGCGTACGGGTTCCCGGCGTGGGGGGACCTGGATGAACAGAGCGGCGCCGCCTACCTGGGGGCGGCGCGGGCAGCCATCGGCGCGGCCGCGTCGCCGGGACCCGACGTCGCCGGCGTCGTCAGCGAAGATCGCGTGATAGGCCGAGACCTCCCGGTGCGCGTGTACCGTCGCCCCGGTCAGGCGGCGGACAGCCCGGCCGCGGTCTATCTGCACGGCGGAGGCTGGGTGCTCGGCGGCTTGGACCAGAACGACGGGTGGTGCCGCTGGTTCGTGCAGAGTTCCGGGATGGCGATGGTCAGCGTCGACTACCGGCTCGCGCCGGAGCACCCGTTCCCGGTGCCGCTCGATGACTGTTACGAGGCCACCCGATGGGTGATCGAGCACGCCGGTGAGCTCGGCTGCGACCCGGCCCGGGTGGCGGTCCTGGGCAGCAGCGCGGGCGCGAACCTCGCCGCCGCTGTGGCCATACGGGCGCGCGACGCCGGGCTGGGGCTGGCGTGCCAGGCACTCGTGTACCCGGTGCTGGACTCGTCCTGCTCAACCGCGTCCTACCTGCAGTACGCGCGTGGATACTTCCTCGAGCGGGATCAGATGCTGTGGTACTGGGCGCAGTACACGCCGGACGAGGCCAGCCGGTCGTCCCCGCTGGCAGCGCCGGCCTTGGCCAGCGACCTGTCCCGGCTGCCTTACACGATCGTGCTCACCGCCGAGTGCGACCCGCTGCGCGACGAGGGCCAGGAGTACGCGCGGCGGCTGGCAGGAGCCGGGGTGCGCGTGGAGTACCGCTGTTACCGCGGTCAGCTGCACGGCTTCGTCGTGAACCGGGCCGCGTTCGAGCAGGCGGACGTCGCGACCGCGGAGCTGGTGGCGCTGCTGCGCGCGGGCCTCGACGCGCCGCGGTAGGACCGGCCGACCAGCGTTCCGGACCGGCCAGCTCCCTGCGGACCGTTCCGGCCCCTGGACCCCGTGAGCCACCCGGTCAGCCGGTGCGCGCGTCCCCGTGTGCGGACCTGACCGAAACCTTCAGGGCGGACATGGCCGGCTGGCCCGTGAGCGGGTCGACGCCGTCATAGAGCGACACCAGCCGGGACACGTTCGCCTCGGCCCAGCCCTGGTTCATCGTCACACTGCCGAGGCGCAGGCCGGGGTCGAGGGCGAGCTCGGCCGCGACGCTGCCGGAACCGGACGTCACCAGCACCAGCTCCCCGGCGGTCAGGCCGCGGGCCGTTGCGTCGGCGGGGTGCATGAAGACCTCGGGCCGGTCGCTCCGCTTGGCGGACGGGACGAAGTCGAGCGAGCCGTTCCGCCGGAGCCTGCGGCCAGAGATGAAGTCGAGGTGGGCCGCGTCCGGGTCCTGCCCGCGCGCCTTGCCCTCCAGCCGGCCGACGAGCTCGGGCAGGAAGATCCGCCACCTTCCGCCGGGCAGCACGCGGCCGGCCATGTATCCGTGGACGACCGGTAGCGCGATCCCGTCGGGGCCTGCGTCGACGGGATCGCCGAGATCCTGGCGCCCGGCCCGGAAGTACTGGCGGGTCAGCTCCTCCTCGGTGACGTGGTCAGGGTCGAGGCCGCCCAGAACGTCGGTGCCGAGTCGCCGTCCGAGCTGTGCCGCAACCCACCAGACCGGGCGGCGCTCGCCCGACGGCGGGACAACCCGGGGCGCCACCATCATTCGCGGGCTGGATGCCTGCACCACGTCCATGCGCTCCATCTGGCCGGTCACCGGCAGAACGTGCGTTGCCAGCGCCGCGGTCGGCGAGGAAATCACATCGAGGACCACGAGCATGTCGAGCCTGCCCAGCGATCGGGCAACGCGCTCGGGCTGCGGGAACGAGGTCGCGATGTTGCCGCCGCTGACGAACAGCCCACGCAGATGCCCGGCGTCCGCGTCGTCAGGGATGCTGATCGCCGGCAGCTGGCCGGCGACCCGGCTGAGCTCAGGACGAGCGGGGGAGCGGGGCAGCTCGGGGGTGCTCCTGCTGGACGACTGATCTGCGGCGTCGAACGGCTGGAACCAGCCGGGGCTGAACCACATCCCGCCCGGCTTGTCGAGGGAACCGGTGGCGAGCAGCAGCAGCCACCGCAGCCACTCCGTCAGCAGGGCGTCCCTCTGGAACGTGATGCCGGTACCGATGATGACCGCGATCCTGCCCGCCGACCGGATCGCCCCGGCGAGCGCGGCAAGCTCCGCGGCGCGAAGACCGGTTCCGGCGCAGGCGCGCTCCATGCCGAAGGGCTCGACCGCCCGGCGCAGCCGTGCCGCCTCACCCTCGGACATGCTCGCCCGGAACTCGGCGCTGACGGTCCCGGTGCTGATCAGCTCCTGAACCAGGTAGGCCAGGAGAACGTGATCGGTGCCCGGCCGGATCTGCAGATGGTGATCGGCAAGCGATGCCGTCTTGGTCAGCCGCGGGTCGGCCACCCAGAGCTGGCCGCCGCGGCCCCGGAAGGCCCGGATTCTGCGGACCGGATCGGGCATCAGCGTCTGGTATCCGTGCGACACCGCTGGATTCGCGCCCAGCCACAGGACCAGGCGCGAGTCCGGGTCATCCCAGCGCCAGCGGGGCAGCAGCTGGTAGCTGCCGGTCACCATCTCGGCGAGCTGCCATGACGGGGCGATGTCGATGGTCGCCGCCGAGTACGAGCGGGTCGAGCCGAGCTTGCCGCACAGCGTCTGCAGCGCCGCGCCACCGAGATGATCGGACGCGGTCCCGTTGCCGACGAACCAGCCGAACGCGTCCGGCCCGTGGCCGTCGATGACCTGCCGCAGCTTCGCCGCGATGTCGTCCAGGGCCGCGGCCCACGTCACCCGCTCGCCGCCGAGCAGCGGGTGATCCAGCCGGTCCGGCCGGCCGTGGCTCCACGGCAGTTCGTGGCCCTTGGGGCACAGGTAGCCCCGTGAGTTCGGATGGCCCGGGTCGCCACGCACCGATACCAGGTCCCCGCCGTGGACCTCAGCGATGATCCCGCATCCTGCGGTGCAGCACCGGCAGATGCTGCGGACGAAGCTGGCCTGGGCCTCCACGGCCGCACTGGTCACCGGTGGCTCCTCAGGAGGCGGGGTACGTGCCGGACAGGATGGTCGTCGTGCCCACCACGTGGTAGACGTACCAGTCCGCGTACGGGTAGTGATCGCTCGCGGTGTACGAGAACGACGCGGCCAGGCCCGGGATCGCGATGTGCAGCTTGTCGAGGTGCGCCTTCAGCTGCGCGCCGGAGCACGGGTACCCGCATGCCTTCAGGGCAGTGCCGAACGCCCACGCCGTCATGTAGGACGGGATCGCGTAGCCAGCGTTGACGGCGGTCGCCGAGGTGGGGTCTTTCAGCGTTGACTTGGCGGCGGTGACGTAGTCCTTGGCGGCGCCGGTCAGGTCCGCCGGGTTGAGCAGCTGGTAGATGACCAGCGCGTACACGCCGGTGTCGGTCGAGCCGGCCAGCGAGCCGAGGTTGCTCGTGCCGTCCACCCAGACCAGGGGCGCCTTGATGCCAGCGGCGCGCACCCCCTTGAGCACGGTCAGGAAGTTCGGGCCGGTGGTGCTGACGAAGATCACGTCGGGCTTCGACGCCACGATCGCCGCGATCGGGACCGAGAGGTCGGTGGCCGTTGGGTTGACGGGCTGCGAGCTGACGATCTTGACGCCCGCCGCGGGCGCCGAGGCGACCAGGCTCTTGGCGAGCCCGATACCGCTGAGGGAGTCGTTGTAGAAGAACGCGGCCCGGATGCCCGACCCCGTGACCAGCTTCTGCGCGGTGGAGATCAGCGCCCTCCCAGCATAGGTGTCGTCGGCGCCGAGAGAGTAGACGTACGAACTCGGCGACCCGACCGTCAGGCACGCCATCGGAACCTGGTCGCGCTGGATGATGGGCTGGGCGGCCGAGCAGTTCGCGGGGTCCACGTGCCCAAAGATCGCGTCTGCGCCGTCGGCGGTGGCGAGCTGTGTGGCGTTCGCTGCCGCACGCGAGGAGTCGCCGGCGTCGTCCAGGGAAACCAGCTTGATCTTGTGCCCGTCGATACCGCCCGTGGCGTTGACCTGGTTCACGTACGCCGCGACCCCGTCCTGGATGCCGAGGCCGTAGAAGGAGAAGAGGCCCGACAGCTCCGCGTCGATGCCCCACGTGTAGGTGCCGCTGCCGGAACTGGCCGACGAGCCGGACCCCGTGCTGCTACTGCTTGCGCAAGCCGTGAGCGTGACGGCCGAGACGACGCTCAGCCCCATCATCCAGACACGTCTTCGAGCTTTCATGGCATCTCTCTCGTCGTCACATGCTGCCGGAATCGGCCTCGATCCTGAAGGACACGAACAGGGCGGGAACGCCTGTCAACGCCGTCCATCAAAACTTACTCTGACGTCAATGTCAATAGAGTGATCAGCCGATCCGGGCAAATCAGCGGCGGGCAGTGCCGCGTCACCCTGGTGTGGCCATTGGCGGGCGCCGCGTTCCGCTTACCCAGCGCAATCTGGAAAGCTGCTCGAGCGCCTCCATTGCCGGAGATGACAGAACGAGGCCGTGCCCGGTGCTCCGGCCGCAGCGCAGGCCGACGGCAACGATTGACCAGAGCTATGATGAATAGTGATTTTCGACGTCAACATTATAAGTATCGCTTCGGGTGTGAGGCGCCAGGCTTCCTGCCACGGATGGACGGTGCAACGTGAGGGCAGCGCAGCTGCGAGGGTTTGGCCAGGTTGAGATCGCCGACGTGCCGTCACCCGAGCCGCGCGCCGGGGACGTGGTCGTGGATGTGCGGTGCGTGCAGCCGAGCGTCACCGAGTGCATGCTCATGGACGGTGACGACGTGGCGCTCCATGACGTGCTCGCCGACCGCCTGCGGTCGGGACCGGTGCAGTTCGGCGGGCACGAGTTCGCCGGTGTCGTCGGCCGGGTCGGCGCCGATGTCCGCGACGTTCGCCTCGGCCAGCGGGTGACCGCGGTGGAGAGCGCTCCGTGCGGCGACTGCGGTGCCTGCCGCAAGAACCGCGTGGACTCGTGCGCGCGGCCGTCCGTGCTGGGCTTCACCGGCCCCGGCGCGTTCGCCGAACAGGTCGTGGTGCCCGCGTCTTCGGTCGTGCCGCTGCCGGACTCGGTGAGCTTTTCCGCCGGCGCCGCCGTCCAGCCACTGGCCGGGGCGGTGCATGCCCACGCCGCCCTTGGTGTGCGGCCCGGCGAGTCGGTTCTGGTGATCGGAGGCGGCGTCATGGGCCTGCTAGCCGTGGCCGTCGCGCGGCTCGGCAACGCTGCCCTCATCGCGCTCGCCACGCGCAGCGAGCGCAAGCTGCAGATCGGCCGGGAGTTCGGCGGGGACCTGCTCATCGATGCCCACACGGACGTGCGCGAGGCGGCGCTGCGGGCGACCGACGGCGCAGGGTTCGACGTGGTGGTGGAGACGGCCGGCGGCAGCGAGTCGGCTGGGCTCGCGGGCACCGCCACGATCGAGACGGCGATTCACGTGGTGCGCCGCGGAGGGCGGGTGGCGGTCGTGTCGGTGCTTCCGTCTCGGACGGAACTGCCGACCGGGCTCATGCGCGAAAAGTCGATCACACTCGTGCACCCGCGGTCCGGGGCCGGCTACTACGCGGCGACGACGTCCGTGTTCGAGCACTGCGTGACCCTCGTCGCGACCGGACGTGTCGACGTCGAACGGCTGGTCACGCACCGGCTGAGCGGGCTGGACTCGATCCCGGAGGCGCTGGCGATCACCCGTGACAAGCCACGGTACGGCGCGATAAATCCTGCCCAGGTATCCCTGCCGTAGCCCAGGGACTACCTGACGGGCTTCCTTTCCGCGTGATCGCGAGAGCTCGCGCGGGAATGGCGGGTGTCACGCGGCGCAAGCGGCGTCAATAGTTAATTGCGCGGCTCTTAACGGGCCGTCGGCTGCGGCAATCTCCCTGCAGATAATCGACGCCTTGGCCGGTGGATTGCGAGCCCGCATTCCGGCCGCGTGGGCATGCGTCTATTCGGTCATTCTGTGCTCCGTGTTCAGTGTTTCTCATCCCGCAGCGGGCTTACGTCACGGTGCAGCGCGGATCCCTCGACCGTGCCCGCCTCGATCTCGACCGGGGCGTCGTATTTCCACACCTCGAAAACGAAATCCGGGCATACCTGAGCGCATCGTCGGCAGCCCGTGCATCCCGCGTGCAATTCGGGATAGGGATAACCTCGCTGGTTGACCCGCTCGGTCGTCATCGTGAGTACCCCGGGCGGGCAGGCCGTGACGCACAGGTAGCAGCCCTTGCACGATTCGACGTCGATGCGGACGGTGCCCCGGGCCAGGACCATCCCTGTGCCCTCCACGCCTGTGCCCTCGACGCGGGCGCCGTCGATGCCCGTGCCGTCGATGTCGGCGCTCATGACGTCGCTGGCGCCTTGTGCTCGCCGATCCCGAACCGCTCCATCAGGGAGTCCCTCAGGTAATCGGGTCCTTGGGGCGTCGGCACGAACCAGCCTGTCGGGCACATGGTGAGAATCTCGACGAAGGTGAACCCGGCTCCCTCCAGCTGCAGCTCCAGCGCCCGCCTGACCATCCGCCTCGTCCTCTCCACCATGCCCGGCGAGTTCACCGCGCCCCTGGCGACGTAGGCCGCGCCGTCGATCTGGGCAAGCAGTCTCGCGATGTCGATCGGGTGGCCGTGCACATCGGGGTCGCGGCCCTCCAGGCTGGTCTTCGTCCGCTGGCCCACCACGGTTGTCGCGGTCATGTGCCCGCCTGTGTCGCCGAAGACCCCGTTGTTGAGCAGCAGCGCCGTGATCTTCTCGCCCCGCGATGCCGCGTGCAGCACCTCGTGCAGGCCCTCGGTGACCATGTCGCCATCGCCCTGCAGGGTGATCACCGGGGTTCCAGGCAGCATCCGCTTGACACCGGTGGCAGCGGCCGGGGCGCGCCCGTGCAGGCACTGCAGCGAGTCCAGGTCGGTCTGCACCATGAGCTGGGTGTAGCAGCCGTGGCCGGCCAGCAGGATCGGCTTGAGCTCCAGCTCGGTGACGACGTCGAGCACGGTGCGCCACGCGACGAAGTGCCCGCAGCCCGGGCACAGCACATGCTCGGCGGACTGCAGCAGCTTGGGCTTGAATTCGGTTACCAGATGCATGGCCGGAGTGGTCATGACCCTCCTACGGTCAGGCCGACGGCGTCCAGGACGCGCCGGCGAAGGGCTTCGATGCTGAGGAGGTCGCCCTGACGCATGCCGGACACGTCCTGGGACACCCCTCCGATGGAGCGGACGACGGTGCGGTCGGCGGCGTGCATGCGAACGTCGTCCACCATCTGGCCGGCGTTTAGCTCGTAGACCAGGACCCGGGCGCAGCCGCGGCTTGCTTCCTCGAGGGCGTCGCCCGGGAACGGCCACAGCGTGATCGGCCGGAACGAACCGGCCCGGATGCCGGCCTCGCGGAGCTCGTCGACTAGGCGGTCGACGAAGACGCTCGTGGTACCGAACGAGACGATGAGCACGTCGGCGTCCTCGGTCCGGTCGGCCTCGTAGCGGGCCTCGGTCCGCTCGATCTCGGCGTATTTATCCGCGATCCGCTGCCACGCGGCGCTCGCCCCAGGACCGGGGGTGTTGGGCTTGCCCATCGCCCACGTCCAGATCTGCCGGGCCTGCCCGGTGCCGCTGGCCGAGCCGTCGAGGGCCCAGTCCTTGGGCGCCGTCGGCGGGAACTCCATCGGTGTGATCTCGACGCCGACCGAGGAGTGCGCGATCACGTAGTCGCCGTACAGCAGCACCGGCGTCCGGTACCGGTCCGCCAGGTGGAAGAGCAGCTGGGTGTGCTCGATGGCCTCGGGTATGTCCTTTGGCGCAAGGGCGATGGTGCGGTAGTCGCCCCAGCCGCCGCCGCGCGTCGCCTGGAAGTAGTCCTGCTGGCCGCGGGCCATGTTGAAGAGCACAACCGGCAGTTCGTTCAGGGCAAGCTCGGCGACGCCCTCCTGCATCAGGGCAAGCCCCTGGCCGCAGGAGCCCGTGGCGGAGCGGGTGCCCGTTGCCGCGGCGCCGAGCGCCATGTTCACGGCCTCGATCTCGCTGGCGGCGTTGACGCACGCCCCGCCCGCGGCCGGGAGCTTGCGGGCCATGTTCTCCAGCAGCTCGGTGAACGGCGTGAACGGGTACCCGGCGAAGAACCGGCACCCGGCCGCGATCGCCGCATCCGCGATGGCTTCGCTGCCCTGCAGCAGGCGGCCGGTCATCGGGCTGCCGCCAGCGCCGGCCAGGCCGGCGCCGCGAGCGCAGGCACCGCCTGCGCACCAGCGTCGAGCGCGCGGCGGTTCGCGTCCAGGTGCTGTCTGCGGTAGGCGGGAACGAGCTCGGTCATCGCCGCGGCCACCGATTCGAGGCTCACCAGGCCGGTGAGCGCGACGAAGGCGCCAAGGAGGACGAACCCGGCGCTCATCGGGCTGCCGATCTCGGTGGCGATATCGGTCGCCGCCACCGGGAAGACCCGCGCACGGGGCACGTCGACGGGCTGATGGAAGAGTGCCGAGTTCACCAGCACCAGCGCGCCCTCGGCCAGGTGCGGCCGCATCGTTTCCCAGTACGCCTGGTCCATCGCGAAGCCGGACCAGGCCGCCGTTGCCACCGGCAGCGCCCGCAGCGCGCCGTCGCCGACGGTGAGCTCGGCGTTCGTCTTCCCGCCGCGCATGATGCCGCCGTAGCGCGGCACCAGCAGCACGGTGCGTCCCTCGCTGACGGCTGCCATCGCGAGCGCCTTCGACACGATCTGAATGCCCTGACCGCCGACACCGGTGAAGAGCACCTCTCGCTCGGTCATCCGAGCACCTCCTGACGGAGCAGTACGGACCTCTGCACCTGCCTGGTCGCCGCGGTCCGGGGGATCTGGTCGACGACGAGAACGCGCCGGGGATGCTTGAACGGAGCCAGACGGCTGCCGATGTGATGGCGCAGGTCATCGACGGACGGGGGAGAAGCGCCGTCGGCGAGGACGACGGCCGCGCAGACGATCTCGCCCCAGTCGGCGTCGGGCTCGCCGATCACGGCTAGGTCGGCGAGGCCGGGGTAGCCGGTGAGCGCGGCCTCGACCTCCAGCGGTGCCACCCATTCCCCGCCGGCCCTGATCATCTCCTGCTTGCGCCCCACGATCGTGAAGTAGCCGTCGCCGTCCCGCTCGGCGAGGTCTCCCGTGTGATACCAGCCGCCCGCAAGAGCTCGGCTGGTCTCGTCCGGAAGGTTGAAGTAGCCGGACATCAGGGTGCCGGAGCGGATCAGCAGCTCACCGTCTGCGGCGATCCGTGCCTGCAGCCCGGGTACCGGCAGGCCCACCGAGCCGGGCTTGGCGAACATGTCCTCGTGGCGGAGCCGGATCGCGCCGCCGACTTCCGTGGACCCGTAGCTGAGGGTCATCCGGGCGCCGGGGAAACGGGCCCGGATGCCATCGAGCAGGTCTGTCTCAACGCGGGACGTGCCGATCTGCGCCCAGTCGAGACTGTCGGCCCGGTAGGGATGGACCTCCTCGAGGATGCGCCGCCAGACCGCCGGAATGCAGTAGAGCGAGCCGGCCCCGTGGCGCTCGATCGCCGCCAGCAGCTCGCCGGCATCGGCCCGGCGCACGAAGTGGGCGGGCTGGTGTGCCGACCACGCGTTCAGCGCGAACATCCAGCCGGCCATGTGGAACAGGGGGAACATGACGACCTGCCCCTTGCCGTACGTGGTGACCTCCGCACCCGAGCCGGCATAGGTACGCAGCCACGTGGCCCGGTGCGAGACCATGACCCCCTTGGGCAGCCCGGTCGTGCCGCTGGTGGCGAAGATCGTTACGACGTCGTCCTCGCCCGGCATGGGCACCGGCGGCTCGGCCGCCGCGGCCCCGGCGCCGAGGCGGTCGAGCGAAGCGCCGGGGCCGGGCCCGCCGAGGGTGACGAGCGGCAGGTCGAGCTCCTTTGCGAGCACCTCGCCGAGTTCGCCGTGCGCGGGGTCGGCGATGAGCAGCCGGGGTGACAGATACTCCAGCACGGCCCGCGCCTCGTCCGTCGAGTACGCCGGGTTCAGCGGCGAGAACGCGCAGCCGACCCGGCCGACGGCGAACTTCAGCGCCGGCGCGTCCAGGCTGATGTCCGCCCAGTAGGCGACGCGGTCCCCGCGTGCCGCGCCGAGTCCGAGCAGGGCATTCGCCAGCCGATTCGCCTGGTCCCGCATCTGCCCGAAGGTTATGCACCGGTCGCTGAGCGTTGCGGCTACCCGGTTCGGGGCCGCTCCCGCCGCGCAGGACAGGACGTCCCCGATGACAAGCGCCATGCCTCCTCCTCCCTGCGCCCGCGCGGGTTTGCCTCCGTCACGTCAGGGCCCCGTCGGCCTGTGCTGGCCAAGCTGTGCCATGACCGCGGCGCTGTCGAAGATCCGGAGATGCTCGGTGATCAGGCCGTCCGGGCCGACCCGGAAGAACTCGGCGGTGCGCAGTTCCACGGTCCTCCCGGTCGCGGCGATCGCGCCACCGGGCCGGCGCAGGGCGCCCGTGTGCCGGCCTCGGATGGTAAGCCGGGCGGCGACTCGGCTGCCCGCCACGATCACGTCGTCGGCGCGGGCCGCCATGTCGGCGTAGGCGGCGAACATCGAGCCGACGAACGCACGCACCGCCTCCCTAGTCGTGATTGGCTCGGGGCTGAACGGGTTCACGAACTCCGTCTCCGGCGCATACACACGAGCCAGCGCCTCAACATCCGAGCGGTTGAAGGCGGCAAGGTAGGAGCGGAAAGCCTGTTCTGCGGGTGTCGACCGCTGCGTCGGCGTCGCCTGCGTGCCCGCGGAGCTCCCAGCTGATTCGTTCGATCGCACCTTGCTCCTCAGCCGCCGGGCCCGTCCGCCCACAGCTCCTCGGCCGCCAGGCGCGTCCACTCGCACCGGCGGCTAGAACTTTATATTAAAAATCTTTTATCTACAATCCTTGTGTTCCCCGTTTGGCCAGTGCTACTGTTTCTCGCCGCGTCCCGGCAATGACGCGCGGGGCCGACGGTCGCCGTGCCGCCAGGGCCTGGTCGGCGCTGTCGCGGTGCAGGCACGGCGTGGCCGGTGTCGCCGTCCCGCGGGTGTCGCCGCGGCGTGGGCGGCGGCGGGAAAATAGGGGAGCGGTGACCGGGACCCGCGTGGCCGATCCCCAGGTGCCAACCTGGCCGCGGGAAGCGAGGAGGTACTGAGGTGGACGCCGTCGCCGGACCAGGCCTCGAAGACGGGGATGCCGCCGCGGCCGGAACCCTCCTGGACCGCAGGAAGACCAGCGAGGCCGTTGTCGCGTTCCTCCTCGAAGGGCTCTTCGAGGGGCGCATGCGCTCTGGCGAGCGCGTTGACGTCGACCAGATCGCCGCGAAGCTCGGCGTCAGCCGGAGCCCGGTCCGCGAGGCGCTGGTCGTGCTCGAGCGTGACGGCATCGTTTCGACGCGCTTTCACCGGGGCGCGTACGTTGAGCCGTTCACCGCCGAGTCGATCGTCGATAACTTCGAGATCTACGGGACGCTCAGCGGCCTGGCCGTGGCCCGGCTGGCCCGGCGGCCCGACCCTGATGTGGTCGCCCAGCTCCAGCGGCTGCTGGGCGAGCTGCGCGCGACCCCCGCCGATCAGTCCGACCGCCTCGCCGCCCGGATTCAGGAAATCATGCGAATACAGCACCGGGCGGGCGGCTCGGCCCGACTGCGGGCAGAGCTGCGCAGCTTCGCTGGCTTCGGGCCATGGGTGTTCCGTGTAGCTGGCGGGCGCAACTACGAGCGGGCGGTCAGGGGCCAGGCGCGGGTCGTGCGCGCGATTGCCGACGGCGACGCCGACCAGGCATCGAGGTACCGGGTGGAGGACTTCACCGCGGCCGGCCGGGAGGTGGCCGCCGAGCTGACGCGCCGCGGAATCCTCGATGAGCGCGGCCAGCTGGCCGGCCAGGGCGGCAGCACCGAGTGATCCTTCCCGGTGCCGGGCTACCTCGGGCGCATCGGCGCCACGGAATCCGCGGCCGATAACGATCCGATCTGGATGGTCACTTTCATCAGCCCCGGTGCGGGGTTGCTGGCCGTCTCGAACGCGAGCGCGACCTCGTCCCGCATGAACACGTGTGTGTTATAGCCCTTGACGAGACCCGGATACTCCGCGATGTAGCTGTCCGCGGCGGCCAGCGCCCGGCGGCGCTGCACCGTGGTGCCGGCGCTGAGGGTCAGCTGCTTCCGCAGCAGTTGCTCCATGTTGACCGGGTAGACCGGGTCATCGGGAATGCCGAAGCAGAGAATGCGGCCGCCGGTGCCGATCGCGTCTATGGCGTGCGAGAGCGAGGAGACCTGGTGGCCGATCGCTTCCACCACCACATCGGGCGCGTCGTCCCCGCCGTTGTGCGCCCACCGGCCGGTGCTGGTGATGTATGCCTCGTCCACGCCGTAGCTGCCCTCTAGATCCCCGCGCCGGACCCGGTCGACCGCGGTCACGCGCCGGGCGCCGGCGGACTTGAGCACGTGGCTGAAGAGGACGCCGATCGGTCCCTGACCGAGCACCGTGCAGTGCTGCCCGGCGACGCTGCCGATGCGCTCGATCGCGGCGATGACACACGCCAGCGGCTGCAGGATGATCGCGTCCCGCGGGCTGAGCGAGCTGGCATAACGGTGGACCGAGGCGGCGTCAGTCACGACGTATTCGGCCAGGCCATTCATGTCTGCCGCCCAGCCGACGACCCGATCTCCAATGGCGATCCGGTCATCCGCCGACCCGACCACGTCGCCGACCACCTCGTGCAAGGGGAAGCCGGGCACGGCCTCGCCGAACCCGCCTATTCCCCACTGGCCCAGGGTGCCGCGGTAATACGCGAGGTCGCTGCCGCAAAGCCCGCCGGCGAGGACGCGCAAGCACACCCGTCCCGGCGGAAGCTCGTCACGCCGGACCGAGGGAACGTGGAGGGTCTGGAAGGCGTAGCAGTCTACGAGCTGGCTGGCCCACATGATCGTGCCTTCTCCAGTTCCTGGCCGGGCCCTACCGGAGCCCACGGTGCTTCTGATAAACAACAATATAATGACGTCAATGTCAATAATGTCTCGCGTGATTCGGGCGGCGGGCCTGTGTGGCCCCTGGGCCGGCCTGAGTTGCTGGAGTGCTGACCGGTCACCGTGGCCTGAGCGGCTGGAGTGCCTGGCCGGTCACCGTGGCCTGAGCGGTGGGCGGCCAGCGAACCCGATGGCTGGCCGCGCCGTGGGTTGGTGGCCTGCTCTGCCCACACCGTGGAGCTGCCGGAAAGCTCGCGGACCCTGGGCCTGGCGACGGGCGCATGCCCTGATTGCCGGATTCCTTGGCCGACGGATATGGACGCTGATTGTCGGCGATCGCATCCGCGTCCGGCTCGTACAATATTGACATCGACGTCAGTAAAGCTTAATAATCTGAGGAGTCCGGCTACATGCCAGCGGCTGCGTCCGGGTCTGTCTCATGGCAGTCGGCCTGGCCCAGCAGCCTCCGGCGCCATTCCCCGGGCGGCGCCGGAGGCTCGGGCCTCGGCCGGGAAGCCGCGGCGGGACGCTTTTGGCGAGAGGAGCACGTCGTGACCGTGTTCACGCTGGACCCGAGGAGCACTGTGGCGCCATCGCAGGGCAGCGGCAAGCTGGCGCCACGGCCCATGAGCCTGCGCGGGCAGACGCTCGGCATCATCGCAAACGGGCTCGGCGACTCGGAGATCATGTTCGACCGGCTGGCTGACATCCTGGAGGAGAGCCATGGTCTGGCTGGCCGCGTCAAGGTGGTGAAGGCCAGCGTCGCCGTGCCCCCGTACCCCGAGCAGTGGCTGGAGGTCACCGACCACGCGACCGTCGCGGTCACCGGGTTCGGGGGGTGCGGTAGCTGCTCTACCAGGAGCATCCGGGATGCGCTCGACCTGGAGGCTGCGGGGATACCGGCCGTCTGCGTGGTCCACGATGCGCTCGTTCCGGCGGTCCGGGCGCTGGCCCAATTCCTCGGCGCCGCGGACTATCCGGTTGTCACGATCGGCTACCCGCACGACCCGACCGGCCACTGGACGAAGGAAGAAGCAATCAAGATCGCCGAACTGGTCGCACGCGGTGTCGGGCAGCGGCTCGCGCAGTAGCGGCGGCTTCCGGCCCCCGGCCGATGTCACTTCTAACACCCAGGAGATCGACCTCGCGGAGGCCGCTCATGACGCTCGCTCACCAGTACAGCTACGACACCTACGAAGGTGCGGTCGAGGATTACTTCCGGCAGGGCTTCACCGATGGCCTGCCGGTCATCCCGCCGACACCGGAGCGGGTCGGCGAGATGCTCGACTACGCACGGCTTCCGGCCGGCCAGGTACTTGGCGAGGTTCCGACCAGGAACATCGTGGTGACCGCGGAGAAGGTTGCGGTGAACGCGGTGATGGCGGGCTGCCTGCCCGAGTACTTTCCGGTCGTGGCCGCTGCCGTCCGCGCTCACCTGCACGTGAAGGGCAACGCGCACAGCACCACGGCCACGCTCGCCGGAGCCGCGCACGCCGTGATCATCAATGGCCCCGTGCGCCGCGACATCGGGGTGTGCAGCGGGCAGGCGTGCTTCGGGCCCGGTTTCCGGGCCAACGCCACGATCGGACGGGCGCTGCGCCTCGTCATCCGCAACGTCTGCAACTCCGTGCCGGGCGTACTGGACCGGGCGACCTTCAGCTGGCCGCTGCGCTACTCCTTCTGCTTTGGCGAGGACGAGGAATCCGCCGGCTGGGTGCCGCTGCACGTTCAGCGGGGCTTCGAGCCATCCGACAGCGTTGTGACCGTGCAGTCCATCTTCGAGTTTTTGCAGGTTCTGGACTTCGACCCGGATCCCGAGGCGATCCTCGAGTCGATCGTGGTCTATGCGCGCCAGCGAGGCCTGGCCCGGGACGAGTGGTGCGGCGACGACCGGGGGATCGTCGTCGTGGTAGGCCTCGAGCATCAGCAGCGCCTGGCCGGCGCGGGCTGGAGCAAGCAGGACGTCCAGAGCTTCCTCTGGCCGCGCCTGGCCGCGGAGTCGACCGGGCGGCACGACCTGCAGGTCAGCCTGGCGCGGCCGGACAACGTTCTCGTGGTCGCCGCCGGAGGGCCGGGAATCGCCGTCTCCTGGCTGCTCCTGCCGCACCTGTCCAACCCCATATCGCAGCGAGTTTAGATCGGGAGCTGCGAAATCGATCGCCGAACGATCCACGGAGGCAAGATTCGAATGCGCGGTGATCAGCAGGCGATAGCCGATGCGCTGGCGGATATCCGCCAGTCGCTCGAGGTGGACGGCTATCGGCTCGGTGTGGAGGGCGCGACCGGTGAGGATCTGCGAGTCCGCATAACGGCTCTGCCGGGCGCGTGCGAAGAGTGTCTCGCACCGGCCGAAGTCATTAAGATGATCATTAGCGGCGGCGTCGGCGGCGTTTATGCGCCGGACGAGATCGAGCTGATCCTGCCTGCCGCTGGAGCACACTGACCAGCCTGAATACGCCAGGTGCGACGCCCGGCGGCGCGCGATACGCAACACTGGATAGGAGAACTGGTGGACCAGGAGCAGATAGCAGACATCATCGAGATCCAGCAGTTGCTCGCTAGATATGCAGTTGGCATGACGCAGGACGATATTCATGCGGTGATGAATGTGTTCACGGCCGACGGCACCTATAGCGCATTCGGCGAGACATATCCCATGGACGATTTCCCCGTGCTGGCGTCGGCTGCACCGAAGGGCCTCTACACGACGGGCACGCCAGCGCTCGACCTGGACGGGGACGTCGGCACAGGAGTGCAGACCCTGTGCTTTGTCAGTCAGACCGATCACGAGATGCGCATCGGCTATTACACCGATACATACCGGCGCACGCCCGAAGGCTGGCGGCTCGCCACCCGGAAGATGACGTTCCTGCGCCGCAGCGGTGCCCGGGATTCCGGCCGCGCGCACGACCCGGGCCGCCCGCTGCCGAGCAAGCATGCCGCGAGCTGACCAGGCCGGCTATGGAACTCGAGACATTCCGCAAGGGCCTGGACGAGTGGCTGGACGAGCACGAGCCTGAGCTCACGCCCGAAGCCGACGTTGCACTGGACGGGCAGATGCGTCATCTGTCCGCGGTCAAGCGCCTGGCCTACGACGCTGGCTGGATGCGCTGGGGCTGGCCGGAGCGGGTCGGCGGGTTCGGCGGGTCCACGCTGCTGCGCGGCTACCTCGGCGAGGCGCTGACGATCCGCGGACTCGTCGAGCCGGGGATCTACTCGATGACCGAGGTGCTGGCGCCGACGATGATCAGTTTCGCGCCCGAGGAACTCGCCCGGCAGATGGTGCCGCGGCTGCTGCGGGGCGACGAGACCTGGTGCCAGGGATTCTCCGAGCCCGGCACTGGCAGCAACCTGGCCTCGCTGAGCTGCCGTGCCGTGGCCGTGGGCGACGGGTGGCACGTCACCGGCCAGAAGCTGTGGACTGGCCTGGCCCAGTTCGCCGACAGGTGCGTGCTGCTCACGAGGACCGGGACGGCGGAATCGGCCCACAAGGGCATCACCGCGCTGTTCGTGGACATGAAATCGCCGGGAATCTCGGTGCGCCCGCTGCGCACCATGCACGGGGCCGACGAGTTCTGCGAGGTCTTCTTCGACGACGTGCGGGTGCCGCTGGACCGAACGCTAGGTGAGGTGAACGGCGGCTGGGCCGTGGCTATGGACTTGCTTCCCTACGAGCGGAGCACCTCGCTCTGGCACAAGGGGGCCTACCTGCATCACCGGCTGGCGGATCTGCTGGCGGCCGCGCCGGACGGCGCCATCCAGGCCGACGCGCTCGGCGCCGTGGTCCAGCAGCTTTTCGTTTTCCGTGCTCGCTCCCGCGCGACCCAGTACCGGCTCGCTCGTGGCGAGAAGCTGGGGCCGGAGACGTCGATTGACAAGATCATGGTGGGCATGACCGAGCAGGTGGTGTTTGACCTGGTCGCAGACGTGCTCTCGACGCGCATTGCGGTGGGGGACGATCCGGCTGGCGAGCGCTGGAGGGCAGACTTCCTGTATTCACGGGCGGCAACCATCTACGGGGGGAGCGCGGAGATCCAGCGCAACATCCTGGCCCGCCGGGTGCTCGACCTCGGGCCGGACCGATGATCGAGGAAGAGGACCTGGAACTGCTGCGCCGGGGCTTCCAGCGCGCGCTGAAAGCGGAGGATCCCGACAAGGCTGACGATGCACTGGGCGAGCTCGGCTGGCGGGATGCGTTGGCCGCGGAGGGAACGACCGTCGTTCCCCTGATCTTCACCGAAAAAGGGCTGGCTAACGCCGTTGCCACGGTACTCGATGACCTGCTCCTGTCGGCGCTCGGCCTGACCGCGCTCGCCGGCGCGGGCGTGGTCCTGCCGGAGGTCGGCGCGCGGACACCGCCCGGCAGCGTCGTCGGCGGCCGGCTCTCGGTGTGCGGGAGCGGCACCGCGCGGCTGCGGCGCGGCGGCGGCGCGGTCGTCGTGGCGGCCGCCGATGACGGCACGTGCCAGGCCATATCTGTGCGCGTGGCCGACCTCACGGTCGATCGGGTAACGGGCATCGACCCGGCTTTCGGGCTGGTGGCGGTGTCGGCGGACGGCGTCGCGTTCGAGGCCCTCGGCGAGCCAGCCATTACCTGGCAGCGGGTCATCGCGACGGCGCAGCTTGCCCTGTCGTTTGAACTGCTCGGGGCGTCCCGGGCCATGCTCGGGCTGGCCCGGGAACATGCGCTGGCGCGAACGCAGTTCGGGCGGCCGATCGCGTCGTTCCAGGCCGTGCGGCACCGCCTCGCGGACAGCTTGCTCGCCGTCGAGGGCCTGGCGGCCGCCGTATCCGCCGCTTGGGATGCGTTCGGCTCGTGGCCAAGCGCCGGCCCGGACCGAGACCAGCTCGCGGCCATCGCAAAGGCGGTCGCGGGACACAACGCGCGGTCGGTGGCCCGGAATTGCCAGCAGGTGCTGGCCGGCATCGGCTTCACCGCCGAGCACCGGTTCCACCGGTACTTCCGGCGGGTGCTCCTGCTGGACGAAATGCTCGGCTCCGCTCGCGAGCTCACGAGCGTGCTCGGCGGCGAGATACTCGCGGCTCGCACGCTGCCGACGCCGATTCCCCTCTGAACCTCGATTCCCGGACGGCGGTGTGCGGCCCGCTCTCACCGGGCGGCCGTGTGCCCCGGCTGCTGTTTCTCCTGGTAGATAGCATGTCTGCCTAGCCTAGCCATGGCCGTTTAGCCTCAGAGGTAACCGTCTTGGAACGGGCGCCGTCGCGCACATTCGCCGACGCGCGCCGACCTCAGCCCGGCGTCGGGCCGGATACACCGTTCGCGCTGCACAGTCCCACCGAGCTCTGCCCCGTCGCATTGGGCGGGATCTGAGCCAGGCCAGCGGAGCTAGGTCCGGCGAGGGCAGCAAGATCGAGTCAAGCCTGAGCCGTTACCAACGCAGCGCGGACGATGCTGATCGGGGCGTGCTATCGGGTGGCCGGGGTCTGAAGCCGGCGCTCCTTGACAAAGACATGGCGAGTCTATAACTTCGACGTCGATATTGATAAAGTGTGTCGTCAGTGGCGGTCGACCGAGCCGCAGGTCCGGACACTGGGCACTGGCAAACCGCACCGCCTTGGGAGGGCAGATCGTCGTGACCGGCGTGGACGGGCGAGTCGCGCTGGTGACTGGAGCTGCCCAGGGCATCGGTGCCGAGATCGCGGTCGTGCTGGGACGTGCCGGAGCGTCGGTCGGCGTGCTGGATCTCACTGCCGATCAGGCCGAGCAAACGGTTGCCGCGATCGCCGAAGTGGGCGCCCGCGCGGTCGCGCTGGGCGCTGACGTGGCCGACAGTGGGCAGGTCGAGGCGGCGACTCGGCGGCTCTCAAAGGAGTTTGGCCACATTGACATCTTGATCAACAACGCTGGCATCACAAGAGACAAGCTATTGTTCAGGACCAGCGACGAGGACTGGGACGCGGTCGTCAGGGTCAACCTCCGTGGCACCTTCGTCGTGACCCGTGCAGTCCAGGGCCAGATGGTGGAGCATCGCTACGGGCGGATCGTTAACCTTTCCTCGGTATCCGCACTGGGCAATCGAGGCCATGCGAGCTATTCAGCGGCGAAGGCTGGTATCCAGGGCCTGACCAGGACGGCGGCGATCGAACTAGGACCGTTGGGGATCACCGTCAACGCTGTCGCGCCGGGGTACGTTGACACGGCGATGACTCATGCGGTCGCGCGGCGCGCCGGAATGACCCCACAGGAACTGATGGCCAGTGTCGCTGCGGAATTGCCGCTGCGCCGGGTCGGACAACCGGCTGACATCGCTCACGCGGCCCTGTTCTTCGCGGCCGATGAATCCGGCTACATCACCGGTCAAGTGCTCTACGTCGACGGTGGGCGCACGCTGCCGTAGCAGTGCCGAGGTGGTGATCCCTACCCAGTGCCAGCTCCCGGCTGGCCTGCTGGAGACGACTCGCTGATCGGGGAGGACTACGAACGGCGATGCCTTCGCGCCTTGCGGGACGGCGGCATGCCCGTCCTCCAGGTGAAGCTCGCCACTCCGGACCCGCTTTGCAACCCGCGGCACCTGAAGGCGCTGATCGATGAGCTGTCGTGACGCAGCTGAGCAGCCGTAAATCGCGCGACGAAAGGATTTCACCGGCATGGATGTCGATCTGCGACCGGAGAGACTGTTCGGCCTCGACGGTCGCGTCGCTGTGCTGACCGGCGCTTCGTCCGGGCTTGGCGCAGCGTTCGCCGAGGCGCTTCATGCCGCCGGGGCGACTGTTGTGATCACGGCACGGCGCGCGGATCGGCTGAATCAGCTGGCGGCAGGTCGGCCGCGCTTCGACCTTGTCCCGTGCGACGTATCGGATGCCGAACAACTGCGGGCCCTGGTCGCCGGCGTACACGAGCGGCACGCCCGCATCGACATTCTGGTCAACAACGCCGGCAACAGTGGGCCGGGCCGCCCCGCCCAGTCTGAGACGGACGCGGACACCGAGCTGCTTCTAGATGTCAACTTCCGTGCACCGCTGCGGCTGTGCCGGCTCGCGTTTCCTGTCATGCGGCGTACCGGAGGAGCGATCGTCAACGTCACGTCTATTTCCGGGTTGGTGGGTGTCGGTACGATCCCGCAGGCGAGCTATGTTGCGTCCAAGCACGCGCTGACCGGGCTGACTCGGGAGCTCGCCCTCGAATGGGCGCGATTCAGCATCCGCGTGAACGCCTTGGCCCCAGGGTTCTTCAGGACCGAGATGACCGGAGTGCTGGAGCACGACGACCGGCGCCGTGACTGGATCCGAGCGAATACGCCGCTGCCAGCGTTCGCCGATCCGGTGCAGGCCGTTGGGGCGCTGCTGCTTCTCGTCAGCGACGCCGGCAGCTATATCACCGGCGAGACGATCGCCGTCGATGGCGGGTGGACGGCCCGCTAGACCGAAGTTCTCCCTGGTGATCGGTTCGTGTGGCCGTTTACCTGGGTTTTGGGGTGGCGGGTGGGCTGCTGGCCACCACATGCATCGCCATCCCGATCTCCGGCGCGGCCGGGTGCAATGCCGCAGCTAGGGCAACCGCGGCGAAGCGCGCCTGGAGGGGCGGCTCAACGGGCGCACTGGGCCATCGATCAATGACGGCGAGTCGTGCGGCCAGGTGAACAGATCTTCGCCGATGGGGTCTGATCTCGTGCGCGAGTGATATTATTTTCGACGTCGATATCAATCGACAGC
>Ga0335074_10002841_pt1 | contig 23611 bp, 35 predicted proteins | sample Lox_Sample_23_FD_206715 | JGI IMG/M metagenome (GOLD analysis project Ga0335074, IMG submission 206715) | Soil microbial communities from Loxahatchee National Wildlife Refuge, Florida, United States - Lox_Sample_2.3 | ecosystem: Environmental > Terrestrial > Soil > Wetlands | place: USA...
CACGGCTATAAGGGACCAATGCCACAGCGTGGAGAGAAAGCGGTTGCCGAAAAGCGTGTCGATAGCGCACACTTTAAGGGGAACGAGGTGCGCGACGGGCGTGGTCATACAGTTAAAAGATAGTTCTCGAATGGTGTAGATTTGGGTGGGTCACTTTGGGAGGCAGACCATCGTTTGCGTGGTCTGCCATTTTTGACAATGTGGCAAGTCGACTGGAAATGAACCGTCTGTCCGACGGTGCCGTCTGACCGGCGTGCTTGTTGCGCAGTGCTACATTGAAACTGCGCGTCAGGGCGCGCCCGGTCCCCGGAAAGGACAGAAGTCCACCTCACTTCGTCATGCCGGTAAAGCCCCTCCCACCAAACGCCAATCTGCCCCACCTGAAGTATCAAGCGAAGGATCTGATAAAAGAGCATCATGCGCGTGATCCGCAGGCCGCCCAGCGGATCAGAGAATTTCATCCGCAATTCCGGGACGCCACAAATCGCGACATCTTCGACGCCCGTTTAAGCCTCAGCGACGCTCAGCTTACTGTTGCTCGCGAGCGTGGATTTGCAAACTGGGCAAGATTGAAGCGGCACGTTGAGAAACCCTCGCCCGCCGGCAACCTGAGTCTGCCGCATCACGAGCGCATCGAGGATCCTGTGTTTCGCCGCGCGGTGGATCTGCTCGATGCGGGCGACGCAGACGGTCTGCGGGAGCACCTGAACGCGCATCCAAATCTGATACGGGAACGTGTCTTGTTCGAAGGCGGGAATTATTTCCGCAATCCAACGTTGTTGGAGTTTGTAGCCGAGAATCCGATTCGTTATGGAAAACTGCCGCCCAACATCGTCGAAGTCGCCAGCGTGATCCTGGATGCCGGCGCAAAGGACGATCAGGCTGCATTGAACGAGACGCTCGGGCTGGTGTGCTCCGGCCGCGTTTCACGCGAATGCGGCGTGCAGATCCCCTTGATCGATCTGCTGTGTGAATATGGCGCGGACCCGGACTACGGCATGCCGCCCGCTCTTCCGCATGGGGAATTCGAGGCAGCCAATGCCTTGATCCGAAATGGCGCTCGCATGGACATGGCCGTGGCCGCTGCCCTAGGTCGCGCGGAAGACGCCGGCCGGCTGCTCGCGGCTGCCACGAGCGAGGAGCGCCGCCGCGCACTGGCGCTCGCCGCGCAATTTGGCCACACCGAGATCGTGCGGCTGCTGCTGGATGGGGGCGAGGACCCGAACGGCTACAATCCCGGCGGAATGCATGCGCACTCGACGCCGTTGCATCAAGCCGCGTTGGCCGGCCACTATGACGTCGTCCGTCTGCTTGTAGAACGGGGCGCGCGCCTCGATGTGAAGGACACGATGTGGCAGGGCACTCCCGAAGGATGGGCCACCTACGCAGGCAAAACCGAAGTGGCGGAATATCTGCGCGAGCGGAACCCGGCGCATGTGCGAGACTGATCCCTAACCCCCATCCCCGGCCCCTAAGCCCCGATAAGCGCGCGCCGCGAGATATGCTCATCCTATGCAAAGAGCAGCGGTAATCGGAAGCCGAGGCCAACTCGGTGTCGAATTAGTTCGCGAGCTGACTGCGCGAGGCTACGAAACCATCGGCTGGGATCGTCTCCAGTTGGACATCACCGATAACCGCCAGGTGGAGAGCGTGCTCACGCCGTGGGACCCGCAGGTAGTCTTCAACGCCGCCGCGTATAATCAGGTCGACGTGGCCGAGAGCGAGCCGCAAGCCGCCTTCGTGGTGAATGCGCTGGCCGTGCGCAATCTGGCGCTGGCCTGCCGCCAACTGGATGCCCGCTTCGTCCATTTTTCGACCGATTACGTTTTCGACGGCACGGCCGGCCGGCCCTATTTCGAGACCGACGCTACGCATCCTTTAGGCGCATACGGCGTCTCGAAGCTGGCGGGCGAACTTTACGCGCAAGCTTACCTCGATGCGCCCTTGATCGTGCGCACCTCGGGCGTCTACGGACCGGGCGGCTTGCGCACTGCGCGCGGCAATTTCGTCGAGGTGATGCTGCGGCTGGCGCGCGCCGGACATCCCATCCGCGTGGTGGAGGATCATGTCGCATCACCCACCTACGCGCCGCTGCTGGCCGCCCGCACGATTGACTTGGTGGAAGCCGGCCAAACCGGCGTGTTTCACATCGGCGGCGGCACGCCCACCTCGTGGTTCCACTACGCGCAGGCGATCTTCGCCGCGGCGCAACCGGATAAGCCGGTGGAACTGCATCCCACCAACGAGCGCGAGTATCGCACCGCCGCGCACCGTCCAAGGTTTTCCGCGTTGTCGAATGCCAAAATGGAGAGCCTGGGCATCCCCCCGATGCCGCCGCTTAAAGAAGCCTTACGCCTGTATTTTGCGGCGCGGGCAACTGCTTAGCTCTTCTGCGGCTTGACCGCGTAGTAGCCCTTGCGCGCCTGAACCTTCAGATTTTTGTCCGCCAGCTTTAGGGTCAGCTTGCGGAAGGTGCCGTCCTGCACGGCATTGGTCGATTCGTAGGAAATCGAATACTGGCTGCGCATTTCGTCCTGCAGTTCCTTGAAGCAATCCTCCAGGGTGTGCTTGCGGTCGACCTTAAACACCCGGCCGCCAGTTTCGCCGGACATTCTTTGCAACGCAAAATCGCTGACGCCGCCGAAGGAAAACCCTCCGCGGCCGTAGGCGCTGGGGTCCGAGTAGTCGATGCTGTAGATCACCGAGTCCGCTTTTTGGGCAGCCTCGATAGCCGATTCGATCCTCAACTTGCTACCTTCATCAATACCATCGGTGATCAGCACGATCACCTTACGGCCAACTTCGGATTTCAGCTTCTCGTCCGCCGCCAGGTAGACCGCATCGTAAAGCACCGTGCCGCGCGGCTGGCTGATGGTGGGCACGGGTCCCGGCCCAAAGCCGCCCACTCCCGAATTAATCTGCAATTGGGAAAGCCCCGCCTGCAGCAATCTGGGCGAATTGGTGTAGTCTTGCAGCAACTCCGAGTCCTCGCCAAAGCTGATCAGAAAAGCCTCGTCTTTCTTGCGGAGCACCTGTTGAAAGAATTCGTGCGCCGCGTGCCTCTCGATATCCAATAAGTTGCGCTGGCTGGCGCTGACGTCGATCAGCAGGCCGATAGTCAGCGGCAGATCGGTTTCCCTCGCGAAATATTTGATGGTTTGCGGCTTGCCGTCTTCGAGGACGGTGAAATCGTCCTTCGTGAGATTGCCCACCAGGGCGCCGTGCTTATCGTGCACCGAAGCTAGGATATTGACAAGGTTGACTTCCACGGAAATCGTGGGCGCCGTCTCTTCAGGGGCAGCGGGCGGAGCCGAAGTGGGTTTATCTTGCGCGAGGTCGCGCGTGGCCGGCGCGAGCGCCAGCAGAAACAATGTTGCGATAGCCCGTTTCGACGGGGCGTTGGTCAGGGCCATAGGGTTACAATGACGGACGTGGCTGCAGCCAGCCCTGTTACAATAATGCGCAAAGCCATACGTCATCTGCAAGCGGCCGATCCCGTGATGGGCGGCATCATCAGTCGTGTGGGCCCGTACCGAATCGAATTCCGCAACCCCAGCTTTGAAACCCTGGTGCGCTCCATCGTCTTCCAGCAACTTAGCGGACGCGTGGCGCGCGTGATTTTCGACCGTCTGGTGGCGGCCGTTCCCGGCGGCGCGCTCACGCCCCAAGGCATCCTGGCGCTACGGCCGGAGAAGATGCGCAAGCTGGGGCTATCCAAGCAGAAGACCGCCTACATTCGCGATCTGGCGCGCCACACGCGCGCGGGGGCCGTAAACTTCGACGAATTGGCGGCACTCGCGGACGGCGAAGTGATCGACCGGCTGACGAAAGTAAAGGGCATCGGCGTCTGGACCGCGCACATGTTTCTGATTTTCGCCTTGCGCCGCACCAATGTGTTGCCCACCGGCGACTTGGGCATTCGCGCGGCGGTGCGGAAAGCGTATGGGTTGGAGGAATTGCCAAAGCCTACGGAACTGCAAGCGTTAGGCCAGCGCTGGCATCCTTACTGCACGGTGGCCGCGTGGTATCTCTGGCGCAGCCTCGACCCCCAGGCGAATCTTTAGGCTTGCTTGATGCGTGTGCCCCCGCCCGCACGGAAAGGGCTGAAAGCGGGGTCCGAACTTCAGTCCAGGTCCTCCTCTGCCGGCGGTCGCGGCAACGGCGGCAGCGATCGCAGCCACTCGCGCACCAAGCTCTCGGGATTGCCGGATAGATCCACCGGAATCGTGCGCGCTTCGGTTCCATCCTGCGCGAAAACCGCGACCACGCCATCGGGCGTCGGCCGCAATTCCAGCTTCGATCCGCGCGCCTCGAGCCGCAACGTGGTTCCCAACCAGAACAGATTGACCTTGGTGCGCATGCCGTGCCCCAGCCGGGTGGCCTGCTTCATCAACTCAGCCGTGTACGGGCCTTTCTTCAACTGTTCCGCGTAGACCGCGGACGCCTGGCTGCGCGCGCGCGCGGCGTCTTGCGTCTTCGCGTTACGGTTATCCCGCGTGCCACGCTCCTCGCGCGACTCCATGTTTTTCAAATTGCTTTCGAGATTGTCCAGAAAACTCATACGCGTGGTTAGGCGATCAGCTTCTCCATAGCGCCGCAAAACATATCGATTTCCTGCACGGTGGTGTAAATATTCGGCGTGATGCGCAAGCCCTTGAACTGCGGATGTACGATCCCGACCGTAAGGATGCGGTACTTATCCCATAACTGTTCCGCGATCGGTCCCGGCTCCTTGCCTTCCACCACTAACAGCCCGATACCGCAGCTCATCCGCGGATCGGAACTCGTCGGCGTGGTCACCCGCGGCAGCCGCGTCAGCCGGTCCGTCCAGCGCGCGCGCAAATAGCGCAACCGCGCCGCCTTGCGCTCCACGCCGATCGTCGTGTGAAACTCCAGCGCGTCCGCGATGGCGTTGTGATTGGCCGCCGGGTGGGTGCCAATTTCTTCGAACTTGCGGATGTTGTCCGTCATGTCGGCGCCCGCGGCCATCAATGGCCACACCTTACCGATCTTCGATTTGCGCACATATAAAAATCCCGTGCCGTGCGGCGCGAGCAGCCATTTATGCAGGCTGGTGCCGTAATAATCGCAATCCAGATCCGCGTGTTTGAAGGGAAACTGGGCGTAAGCGTGCGCGCCATCCACAATGGCTTCGATGCCCTTGCTGCGCGCCATTTGGCAGATCTGCTTGACGGGGAAAATCTGGCCCGTCAGATTGGTGATGTGGCAGAAGTGGATCACGCGCGTGCGCGGCGTGATGGCGCGTTCGAAACGCTCGGCCAGGTCTTCGAGCGAGGGCGGCGGCGTGGGGAACGAGATCATCTTCAGCACGATGCCGTCGCGGCGTTCGCGCTGCTTCCAGGTGGTGATCATGCGCGGATAATCCTGATCCGTGGTCAACACCTCGTCGCCCGCCTTCAGCTCGAGCCCTTGCTGCACGTTCTCCAGCGACTCGGAAGCGTTGCGCGTGATGGCCATTTCTTCCGGATCGCAGCCGAAATCGGCCGCCAGCCGCTGCCGTACATTTTCGATCTCCGGCTCCAGGTCGACCCACATGGTGCGCGCCGGCGCGATGTTGCTATGTGCCAGCGAGCGTTGCATGGCTTCCTGCACCACCCGGGGCGACGGGCTGACCCCGCCGTTATTCAGGTTGATGATGTTGCGGTCGAGCGTGAAAGCGGATTGAATATCGCGCCAGAAATCTTCATCGCGCGCCACATCCGCGGCGGCGCGATTCTCGCCCAGGGTCGCCGCGCGGGCGCGTTCCGCCGAATCGGGACGCAGGAACGCGAGCGCTCCCGCGGCACGCAGGAATTGACGTCGCTCCATGGATGATCCTCCTTTGCGCGGCGTCTGCCGCGTTCGCTTATTGTAACGTGAGTAGCATGGGGCGGCCACTCTAGCTAGGCGGCCTCTCAGGCAACCTAGCGGGGCCACGGACCCGAGTGCCTCTGGGACGGGCCACGGGCCTGCCCCACGGTTGCTTGGCACGCGCGATAGCATAAGCTGGAGATTAGCGCAAAATCGTACCGTCCCCATGCTCTGGAGCAAGCTCTTCATCCCCACGCTGCGCGATAGCCCGGCCGAAGCCGAGACCGCCAGCCACCGGCTGCTGCTGCGCGCCGGATATGTTCGACAGGTGACCGCCGGAACCTATAGTTATCTATTCTTGGCGCAGCGTTCGTTATCGAAGATCATCCGCATCGTGCGGGAGGAAATGGATGCCATTGGCGCGCAGGAAATGCGGATGCCCTTGCTCCATCCAGCCGAAGAGTCGATTGCCGCCACGGCTCGCGGCGACTTGCGAAGTTACAAGCAGTTGCCTCAGATCTGGTATCAAATTCAGACCAGATTCCGCGACGATCCGCGTCCGAAATCGGGCCTGTTGGGTGCGCGCCAGTATCTCATCGCGGACTCCTACGCATTCGACACGGATGCTGCCGGCCTGGACGCGGCTTATCAGAGACATTACGATGCATACCGCCGGATCTTCGATCGTTGCGGCTTAGGGTATCTCGCGGTGGGCGAGAGCCCGTCGCAGGATTTCATGGTCGAATCGGAAGCGGGCTTTGATTCCCTCGTGAGATGCGAGAAGTGTGGCTACGCGGCCAATCGCGAGAAGGCCGCCGCGCATCCGAGGCCGCCGGCGGCGCCCGATCCCGCAGGCAATCTCGCTCCCCAGGAATTCCACACCCCGGGGCGCAAAACCATCGCGGATGTGGCCGCTTTCACCGGACTGCCGGAAAGCTCGCAGATGAAAAGCCTGGTATTAATGGCGAACGGCGAGCTGATGCTGGTGCTGCTGCGCGGCGATCATCAGTTGAGCGAAACAAAATTCGCCGCGCTAACCGGCGATGCCGCGTTTCGCCCCGCGCTTCCGGATGAGATCCGCGGCGCATTCGGCGCCGATCCGGGTTCGTTGGGCCCGGTGGGCATCACCAAGCTGAAAATCGTGGCCGATGGCGCGCTCGAAGGACGCCGCAACATGATCGCGGGCGCCAATCGCGACGATTACCATTTGCGATACGTAACGCCGGGCGAGGATTTTCAAGCAAAGTTTGTGGACCTGCGGCAAATCGAGGCGGGCGACGGTTGCATCCGGTGTGGCGCGGCGCTCGAAATCCGCAAGACTATCGGGATCGGGCATCTCGATAAGTTGGGCTATAAGTGTTCGGAAGCCATGGGACTGCATGTTACGAATCCCGATGGCATCGAAGTAACTCCGTTTATGGGAACTTATGGCATCGGTATCGACCGGATACTAAGTGCGGTTATCGAGATATATCACGATAACGACGGCATGAGCCTGCCGGCCGCCATCGCGCCGTTCACCGTGGTCGTGACGCCGGTGAATGTGGCGGACGGAACGCAATCGCAGACGGCCGTTCGGATCTATCGCGCGTGTCTGGATCTGGGATTGGATGCATTGTTCGATGACCGCGATGAGCGCCCCGGAGTAAAGTTCAAAGACGCGGATTTGATCGGCCTGCCGTTTCGCATCACGGTGGGCAAGAAGGCTGCCTCGGGGATCGTCGAGTTATTCGAACGGCGCACGAGGAAAGTTGAGGATGTGCCAGTGACCGAAGCAGCCCGGCGGATAAAGGAGCGGTTGTGACGCAATGGAACGAAATCCGGAAAGAATTTCCGGCATTGTCCGAATGGACTTACTTGAACACAGCCACCTTCGGACAGATGCCGCGGTGCGCCGCGAATGCCGTCGCCCGGCATTTCACGCGCCGTGACGAGCGGGCCTGCACCGATTTCATGAGTTGGTTTAACGATTGCGACCGCCTGCGCGCGCGCGTCGCCGCATTTATCAATTGCCAGCCGTCCGACATCGCGTTTATTCAAAATGCCTCGGCCGGCCTGTCGCTCTTGATGGGCGGACTCGATTGGAAAACCGGCGATGAGATCGTCACGCTCGAAGATGAATTTCCGAATCACTACTACTATCCGTCCCATCTGCGCTTGCGCGGCGTCGAATTTGTGGAGACGGACTGGGAAGGCCTTTATGGCCGCCTGACTCCGCGCACACGCCTGGTAGCTATCAGCACCGTGAATTATTCCACGGGATTCCGCGCGCCGCTCGCGGAACTTTCCGCCGAGCTGCGCCGCCGCGGCATTCTTCTGTATCTCGACGGCACGCAGAGCCTGGGCGCACTGCCGTGCGACGTTTCGGGCATCCGCCCGGATCTGTTCGCCGTGGATGCTTATAAGTGGATGCTTTCGCCGAATGGCGCGGGATTCATGTACGTCAGTCCGGAACTGCGCGAGCGGCTGGCGCCGGCGGTCATCGGCTGGCGGAGCCACAAGGATTGGCGGCATCACGAGAACCTGCATCATGGCGCGCCGGAATTCGCCTCCGAAGCTGAGAAGTACGAAGGCGGCATGCTGCCGTTTGCGCTGCTATACGCGATGGACGCGGTGATCGAGATGATGGAAACCATCGGGCCCGCGCGCATCGAGCAGCGGGTGATGGATCTGGCGGCGAAAACGCGCGACGTGCTACGCGACGCGGGCGGAACACTGCCGGCGGATGCGAAGCCGCACTATGATTCGCAGATCGTGACGGCGCGCTTTGCCGGACGGGACTCTTCCGCGATCGCGCGCGAATTGCAATCGCACCTGGTGCTGGTGGCCGCGCGGCACGGCAATCTGCGGGTCTCACCGCATTTCTACAATAACGAAGCGGATTTGGCGTGCCTGGCCGAAGCACTTAAGGGCTGAAGGATAAAATATTCCCGGGCCCGCCCCAACGGCTTTCCACGGCTACGCTCAGTCCGTCAGGCAACGGCCGTGACGCCTCGCAAAGTCGCGCACATTCTCGCCCTTCAAACTGTGCGTGTTTTCTTCTCTGAGGGCGAGAATCAGGCCGGCTTCCTCTTCATCGATCTCGAAAGCGCAAACGGCCGCTACTCTTTTTCGCCCTCTTCGCCTTCTTCCACTTCGCGGCCTTCGCGTGCGGCGCGTTCGCGTTCTTCGCGGCGCTTGGCGCGTTCCGCCGCGCGCTTGACGAGTTCGCTGCCGACCAGTTCGATCATGGCCTGTTCGGCGCCATCGCCTTTGCGGGGGCCCAGGCGCACGATGCGCGTGTAGCCGCCATGGCGTTGGCCGAAGCGCGTGGCTAAGGTATCAAAGAGCTTCTTAACGGAAGCCGGAGTGTAGAGGAAGGCGGCGGCTTCGCGGCGCGAATGCAGCGTGTCCTGTTTGCCCAGCGTGATCATGCGGTCAATCAGCGGCTTGGCCGCCTTGGCTTTGGGGACCGTAGTGATGACGCGCTCGCGCTCGATCACGTTGGTGACCAGGCCGCGGAGAAGGGAGTTGCGGGCGCCTCCGTCCCGCTTCAGCTTGTATCCGGCTACATTGTGTCGCATGTGACTAACCTTTTCGCTTTCGCGGCCCCCGCCCTTACGGGCGGGGCTGAATGAAAACCGCGCAGAACCCCGCCCTTACGGAACGGGGCTGAAATTACAGCCCGCCCTCCTCGGGGTGGCCTTCATCTTCTCCGAAATCCGGAACGCTGCCCGCGGGCGCCGGCGGCGGCGCGACCAGGCGGCCGTGCGCATCCAAACGCATGCCCAGCGAGAGATTCATGTTGGCCAGAATCTCCTTGATCTCGTTGAGCGATTTGCGCCCGAAATTCTTGGTGCGCAGCATTTCGGCTTCGGTCTTCTGCACCAGCTCGCCGATGGTTTGAATGTTGGCGTTCTTCAGGCAATTGTAAGAGCGCACGCTGAGCTCCAATTCCTCCACGGAGCGGTTCAGGATCTCGCTCATCTTGTCCATGCCGTGCTCGGAAACATCTTCGGCCGCCTCGGGGAGTTCTTCGAAGTTGATGAAAATGGCCATGTGATCCTTGAGCAGCTTGGCGGCATATCCGATGGCGTCCTGCGGAGAAACCGCACCGTTGGTCCAGACTTCCAGCGTGAGCTTATCGTAATCGGTCATCTGGCCGAGACGCGCCGCTTCCACGGCGAAGTTGACTTTGCGCACCGGCGAGTGCACGGAGTCGATGGGAATGTAGCCCAGCGTGAGGTCCTCGTCGAAATTCTTGTCAGCGCTGACGTAGCCGCGGCCGGTCTTGAGCCGCATCTCGACATTCAGCTTGCCGGCTTCGTTGACGGTGGCCACGTGCAGGTTGCGGTCGAGCACTTCCACGTCGGCGTCGGTCTGGATCTGGGAGCTCATCACTTCGCCCGAATGATCCACGGAGATCCGTACCGTCTTCATGCCCTCGCCCATGAGCTTGAACGGGATCTGCTTCAGATTCAGAATGATATCGGTCGCATCTTCAACCACTCCTGGAATGGGGCTGAACTCGTGCTCGACGCCTTCGATGCGAACCGCCGTAATGGCCGCGCCCTCGATGGAGCTCAGCAGGATGCGGCGCAAGCTATTGCCGATGGTGGTGCCGAAGCCGCGTTGAAACGGCTGGGCGGTAAACATGCCATACCGTTCCGTAAGGGTTTCGGTATTAGCTACCAGTCTTTTGGGTTTCTGAAAGCCCTTGAACATAATCTCCTTTATGGCCGGCTAAAAGCCGGCTGCGGGCAGGATTGCCCGCCCCACTACTTATTTCGAATACAGTTCTACGATGAGTTGCTCGTTCATTTGGATTTGAACCAGCTCATCGCGCTTCGGCAGACCCGTGATGCGGCTTTTGAGCGCATCGCGGTCTACGTCCATCCAGGCAGGCGACGGCGCGTGCGCGGTGGCATCACGGGCCGCCAGGATGGTCGGATTATTCTTGCTGGAATCGCGCACGGCCACTTCATCGCCCGGCTTCACCATGTACGACGGGATATCCACTTTACGCCCGTTCACTTGAATATGGCCGTGGCGCACGATCTGGCGGGATTGCGCGCGGCTGGTGCCGAATCCCATGCGATAGACCACGCTATCCAGGCGCCGTTCGAGGTTGCCCAACATGATGTCGCCAGTGATGCCCTTGCTGCCCGACGCCTTCTCGAAATTGTTGCGGAACTGGGTTTCGAGCAGGCCGTAGATCCGGCGCACCTTCTGTTTTTCGCGCAATTGCAAGCCGTAGCCGACGAGTTTGGCCTTGCGATCCTTGCCATGCTGGCCAGGCACGAAGTTGCGCTTCTCGATGGCGCACTTCTCGGTGTGGCAGCGCTCGCCTTTCAGGTACAGCTTCATGCCCTCGCGCCGGCAAAGCCGGCAAACGGGACCAATATATCTTGCCAAGTTACTCTCCTTTACCTTTCGTTACCTAAGGTGCAGTTTACAGCTCGTTGGGGAGCCTTCTTCCTGCTTACTCACAGGGACCCTAGACCCTTCTCTTCTTGGGCGGCCTACATCCGTTGTGTGGAATGGGCGTTACATCCTTGATCTGGCGGACTTCGATTCCCGCGGTGGATAAGGCGCGCACGGCCGATTCACGGCCCGATCCCGGCCCGCTCACCCGCACTTCCACCGACCGCAAGCCAGATTCCGTGGCTTTATTGGCGGCCGTCATGGCAGCCTGTTGCGCGGCAAAGGGGGTGCCCTTGCGCGATCCGCGGAAGCCCAGCGATCCGGCGCTGGACCACGAAACCACGTTGCCCTCCTGATCCGCTATGGTCACGATCGTATTGTTGAAGGTGGCCTGAATATGCACGATGCCCGTGTGGACGATGCGCTTCTCTTTCTTCTTGAAGCTCTTCTTTTTGACCGGTTTTGCAGGTGCTTTTGCCATACGCGTTTATCAAATATCCCGCGCAAAACGGGCCGCGCTGCCTTTAAACCGCCAGATCTTCCCCTATCCGGCGCCGGGGGCTCGCGTCCCTTTGCGCTTATGTCTTAGACGTGGCCTTCTTCTTGTTCGCCACGGTCCCGCGCCGCGGTCCCTTGCGGGTGCGCGCGTTGGTATGCGTGCGCTGGCCGCGCACGGGCAATCCGCGCCGGTGCCGGAGACCGCGATAAGAGCCCATCTCGATATGCCGCTTGATGTTCATCGAGATCTCTTTGCGCAGGTCGCCTTCCACGGCGCCTTCCTCTTCCAGAATCTGGCGGACGCGATTGATTTCATCTTCGGTCAGATCGGCCACCCTCTTGTCGAAATCGATGCCCGCCCGGTACAGCAGCGAGCGGGAACGCGTGCGCCCGATGCCATAAATATAAGTCAGCCCGATTTCGGCCCTCTTTTTGGGCGGCACTTCTACGCCGGCGATACGTGCCATAGCTTATCCCTGCCTCTGTTTATGTTTCGGGTTAGTACAGATCACCCGGACCACGCCTTCGCGGTGAATGATCTTGCACTTGTCACAAATCTTCTTTACCGATGCGCGAACTTTCATAATTTCTCGCTCAGCTTTCTAACTTCAAAATCCTGCCTCGCGTCAGGTCATCGGGCGATAGTTCCAAGCGCACGCGATCTCCTGGACGCAACCTTACAAAATTCCGCTCCACACTGCCGACCGGATGCGCCAGCACTTGCTGCTTGTTCTCCAACTCCACCCGGTACAGCGCGCTGGGCAACTCCTCGATCACCCGCCCGGTAACTTGCCCCTGGCACCCGGCCCCTGACCCCGGTCCCCCGTTTTTCACGGCCGCGTCAGCACCCATGGCCCGTTATGGGTCACCGCCACGCAATGCTCGTAATGGGCCGCATTCGACCCATCCTTGGTGACCGCCGTCCACTTGTCCTTCAACACCACCGTATCCGGTTTGCCGGCGCTGACCATCGGTTCGATCGCCAGCACCATGCCTTCCTTCAACCGCGGATTCTCGTTCTTCCGCTCCACGTAATTAGGAACCTGCGGCTCCTCGTGAAGCTGCGTTCCGATCCCGTGGCCGACAAACTCCCGCACCACTGTAAACCCGTTGGCCAGTACATGCCGCTCCACCGTGCCGCAAACATCAAACAGGCGGTTGCCCGCCTTCACCTGCTGGATGGCCAACTCCAGCGATTCCTGCGTCACCCGCATCAGCTTGCGGGCCTCCTCGCCGATCTCGCCGATGGCCACCGTGGTGGCCGAATCGCCGTAATACCCGTCGAGCTTCACCCCGGTATCGATCGACAGGATGTCGCCCTTCTTCAAAATCCGCTTGGCCGACGGCATGCCGTGAATGATCTCGTGATTAATCGAGGTACACAGCACAAACCGGTACGTATCCTTGGCCGCCTCCACATAATAATTCTTGAAAGCCGGATACGCACCCGCATCCTTAATCATGCGCTCGGCGGCGACCTCCAGATCCAGGGTGCTGATGCCTTCTTGAGTCATCTTCTCCAACTCCCGAAGGATCTGCCAGACCAGCAACCCGCTCCGCCGCATCTTCTGGAGCTCCGCGGCGGTCTTTCTGATAATCATCCTTTTGCGGCCGGCGCACCGGCCTCCGGACACCCAAGTAACCCGCGCAAAACCGGGCGCCCCGCTCCGCTCTTCATTCCGCGGAGTTCCTTTCCTGTATGGCAGTGCGGGACGGCGCGCCCTGCGCTTGGATCGTCCTGCAAACCTGCGACAAAACTGCTTCAGGCGAATGCTCGTCGGCGTCGATTTCCACCAGGCGGCGGCCCTTTTCCCGGAAAAACTCAATCAAAGGCCGGCTTTGCGACTCGTATTGGGCCAGCCTCTGGCGGATCACCTGTTCGCTGTCGTCATCGCGAATCACCAGCTTCTCGCCATCCAAATCACACACCCCATCCACGCGTGGAGGGTTCGAAACAATGTTGTAAAGGGTACCGCAGCGAGGGCACTGCCGACGGCCTGTCAAACGCTTAACAACTACATTGTAATCCACTACTAGATGAATCACCAACTCGTGGATCCCGTGCCCATCCAGGTAACCGATCAAGTGCTCGGCTTGCCGGCGGGTGCGCGGATAACCATCCAAAATGAAACCATCCCGCGCATCCGCTTGGGCCAGCCGCTGGTCGACAAGCTGGTCGACCACTTCATCCCGCACCAGCGCGCCGGCTTGCAATGTCGCGGCAACCTTCACGCCCAGCGCGTTGCCTTCCCGGATATGCTCCCGGAGCATGTCGCCGGTCGAAATATGCGGCACGCGCAAGCAACTCTTCAGCAGGTTGGCTTGCGTGCCTTTTCCCGAACCCGGGGAACCAAACAAAACCACAGCTTGCGTCATGGAAAGCTGCGTTGGCGTCAAAATACGTTGCGGCGCCCGCGAATCCTCCCCGTCCGAGGCGTAAAGCCTTCGTAATGGCGCATGATCAACTGCGCTTCCACCTGGTTGATCGTATCCATGGCCACTCCTACCACAATCAGCAGCGAGGTGCCGCCGAAATAGAAGTTTACGTTCAATCCCTCCAGCAGGAAACGCGGCATGTGCGCATCCATGAAGTTTCCGACGAGCGGCAGATGTTGCAGCTTTATGCCAGACATCATGATGCCGGGAATCACGCACAGGATCGAGAGATATAATCCGCCCACCACGGTGATCTTGGTCAGAATGGCGTTCATATATTCGGCGGTATTGCGGCCGGGCCGGATGCCGGGAACGAATCCGCCGTATTTGCGCATATTGTCGGCGGCCTCATTGGGATTGAAAATAATGGATACGTAAAAGAAACAGAAGAAAATAATGCCGATGACGAAGAGCAGGTAATAAAGCGGCTCGCTGGGCCGGATGGAAGTCAGCGTGGCGTTCAGCCAGGGCAGGTTGTGGACGAACTGCGCATTGGAGAGGGTCAGCGGGAACGCCAGAAGCGACGACGCGAAGATTACCGGGATGACGCCCCCGGCGTTGACCTTCAGCGGCATGTGCGTGGCGCCACCCCGGTACTCCCGGCGGCCAACCACGCGTTTGGCATACTGTACCGGAATGCGCCGTTCGCCGCGCTCCACCAGAACGATAAACCCAACCACCACCACCATCAAGCCCAGGATGATGACCATTTGCAGCACGCCCCACTCGCGCGTGATAAAGGTGTTGCGGTAGATGTTGGAAATCGCATTGGGCAATCCCACCACGATGCCGGCGAAAATGATGAGCGACATGCCGTTGCCGATGCCGCGGTCGCTGATCTGCTCGCCCAGCCACATGATGAAAGCCGTGCCGGTGGTCAGGGAGATGATGGTCATCAGGACGAATCCCCAGCCCGGATTAGGCACGAAACCGCCGGTCGAATGCTGCAATCCCTGCGCGATGCCGAAGGACTGGATGACGGAAAGAATAATGGTGAGATAACGGGTCCACTGGGTGATCTTGCGGCGCCCCAGTTCGCCTTCCTTCTGCAGCTTTTCGAGCGTGGGCATCACTACCGTGAGCAGTTGCAGAATAATCGACGCCGTGATGTACGGCATAATGCCCAAGGCGAAAACCGTAAACCGGCGGATATTGCCGCCCGCGAACAGGTCAAAAAAGCCGAAGATTCCGCCGGAATTGTGCGACAGAAAATCCTGCCACCGGTCCGTATTGATACCGGGAGTGGGAATGTGGCCGCCCAGCCGATACACTGCCAGCATGGCCAGCGTGAATAACACGCGCTTGCGCAGATCGGGGATGCGAAATACATTACCCAGGGCTTCAAGAAACTTCATGTTTAACTCCAACCCCGCCCCTGCAGGCGAGGCTAATGCTTACCTTGGCTCCGCCGAGCCTATTACAATCGCTTCACCGCCGGCGGCTTGAATCTTATCGAGGGCGGACTTCGAAAAGAAATGCGCTTCCACGCGCACCTTGCGCGTCAACTGCCCCGTGCCCAGTATTTTCAAGCCTTCGTAGAGCTTCTTGATGACGCCCTGTGCCAGCAGATGATCCGGCGTGAAGGCGTCGCCTTCCAGTTTGTCCAGCCGGCCGAGATTGATGATGGCGAACTGCTTCTTAAAGATATTCGTAAATCCGCGCTTGGGCAAGCGGCGGTGCAGGGGCATCTGGCCGCCTTCGAAACCGCGTTTCTGGCCGAATCCGGTGCCCGCACGTTGTCCCTTGCTGCCGCGCGTAGCGGTCTTGCCGTGGCCGGATCCCATACCGCGCCCGATGCGTCTGCGGGCGTGTTTCTGCCCGGCGGGAGGTTTCAATGAACTCAGATTCATACTATTCGACCACCTTCAGCAGATGCGGAACTTTGTTCACCATGCCGCGGAACACGGGAGAATCCGGCCGCTCGACAACCTGGTTGACCTTGCGCAGCCCCAGCCCCCGCACCACGCGTTTATGCTTCTCGGGCGTGCAGATGGGACTGCGGTAGAGCTTGATCTTAATTGTGTTTTCCATACATGTTCCGTTTGGGTTGTGGGTGGTTGGTAGTTAGGTGGTGGCCAAACCCCTAGCACCCGCCACCCATCACCTACAGTTTGTCCACCGCCATCCCGCGCATTTCCGCCACTTCGTTCTTATCCCGCAACTGTTCCAGCGCCGCGATAGTCGCTTTCACCACGTTGTGCGGGTTGTGCGTGCCGATCGACTTCGTCAGCACGTTGGGAATGCCGGCCGCGGTCACCACCGCGCGCACCGGTCCGCCGGCGATCACGCCCGTTCCTTCCGGAGCCGGCTTCAACAGCACCAGGCCGCTGCCGAAACGCCCCAGCGTTTGATGCGGAATGGTGCGCTCAAGCAGATGGACCTTGCGCAGGTTCTTCTTGGCCGCCTCGATGCCTTTGCGGATGGCGGACGGCACTTCTTTGGCCTTGCCCACGCCGAAACCCACCACTTTGGCGGCTGGATCTCCGATCACCACCAGCGCGGAGAAGCTCAGATTCTTGCCGCCCTTGACCACCTTCGTGACGCGATTGATCGATACCACTTGCTCTTTCAAATTGAGCGACTGCGGATCGATACGTTTTCTGATTATTGCCGCCATTAAAACTCCAGTCCGGCTTCCCGCGCGGCATCCGCCAGGGCTTTTACCCGCCCATGGTAGAGATAACCGCCGCGGTCGAACACCACTTTGCTGATTCCTTTTTCTTTGGCCCGTTCCGCGACCAGTTTGCCGATGGTCTTGGCCGCCGCCAGATTGCCGCCGTTGGTGCGCTTGCCCTTCTCGATGCTCGAGGCCGACACCAGCGTGGCTCCTTGGGTATCATCGATCACTTGGGCGTAAATGTTCGCCACGCTGCGAAACACAGCCAGACGGGGACGCTCCGCGGTGCCGCGCACCCTGTGCCGGATGCGCACGTGAATGCGCTGGCGGATTTCATTCTTTTGGGTTACGTGGATCATTTTGCACTCGCTCCGGTCTTGCCCACCTTCTTGCGCAACTGCTCGCCGGTATAACGGACGCCCTTGTTCTTGTAAGGATCCGGCTTGCGCAGGGCGCGAATGTTGGCCGCCACCTGGCCGATCAACTGCTTGTCGTGACCGCTCAGCACCAGGTGGGTCTGCTTATCGATCTTGAGATCCACGCCATCGGGCAGCAGAAGCTCGATGGGATGCGAGTAACCCAGCGTGAAGGTGGCGATCTTGCCCTTCACATCCGCGCGGTAACCGATGCCCACGATATCCAGCTCGCGCGTGAAGCCCGTCGAAACGCCCGTCACGGCGTTGGCGGCCAAGGCGCGGGTCAGCCCATGCAGCGCGCCGTATGCGTCGCCGTCGCGCTCGATATCCAGCCGGCCATCGGCCTGCTTGACATGCACGCCGCCCGGAATCGGCACCATGAGAGTGCCCTTCGGTCCGGTGACTTCCAGTTGTTCGCCGATTTGCACTTTTACTCCCTTGGGGAGCGGAATCGGCTTTTTACCTATTCTCGACATATGGCAAATCCTTCGGATTTGGGGTGGTGGGTGGTGGGTGATGGGTAGTGGCAGACACTCCGCAAACGGTCGAGCCTGTTGGCCACAACCCACCACCCACAACCCATCACCACACCCGGCACAACAACTCCCCGCCGATCTTCTCCTTATGCGCGTCGCGGCCGGTCATCACCCCGCGCGGCGTGGTGAGGATGTTGATGCCCAACCCGCCCAGCACGCGCGGAATATCCTGCTGCCCCACATACACACGGCAGCCGGGACGCGAAATACGCTCGATACTTGAAATCACCGGCGCGTTGCCGGTGTTGTACTTCAAGTAAATCTTGATGGTCTTCTTAGGGCCTTCCTCGGCGACCTTGTAGTTCTGGATGTAGCCCTCTTCCTTGAGAATGCGCGCGATCTCGGTCTTCAATTTGGAAGCCGGCACATCCACTTTGGGATGCCGCGCCTGAATGGCGTTACGCACGCGTGTCAGCATGTCGGCGATAGGGTCACTGGTCATTGCTGCCCTCCAATTTCATTGACCGCGCAAAACGCGCCGCCAGGAGCGGGCCTGAGATAGTTCCCATCGCTACCAGCTTCCTTTCGTCACGCCCGGGATCTCACCGTTCAACGCCAGTTGGCGGAAACACAGGCGGCAGATGCCGAATTTGCGCAGAAACGCGCGCGGGCGCCCGCAGCGCCAGCAGCGGTTGCGGTGTTTGCACTGGAGCCGCGGCGTTTTGGCGCGTTGCGCCTTCTCGAGTCTCAGATCCTTGGCCATCTTGGCGGTAGTTGCCATGTCTTGTTTCCTTAATCTCCTTACTGCCGGAACGGCATGCCGAGCTGTTTCAGCAGCGCCATCCCTTCCGCGTCGGTACGCGCCGACGTGGTGATCGAAATATTCATGCCCTTGGTCTTCTCGACTTTGGCGTAATCGATTTCCGGGAAAATCAACTGCTCGCGCAGGCCCAGCGTATAGTTGCCGCGCCCATCAAACGATTTGGTCGAGACGCCCCGGAAGTCGCGTACGCGGGGCAGCGCCACGTTCACTAGGCGATCGAAGAATTCATACATGCGGTCGCCGCGCAACGTCACCATGCAGCCGATGGACATGCCTTCGCGCAGTTTAAACGCCGCGATCGATTTGCGCGCCTTGGTTACCACCGGCTTCTGTCCGGCAATCTGGCCGAGCTCCGCGACCGCGCCATCCATCAGCTTGGCGTTTTGCGTGGCTTCGCCCAGCCCGATGTTGACCGAGATCTTGGCCAGTTTCGGTACCGCCATCACGTTCTTATACCCGAACTCCTTGGTCAGAGTGGGAACCACATTTTTGGTGTAATGCTGCCTGAGTCGCGCTGCCATTTCTTATTTCCTGTCGAAAGTCTGCCCGCACTTGCGGCAGACGCGGGTGCGGCGAATCTTGCCGCCCGGCAAAGTCTCCATGTGCTGCCCGATGCGCACCGGCCCGCATTGCGGGCACACAATCTTCACATTCGAAACCGCGATAGGGCTTTCGCGCTCCGCGATGCCGCCTTTGATCTGCTTCTGCGGATTCGGGCGGGTGTGCCGCTTCACCATCGAGACGTGTTCCACCAGAATTTTGCCGGTACGCGGGTCTACCCACAAAACACGTCCGGACTTGCCTTCGTCACGGCCGGCAATCACCTTCACCTGATCGTTCTTCCGGAGCAGGATGCGCACCGGCGTAGCCAGTTTCTTGTTCGGCATTTCAAATCACCTCGGGCGCGAGCGATACGATTTTCATAAACCTCTTTTCGCGCAATTCGCGGGCAACGGGTCCGAATACGCGGGTGCCTACCGGCTCGCCTAACTCGGTGATGAGCACGGCGGCGTTCGAATCGAACCGGATGTAGGTGCCATCCTTGCGCCGGCTCTCCTTGCGCATGCGCACGATGACGCAGCGCACCACCTTTCCTTTCTTGATCGCCGAATCAGGCGCCGCCTCTTTCACGCTGGCGGTCACCACATCGCCCAAGCCGGCCCGCAGGCCGAGGTCGCCGCCGCGCGGCAAAATGCACGCCAGACGGCGCGCGCCGCTGTTATCGGCCACCTCCAGGATTGTTCTCATCCCCACCATAGTCACTACGCTCCTGGTGACTGGTGGCTGGTGGCCAGTTGCTAGTGGGTTAGACAAAACCACCAGCCACCAGCCACCGGCCGCCAGCCACTACGCTTTAACGTCTAGTTCCTCCGGCTGCACGCCCACCTGCGGCGCGCGCCGCACCACTTCCGCCAGCCGCCACCGCTTCATGCGGCTCAACGGCCGGCACTCCGTAATTCTCACGATGTCGCCCATACGGGCGCTGCCTTCTTCGTCGTGCGCGTGGAAGCGCTTGCGCCGCTTCACGATCCGCTTGTACAGCGGATGCGGCACGCGCCGGCTCACTTCCACCACAATCGTCTTGGCCATCTTGGTTGAAACCACCTGGCCGACCTTCTCGTTCTTTAGTGTTTTCGGCTGTTCGGCCATATCACTTCTTTGCTCCAGCCAACTCCCGCTCGCGTTTGATGGTGAGCAGGCGGGCGCGGTCCTTCTTCATGGCGCGCGCTTTCTTCAGGCCTTCCATGGTGCCCATGTTCATCTGGAAATGCAGCCGGAAAAGCTGTTCCTCGGTGGTTTGCAACTGGTGCGCCAGCTCGATTTCGTCCAGATCCCGGATTTTTTGCGCCTTCATTTTCTAGTCCACCTGTTCCCGCGTGACGAATTTCGTGCGGATCGGCAGCTTATGCGCCGCCAACCGCATAGCATCGGCCGCCACGTTGGCCGGCACGCCTTCCATCTCAAACAGAATCTTGCCCGGCCGCACCACCGCTACCCATTGCTCGGGCGCGCCCTTGCCTTTTCCCATACGAGTTTCGGCGGGTTTCTTGGTGATGGGCTTGTCCGGAAATAAGCGGATCCAAACTTTGCCGCCGCGCTTGATGGAGCGCGTCATGGCGATGCGCGCGGCTTCGATCTGCCGGTCGGTAATCCAGGCGCAGGTCATGGCCTTCAGGCCATATTCGCCGAACGCAATAGACGATCCGCGCCAGGCTTTGCCGGCCATGCGTCCGCGCTGCTGCTTGCGGAATTTTACCTTCTTGGGCATCATCATGGCTTATTTCTCTCCTTCGGAAGGCTCGGGGGACGGGGTAGCCGCAGGCGGTGCTTCCGGTTCGCCGCGCCCCTCCTGTTTCCAATGCGGTTGGGGAGCCATCAAGGGCGGCAGAATGGGACCGCCGCTGCGCGCGGGATGCGCCATTTCGGGGGGGGGAGCCTGACGGGCGGGTCCGGTTTCAGCGGCCGGGACGGCGGTGGGCTCGTGATGGCGGGCGGGCGGACGGCGTTCGCCGCGATCTCCGCGGTCGCGCCGTTCTCCACGCTCGCGCCGCGGCTCGGGCTCGGATGAGAACGACCGCAGGCGATTGCCCGCGTCCAGAATCTCGCCCTTATACAGCCAGGCCTTCACGCCGATGACGCCGTAGGTGGTGTGCGCCTCGGAAAAACCGTAATCGATATCGGCGCGCAAAGTGTGCAGCGGAAGCTGGCCTTGCAGATACCATTCGCTACGGGCGATTTCGGCGCCATTCAGGCGTCCCGAAACGCGCACCTTGATGCCCTTGCAGCCGAAACGCAGCGCCGAATCCACGGCCTTGCGCATGGCGCGGCGAAACGCCACGCGCTTCTCAAGCTGCAAGGCAATCGACTCGGAAACCAGTTGCGCATCCAGCTCCGGCTTGTGGACTTCCTGAATATCGATGAAGACTTCGCGCTTGGTGCGCTTGGCCAAATCCTGTTTCAGCTTCTCGATTTCCTGTCCCTTGCGTCCGATAATGATGCCGGGGCGCGAGGTGCGGATGGTGACCCGCAGCTTATTGCCGGGCCGGTCGACTTCGATGGAGCTGACGCCGGCCGATTTCAAACGCTCGCGCAGCGTGACCCGCAGCTCGATGTCTTCCTGCAACAACTTGGGATAATCCTGCTTGGCAAACCAGCGGGATCGCCACGGCTTGTTAAATCCTAACCGGAAACCGTATGGATGTACCTTCTGTCCCATTCAATAGCCTCTGTAGCCACAGGTGGACGCGGATAAACGCAGATAAAAACTGCCCGGCCGCAGGCGCGCCTGTTTTAATCTGTGTCTATCTGTGTTCATCTGCGGTTGCATTATTCCTTCTCTTCCTTCGCCGCCACCTTAATAACGATATGCGCCATGCGCTTCTGTACCCGGTAGGCGCGGCCCATCGGCGCCGGCCGTACCCGCTTGGCGCGCGGACCGTCGTTGACATACGCGGCCGAAACCACCAGCCGGTCCACATCCACATCTTCGAACCGTTCGCGCGCATTAGCGATGGCCGAATCGAGCACCTTCTGTACCGTTGGCGCGATGCGCTTATTGGTGGACTGCAACGTAGTGCGCGCCTGGCCGGCGCTCTGGCCGCGGATCATATCCACCACCAACCGCGCCTTCTGCGGCGATACCCTGATATATCTTGCTTCTGCCCTGGCTTCCATATTTGCCTCTCTCCAGGAAACGCGCCCCTTTGCGCTTATGCCGGCTTGGCGGTCTTCTCCGTCGTCGCCGCCTTCACCGAGTGACCCTTAAACTGCCGGGTCGGGGAAAACTCGCCCAACTTATGCCCCACCATGTTCTCGGTCACATACACCGGAATAAACTTTTTTCCATTGTGCACGGCGATGGTATGGCCCACAAATTCCGGCAGGATCGTCGAGCGCCGCGACCAGGTGCGCACCACGCGTTTCTCGTTTTTCGCGGTAAGCGCCGCGATCTTGATTTCCAGATGGCCGTCGGTAAACGGCCCCTTTTTAACTGAACGCCCCATAAGTTATCTCTTCTTCGCCTTCCGGGTCACGATCCACTTATCCGTCCGCTTGTTATTGCGGGTCTTATAACCACGCGTGGGCTGGCCCCAAGGAGTCACCGGATGCCGTCCGCCGGAAGTCTTACCCTCGCCGCCGCCATGCGGGTGATCGACCGGGTTCATGGTCACGCCGCGGTTGTGCGGCATCTTGCCCATCCAGCGTTTGCGTCCCGCCTTGCCCAGCGAGACGTTTTCGTGCTCGACATTGCCCACCTGGCCGACGGTCGCCATGCAATCGAGCGGCACGCGCCGGACTTCACCCGAAGGCAGCTTCAGCAGCGCGATCTCGCCTTCTTTGTTGACCAACTGTGCCTGGGCGCCCGCCGAGCGCGCCATCTGCGCGCCCTTTCCGGGCCGCAGCTCGATGTTATGCACCACCGTGCCCGCTGGCATATTCTTCAAGGGCAGCGCATTGCCCAACAGAATGTCCGCGTTCGGGCCGGAAGAAACTATCATTCCGACCTTCAATCCGTCCGGCTGCAGAATGTAGCGCTTCTCGCCATCTTTATAATGCAACAGTGCCAGCCGCGCCGACCGGTTGGGATCGTATTCGATGGCCGCCACCACGGCCGGCACGCCGTGCTTGTCGCGCTTGAAATCGACCAGGCGATAGGCCTGCTTGTGTCCACCGCCGATGAAACGCGAAGTTACGCGACCGCGGGAATTTCGTCCGCCGGTGCCTTTCTTGGTCTCGACCAGCGATTTTTCGGGACGGTCCTTGGTAATATCCTCGCGCGACACCACGGTTTGGAAACGGCGCGTCGCTGTTGTCGGTCTGTAGCTCTTGATAGGCATCTGAAAATCGGTGGCTGGTGGCTGGTGACCGGTGGCTAGTGGTTTAGATCAAAACCACTAGCCACCAGCCACCAGCCACTAGTCACTGCTCCTATATTTGTGCAAAGTCCGGAACCTTCTCCCCGTCCTGCAACTTCACGTAAGCCTTCTTCCAATCGGACTTGAACCCGACAAAGCGGCCGCGGCGGCGCATCTTGCCTTCGATGTTCGAAGTCCGCACTTCGGCAACCTTCACCTTGAACATCTTCTCGACGGCCTGCTTCACTTGGGTCTTATTGGCGTGCCGCGCTACT
>Ga0335074_10002843_pt1 | contig 23610 bp, 21 predicted proteins | sample Lox_Sample_23_FD_206715 | JGI IMG/M metagenome (GOLD analysis project Ga0335074, IMG submission 206715) | Soil microbial communities from Loxahatchee National Wildlife Refuge, Florida, United States - Lox_Sample_2.3 | ecosystem: Environmental > Terrestrial > Soil > Wetlands | place: USA...
GGGGCGCCACGGAGCTGGGGACGATGCCTCGAGCGCTCGAGCGCCTCGAGCAGATCGCCGGAGCCGGTAGGCGTCCCTCGAGCGCCCCGGAGCTGGGAGCGGCAATGGCGGCCGGCCGGAGGACGGTCGCCTAACCTCAGCCACTCCGCCGTCCGGAGGAGGGTATGTGATTACAAACGGACAGGCGGAGGGGCCAGAGGAGGGGAGGGCTCAAACACGGGCCACCTGGCCTGTCTCGTGTGCCCCGGCCCGAACCGACGCCGGGCCTACATGGCTGGGCCAGCTCGCGGAGACGGAGCGGTGGTGTCCACTACCTCGAGCCACAACAAATCGACCAGTTCGTTGTAGCTCCGGTCGTGAGACCCAAGAACGGTTGGACGGCGTCCCGGGCGTAGCCGGGCTCGGTCCGAGCCGCCTCGTGAACAGCGCCGTGCGGCGGCAACCGGCGCGGCGCGCCATGTACAGTAAGGCCAGCCGGCCATGGCACATGACGTCTTCATCAGCTACTCGAGCCATGACAAGCCGGTTGGGGACGCGGTCTGCGCCTCTTTGGAGGCCAAAGGCATCCGGTGCTGGATGGCGCCGCGGGACATCCTCCCCGGGGCGGACTGGGGCAACTCGATAGTCGAGGCCATTACGGGTGCCCGCGTGATGGTGCTCGTCTTCAGCCGCAACGCCAACGAGTCCCCCCACATCAAACGTGAGGTCGAGCGAGCGGTCCACCGAGGCCTCATAATTATCCCGTTCCGCATCGAAGACGTGATGCCCGAGGACAGCCTCGAGTACTTCCTCGGGACCCCTCACTGGCTGGACGCTATAACGCCGCCCCTCGAGGACCACCTGGAGCGGCTCGCCGAGGTTGTCTCCTCGTTCTTGGGCCGCCAACCTCCCACCGAGCCGCCCGAGCCGGTAAGGGGCAAGCACCGGCGCAGGGCTGTCGGCTACGTGGGGGTTGGTGCCGTGGCACTGGTCGTCGTGATCGTGGTCGTGGCACTCGTTGCCAAGGGCGGCGGAAAAGGCGGGGGCGGGCACGCCCGCACTGCGATAGGCACGTCGACTGTGCTTAGCCACACGTCGGTGAGCCACGCGTCGACGACGGCCCCGACCTTGACCACGTCAACCACCGCGCCTGCCGTGACGACATCGACCACATTGCCACCCGTGAACACCTCGACGACGTTGCCGAGCGTGAGCACCTCGACGACCCCGCCGATCAGCGTCAGCACCGCACAATTGACGGGATCCTGGGAGATCGAAGATCCGCTCGACGACATGTCGACCTGGTCCTTGGACTTGCAGAGCGACCACAGTTACACAGAGTCTTTTGAGTTTGCTACCAACGGGTCTGCCAAATGGGGTGGGACCGTCGTCGCCTCGAAGCCATTTGCGTCGTCGGCCGGCTCGCTCAACGTCGTCCTCGTCGCCACCCAGGGCGACGAAAATTCTGTCACCTTCACCCCCATTGGCCCGGGGCAGCTCGAAGCTCTCTACCTGCTCCCGAGCGGGCTGGCCAACTTCTTGGAAGAGACGGCGTCCTACAGCCCCAGCACGGGGATAGCGGGCACGGTCGTCAATGACCACGAGTGGCAGGCTTCCGTCATGGCCGGGGCGAAGGAGTGGTCGCTCGACTTCGAGGCAAACGGGCCCGGGTACACGTTCTCCGCCGAGCACTCCGAGTCCGGGACGTGGTCGATGGCCAACGGGGAGATCCAACTCGTCCCCAAGTCCGGCCCGGAGACTGCCCTCACCTACTCGTCTGTCACGTCGACAACCATGTTGCTAAGCGAACCAGGAGTCCCCCCCGTCACCTTTGTCCGCGCCAGCTGAGGCCGCCCGGGCCGGCCGGCTCCTGTCCCGGGACACCGCCCCCCGACAGCTATTGGAGAGGCCCGGGGTACTCCGCTTCGGCTTTGGCCCCGAGACCGCGAAGCCGTCTGTGCAATACGAGCGCCAGGATGGCTATTGCTGCAACCGCGGCGCCGCCCAGCGCCCAATCGACGCTACCGGAGAGACGTTTCAGCGTCGAGCCCGCCCCGTAGGAAAGACCGCAGTAGAGAGCCGACCACGCCAGCGCGCCGGCGGCAGCGGCAACCATGAACTTGTGCCACTCCATGTGGACGGTCCCGGCGATGAAGGAGATGTACGCCCGCAGCACCGAGACGAACCGGCCAAAGAACACCACCTTTCCCCCCTGGCGGTCGAGCACGTACTTCCCTATCTTCAGCTTGTGCTCGTCAAGCCGGATACGACGGCCATAGCGGAGCGCAAGGGCAAACCCTCCGGTGCGCCCGATGACGTAGCCGGCAAGGTTGCCGAGGACGGCTGCGGCGAACGCAACCACAACGACCATCCAGATGTTGAGCTTGTGCGTCGCACCCGCGTAGGTGCCCGCCGCGATCAGAGCGCTCTCGCCCGGTAGCGGGATGCCGAGGCTCTCGGCGGCCACAAAGCCGAAGACGGCCCAATAGCCGTAGCTGCTGACCAGGTGGCTGTAGCTCATGGCTGGAGCCTGGAGCTTACCTATCAGGCCCAGCCCGGCAGCCGAGTATGGTCGTTGTAGTGGCCCGTACGTTCCAAGTCCCTCCCCCGCGGGCTCACGCAGCCGGGAGGCCGGCAGAGATCCGACTCGCCGTGCTGGCATCGGGCAGCGGGACCATACTCGAGGCTCTACTCGCTTCGGGCCTCGACATTTGCGTCTTGGTCGCCGACCGTCCCTGCCGCGCTCTGGAGGTGGCGGCAGGCGCCGGTGTGCCCACAAAGCTCGTGGCGAGGGAAAGCTTCGGCCCGTCGTTCGACCGGCAGCGTTACACCGGCCAAGTGGTTGGTTGCCTCGGGCTTTACCGAGCCGACGTCATAGCAATGGCGGGCTTCGGCACAGTTCTCGGCGAGCAGATCTTCGCCAGCTTCCCGGGGCGTATCCTCAATACCCACCCGGCGTTGCTGCCCGCCTTCAAGGGTTGGCACGCAGTGAGGGACGCTCTCGCCGCCGGCGTGAGCGTGACCGGGACGACGGTGCATATTGCGACCGAGGAAGTCGATGCCGGGCCGGTCCTTGCGCAGCAGGAGGTGCCCGTGCTGCCCGGCGACACCGAGGCGACCTTGCACGAGCGCATCAAGTCGGTCGAACGCGTGCTCTACCCGGCCACCATCCGCCATTTCATCGCACAACTCCAAAAAGAAAAGGAGGGCCTCGTTTGAGGGCACTGCTTTCCGTCTACGACAAAACCGGCCTGGAGGAGCTCGCAGAAGCCCTCGTCGAGGCGGGCTACGAACTCGTGGCCAGTGGCAAGACGGCTGCTGCTCTTGCCGAGGCTGGGTTGCCGCACGCCACCGTCGAGTCCGTGACAGGGTCGCCGGAAATGTTGGGCGGACGGGTGAAAACGCTTCACCCGCGGCTGCACGCGGGCATACTCGCCGACCTCGAGAACCCCGAGCACGTGGCGGACCTCGCGAAGCAGGACATCGACCCGGTAGGCGTCGTAGTGTGCAACCTTTACCCCTTCCGTTCGCAGCCGTCGGTAGAAATGATCGACATCGGCGGCGTCACCCTTCTGCGAGCGGCCGCAAAAAATTGGTCCCGGGTCGCCGTCGCCGTCGATCCGGACGACTATCCCGAGCTCGTCGAAAGTCTCGTCAAAACGACCGAAGTCCCACAAGACCTCCGCCAACGGCTCGCGAGGAAGGCGTTTGCCCACACTGCTGCTTACGACTCAGCCATCGTCGGCTGGTTGGATGGCCAATTGAGCGAGGCCGTGGCCTCCGGCGGGACGACGGAGCAGCCGGAGCAACAAAAAAACGTGCTCCCGCCCACCTTCCACCTCTCGTTGGAGCTGGCCCAACCGCTCCGTTACGGCGAAAACCCGCACCAAACCGGCGCACGTTACCGCACGATTGGCACCCACAGCTGGTGGGACAGCGTCGTGCAGCACGGCGGCCTCGAGCTCTCCTACCTCAACCTCTACGACGCCGATGCCGCTTGGCAGCTCGTCCACGACATCGCCGACCTAGGGCCGGCCGCGGCCGTGGTCATAAAACACGCCAACCCGTGCGGTGCCGCCGTGGCCTCGACCCTGCTCGAAGCTTACGAAAGAGCTTTCGAATGTGACCCGGTTTCGGCCTTTGGCGGGATAGTCGCGCTGTCGGCCCCGGTCGACGGGCAACTTGCCGAGCAGATGGTGTCCAACGCCAAGGCCGATGTCGTGATCGCCCCCTCGTACAGTGCCGAGGCTCTCGACCTCTTCGCCAAGAAGCGCAAGAACATGAGAGCTCTTTCCGCCCCACCCCCGTCGGTGGACCGCTGGCACGTACGGCAGGTGAGCGGGGGTTGGCTCGTGCAGAGCCCCTACCGCCTCGAACGCGGTCCCGGCGAATGGGAGGTCGTCACTTCCCGCAAGCCCAGCGAGGAAAACTGGGTCGATCTCCAGCTCGCGTGGCGAGTCTGCGCCGCCGTCAAGTCTAACGCCATCGTGCTCGTCGCTGGTGGCATGGCCGTCGGTACCGGAGGTGGTCAGCAAAACCGCGTATCGCCGGGCGAGCTCGCAGTTGCGCGGGCGGCAGGGCGAGCCCGCGGCGGGGCGGGCGCAAGCGACGCGTTCTTCCCCTTCCGCGACGGTCTCGACATGATCGCCACGGCAGGCATTTCGTGCGTCGCCCAGCCCGGAGGTTCGGTGCGGGACGCCGAGGTGATAGCCGCGGCAGAAGAGCACGGGATTGCTATGGTTTTTACAGGCGAGCGCCAGTTCCGGCACTGAGTAAGGACCGCCGGCCAATAGTGCGCCCTGCCCAGTTGCAATGTCGCCCCTTGTGGAGGTGAGCTTTGGCCGCGATCGTCATGTCCGGTGCGCCGGTCGCTGAGGCGGCCTTGGCGGAAGTGGCTCAACTCGTCGAGCAGCTGGGCCAAAAAGGCAAGTCGGTTGGCCTCGGCACCGTCCTGGTCGGGGACGACCCCGCGAGCGTGCACTACGTGGCGCGCAAGCACGAGACGTCCGAGCGGTACGGCATCGTGTCGGTCGACGTGCGCGTCCCGGCGACTGGCAGCCAGGCGGACCTGCTCGATGCTGTGGACCGCCTCAACAACGACCCACTTGTCGACGGGTTCCTGGTGCAAAACCCTGTCCCGGAAGGTTTCGATTATGCCGAAGCCGTCGCGCGGGTGCGGCCTTCCAAGGACGTGGACGGCCTCAACCCCGCCAACCTCGGCTACCTCGCTCTCGGAGAGAGGGGCCACCCCCGGCCGTGCACCCCCCTCGGCATCCAGGCGATGCTTTCGTACTACGAGGTCCCCGTGGAGGGCAGGTCCGTGGTGGTAGTAGGCCGCGGGCCGACGCTCGGGCGGCCACTCGCGATGCTCCTTTCCTTGAAGGAACCCGGCGCAAATGCGGCAGTCACGGTCGTTCACACAGGGGTAAAGGAGTGGGCCGAGCACACCCGCCGGGCAGACATCGTCGTCGGCGCAGCCGGCGTCCCAAACATGATCACCCCTGACGTCGTCGCTCCGGGTTCTTGCGTGATCGGGGGCGGCATCACTTGGGAGGGGCGGCGAGTCCTGTCCGATGTCGACGAGCGCTGCGCCGAGGTCGCCGGCTGGGTGACACCCAGGCTCGGCGGCGTCGGCGTGACGACCGTGGCCATGCTCCTGCGCAACACCGCCCAGGCGGCCGCTGCGGCTGCAGCCCGCGCCGCCTGATCGCCGAGCGCCGGAGGGCAGCGGGCGGGCGGCTGTCCGGCCCGGCGACCGTGCCCGGCACCCGGCGAGCCCGGCAATCTCTGAGCACCCCGCTCGCCCGGCCCTTATCCTTGACATATGGCAAAGGTGTCCGACCTGCTCGCCCACGGCCGGACGTACTCGTTCGAGTTCTTCCCACCCAAAAACGACGCCGAACAGGTGCGCTTGGTCCGGACCTTGCTCGACCTCCAACCCCTCCGCCCTTCGTTCGTCTCGGTCACGTACCGCGGCGGTCGCTCGTCGCGGGAGCGGACGACGGACATCGTCGTTTCGATGTTGCGCCTGACCAGCCTCAACCCGATGGCCCACCTCATTTGTGCGGGCCATACCCGCCTCGAGCTGGCAGACATCCTCGTGAGCTTCCGCAAGGCAGGCATCGAAAACCTGATGGCGCTCGCAGGTGACCCGCTCGAAGGCCCCGAGGGGGAACGAGGAGAGCTCGGGCACGCGATGGAGCTCGTCGAGCTGGCCAGGGCGATCGGCGGCTTCTCTATCGGCGTGGCTGCCCACCCCGCCGGGCACCCTCGTGCCACCAGCATCGCCGCCGACCGGCGCCACCTGGAAAGGAAGTTGCGGCTGGCCGACTTCGCGGTCACGCAGTTCTTCTTCGAAGCGTCCGACTACCTGCACCTGGTGGACGACCTCGACAAGCTGGGGATGGACAAGCCCGTGCTCCCTGGGATCCTCCCCGTGGTAAGCATCAAGTCGATCCCCGGCCTGGCGACGATGGGCTGCGCGGTGCCCGGCTGGCTCGCCGAGCGTCTCCAGCGGGCGGGCGATCGCGGCGGGCCCGACGAAGTCGCAAAGACCGGTGTCGAGGCAGCCACGGAGCTTTGCGCCCAGTTGCTCGAAAAGGGTGCTCCGGGCCTCCACTTCTACACCCTCAACCGCTCCGAGGCGACGCGGCAGATCTATGTCAACCTTGGCCTGGGGGTACCCGCTCCGGCCGCCTGAAGCACCGCCGCCTCTTACCGCCGTCCAGCGACACCCGCCGCCCAGAACCACCCGCCGGCGTCTGTCACCCGTCGGCGGCCCACGCGTCAGGCCCGAGCCGCTCCTTCGTGATCGCTATCGCGTCCGGGTTGTCGTCCACCAAGAGGTAGCGCCTTCCAAGCTTCTTCGCCGCCGCTCCCGTCGTCCCGCTCCCGCAGAAAAAATCAGCTACGAGGTCGCCGCTGTTGCTCGAGGCGGCGACGACCCGTTCGAGCAACTTGAGCGGTTTCTGGGTCGGGTAACCGGTCCGTTCGGAGCCGTTGGTCGGCACGATCGTGAGCCACCAGGTATCGGTGGGCAACTTGCCGGCGGCGGCCTTCTCCGGCCCGACCAGGCCGGGTGCCATGTAGGGGATCCTGTCGATGTCGGCGCTGTTGAAGGTCCAGCGGGGGGACTTCGAGTACCAAAGGATGTTGTCGTGCTTGCGTGGCCAGCGGTCGCGGGCCCGGCCCCCGAAGTCGTAGGCCCAGATGACCTCGTTGAGGAACCTTTCCGCTCCGAAGATCTCGTCGAGCATGAGGCGCACGTAGTGGACGGCGTGATGGTCGAGGTGGACGTACAACGAGCCCGTCTCCCGCAGCACCCGGTGGATCTCTGCGAGCCGCTCGAACAGGAAGGCCAGGTACTCGTCGAGCGTCATCTCGTCCGAATACTTGTACGACGAGACGACGTCGAAGCGGTACCGGCGCCCGGCGAACCCCGTGCGCTCCCTCTCGCCCACACCTGTGCGGATCGATTCGAGGCGTTGCGGGTGGCCGGTCCCAAAGGGAGGGTCGATGTACACGAGGTCCACGCAGGAGCCGGGCATCGACCGCAGCACGCTCAGGTTGTCCCCGAGCACCACGCCCTCGGGAGCGCTTGCAAGGGCTCGGGCCTCTGGAGCCACTCGCCCACCATAACGCCGTCGGAGCGGCCCATTAGTCCCCCGCCGCCCCGCTCGGTAGGCTGGCCAGCCATGTCAGACAAGATCACAATGGGCCCGGACGGCCGGCTGCGGGTACCGGACGAGCCCGTCATCCCCTTTATCGAGGGCGATGGCACGGGCGTCGACATTTGGCCGGCGGCCAAGCGCGTTATAGACGCCGCTGTGGCCAAGCGGGGCCAAGGGCGCCGCATCGCATGGACCGAAGTGCTTGCGGGCGAAAAAGCCTTCAAGGAGACGGGCAACTGGCTCCCCGAGGAGACCCTCGACGCGTTCCGTGGTTACCTCATAGGCATAAAGGGCCCGCTCACCACTCCCGTGGGAGGTGGCTTCCGCTCCCTCAACGTCGCTCTCCGCCAACTTCTCGACCTCTACGTCTGCCTCCGCCCCGTCAGGTGGTTCGCGGGCGTCCCCTCCCCCGTCAAGCGGCCCGACCTCGTCGACATGGTGATCTTCCGCGAGAACACCGAGGACATCTACGCAGGCCTCGAAGTCGAAGAGGGCACGCCCGAGGCCAAGCGCCTTATCGAGATGCTCCACGACGAGCTTGGCTGGACGGTGCGGCCCGACTCGGGCATCGGCATCAAGCCCGTGTCGGTCACCGGCAGCAAACGCCTTGCGCGTGCAGCCCTCCAGTACGCGGTCGACCACGACCGCAAGTCGGTGACGCTCGTGCACAAAGGCAATATCCAGAAGTTCACCGAGGGAGCGTTCCGCAAATGGGGTTACGAAGTGGCGAAAGACGAGTTTGCCGACGTGGCGGTCAGCTGGGAGGAGTGCGGCGGCAAGCCTGACGGCAAGATCCTCGTGAAGGACAACATCGCCGACATCACCCTCCAGCAGGTGCTCACTCGTCCCGACGAGTTCGACGTGATAGCCACCACCAACCTGAACGGCGACTACCTGTCCGACGCGATCGCCGCGCAGGTGGGTGGCATCGGGATCGCACCCGGTGCCAACATCAATTACGTAACCGGGCACGGGATTTTCGAGGCCACTCACGGCACCGCCCCCAAGTACGCCGGGCAGGACAAGGTCAACCCCGGGTCCGTGCTCCTTTCGGGCGTGCTCATGCTCGAGCACCTCGGTTGGCAGGACGCCGCAGATGACATAGTGCGGGCGATGGGACAAACCATCGCCGACGGCGTCGTAACCTACGACTTTGCAAGGCAGATGGAAGGCGCCACAGAAGTAAAGACTTCCGAGTTTGCCAGCGCAATTATCGACCGCCTCTGAGACAGGTCCGAGGGCCCGCAAAATGACAAAGCAACCAATAAACATCGCAGTTACCGGCGCTGCCGGCCAGATCGCTTATGGGCTCCTGTTCCGGGTCGCGAGTGGCGCAATGCTAGGGCCCGACCAGCCGGTCGCCCTGCGGCTCCTCGAAATCCCTCAGGCCCTCGGCGTGCTCAGTGGCGTCGTGATGGAGCTCGAGGACTGTGCCTTCCCGCTGCTCACATCTGTCACCTCCAGCTCCGACGCCGAAGAGGCTTTTGGTGATGTGGATATCGCCCTGCTCATCGGCGCCCGTCCCCGCAGCAAGGGCATGGAACGGCGCGACCTGCTCGAAGCCAACGGCGCCATTTTCACCGTGCAGGGCAAAGCCCTCGCCGCCAGTGCCAAACGCGATGTCCGCGTCCTCGTGGTTGGCAACCCCGCCAACACTAACTGCCTCATCGCCGCCCACAACGCAGGCATAGGTCCTTCGCCCCTCTCTCCCCGGCAGTTCACCGCCATGACCCGCCTCGACCACAACCGGGCGGTCGGCCAGGTGGCAGCCAAGGCGGGCGCGCCGGCGGGCGAGGTCACCCGCGTTTCCATCTGGGGCAACCACTCGTCGACCCAGTACCCGGACATCTTCCACGCAAGGGTCAAGGGGCGGCCGGCGCTCGAAGCGGTCGGCGGGCAGGAATGGGTCGAGTCGGTCTTCATCCCGACCGTCCAGCAACGCGGCGCCGCCGTCATCGAAGCCCGAGGAGCGTCGAGCGTTGCGTCGGCTGCTCATGCCGCCCTCGAAGCGGTCAGGGACTGGGCCCTGGGGAGCCGTGAGGGCGACTGGACATCGATGGCAGTGTGGTCCGAGGGGGCCTACGACGCCCCCAAGGGCGTCTACTGCTCCTTCCCCGTGACGACGAAGGGGGGGGCCTACCAGGTCGTCGAGGGGCTCGACCTCAACGAGTTTTCGCAAAAGCGCTTCGCGCTGTCGACTGCCGAGCTGCTCGAGGAGCGAGAAGCCGTCGCGTCGCTCGGCCTGATCCCATGACCCCCTAACCGGCGAGGCAACGCCTCAGCAGGCGGGCCGACGACGCTTGCCGGCCGCCCGCTCGTCCTCGACCGGGACCGCGTCCGGCGACGGGCAGATGGGCGCCTCGGGGAGGCAGACCTTGGTGGGTCTAGTGAGCCAGAGCAGGCGGGCCGACGAGGCCCAAGCGGTGCAGGTAGGAAAGCTTGCGCTCTACGGCGGCCCGCCAGGCCGACAGGTCGGCGTCGAAGTTCGCTCGGTCCCCCTCCTCGTAGCAGTGCTCCAGCTCGTCGAACGCCGCGTCCTCGGCGTCGAGCAGGTTGCGGTACTTGGTGAGGAACTGGTCGTCGACGACATCGCAGAGCATTGCGCTTGACCTCCAAGTTGCCAGTAGCCCCGTTTGGCTATGAACTACCACTATCCCCCCTCCGGCGGCGGAACGCAACCATCGGAAAGCTTTTCTTCGTCGTTCCCTAGGTTCCGGGGTCGGGCTCGAGGCGGCACGATTGGAGCTGCAGCGTCGCGCTGAAGGTGTCGGCTCTCGAAGCCAGCTCCGACGCCTCCTGGCGGAGCTCGGCCGCGTTGACCAGCGCGGTAGGAGCCAGCCGGCGAGCCACGAGCCTGCCACCGGTGAGCCTCGTAGCGGGGCCGATTATCCCGGCATAGCGCTCCTGCTCCTCGGCGAACTCCTTGAGCGTGCCGACCCACTCCTGCAACGGCCCGCGGATGGCAACTGGAGCGACAAGGAGGGAGATCCGCTGGCTCAACTGGTCTACGCGCGACGCTGCCGCCTCGATGGTCGGGCCATCGTCGCCCCAGGCAAGAGTGCCGCGGTAGCGGGGCAGGAAGGCGGCGCACTGCTTGTTGGCCGCAGACGAAAAGCGTGCCGCTGCCAGCTCGTCGGCGACCTGGACCGTGCTCTTGGTCTCGTACGGGGAAATGAAGGCGACGCTCGAGACCACTACCCCGACCGCCACCACCAGTAGGCACATAACTGCCAGCAGGGGGCGCCTGCTCGGGCCATGCCTGTTTGGTGCCGCTGTGCGCTGGGGGTTGGCACGCAAAGCCGGCGGAGCGCTGCGGCCGCGGTGCCACCCTGCCGAAGCCTGGCGTGCGCGCCACGACAGCCACTCCCTCGAGCCTGCGCCGCTGGCGACGGGCTCGCGTAGCTCGTTTGTGCGGACGGGCCCCTCGACAGAGCGGTCGAGATCTTCGTACAGGGTTTCGAACGGCTCGGCCCTCGAGGCCCACAAGGGCTGCGGGCGCGCCCGCCCCGTCCAGGACCGGCCGTCCCAGTAGCGCAGTGAACCGGGATCTTCAGGGTTCCGGTACCAGCCGGGCCTCGAGGGCGCGTAGCGGGCCATTCACCATCAAACCTTCAGAAGGTCGTACGCGCCCGGACTTCGGGCGGTAGCAGGTCGGCGCCCAAGAGGGCACCGTGCCCGGGATAAAGCGCCCTAGTGTCACCCGAAATCCGGGCCATCCCTTTGGACAGCGCGTCGATAGGGGACAAGCGGCCCGAGGCGATACCCGAAAAGGTCTCGTAATCACTGTTCATTACGACCTGGGCCGTCTTGAACGCCGACCCGGGAGGCAAAACCCGCACCCTCTCCCCGTCCACCACTACCTGGTACCGTACCTCGCCCTGAGGTGCGCCGGCTACCAAAATCTCGACCACCACAGGCGGGCCACCCGCTCCTGGCTCATCGCGCTGCGCCAACCCTTCGCCCTGTGCGGCGCGACGTGCACGCCCCCCGTTGCCGGCCCGGGTGCTCGGTCCGCGACCGCCATCTGTGCCCACCACGGAGCCCGCACCACCGCCGGTGCTTGCGCCCCTGTCAGCAGGCACCGCTCCAGGGCCCGCATGTCCGGTCGCCGCCTCGATCTCGTCGAACCACTCCGCCGAGAGGAACCTTGCCACCTCTCAGGTCTACCACCCGCCGCGCCGGCGGCGGCTCACCTGGACCGGGTCGCCCAGGACCGGTAGTGGTTGCGGACCGAACGACTTGAACCGTCCTCGCCCCATCGCAGCTCGAGCTCGATGCAAAGCGGCAAGCGCTCAGCCTCCGGGCCGGCGTCGCGCGACGGGGCGCCAGCTTGTGAGAAGGCAGCCTCGCCCGGCAGGAACAGCCGGAAGTTCTTCACAAAAGTACAACCAAGCGCGTCTGCGTCCCCCGCCACCCTCCATACCCGGCCACCCCCCGGCCAAGCGACGCGAGCCTCGAGGACAGCGTCTCGCAGCGCCTCGCGGGTGTCGTTAACCACGTGGACGTCGAATGAAAGCTCTGCCCCCGGGGCGTAGCTCGCAGCCGGCCAATCGGCGACTACGAGCACCGGGGCGCACGCTCCCGCCAAAGATGCAAGGGCCTGCTTTGGCCGCCGCTCGCTGTCGAGGAGCGAAGCGCTGACCGCCGGCTGGCTGTCGTTCAGGAAGTGGACGGCGAACCCTCCCGTAGGCCGGTGCCGGAGCTTACGGAGCGCTTCGACCTGGCAGCGCAACAGCTCGGCTTGGTATGCCTGCGTCGCCTCCCGCCAAGCCTGGTAACTCGAATAGCCGGCGGGAGGGACGCGCCTGTCAAAAACCCCCTTCTGCAAACAGAAATGGTGCACCAGGTCGTCCCATGGCAGTTGCGGCCAGTCGTGTTCGCCAACTGGCCCGTCGCCCTCGGGGACCGCCTGCGCGCCCAGCTCGCTGACGAACCTCGTTGTGGCGGGCCACAACTTGGCTGCACGGGCGAGGTCACGAGGCTCGCCGTGGTACCAGCCGAAGTAGAGGTGGCTGGCTGAGGCGCGCGCCAGGTGGGGCAGGACGCCCGAACTGGGCACCACCGGGCGCGAGCTGTCCGACCGCTCGAAGGCGCGGCGGGTGCTCTGGTCGAGCAACGAGCGGTAAGGATTTGGCAGTGCCTGGGCTGCGACACGCAAAACCGACCGTGCCGGCCGCCACCCCGTCCCCGTGGGGCCAAACGGGAAGGGTTCGTTGTGGCAGCACCAAACTACGACGGAAGGGTGGTGGCTGAGGAGGTCGACCGCCTTGCCGGCCTGGCGCACCGCTTGCCGGCGAGCCCCCCGGTAGCTCCCGTGGAGCGGCATGTCCTGCCACAGGAGGACGCCTAGCTCATCTGCCACCTCGTACAGTTCCGGCCGGCCTACGTGGGCGTGAACGCGCAGCAAATTGAGCCCGGCGTCCCGGGCGATGTGGACGTCCCGGGCCACCTCGCCGGCGGATGCGTAGGCGAGGTCGCGCCTCGTCGGCATGAGGTTGGCCCCTTTCAGGAAGAGGCTCTCGCCGTTGACGAAAAACCGAAGGTCGTGAGCCCTCACTTGGCGCAGGCCGGTGCGCAAGCGGCGGGAGTCGCTCTGCTCGCCCTCGTGCGCGACGGCCACGCGCACTTCGTAAAGAGCCTGCTCGCCCAGCCCGCTCGGCCACCACAGGCGAGGCTTAGGGACTTCGAGCCTCCAACGCACCGTGTTGCGCCCGATCGCCAGCGGCTGCTGGGTGTCCGCCCTCGCCACCGTCCCGCCTCCTTCTGCCGCCCCTTTGGCCGCCTCATCACCTCCCGGGCCAGCCCCGGCCGCCCGCACCTCCGTGGCGAGGTTGACTGTCAGACGTCCGGCGCTGTCGAGCACGGCCGACAGCTCGAGCACGGCGCGCTCGGGGGTGGCCTCGGTGCACGCCACTCGCAAGGACGAAACCCGGACCGGGCCAGTGGTAGCCAGCCTGACGGGAGCCCAGATACCGCCCGGGTTGTACGAAGGGTCGATACAGCTCTCGTCGCTCCAGACCCCCGTGAAGGCCCTCTTGCCGTGGGCCCGCGCAGGTCGCTCGCACGCGACCTCGACGGCGAGGACGTGCTCGGGCCGCGCTCTGAGCAGTGCCGTCGCGTCGAACGAGTGGGGGAAAAAGTAACCCTCGGTGTCGCCGAGGTAGGACCCGTCCAGCCAGACGTCGGACTGGTAGAACGCCCCCTCCATCACGACCCACGCCCGCTGGCCCTCTTCCAGCGCCGGCCCTTCGAACATCCTGCGGTAGAGGATGGGCCCGTCCGAGGCGGAGAAGTCCGCTTCGGCGCGCCAGTGCCCCGGTACGCGCACCTTCGCCCAGGCGCTGTCGTCGAAGTCGAGCGAGGGGAACCTCCGCCTCAGGTCGTCGTCGGCCTCGGCGGCGGCCCAGGTGCCGTCCAGTTCGCTGTCCAACCCGCTGCCCTCCTCTGCGCCCCGACGGCGCCAAGGTTACAAACCGGGCGGCGCCTCACGCCGCAACCTCCCCTCCGGTCGGTAGCTTTTGCCAATGCAGGGGCCTCAAACATCGCGTCCGGCAACTCTCGGGGAGCTACGCGCCTCAGGGTGGCAGTCCCGTCCCGTCAAAGCGGAGGTCCGGGCCAACGCGGCCCGCCGCATAGCCTCCGGGGAACCGGTCGTCGCAGGCCTGGTCGGTTACGAGCGCACGGTCCTGCCCGCCCTGGAAAACGCGCTGCTGGCCGAGCACGACATCATCTTCCTGGGAGAACGTGGCCAAGCCAAGACGCGCCTCATGCGCAGCCTGGCCGACCTCCTCGACGAGTGGCTCCCCATCGTTGCCGGCTCGGAGATCCTCGACGACCCGTTCCACCCCGTTTCTCGCTACGCACAGGACCTCATCGCCCAAAAGGGCGACGAGTGCCCGATCGAGTGGGCGGGCAGGGACGACCGCTTCGGGGAAAAGCTCGCCACGCCCGACACTTCGATTGCCGACCTGATCGGGGAGGTCGACCCGGTCAAGGTGGCCGAAGGGCGCTACCTTTCGGACGAGCTCACGCTCCACTACGGTCTCGTCCCGCGCACCAACCGGGGCATTTTTGCCATAAACGAGTTGCCCGACCTTGCCGAACGGATCCAGGTCGGTTTGCTCAACGTCCTGGAGGAACGCGACATCCAGGTACGCGGGTACAAGGTCCGCCTCCCCCTCGACGTCATGCTCGTCGCGTCCGCAAACCCCGAGGACTACACGAGCAGGGGCAGGATAATCACGCCTCTGAAGGACCGCTTCGGCGCCCAGATCCGCACTCACTACCCGCTCGACACCGCTACCGAAGTGCGGGTGGTGCTCCAGGAGGCGGCACCGGTCGACGTGAGCGGGGTGAGCGTCGATGTCCCGCTCTACATGGCCGAGGTCGTCGCCACCATTTCCCAGCTGGCGCGCCAGAGCCCCCAGGTCAACCAGCGTTCCGGGGTGTCGGTCCGCCTCGGGGTCGCCAACTATGAGACGCTGGTGGCGGCGGCGACGCGGCGCGCCCTGCGCCTGGGCGAGAGCGAAGCCGTGCCGCGCGTAAGCGACCTGGCCGCCCTGGCATCGTCGAGCGCAGGCAAGATCGAGTTGGACACCCTCGACGAGACCGGTGACGACGAGCTTGTCGCGCGGCTTTCGCGGCAAGCGGTGCTGGCGGTGTTCCGCTCGTCGGTCGACCCGGGCGACCTCGGCCCCGCAGTCTCCGAGCTTGACGACGGCTCGGCAGTCGAAGTCGGTGACGACCTGCCCGCTTCCGGCTACCTCGAAGTGTTGAGCAGCAGGCCCGGCCTGCGGGCGCCGGTCGCCAAGCTCGCCGGCTCCGAGCGCCCCGCCGCCCTCGCTGCTGCCGCCGAGCTGGTGCTCGAGGGGCTTCACCTGTCGAAGCGGCTCAACAAGCACTCCCACGCGGGTGGTGCCGTCTACAGGTCAAAGCGGCCGTCGTAGTGCCGCGTGCCCGCTACTCGCGCTGGGACGGTACCCAGCAGCTGGACGACCAGACCGGCGAGGATGTGCTGCGCAGCCTTATGGACGAGCTCGTCGAGCACGGCGACGCCGACCAGGCACTCCGCAGGCTTATGCAGCGTGGCTTCACCGATGGCTCCGGCCGGCAGGTAGCAGGGCTCAGGGAGCTCCTGGAGCGGGTGAGGCGGCGGCGGGCAGAGCTTTCCCGGTCCGCCTTCTCGCAGATGACTTCAGCCCTCTCCAACGCTTCACCGCAGGATCTCGCGCGGGCGAGGGAGATGCTCTCGGAGCTCAACCGCATGATCGAGCGCAACGAGGCCGGCCAGGACGTGCAGCAGGATTTCGAGCGGTTCATGGGGCGCTACGGCGACATGGTCCCCGGCAACCCGAAGAACCTCGAAGAGCTTGTCGACGCCATCAAGCAACAGCTCGCAGCGGCCCGCGCTCTGCTTGAGTCACTGAGCGCCGAGCAACGCGCCAAGCTGGCCGAACTGTCGGAGGCCTTGCTCCAGGGAGACGAGCTGTTCCGTTCCGAGCTCGAGCGGTTGGCAAGCAACCTTGGCCCCGGCACAAGTGCCGCCTGGCCCGGGCAGGACAGCGCCTTCGGCCTTTCGCTCGGCGTCGGGCCGGCGAGCGAAGTCGTCGGGCAATTGGGCGACCTCGGCCAGCTCGAGCAGATGCTCGCCGGTGCGCCAAGCCCGGGCGCCCTGGCCGAGGTGGACATCGACAGGGCACGAGAGCTCCTCGGCGCCGAGGACGCACGTTCTCTCGACGCTTTGGGGAAGTTGGCCCGCAAGTTGCGCGAGGCAGGCTTGGTCGAACAAAAGGAAGGCCGGATGCGCCTCACGCCGAGGGGCCTCCGCAGGATAGGAGACCAGGCGCTGGCGGACCTCTACACACGGCTGTCGCCTTACCGTTTCGGGCAGCACCCGGTCGGCCGGCCGGGCATCGGGCACGAACGGTCAGGCGAGACGAAACCTTACGAGTGGGGTGACCCGTTCCACCTGTCGATCGAGCGCACCGTGCGCAACGCGCTCGGCCGGAGGGGCCCGGGGACGCCTGTCGAGCTTTCCCCGGCCGATTTCGAAGTTGAGCGTTCGGAGGCTCTTGCGCGCTCGTCCACCGTGATAATGCTCGACCTGTCGCTCTCTATGCCCATGCGGGGAAATTTCGTGGCTGCCAAAAAAATGACCATGGCGCTCCACGCATTGATAACCGGCCGTTTCCCTTCCGATTACCTGGGCATCGTGGGCTTTTCCCGCTACGCCCGGCCGATCGCAGTGCGGGAGCTGCCCGAGGTCTCGTGGGACTATGACTGGGGCACCAACATCCAGCACGGCCTCGAGCTTTCCCGCCAGCTCCTCGCCCCTCAACGCGGTACCAAACAAGTCATCATGGTGACCGACGGCGAGCCGACTGCATACTGGCCAAAGGGAGCGAGCGAACCGGTCTTCGGCTACCCCCCGACCCTGGAGACCATCCAGGCGACCCTTTCCGAAGTTGGGCGCTGCACGCGCGAGGGCATCCGCATCAACATTTTTGCCCTCGACGCCACCGGCTACTTGAGGCGCTTCGTCGAACAGCTGACACAGCTCAACCGCGGCAAGGCTTTCTTCACGACGCCGGACAGCCTCGGCGACTACGTGCTCTCCGACTTCCTCGAGTCACGCCACCTCTCGCGTCATAAGGGCCGCCGGCCCGCCTAACCCCGCCGGTGCACTGCCGCCCGGATTGCCGATCGGATTGCGCCAGCACACTTTTCCACAGCCTTTTCAACAAGTTCGCTCGCACGAATATGGCTTTGACGAGGACTTTCACCCTCTGCCTCGTCTTGGCGTGAGTTCTGGCGCCCGGCCCTTGCGGGCGTCTTTTCGTCGTGTTTGGCGGTTTTCTTTGCCCACCCCTTGCACTAGCTGCGAAAATGGGCAAAGATAACACTCGTGTAGTTACGCGCCGCGTAGTTACAGGCGCCGTAGTTACACAGGTGCCATACCGGGTATGTCACCCGGGTGGCCAAACAAAAGGCCCGCCTAAGAGCGAGGGGAGCCGCTTGGTGACTGACATCGTTCGCTTGCTGCATTTGCCGGCAGATGCGAAAAGCCTCCGTTTGGAGAGCGAAGTACCTACGTGGCAGCGTTCCGCCAACTGCCTCGGGGTGGACCCGGACCTGTTCTTCCCGGAACGGGGCGGGTCGACCCGAGAGGCAAAGGAGGTTTGCCGCGGCTGCGTCGTGCGGCAGGAGTGCCTCCAGTACGCGCTCGAGAACAGCGAGAAGTTCGGGATCTGGGGGGGTCTTTCGGAGCGGGAGCGCCGGCGTTTGCGCCGGCGCCGCAACGGAGCCCCCTACCGGGTCGGCCAGGCGTCCTAAGCGAGCGCGAGCAGGCTCCGTCTCTGTCAACTTCCCCCGATGAGGCACGTCGTGCGCTGGCATAGCGGCGTGCCTCATCGTTAAAAACGGCCGGTCCTCAGGAGCCTCGATTCGATGGTGCAATTTGGCGCCAGGCCGAGTTGCGCCCAACGCTCTTGGGGCGTCGCTGTGAGCACGCTCTCGGGGATGAGGCCCACCAGTTCGGCGTGCTCGACAGCCGCCATCTCCGACACCTCGTCCCAAATGGCGGCGGGCCCGAGGGTAAGGGGGCTGAGCAGGTTGCATGACACTTGCACGCCGTCGCTCAGCGGGAACGCAAGCGCTCTCACCAGCGGCGAGCGCACGGCCCGCGCCACCTCGTTGGCGAGAGCCAAGTCGGCCTGCGCCAGCCACAGGTTGTAGGCGACCAAAAGGGGACGGCAGCCGACCGCCACGCTGCCGGCGGTGGGATGGGGCCGCCCTGGCCCCAGGTCGGGCATCAACGAGCGCCAGGCTCCCCTGCGCACCTCGGGCAGAGAGCGTTCCGGGCCGTAAAGGAAGACCGGGAGCCCCAGGTGGTCCGCGGCCCAGGTTGCAAAGTCGTCCCGAGCTTGGAGGGCGCGCTCGGGACAGGGCTGCGGCTGCGTGCCCGGGAGCGGGTCGCGCAGCGGCCAGCCTTCCAGCGCCACCCAAGGCACGACGTCGACGACGCCGAAGCGGGGGTGGGCGCCGGCGTGCCCGCGGAGGTCGAGGAGCTCGAGAGCCGCAGCTGCCAGCGCCCTCGCCGCCTCCCCGACGACGCCTCCCTCCCCGCCCAGGGTCAGTACGGAACGGTTGTGGCTGCTGTCGGAGTGGACGTCCAGTAAGGAGCGCCCGCATGCCGAGACAAGCCGGCCGAGGAGGGCGCTGTCGGCACCTTCGCTCACGTTGACGACGCACTCGAGCACGTTGTCGGAGATCTCTTGGCGGCCGCCCTGCGGCAGAGGTACCACGACCGGTACGATAGGGGCAGCCGGCCCAGATCACTCGGGAGGACGCGTGACTGCAAGCATTTTCGGATCTGATTCGTTGTACGTCTTGATCATCGCGATCGTCGTGCTCTTCGGCGGCAGCCAGCTGCCAAAGTTGGCGAAAAATGCGGGGGAGGCGATGAAGGAGTTCCGGAAGGCTCACAACGACGCCGAGGCGGCGACCGCGACCACCACCCAGACCTCGGTGCCTGCCGCGCCGCTTGCGGCGACCCCGCTGCCTCCGGCACTACCCACGACAGTCCCGGCCCAGGTGGTCGTGCCCCCCACCGCAGAAGAGCGTGTCACCCTGAGCCGCTCGGAGCTCGACGCGCTGTTGGCGGACCGTGAAAACCGGGCGCGGGCGGCACAGTCGCAGGAGGCGCAGAAGTAGCGCTCCAAAGAGCGCGGGACAAATCGTCCATAAACGCCTGGAGGCCCGCACCGGGCGGGCGGGCCGCCTAGTCCAGGCGGCCGTCCACCTCTACCTAAACCGCCTCTACTTCTGGAGTGGCAAGCGGGCGGGCATTGCCGGCGGCCGCGGGTCGGCAGGCGCGGCAACTTGTACCGGACGTCCGAGAGTGCGGCGGCTACGAGCGATGCGCCGCCTTTCCCGCTCGGATGCTCCGCCCCAAACCCCGTGCTCGATGTGGTTCTCGAGCGCGTACTCCAGGCAGGGGCCTTTTACGGGGCACTCGGCGCAGTAATGGCGGGCAACTTCAACCCCGACCCCGTCGCTCGGGAAGAAGATCTCCGGTGGCAAATCCCGGCACCGTCCCTGCACCATCCAGGAAGTTTCCAACTTGGCCTCCGTTAGCGCTATGGCACCCTGACTTCACACTAAACCTCATCCCCCCATATCGGGGGGACAACGCCTCGAATTGCCAGAACTCGGGAAACGCGCGCTTGGCTCTTCTAGTCCACACCCGTGCTGCCTGTCAAGGCAACACCCTCCACCTGACAAAGCGCTCGTCAGTTTGCCGCCTCCGCCTTACTCCCTTGACAATACCGCCGGCTTTGGGGGAACATGGTCACATGCTGGTTGAAATGTCGACGAGCCTCCTCCTTAGCCCTTAGGCGAGCATCCAGCCGGTGCTCGCCGAGACCTCCTGTGCCCTTTGGGCCAGGAGGTTTTTTCTTAGCCAGCCACAGAAAGGCCCAGCCCATGACCCGTCCGCCAGCCACAACATCCCCGATGCCTTTCGGCAAGTACCGGCCGACGCTCCCCCTCGTCCTCGAGGACCGGGTCTGGCCTTCACGCCAACTTGTTAGCGCTCCCATTTGGTGCAGCGTCGATCTCAGGGACGGCAACCAGGCGCTCATCGACCCAATGGACACACCACGCAAATTGGAGCTGTTCGAGACTTTGGTCGCCATCGGGATCAAGGAGATCGAGGTCGGGTTCCCGTCTGCGTCGGTACCGGACTTCGAGTTCGTGCGGCACATCATCGAGCACGACCTGATCCCCGGCGACGTCTCCGTACAAGTGCTCGTCCAATGCCGCGCAGAGCTGATCGAAAGGACTTTCGAAGCGATATCTGGCGCCCCCAGGGCGATCGTCCATTTCTACAACTCGACTTCGGAGCTGCAGCGCCGCGTCGTCTTCCGGCAGCCGAAAGAGGGCATTACCGCCATAGCGACCAAAGCTGCTCAGCTATGCCGCAACCTCGAACGGACGGTCGGAGCGACAGACGTGCGCTACGAGTACTCCCCCGAAAGCTTCACCGGTACCGAACCCGACTTCGCCCTCGAGATCTGCGAGGCGGTCGCAGGCGTCATCGAGCCCACTGCCGCCAAACCTCTCGTGCTCAACCTCCCTTCGACTGTCGAAAACTACACTCCGAACGTATTCGCCGATGTGATCGAGTGGTTTGGCCGCGAGCTGCGCGACCGCGAGTCGATCGTGCTTTCCGTCCACCCGCACAACGATCGCGGGACGGCCGTAGCGGCAGCCGAAATGGCCATGCTTGCCGGAGCGGACCGCCTCGAAGGCACCCTGTTCGGCAACGGTGAACGGACAGGCAACCTCGACCTCGTCACAGTGGCGCTCAACCTCATGTCGCAAGGGACGGACCCGGGCCTCGACTTCCACGACATCGAAGCGGTCCGGCGAGTGGCTGAGCACGCAACGCGTATGCCCGTCCACCCAAGGCACCCGTATGTCGGCGACCTCGTTTACACGGCCTTTTCCGGGTCTCATCAAGACGCCATAAAAAAGGGGATGGACGCGCTCCCTCCTCATCACCACCACTGGGAAGTCCCCTACCTCCCTATCGACCCCAAGGACACGGGCCGTACGTACGAGGCGATCATCCGCGTCAACAGCCAGTCGGGAAAAGGCGGCGTCGCTTATGTCATGGGTACCGAGCACGGCCTCGACTTGCCGCGCAAGCTGCAGGTCGAATTTTCCAAAGCGGTCCAAGCAGTTACGGAGGCCACGGGGACCGAGATCAAGCCGGGCGAAATGTGGGAGGTCTTCGAAAAGACCTACCTCGCGCACGACGGGGGACTGCGGCTAGTCGCTACCGAAGTTGCGAGCGAGCACAGCGGAGATGCCCACCTGACCCGTCTCACCGCTCAACTTTTGCTCGACGGTGAGCATACGAGCCTCGTCGGTACAGGCAACGGCCCGATAGACGCCCTCGTGAACGCGTTGGAGCAAGCCGGCATAAAGCTCGCGGTACTCGACTACCACCAGCACGCAATGACTTCCGGCAGCGGGGCATCGGCGGTCGCGTACGTCGAGGCCGAATCCGAGGGGCGCGTCGTTTGGGGCGTCGGGATGGACTCGAGCATCCTCGACGCATCGCTGCAAGCTGTGACGAGCGCCGCCAACCGTCTCAGGCAAGAGGTGGCATAGCCGTACAGCTGTGCAAACGTCTGCCTGACGCCCCGACGGTATGCGGGGTCAACCGCCGGCCACGTGCCGGCGCGCGCCTGCGGTGCTCTAAGCTCCAGCTATGTCGCTCCTGCAACCAGAGGCCGCCGGCCCGCCGCGGGGCCATGTACGGGTTGTCTACATGGGGCCCGTTGCGCCGCACTGGCGGGTGGACTCCGACTTCGGGGAGCGTAACCTCGTCGAGGAGCTGCGCCAGCGGATCCTGGCGAGGCTCCTCCTGCTGCCGCCGCACGACCCCCAGTTCCGGCGCAACCGGGAGCGCATCATCCGTGACGCCGAGCGCGAGAACGTGTTGCTGGAGTGGGACCTCGGTGTTCCCGAGGACGAAGAGGGCGACTTCTTCGGCGGCGCCGGTTAGCCGGTCTTACCGTAGAGCGCGAGGGCTGCCGCGGTAGCGTGAACACGTGCTAGGGGGTTCCGACACAGAGTTTTCTGCGCTCGGCGTCGCGCCCAACCCGCTGGAGGGGGCGCCGTCGGCTGGCGCGCAGCCTCGGGCAAGCGGCGAGGCGCGCCCTCAGCTTGACGGACGCTCCGCCGACCGGGGCCCCGAAGAGCCGCTGTACATCAACCGCGAGCTCTCGCTCCTCGAGTTCAACCGCAGGGTGCTGGCGCTCGCCAGCTCACCGGCGCAACCGTTGCTCGAGAGGGCAAAGTTCCTCGCCATATTTTCGAGCCAGCTGGACGAGTTTTTCCAGGTCCGGGTAGCCGGGCTGAAGGACCAGTTGGCGGCTGGGTTGTCGGGCACTGCGCCTGACGGGTTGCCTGTCTCGGACCAGTTGAAGGCGATCCGTGTCCAGCTCGAGGAAATGTTGGCCAAGCGTTCGCTGGTATACCGCGAAGAACTCGTCCCCCAGCTCGCCAGAGCCGGCATCCGCCTGGTCGGCTGGAGCTCGCTCCAGGCCGACGACAAGGCATTCGCCCTGGGCGTGTTCGAGTCCCAGATGTTCCCCGTCCTCACCCCTCTCGGAGTAGACCCGGGCCATCCTTTCCCTTATATTTCAAACCTTTCGTTCAACCTCGCCGTGATGGTACGCGACCCCCAGCGAGGCGAAAGGCGCTTCGCGCGGCTCAAGATCCCCCCATTTCTGCCCGGTTTCCTCGAGCTCCCGGACGGACGGCGCTTCGTCCCGGTCGACCAGGTCATCGCCGCCTTTCTCGGGGAGCTCTTCCCCGGTATGGAGATCGAAAGCTGCCATGCCTTCCGGGTGATCCGCAATGCCGACCTGACTCTTGCCGAAGAGGAGGCGGACGACCTCCTCGAAGCGGTCGAGATGGAGCTGCGCAGGCGCCGCTTCGGTCGCGCCGTGTGCCTCGAGGTCGAGACAGGCTTTGACCCAAACGTCCGTGAACTGCTTGCGCGCGAGCTCGACCTGCGAGCCGATGACGTTTACGACGTCGACGGCCCGCTCGATTACGGCGGCCTGTGGGGCATCCACGACCTCGACAGGCCCGAGCTGAAGGACGACCCCTTTACGCCGGTGACCCCGGCAAGGCTCGTGCCCCATGAGGACGAACCAGCCGACATTTTCGCCGTCGTCGCCAAGGATGACGTCTTCGTCCATCACCCCTACGAGAGCTTCACCATGTCGACCGAGGCATTTATTAGCGGGGCTGCCCGGGATCCGCACGTGCTGGCAATAAAGCAGACGCTCTACCGGACGTCGGGGGACAGCCCGGTAGTGACGGCTCTCATCACGGCCTCCGAAAGAGGTAAGCAAGTAGCTGCTCTTGTGGAGCTGAAGGC
>Ga0335074_10002845_pt1 | contig 23605 bp, 23 predicted proteins | sample Lox_Sample_23_FD_206715 | JGI IMG/M metagenome (GOLD analysis project Ga0335074, IMG submission 206715) | Soil microbial communities from Loxahatchee National Wildlife Refuge, Florida, United States - Lox_Sample_2.3 | ecosystem: Environmental > Terrestrial > Soil > Wetlands | place: USA...
GGTCAGGTCGTAGTCGGTACGGTTGGCGATGCCCTCGAGCTCGCCCCACTCGCTGCCCGCGAAGTCGAACCGGTACTCGATGTCCACCGTGCGCTTGGAGTAGTGCGAGAGCTTCTCCTTCGGGTGCTCGTACAGCCGCAGGTTCTCCGCGCGGATGCCGAGGCCGACGTACCAGGCGAAGCGCTCGTTGATCCAGCGCTGGTGCCACTCCTCGTCCGTGCCCGGGCGGACGAAGAATTCCATCTCCATCTGCTCGAATTCCCTGGTCCGGAAGATGAAGTTGCCCGGGGTGATCTCGTTGCGGAACGACTTGCCGATCTGGCCGATGCCGAACGGGATCTTGCGGCGCGAGGTCTGCAGCACGTTCTTGAAGTTGATGAAGATCCCCTGCGCGGTCTCCGGGCGCAGGTAGGCGAGTCCGGACTCGTCCTCCACCGGGCCGAGATGGGTGCGCAGCAGGCCGTTGAACATGCGCGGCTCGGTGAAGGCGCCCCGGGTGCCGCAGTTCGGGCAGGCGATCTCGGTCAGGCCGCCGACCGGCGCGTAGCCGTGCTTCTCCTCGTACGCCTCGATCAGGTGGTCGGCGCGGTACCGCTTGTGGCAGGACATGCACTCGGTGAGCGGGTCCACGAACTCGGTGACGTGCCCGCTGGCCTCCCATACCTCCCTGGCCAGGATCACCGACGAGTCGAGGCCCACGATGTCATCGCGCTCGGTGACCATCGAACGCCACCACTGGCGCTTGATGTTGTTCTTCAGCTCCACGCCGAGCGGGCCGTAATCGTAGGCCGCCCGGAGGCCGCCGTAGATCTCGCTGGACGGGTAGGCGAATCCCCGCCGCTTGCTGAGGTTGACGACGGCGTCGAGTCGGTCACTGCGCAATGGCATCGGAGGTCTCCATCCGGCTGGCGGTCGGCGGGCGCGACGGGCGCGATTCCCGTGAGGGTCCCGGAGCGGATGCGGGTGCGATGCGGCACCCTCCGCTACCGGAGACCCCTAGCTTAGGAGCACTGGCCGGCGATCGCGAACCGGATTCGCCCGGTTCGGACGCGTGACCTCGCGTCACCCGCGTACCACCGCGCTGTCCACCAGGTCGGAGTCGATGTCGAGCGAGAACCCGCCGACGCTCACTATGTGTCCGCCCTGGTACTGCTTGGACCGCTGCGTCTCCGGCCACACCGCCCCGGTCAGGTAGGGCGATCCGGTCAGGTTGAGCGCGTTGTCCCACAGGGCGAACCACATGTCCTGCGGCTCGGCGAGCGCGTGCCCGGCGATCATGGTGGTGGACTGGAGGTCGATCGCCGCCGAGTCGGCGCTGGAGTAGACGCCCGAGACGTAACCGCCCGCGTCCAGCTGCCGGGTCCAGGCGTCCAGGAAGGTGAGCACGGCGGTCTTACAGCCCGTGTTCGTGTGGTCGTAGCCTTCCATGTCGAAGTAGATGGGCGACCCCGTGCCCAGACCGAACTGCTTCGCGTCCGAGATGGCCAGGGTGGCCGCGGCGCTCCCCTGGGCCGCCGCCTGGCTCGGGTTGATCTCCGCGCTATAGCTGTTACACGGGGCCTGCAGCCCGACGAAGGTCGGCATCAGCGACCAGCCCATGGCTTCCACCGAGGTGACCCAGCTGGCCGACAGGTTGCCGTAGTCGCAGGCCATCTCCTGGCCGCCGATGTAGATGTTGGCCACGACGTACTTCGCCCGCCAGGCCTTCATCGTGGCCAGCGACGGGGCGGTACAGGTGTCGAACCCGGCCACGCCGGCCGTGAACCCGGCCCCCGGCTGGATCGGCGGCGCGCCCTGCGCCGGCGCCTGCGTGTTGGCCCCCGTCGACGTGGTGACGGTCGGCGTCGGCGAGGCGGGTGCCTGCGTCGGAGCGGGTGTCGTCACCAGCGGTGCAGGGGTGGTCCGGTACGGCACGGGCGTGGTCCTGGTGGGTGCGGGGGTCGGCGAGTACCGCACGGAGGGAAATACGCGCGGCCTGGTCGTCCCGGTCACCGGGCTTGCGAAGCCAGAGTTCGTGGGGTGGGTCGGCCCCTCACGTGGCTGCGGGGGACCGCCCGGGTGCCCGAACTGGGAGGTCACGGAGTGCAGGCTGCTGAACACCCGCAAGACCAGGTTCGGGTCCGTCCCGTACGTCGCGCTGAACGAGGGGGCATGGGTCGGCATGGAAATGGCGAATTCGTGCTGCCCGGGATTTTGCATGATCGTCCCGGGCGCGGCCGGCAGGTCCGTAGCCGATCGCAGGTCTCCCACCTGCGGGCGCCGCTGGGTGGTGGACGAAACCACCAGCACGCCCGGAATGGCCGGGCCGCCGACGGTCACCGTATCGTGCGTGCCGACCAGGCCGGGCGGGCAATTCTGGTTGGGCCCCGGGGTGCCGAGATAAACCGCGTTGACGTCATAGCGGACGCACTGACCGGGGTCCTTACTAAGGTTATAAACCGGCCAGCTGGCCGGCACCTTGAAGGCGTAACCGCGGAATTCGACGGTTTTCATGGCAGGTCCCGCCGCGTGATTCGCGGGCTCGTCGGCGACCGGAATCCTGACCGGCTGCACGTCGGCCTTAAGACGCATACCCGAGATGACCTGGCCGTGCCCCCATACCGACCCGATTACCGCGAGCGCGCACACGACTATAAGAGCCATACGGCGACGCATTAATCCCCCCGAATTACCGCGTGGTAAATGAATACGCTGACCCCGAAAGTGCGCCGGCAGCCGAAATAAACTCCCCCGAGTCGGTTCCACTGGTCCGGCAGCAGGTATCTTCCCCCGTACCCGGGGAGCTACTCCACGGTTACTCAGATTGATGCCGAAAATCGCGGGCGGCTTTGTGCGAGTCGCGTTGCGGACCAGGGCGCTGCCGTGAAACTCTTTTCGGCTCCGCGAGGCTGCGCTGGAGGGCTGGACCGGACCGGGCGGGGCTGCGCTGGGGACTGGACGCGCCGAACGACGTGGGGCTGGCCGGCCCGCATCTTGTTCAGCGCGTTTGTCGAGCCGCCGGATGCGGTTCAGGCAACTGCCGATGCCACCGTGAGCGGCACCCCAGGCGCCAGCGAAGACCAGGAACTCGCTGCAGCCGCGGCGGCCTCGTCAGCTACCAAGCCGTAAGCGCGTCCCGCAGCCTAATCTCAGGCTGCCGTGCTAGGCCCCGGAGTCTCGTCCGGGGCGGGGAGGGGATTCGGCACGGCGCCGCCGTACCGGCGATCGCGGCTCGCGTAGATCTCGCAGGCGTGCCACAAATGGCGCCGGTCGAAATCGGGCCACAGGGTGTCGAGAAAGACCAGTTCGGCGTAGGCGGATTGCCACAGGAGGAAATTCGAAAGGCGCTGCTCGCCCGATGACCTGACGAACAGGTCAACTTCGGGGATCCCCGGCTCGTCCAGATACCTGGCGAACACCTTCTCGGTGATCTTTTCCGGGCGGAGTTTTCCCGCCGCGACGTCGGCCGCGATGGCCGCGGCGGCGTCGACGATCTCGGCCCGGCCCCCGTAATTGACGCAGAATTGCAGGGTCAGCACGGAATTGCCCGCCGAAAGCTGCTCGGCGTACTCCAGTTCGCTGATGACGCTGCGCCATAGCCGGGGACGCCGGCCGGCCCAGCGGATACGGACGCCCATCTCATTCAGCAGGTCGCGGCGGCGATGAATGACGTCGCGATTAAAGCCCATAAGGAAACGGACCTCGTCCGGCGAGCGCCGCCAGTTCTCGGTCGAGAAGGCGTAGGCCGACAGGTACGGGATGCCGAGTTCGATCGCGCCCATGATCACGTCGAGCAGCGAGGACTCGCCCTGCTTGTGGCCCTCGGTCCTGGGCAGCCCGCGCTTCTTCGCCCAGCGCCCGTCGCCGTCCATGACCAGGGCCACGTGCCTGGGCACCTGGTCGGCCGGGATAGCGGGCGGCCTGACCCCGCTCGGATGCGGGTCAGGCGGGCGAACCCCGGCGCGGCGCGGTTCCTGCTCCGCCATCAGACGCGTTCCACGTGACGCAGCGAACGGATCGAGTGCTCCAGATGCCATTGAAGGTACGCGGCCACCAGCCCGCTGCACTCTACCTGGTGCCTGCGCTGGCTGCCGTCGGCGTCGTCCCAGTTCCCGCGGAGCAGCGCGAGCATCAGGGCAACCGTCCCCGCCGCGGGCGACGCCGCGCCGGGCGGGCGGCAGGAGGCGCACACCATGCCGCCCGCCGCGACGGCGAAGGCGGGCAGTCGCGTCGTGCCGCTTGCCGGTGCGCCGCAGCGCGCGCACTCCTCCAGGACGGGCGCGTACCCGGCCACCGCGAGCGAGCGCAGCAGGAAGGCGTCCAGGATCAGGCGGGGGTCGTGTTCCTGCTCGACCAGCGCCCGCAGGCCGCCGATGAGCAGGAGCAGCTGCCGCAGCGCGGGCTCCTTCTCTTCCGGGGTGAACCGCTCGGCCGTCTCCAGCATGGCCACGCCCGCCGTGTAGCGCGGGTAGTCCCCGGACAGCGGGTCGCCGTAGGGCCTGATGACCTCGGCCTGCGTGATCACGTCCAGCGAGCGTCCGGGGTGCAGCATCAGGTCGACGTGAGTGAACGGCTCGAGCCGCGCACCGAAGCGCGACTTCGTCCGGCGGACGCCCTTGGCCACGGCCCGGACCCGGCCGGTGTGCCGGCCGAGCACGGTGATAATCCGGTCCGCCTCGCCCAGCTTCTGCGTCCGCAGCACGATCCCGTCATCCCGGTACTGCTGCACCTTTCTATTGTCCCTTAGTGAAGGACATTACGGCGCGAAGGCGCGGCGCTAAGGGTAGCGGCGGCGCGCTCGGCGGCGTAAGGTTATGCCTGACAAATGTCAGGCTAAGCCTGACAAGTTACTTTCCACGGGAGCTACCATGACCAGCGGAACGCAGGCCGGACCGACGGCGATCCAGGTGCGCTGCTCGTTCTGCGCCAAGCCCAGCTCGGAAGTCGCCAAGGTGATCGCCGGGCCCGGCGTGTACATCTGCAACGAGTGCGTCGGGCTGTGCGGCGACATCCTGCGGGCCGAGCAGCAGCAGCCGTCCGATCCGGGGACGCGGCTGCCCGCCTGGGAGGAAACGATGACCGACGAGCAGATCCTGGATCTGCTGCCCCGCATCGCCGCGGTCGGCGCGCAGACCGAGGCGAACCTCCAGCGGCTGGTCACTATCTTGCGCGAGCGGCGGGTGACCTGGGCGCGCATCGGCGGCGCGCTCCAGATCACCCGCCAGTCCGCGTGGGAGCGGTTCTCCGGAGAGGAGTAACCCGGGCTAGGCGCGGCGGGCGCGGTTGACGGCGGACAGGATCGCGCGCATGGAGGCGGTGGCGGTGTTGGTGTCGATGCCGACGCCCCAGTAGACCGCTCCGCCGATCTCGCACTCCACGTAGGAGGCGGCCTGCGCGTCGGTGCCCTCGGTCAGCGCGTGCTCGGTGTAGTCCAGGACCCGCGCGCCGATGCCGACGGTCGCCAGCGCGTCGCAGAACGCGGAGATCGGGCCGTTGCCGACCCCCTCCACGGGCTGCGGGCGGCCGTCGATGGCGATCTCCGCGGTGAGGGCGTGCTTGGACTCCACGACCGAGGAGGACTGGTGGTCGAGCAGCGCCAGCTGGCCCCCGGCCAGGTACTCGGCGGAGAAGATGTCCCACATCTGCGCCGGGGTCACCTCGCCGCCCTCGGTGTCGGTGTGCGCCTGGATCACCCGGGAGAACTCGATCTGCAGCCGGCGCGGGAGGTCCAGCTGGTGTTCGGCCTTCATGACGAACGCCACGCCGCCCTTGCCCGACTGCGAGTTGACCCTGATCACCGCCTCGTACGTGCGTCCCACGTCGTGCGGGTCGATCGCCAGGTACGGCACGGCCCAGGGGTACTGCGCGAACGGCACCTGCGCGCCGGCCGCCTCGGCTTCGAGCGCCTCGAAGCCCTTCTTGATCGCATCCTGGTGCGAGCCGGAGAACGCGGTGTAGACCAGCTCGCCCGCGTAGGGGTGGCGGGGGTGGACCGGCAGCTGGTTGCAGTACTCGACGGTGCGGCGGATCTCGTCGATGTCGGAGAAGTCGATCATCGGGTCGATGCCCTGGCTGAACAGGTTCAGGCCGAGCGTGACCAGGCATACGTTGCCGGTCCGCTCGCCGTTGCCGAACAGGCACCCCTCGATCCGGTCCGCGCCCGCCATCACGGCCAGCTCGGCGTCGGCAACCGCGGTGCCCCGGTCGTTGTGCGTGTGCACGGACAGGCAGACGTAGTCGCGGTCGGGCAGGTTACGGCTCATCCACTCGATCTGATCGGCGTAGACGTTGGGCGTGGACCGCTCGACCGTGCACGGCAGGTTGAGGATGATCTCCCGGTCCGGCCCGGGCTGCCAGACCTCCATCACGCCCGCGCAGACGTCGACGGCGAAGTCCAGCTCGGTGTCCATGAAGATCTCGGGCGAATACTCGTAGCCGAAGTCGCAGTCGCCGAGGATCTGCTCGGCGTACTTCATGACGTGGCGGGTGCCCTCGACGGCGAGCGCCTTGCACTCCTCGCGGTCGATGCGGAACACCACCCGGCGGAAGATCGGGGCGGTCGCGTTGTACAGGTGCACGGTGGCGCGGCGTGCGCCGCGCATCGACTGGACCGACCGCTCGATCAGGTCCTCCCGGGCCTGGGTGAGGACGGAGATCCTGACGTCATCGGGGATGCGGTTGCCCTCGACGAGCTCGCGGACGAAGTCGAAGTCGGTCTGGCTCGCGGCCGGGAACCCGACCTCGATCTCCTTGTAGCCCATCCGGACCAGCAGGTCGAACATCTTGTGCTTACGGGCCGGGCTCATCGGGTCGATGAGCGCCTGGTTGCCGTCCCGCAGATCGGTGGACAGCCAGCGCGGGGCCTGGGTGATCGACCTGGACGGCCAGGTGCGGTCCGGCAGGTTGACGGGGCGGAACGGGGTGTAACGATGGCACGGCATCCCGCTCGGCTGCTGCCGTACGGGCGCGACGCGATGGAGCGCGTGATCGGATTGCATGTCTGTCTGCTTCCTCATGACTCGTGGGCTTATGGCCAGCGGACGCGCCAACACCCCGCGACGAGGGAGCCGGCCTATCGGCCCCCGTCGCGGCCGCTAAGGAGGAGCAGCTCGTGCGACATCGGGAGCCACTGTACCAGGCAGGCGGCGGCCCGTGCGGGCCGGCCGGTCAAACGAGGTGGTAATACAGGACGAACTGGTTGAGGAAGAAGGCCGCCAGCTGTCCTTGGCGAGGGTGGTGGTGGGGGCCCTCGGCCCAGGAGCGTACCCCTGCCGCTGGGGCCGAATATTCGGTGGCGCGCGGCCGGAGGCCGGGGTTTCCTGGGAGGGTGCATATCGAGCAGCTCGACCTGGGCGACGTCGCGGGCATCCGCGCGTGCCACGCGGTCTTCCTGGCCGCCCTGCGGGTCGATGAGCCAGAGGAACCCGCGATGGGAGAGCGCATCTTCCGCGCCTGGTTCACCATCGGGTTCGGCGGTGAGCCCAGGGAGGTGTGGCTGGCCCGCGGGCGCGAGCAAGGCACGGTCGCGGGCTGGTACCGGCTGGAACTGCCCGACCTGGAGAACCTGGACCGGGCGAACCTGCAAATCACCGTCCACCCCGACGAACGCAGGCGCGGGCTCGGCGGGGCCCTGCTGCGGCACGCCGCCGGCCGCGCCGCGGCGCACGGGCGGACCGTGCTGAGCGGCGGCGCGCGGAACGGCACGGCGGGCGAGGCCTTCGCCCGCCGGATCGGGGCGGAGCCCGGGCTGGTGGACATCGAGCGCCTGCTGGAGCCCGGCCAGCTCGAAGACGGCCGGGTGGCCAGGCTCCGCGCGGAGGCCGAGCGGCACGCGGCCGGATACGAGCTGGTGACGTGGACCGGGCCGGTGCCGGAGGAGCTCGTCGGGCAGATGGCCGCCCTGTACGCGGCGCTCAGCGATGCGCCCCACGACCCCGACGTGGAGCCGGAGAAGTGGGACGCCCAGCGGGTGCGCGAGCGGATCAACGACCTGCGCGAGCATTTCGGCTCGCGCGATTATGCGGTCGCCGCCCGGCAGGTGGCCAGCGGCGAGATGGCCGCGCTGACCCAGGTGACGGTGGAACCCCCCAGCCCCGACTGGGGATTCCAGCTGATCACCGCCGTGACCGAGGCACACCGCGGGCACCGGCTCGGCCTGCTCGTCAAGGCCGCGATGCTGGAGTGGCTCGCAACCGCGGAGCCGCAGGTCGAACGGATCCTGACCTGGAACGCCGAAGACAACACGTACATGATCGCGGTCAACGAGGCGCTCGGGTACACCGTCTTCGGCGCGCCGGCCACCTCGTGGCGGCTCGACGTGGCCGAGCTGGCAGGCTGAGGCGATGCGGATCGAGCGGTTCGGGGCGGACGACGACCCACGGCTGGTGGGGTCCTGTCACGACGTCATGGTCGCGGCCCTGGCGGCCGACGATCCCGACCTGCCCCCGATGTCCCGGGTGGTGTTCGACGGCTGGCTGAGGACGGGCTGGACCGGCGAGCCGCGGGAGACCTGGCTCGGGTACGGGCCGGACGGCTCGGTGGCCGGCTGGTACCTGCTGGAGGTGCCGGACCGGGACAACCGGCACCTCGGGATCCTCGAGACGTTCGTCGACCCGGCCCGGCGCCGGCGGGGGTTCGGCACGGCGCTGCTGCGGCACGCCGCCGAACGGGCGCTCGCCGACGGCCGGCGCCTGCTGACGGGGGCGGCCGTCCTGGAATCCCCCGGCGAGTGCTTCGCCCGGTCGCTCGGCGCGACGGCTGGCCTGACGGAGGTCCGGCGCAGGCTGGACCTCGCCGCGGTCCCCGCCGGCCTGATCGCCGGGCTGCGCGCCTCGGCGCAGGCGGCAGCCGCGGGTTACACGCTCATCTCCTGGACGCGGCCCACGCCGGAGGAGTACCTGGATCAGATCGTCGCGATCGAGCTGGCGATGGCCGACGCGCCGCACGACGCGAGCTGGGAGCACCCGGCGTGGGACGCCGAACGCGTCCGGGCCACCGACCGCCGCAGAGGGCTGCAGCAACTGCGCTCCTACGCCGTGGCGGCCCGGCACGACGCGACAGGCGACCTGGCCGGTGTCACCCGCGTCGAGGTCGCACCGGACCAGCCGGCCTGGATCTATCAAGGCCTGACCGCCGTGGTCAGGGCGCACCGGGGACACCGGCTGGGCCTGCTGGTCAAGCTGGCCATGATGGAGCGGCTGGCCCAGGCCGAGCCGCAGGGCCGGTGGATCGTCACCGGCAACGCCGAGACCAATGAGCACATGATCGCGATCAACGAGGCGCTGGGCTACCACCGATTCGGCCGCCCGGTCGTGTCCTTCGAGGTCCCGGCCGCGCACGTGCTCCCGGCCGGAGCGGGTGCTCAGTCGTAGAAGCCGAGGCGGCGGAGCTGCTTGGGGTTGCGCTGCCAGTCCTTGGCGATCTTGACGTGCAGGTCGAGATAGACCTTCGTGCCGAGCAGGGCCTCGATCTGGCGGCGGGCGCGGGTCCCGACCTCCTTCAGCCGCGCTCCCCCGGTCCCGATGACGATGGCCTTCTGGCTCGGCCGCTCCACGTACAGCTCGGCGTGCACGTCGATCAGGTCCTCGCGGCCCGGCCGCGGGCCCATCTCCTCGACCAGCACGGCGATCGAGTGCGGCAGCTCGTCCCTGACGCCCTCCAGCGCCGCCTCCCTGATCAGCTCGGCGACCATGATCTGCTCCGGCTCGTCGGTCAGCTCGCCGTCGAGGTACAGCGGCGGGCCCTCGGGCAGGTGCGCGACCAGCACGTCGGCCAGGACGTCCAGCTGGAACCCGGTCACCGCCGACACCGGCACCACGTCGGCCCAGTCGCCCAGTTCGCCCACCGCCGCCAGCTGCTCCGCGACCCGCGCCGGCGGCACCTGATCGCACTTGGTCACGACCGCCACGACCGGTGTCTTCCCCCCCACGTGGTCCAGCTCGCGGGCGAGGAACCGGTCACCGGGCCCGACCTCCTCGCCCGCCGGGACGCAGAACCCGATCACGTCGACCTCGGTGAGCGTGGAGCGGACCAGGCTGTCCAGGCGCTCGCCGAGCAGCGTCCGCGGCTTGTGCAGGCCGGGCGTGTCGAGCAGGACGAGCTGCGCATCCGGGCGGTGCACGATGCCGCGGATCACCCGCCTGGTCGTCTGCGGCCGGTCGCTGGTGATCGCGACCTTGGCGCCGACCAGCGCGTTGATCAGAGTCGACTTGCCGACGTTCGGGCGCCCGACCAGGCAGGCGAAACCCGAGCGGAAGCCTGGGTCGGGCGGGGGAACGGCCGGCGGATGGATCACCCCTCGATTCTCGCGCATGAGCCGGGCGGTGACACCATCGCTCGTTCGGCCTAAAGGGTGGCGCGCAGGGTGCCGTCGGGTGCGGCGTGGTACACGACGGCGTCCGGGCCGAGGTCGCGGACCACGGCCAGGTCACCGGGGTCCAGTTCGCCGTCGCTGACCAGGGCCGCGGCCTCCAGCTTGCTCGCGCCGCTCGACACCGCCATCGCCACCGCCAGGCGCAGCGCGGACAGCCGCAGCGACGGCAGGGCGACCGCGGCCGCGGTGTAGGTCCGGCCGGTCTCGTCGCGGACGGCCGCGCCCTCGGGCGCCGATACCCTCGCCCGGGTGGACCGGGCCAGGGTGATGATCTTGAGATCCTCCGGGTTCGTCACGTCGCTCACGGCAGTGAGTCTAGGACGCGGCGCCGGATTCCGGCTCCACCAGCACCGTTTCGATCTTGTTGCGCCGGCCGACCAAGTTCTCCGCGGTCAGCTTCAGGCCGCTGACCCTCGCCGTCGAGCCCGCGATCGGGACCCGGCCGAGCTGATGCGCCAGCAGCCCGGCGACCGTCTCGACGTCCTCGGCGCCGACCCGGACGCCGAACAGCTCCTCGAGCTCGGTCACGGGCAGCCGCGCGGTGACCCGCGCGGCCCCGCCGTCCAGCCACTGCACCGGCGGCAGCTCGTTGTCGTACTCGTCGGTGATCTCGCCGACGATCTCCTCCAGGATGTCCTCGATGGTGACGAGCCCGGCGGTCCCGCCGTACTCGTCGATCACGACGGCCACGTGGTTGCGCTGCGCCTGCATCTGGCGCAGCAGCTCGTCGACCGGCTTGCTGTCGGGCACGTAGCTGGCCTGGCGCATCACGGTGGCGACCTTCTCGGAGACCTCGGCCCCGGGATGCTCGTGGCTCCACGCCACGATGTCCTTCAGGTAGGCGATCCCGACCACGTCATCCTCGTTCTCCCCGGTCACCGGGATACGGGAGAAGCCGCTGCGCAGCGCCAGGGACAGGGCCTGCTCGACGGTCTGGTCGCCCTCGATGAACACCATGTCGGTGCGCGGCACCATGACTTCCCTGACGATGGTGTCGCCGAGCTCGAAGACCGAGCGGACCATCTCCCGCTCACCCGGCTCGATGCCGTTCGTGCGCTCGAGGTAGTCGACCAGGCCGCGCAGCTCGGACCTGGCCTCCGGGCTGTCCGCGTCGTCCTGGCGTTTCCTGCGGCCCGGCGGCAGGGCGTGGCCGCTGGCGACCAGCAGGCGGGGCACCGGGCCGAGGGCGCGGGTCAGGGGAAGCAGGAACGCGGCGGCGCGCTCGGCGCGGCGTTCGGGGTGCGGGCCAGCCGCCACGGCCAGGGGACGCACGCCGGTCAGGGCGTACCGCAGCGCGATCACCACGCCGATCGCGGCGAGCACGGCGCGCCAGTCGTCGCCCCACCAGCGCGCGAAGGCCGCCGTGACCAGCACCGCCGCGGAGATCTCGAGCAGGGCGCGGAGGAGGAGCAGCACGCTCAGGTACCGGGGCAGGTCGGCCGCCACCGTCCGCAGCGGGCCGGCCTCCGCCCGGCTGGCCGGCTCGGGCCGTTCCGGCCGTTCCGGCCGTTCCGGGCGATCCCCGCGGTCCGGGCGATCCCCGGCGCTCGTGCCGGACATCAGGGTCAGGGCCGCCTCCGCGTTCGCGCACCAGCCCGCGGCGAGGGCCAGCAGGGCCGCCGCGACCAGCAGCCACGCGGGAGGTGTCATCAGCCGGGTCCTACTCGTCCCTTCTGTTCCCGCCAGGACCGCAGCAGCTGGTCCTGGGTGCCGAACATGGCGGCGTGCTCCTCGGGTTCCGCATGGTCGTACCCGAGCAGGTGCAAGATCCCGTGCACGCACAGCAGCTCGAGCTCGTCCTGGGTGGGGTGGCCGGCCGTGACCGCCTGCCCGGCCGCGACCTGCGGGCACAGCACCACGTCCCCGAGCAGCCCGGGCTCATCGCCCGGCTCCGGGTCGCCCGCGCGGTTGCCGCCCAGGTGCGGCGGGCGCAGCTCGTCCATGGGGAAGGCGAGGACGTCCGTCGGCCCGGGCTCGCCCATCCAGCGCTCGTGCAGCTCGGTCATCGTCCGCTCGTCGACCAGCAGGACCGAGAGCTCGGCGAGCGGGTGAATCCGCATCTGGTCCAGGGTGAACCTGGCCACCTCCGCCAGCCCGACCTCGTCGACGCCGACCCCCGATTCGTTGGCGATATCGATGCTCATGGCCGGCTCAACTGCCTCTACGCCGGTTCGGCCGGTTCGGAGCGCCGAACTGCTGGCGCTCGCGCGCGTCGTACTTCTCGTACGCGTCGACGATCTTGCCCACCAGCCGGTGCCGCACCACGTCGTGGCTGGTCAGCCTGGCGAAGTGGATGTCCTCGACGCCGTCCAGGATGTCCTGGACCACGCGGAGCCCGCTGACCTGCCCGGGCAGGAGGTCCACCTGGGTTATGTCACCGGTCACCACCATCCGCGACCCGAAGCCCAGCCGGGTGAGGAACATCTTCATCTGCTCGGCCGAGGTGTTCTGCGCCTCGTCCAGGATGATGAACGAGTCATTCAACGAGCGGCCGCGCATGTAAGCCAGGGGGGCAATCTCGATGGTGCCCGCGGCGAGGAGGCGGGGGATGGAGTCGGGGTCGAGCATGTCGTGCAGGGCGTCGTAGAGGGGGCGCAGGTACGGGTCGATCTTCTCGTACAGCGTGCCGGGCAGGAAGCCCAGCCGCTCCCCCGCCTCCACGGCGGGCCTGGTCAGGATGATCCGGTTGACCTCCTTGGCCTGCAGGGCCTTGACGGCCTTGGCCATGGCCAGGTAGGTCTTCCCGGTTCCCGCGGGGCCGATGGCGAACACGATCGTGTGCTTGTCGATCGCGTCCGCGTAGCGCTTCTGGTTGAGCGTCTTCGGCCTGATCGTGCGGCCGCGGGCGGACAGGATGCCGACGGTGAGCACGTCGGCGGGGCGGATCCCGTGCTTGGCGCGCAGCATCGCCGCCGCCCGCTCGATGGCGTCCGCGGTCAGGTCCGTGCCCTTGCGCTGCAGCTCGACCAGCTCGGCGAACAGGTCGTTCACCAGGGCAATCTCGGCCGGGTTACCCGTCGCGGTGATCTCGTTGCCCCGGACGTGGATGTCGGCGGCAAACTCCCGCTCGATCACGTGCAGTAGCTCGTCCCCGGACCCGAGCAGGCTGACCATCGAATGATCGGCCGGGATCACGATCCGGACCTGGGATCGTGGCTCACCCTCGGGCTCACGGGGCTGACCGTTGCCACCGGGGACGCTGGCGCGCAGATCGTCGTTTCGGGTATCTGTCAATTCGACGCTCTCGAAGACCCGGAGGACCGCCCCCCGAGCGTGGTGTTCACCATGCTATCCGGCCTGCGCCCGGCCTGGCTCGTCCCCGGGCCCGGATAGCAACATTCAGCCACTCCGGAATCCTAGAGCCTCCTCGTGATCCGTCGCGTATGTCGACCATGCGGGCCCTGGCTAGGGAACTTTCGGGTAACCCCGTGGTCATGCGCCGTTATCGCGCCGATGCGCGCAAGTGGTGTCATACCCGGTGCGGACTCGATATCCTTGTTTTCCCGCAATCCCCCGGGCGAACAGGCTCCAGTGCCGAGAAAGCCAGCCAGGCACGCCGCATATCGCCTGGTCACAGATCATCTAGGCGTCTGGCCGGGTGGTTGCCGATGACGGCATGGCAACGGATGGTCGCATGGGTGGGGAATTGGCAATGGAGGGCCTGAGGTCCTTGACGCATGCGGCCGTTTTGGAGGCGGCTGGCTAGTGGGTGAACCCTCGGACGGGGATGCGCGTCCAACCAATGTGACCGAAACCCTGGTGGCCACGAGTGGCATCATGCCCGGCGCCTTCATGGCGCCGAGTTCGGCGCGCCTGGGGTGGAGCGCGGACCGTGCGGTCACCGAGTTGTACTCGCTGCACTACCGGGCGCTGGTGCGGTTGGCCGCCCTGCTCGTGCGGGATACGGGCACGGCCGAGGAAGTGGTGCAGGACGCGTTCGTGGCCATGCACGACGCCTGGCAGCGGCTGCGGGACGCGGAGAACGCGCTGGCCTACCTGCGGCAGGCGGTCGTGAACCGGTCCAAGTCCGTGCTGCGGCACCGGACGGTGGTAGACAAGAACCTGCAGAAGGCCGTGCCCGACATGCCGAGCGCCGAGCACGGGGCGCTGGTCCTGCTCGAGCGGTCCGCCGTGGTCGCCGCGCTGCGGGGCCTGCCCGACCGGCAGCGCGAGGCAATCGTGCTTCGGTACTACGCCGACCTGAACGAGGCCGAGATCGCCGCCACCATGGGCATCAGCCGCGGTGCGGTGAAGAGCCACACGGCCCGGGGCATGATCGCCCTGCGCTCGGCACTGGAGCAAGACTGATGACGCGACGCCGCCACCACGGCCCTCAGGGCACGCCCGGGGACGAGTTCGCCGACTTCGTGCGCCGGTCGCTGCACACCGCCGCGGAGCACGTCGAACCGAACCCCGACGGCCTGGAGCGGATCCGCGAGAAGATCCGGTCAGGTCCGGTCTTCGCCTCGGCCGCCGATCCCGCGGCAGGCGGCAGGCGCGGTCTGCGGGGCTCGGGTGTCCTCGCCGGCCTGGTCCGGCGCTGGTCCGGCCGGCGCGGCGAGCACAGCGCGCCGCGCGGCCACGGCGCGGCACCCCGACCGGGACGGACCCCGGGACGCGGCGCGGGCCCTGGGCACGCGCGGCCGGCCCAGCAGCGGCCCATGGACTGGCGCGAGGCCTTGCTGCGGCCCGCGCTGGCCTTCGGGGTCGCCGTGGTTGCCCTGGCGGTCGTGCTGGCCGCCGTACCTCCGCTGCGACAAGGGCTTGTCCAGGACATCTCCGGCTCGCCGAGCAGCGCCCCGAGTTCGCCCGGGGTGGGCGGCACCGGCCAGGGCTCCTCAACCAGCGGGGTGGAGGGCAGCGCGTCGCCGGGATTCACCAGTCCGTCGGCCGTGCCGTGCTCGTCGCCGTCCGCCTCGCACACGTCTAGTTCCCCGAAGCCCAGTGCGTCGCGCACCACGCAGGCCGCCGCGTCGACGAGCGCCTCGACGAGCGCGCCGGCGAGCCCGAGCGTGACCGCGTCGCCGAGCACGGCCAGCCCGTCCCAGAGCAGTGACACCGCGAGCCCGAACGACACGGTGAGCGCGAGCGCCAGCCCCAACGGAAGCGCTACCAGCGCCGGCGCGAGCCCGACCGGCAGCCCGAGCCCGACCGGCAGCGTAAGCCCGACCGGCAGCGCCTCGGCCAATGCGTCGGCGAGCGCCAGCGCCAGTGCGTCCCGCCGGGTCGCGACGCAGACCCCGACCCCGGCGGCCAGCTGTGACAGCCAGTCGCCCACCGGCGGCGCGTCCGCCTCCCCGTCGAGGAACACGACGACCTCGCCGGGCTCGAGCAGCCCGTCGGTCACGCCGGATCCCAGCCCCTCGGTGTCAGACACGTCGGGCGGTAACGGGGTCAACCCGTACAGCGGCAGCGGCACGGCGGACGTGTCCGGCGGCTCGCCCGCCTGATCGCGGTCCCGCGCGCAGCATCCGGGCAGCTCCTTACCAGCGATTGGCGCGGCTCAGCAGCACGGCGGCCGCGGCTATCCCTGCCGTCGAGGTCCGCAGCACGGTCGGCCCGAGCCCGCGGGCGACGGCGCCTGCCGCCAGGAAGGCCGTGACCTCGTCGTCGGTGATCCCGCCCTCGGGCCCGACCACGACGAGCACGTCGCCGGAGGCCGGCATCTCCGTGCCCGCGAGGCTCTGGCCGGCCTCGGGGTCGAGGACGACCGCGCAGGAAGCGGCCGCGATCAGGGCCGCCGCCTGACCGGTCGAGGCGGGCTCGGTCACCTCGGGTATCCACGCCCGCCGGGACTGCTTGGCGGCCTCCCGCGCGGTCGACCGCCACCGCCCCAGCGAGCGCGCCCCGCGCTCGCCCGCCCAGACCGCGACGCAGCGGGCCGCGGCCCAGGGCACGATGCGGTCCACCCCGACCTCGGTCAGGCCCTCGACCGCCGCCTCGCCCCGGTCACCCTTCGGGATGGCCTGGACCACGGTGATCGCGGGGTCCGGGCGGGGCACCTCGCGCCGGGTGCGCACCGCCAGTTCCAGGCCGGCGCCGCCGCGGGCCGTGACCACGCATTCGGCCACGAGGCCTGCACCGTCGCTGACGTCGGCGCGCTCGCCGGGGCGCAGCCTGCGGACGGTGGCCGCGTGCCGCCCCTCGGCCCCGGACAAGACGACGACGTCGCCGTCCAGGTCCGCGCGGCCGACGTAGAAGACAGGCGGCTGCGGCACCGTCGGCCCCGGGTCAGCGCCCGTTGAACGCGTCGCGCAGCCGGGAGAAGAACCCCTGCTGCCCCGGCGCGAACCGGCCGGGCGGCGCTTCCTCGCCGCGCAGCTTGGCCAGGTCACGCAGGAGCTTTTCCTGCTCCGGGTCGAGCTTGGTCGGCGTCTCGACCGAGACGTGGACGATCAGGTCGCCCCGCCCGTTGCCGTTCAGGTGCCGGACGCCCTGGCCGTACAGCGGGATGACCTGCCCGGACTGGGTACCCGGGCGGATGTCGATGTCGGCGGGCCCGTCCAGGCTCTCGACCGGGAGCGTCGCCCCCAGCGCCGCGGCCACCATCGGGATGGTCAGCGTGCAGTGCAGGTCGTCGCCGCGCCGCTCGAAGATGTCGTGCGGGCGCTGCACGATCTCCAGGAACAGGTCGCCGGGCGGGCCGCCGCCCGGGCCGACCTCGCCCTCGCCGGCCAGCTGGATATGCGTGCCGTCCTCCACGCCCGCCGGGATCCGCACCTTGATCGTCCGCCTGGTCCGCACCCGGCCGTCGCCGTCGCACTCGTGGCAGGGCCGGACGAGCACGGTCCCGTACCCCCCGCAGCCCGGGCAGGGCCTGGGCACCACCATCTGGATCGTGAACGTGCGGGTCACCTGGTTGACCTCGCCGCGCCCGCCGCAGATGTCGCAGGTCTGCGGGTGGGTGCCCGGCGCGGTGCCCTCGCCCGAGCACGTGGGGCAGACCACGGCCGTGTCGACCGTGAGCTCGCGGGTGGTGCCGAACGAGCACTCCGAGAGGTCCAGCTCGAGCCTGATCGTGGCGTTGCGGCCGCGCTGCGCCCGGCTGCGCGGCCCGCGTGTGGTGGCCCCGCCGACCGTCCCGCCGAGGAACTGCTCGATCAGGTCCGTAAACGGCGAGAACCCTGAACCGAACGGGCCGGCCCCGGCGCCCGACCCGGCCGGGGCGAACGGATCGACGCCCATGTCGTACATCCGGCGCTTGTCCGTGTCGGACAGCACCTCGTAGGCCTGGGTGATCTCCTTGAACCGCTCCTGGGTCTCGGGGTCCGGGTTCACGTCCGGGTGCAGTTCCCGCGCCAGCCGGCGGTACGCTCGCTTGACTTCATCCTGCGTCGCGTCCCGGCGGATCTTGAGCAGGGCGTAGTAGTCCGTGGCCACTAGGACTCCATCAGGATCTGGCCGACGTACCGCGCCACCGCGCGCACCGCGCCCATCGTGCCCGGGTAGTCCATCCGGGTCGGCCCTAGGACGCCGAGCTTGGCCAGCGGCTGGGCGGCGCTCCCGTACCCCGTGGACACCACCGACGTGGCCTGCAGGCCGATCACCGTGTTTTCCGAGCCGATCCTGACCGTCAGGGTGGAGGGCTCGTTCGCCTCCCCCAGCAGCCGCATCAGCACCACCTGTTCTTCCAGGGCCTCCAGCACTTCCCGCAAACCCCGGCTGAAGTCATGGGGGGCGAGGTTGGCGGCCCCGCCGAACACGATCTTCTCCTCGTTCCGCTCGATCAGGCTGGCCAGCAGGACCGAGAACACGGCGTTGGCGTTCTCGCGCTCTTCGGCCGGGATCCGCTCGGACAGATCGGTGACCATCGTGGCGGCGTCGGCCAGCTTGTGCCCGTCCAGGCAGGCGTTCACCACCGCGCGCACGTGGGACACCGAGGCGTCGTCCCAGGGGTTCGGCAGGTCGACGCTGCGCTGTTCCACCCGGCCGGTGTCGGTGATCAGCACCAGCAGCAGCTTGGTCGGGGCCAGCGGGACGAGCTCGATGTGCCGGATCGCGGACCTGGTGAGCGACGGGTACTGGACCACGGCGACCTGGCGGGTCAGCTGGACGAGCAACCGGACCGTCCGCATCACGATGTCGTCCAGGCTGACCGCGCCGCCCAGGAACGTCTCGATGGCGCGGCGCTCGGCGGCGGACAGCGGCTTGACGCCCGAGAGCCGGTCGACGAACAGCCGGTACCCCTTGTCGGTGGGGATCCGCCCGGCGCTGGTGTGCGGCTGCGCGATGAAGCCCTGCTCCTCCAGCACCGCCATGTCGTTGCGGATCGTCGCCGAGGACACGTCGAAGTGGTGCCGGTCCACGAGTGACTTGGATCCGACCGGCTCGGTGGTGGACACGTAGTCTTCGACGATGGCCCGCAGGACCGTGAGCTTCCGCTCGTCAAGCACGTGTACCACCTCCTTGGCACTCCCGGGGCCCGAGTGCTAAGTCTATTGCGTCCAACAAGTTCCTGGCGCGCGACAGCGAGGCGAACCCGCCGCGGTCCACGATCTCAAGGAGGAGATACCCCGTGTGGCGCAGGCAATACGGTGCAGACGTGCTGGCCGCGGGGCAGCCGGGCGGCCTGGCCAGGCGGCGCCCGGGGCAGCGCGAGGTGCCGGAGGTGGAGGGCGAGCCCGGGCTGGTGGTGGAGGACGCGGAGGGCCGGTTCTGCGGGGCGGTGGTCGCCTTCGACAAGGGCGCGGTGACGCTCGAGGACCGGCAGGGCCGCCGGCGTGTCTTCCCGCTCACCCCGGGGGCCTTCCTGCTCGACGGCCAGCCGGTCACCCTCGTCCGGCCCGTCCCGGCGGCCGGGGGCGCCCGGCCCGCGCCGGCCCGGACGGCCTCCGGATCCGTGGCGCCTCCGGCCCGGCGGGCGCAGGTGGCCCGGGCGAGCCGGATCTACGTCGAGGGCCGGCACGACGCCGAGCTCGTCGAGAAGATCTGGGGCGATGACCTGCGCGACGTCGGCGTCGTGGTCGAGTACCTGGAGGGCATCGATGACCTGCCGGCCATCGTCGCGGCCTTCTCGCCCGGACCCGGCCGCCGCCTCGGCGTGCTCGTCGACCACCTGGTCGACGGCTCCAAGGAGAGCAGGATCGCGGCCGGCGTCCGGTCGCCCGGCGTGCTTATCGCCGGGCACCCCTTCATCGACATTTGGGCCGCGGTGCGCCCGGCCGCGGTCGGGATCACGCGCTGGCCGGACGTCCCGCCGGGGCAGCCGTGGAAGGAAGGCGTGCTGCGGGCCATCGGGTGGCCACCGGACGTGCCGGCGGCCTGGCAAGCCATCCTCCGCTCCGTCACGAGCTACGCGGATCTGGAGCCCGAATTGCTCGGCCGGGTAGAGGAGCTCATTGATTTCGTCACCGCGCCGGGCAGCGACTAGCGTGGAGCCAGAGGTCCGCGCCGAGCGGGGGCGAGAGGTCCAGGCCGAGCGGGACGCCGAGGTGACCCTGGCGAGGCTCGGTTACCTCGGTGGGGTCTTCACCGGCCCGGTGATCCCGCTGGGGGTCTACCTCATCGGCCGGAGGATCTCGCCGTTCACGCGCTACCACGCGGCCATGGCGCTGAACCAGTCGCTGACCGGGCTGCTGTACGCGGTGTGCTGCCTGATCGTCGGCGGGCTGCTCCTGCTGGACAGCCTCGACGTCGCGCTCTCCGTCGCCTTCCCCATCGCCGTCTGGCTCTGGGTCTGCACGGTGGGCTACCTCCTGCGCGGCATGGCCGCGGCGAACCGCGGCGCACCGAACCCGGCGCCGGCCTGGATCTGCGCGCGGTTCGTCCGGGCGTCACCGGACCGGGCCGTCACTCGGTAAGCGCGCGGGCCGCGGTGTCCGCGAGCAGCCGGCCGCGGCGGGTGAGGACGATCCGCCCCCGCTCGTAGGCCGCCCGGTCGGCCAGCCCGTCCGCGACGACGGCCGCCGCGCCCGCGCGCCCGGCCGGGCCGAGCTCCGCGACCGGGCATCCCTCGGCCAGGCGGATGAGCAGCATCACGCGCTCGAGCCGGCGTTCGGCCCCGGACAGGACCTCCCGGGCCTGGCCGGGGCTGACCCCGGCACCGATCTTCGCGCCGTAGGCGGCCGGGTGGCGCACGTTCCACCACCGGGTCCCGCCGACGTGGCTGTGCGCTCCGGGCCCGATCCCCCACCAGTCGCCGCCGGTCCAGTACAGCACGTTGTGCGCGCACCTGGCCGGGGCGCCCGCGGCCCAGTTCGAGATCTCGTACCAGGTCAGGCCCGCGGCGGCGAGCGCGGAGTCGGCGGCGAGGTAGCGCTCGGCGAGCACGTCGTCGTCGGGGGCGGCCAGCTCGCCGCGGCGGACGCGCGCGGCCAGCCGCGTCCCCGCCTCCACGGTCAGCGCGTAGGCCGACACGTGATCGGGCCCGGCGCCGATCGCGGCCTCGAGCGAATGCCGCCAGTCCGCGGCGGACTCCCCCGGGGTCCCGTAGATCAGGTCGAGGCTGACGTGCTCGAAACCGGCGGCGCGGGCCCACGCGACGCAGTGTGCCGGGCGCCCGGGCGAGTGCACCCGGTCCAGGACGGCGAGCACGCCCGGGACGGCGCTCTGCATCCCGAACGACATGCGGGTGACGCCCTGGGCCCGCAGCTCGCCCAGCCTGGCCGCGTCCACGCTCTCCGGGTTGGCCTCCGACGTCACCTCGGCCCCGGGGGCCAGCCCGAACTCCGCGTCGATGGCCCGCAGGATCGCGCCGAGCGCGGCGGGGGCCAGCAGCGTCGGAGTTCCGCCGCCGAAGAACACCGTGCTCACCGGGATGTCCGCGGGACCGAGCGCGGCCCGCGCGAAGGCGATCTCGGCGATCGCGAGGCTCGCGTAGTCCTCCGGCGAGACGGCGGAGCCGTCTCGGCCGCCTAGCTCGGCGGCCGTGTAGGTGTTGAAATCGCAGTAGCCGCAGCGGGTCACGCAGAACGGCACGTGCACGTAGATCCCGAACGGCCGCTGGCCCAGCCCGCCGCGCGCGCCCTCCGGCAGGCTCCCGTCGGCAGGCACCGGCTCGCCCTCAGGCAGTGCCCCAGGCATGCCAGCGAGGCTACCCGTAGGCTCCCCATTCCCCGAATGGCGTTTCGCGCGCTTAGACTGGAAGGACCGCGTTCACGGGAGGCGCGTCTACCGCGTTGACGGGAGGCACCGGGTGGCAGATAACCAGTGGGAGTGGCCGGCCCAGTACCCCAGGTACACGCCTGACCCCGCCCAGGTCCCGCCGGCCGGTTACCCCGTCACGCCCCCCGCCGGATACCCGGTGCCGCCGGCTAACGCCTACCAGGTGCCCCCGCCGCCCGCCGCTTACCCGATGCCCCCGGCGCCGACCGGCTACCCGACGGCCCCGGCCCCGCAGGTTCCGCCGACCGGGTACCAGGTCGCGGTGAACCCGGCGATGCGCGCGGCCTCGACGGACCGGGAGCGCACGGTCGACGTGCTGAAGGCCGGGTTCGCGGAGGGCCGGCTCTCCCAGGAGGAGTACAACGAGCGGATGGGGCGGGCGTACGCCGCTAAGACGTACGGCGAGCTGGCCGCGCTGACGGCCGACCTGCCCGCGGGGCCATACCCGACCCCGACGGCCTGGCCGGTGCCCGTCTACCAGCCGCCGCTGCCGCAGGCGGTCCCGGGCACGAACTCGATGGCCGTCGCCGCGATGGTGCTGGGCGTGGCCGAGTTCTTCACCGCCGGGCTGACCGCCATCCCCGCCGTCATCTGCGGCCACATCGCCAGGCGGCAGATGCGGCAGACCGCGCAGCGCGGCGACGGGCTGGCCACTGGCGGCCTGGTCCTCGGTTACATGGCGATCATCTTCTGGACGGTCCTCATCGCCGCCTCGCTGGTCGGTGTCGTGATCTCGGTGACGCACAACGGCCCGGTCATCATCCAGAATGGGGTACCGGTGGGTGGCGGGGGGATACAGGTCCCCGGCCCTTGAGGCACCCGGAGCGGCCGAACCCTATTGGCACTCCTGGCGCCCGTCGCGCGTCTAAACTCAATAAAGGCGTCCGCGGGAGGCTTACGTGGCTTACGGATCAGCTCAGGCATTTCCGCCGCAGCCTGGGGTGCCCACCAGCGGCACCGTCGGCTCGGTGCCCTGGATGAATCCCGCCTGGCTAGCCGCCAGCGCGGACCGCGAGCGTGCCGTGGGAGTCCTCCGGGCGGGCTTCACGGAAGGTCGGCTCAGCCAGGACGAGCTCGACGACCGGGTGGGGCGGGCGTACTCCGCGCGCACCTACGGGGAGCTGTGGACGCTGACCGCCGACCTGCCCGCCGGGCCCTTCGCGCCCGCGCACGGAACGGTCGCCGTCATACCCGAGAAGTCGCTGCGCCCCGCCAGCTGGCGGCCCGCCGCGGCCCTGATCATCACCGCGCTGGTCATCTTCACCCTGGCCGCGCTGATCACCGCCATCGTCACCCGGCAACCCCAGCCAGTGCCGTTCCAGCAGGTGAGCGGGGCCGTGCCGGTGCAGGTGATCGGGCCGCCCGGGCCGCCGAGCCAGCGGTTTGGTGTTGGGCCGGTCCTGATGCCGTACATCATCTCGGTGCCCAACGTGGCGCCGCCATCCGGTCCCTAGCGGGGAGCGGGGCGGTCACCACCGCTCGTTCGGCTGAATGGGCTAACGCTGTTTGCGGTCGGCGGGCTGCGTGGAGAGCGCCGCGACGAAGGCCTCCTGGGGCACGTCGACCCGCCCGATCGTCTTCATCCGCTTCTTGCCTTCCTTCTGCTTCTCCAGCAGCTTGCGCTTGCGCGTGATGTCGCCGCCGTAGCACTTGGCCAGCACGTCCTTGCGCAGCGCGCGGATGTTCTCCCGGGCGATGATGCGGGCGCCGACCGCCGCCTGGATCGGCACCTCGAACTGCTGCCGCGGGATCAGTTCCTTCAGCTTGGCCGTCATGGACAGGCCGTACTCGCGCGCCTCGTCGGCGTGCACGATCTGGCTGAACGCGTCGACCGGGACGCCCTGGAGCAGGATGTCGACCTTGACCAGGTTCGCCTCCTGCTCGCCGTCGGGCTCGTAATCCAGCGACGCGTATCCGCGGGTCCGGGACTTGAGCTGGTCGAAGAAGTCGAAGATGATCTCCGCCAGCGGCAGCGAGTACCGGATCTCGACCCGGTCCGCGGACAGGTAGTCCATGCCGACCAGGGCGCCGCGCCGGGCCTGGCACAGCTCCATGATCGTGCCGATGTAGTCGGCGGGCGAGATGACCGTGGCCCGGACCACCGGCTCATAGACGTGGTCGACCTTTCCCTTTACTGCCCGGCCGCCTGCC
>Ga0335074_10002846_pt1 | contig 23600 bp, 19 predicted proteins | sample Lox_Sample_23_FD_206715 | JGI IMG/M metagenome (GOLD analysis project Ga0335074, IMG submission 206715) | Soil microbial communities from Loxahatchee National Wildlife Refuge, Florida, United States - Lox_Sample_2.3 | ecosystem: Environmental > Terrestrial > Soil > Wetlands | place: USA...
AGGGCCGCGAGCTGCAGAAGCCGCCGCCGGTAGGCGATCCGCAGCGCGGTGGCGGGATCAGTCGCCGCCTCCACTGCCGCGAGCAGCTCACCGGTCAGCTCCGTCGCGGCGTCTTCGTCCGGGAACGGGCACTCCCCGGCCAGCAGTCGCCAGTCGCCTCGATGTCTGCTGAGGTGATCACCAAGCGCCGCGCTCGCGCCAAGGACGCTGACCAGCCGATCCCGGAGTCCGGGATCATGACGCAGGGCCAGCCGCAGTTCGCTGCCGGGCACCATCCGGACCAGGGCCGCAAGCGCCAGGTCGGGGTCGGCCGCGCTGGATAGCGCTTGCAGCAACTGCTCGGAACCGTCGTCTGCACTGCCCTCCGGTATCCCGAGCTCCGCTAGCAACGCCTCGGCGCGGGCTGTGTCGGCGAAGCCCATGGCCGCAAGGTGCCCGGCCAGCGTCCCTCGCGGCATGTTCACTCCAGCACCGTAGCGAGGTCACGCAGCCAGTTCGCGCTCGAGTGCCTGGCGGCTTCTTCGGCGATTGTGACATCGGCGGCGTGCTGGCCGCTTATGTCCCCGTCAGGCTTGGTGAATATGAACGTTCCGTCGTCCGTGGCCCAGGGCCTGATCTGGTGCTGGTCAGACGTTCCCGCGGAAACGCAGAACCGGTGATGTCAGAGGATGCCGTACCGGTCCAGCTCGAACGGCGTGACTTGCCGCCGGTATTCATGCCACTCCTCGCGCTTGTTGCGCAGGAAGAAGTCGAAGACGTGCTCCCCCAGTGTGTCGGCGACGAGCTCGCTGCCCTGCATCACCGAGATCGCCTCGGACAGGTTCTGCGGCAGCGGCGCGATGCCGAGCGCATGCCGCTCGGTCGAGGTCAGCGCCCAGACATCATCTTCCGCGCCAGGCGGCAGTTCGTAGTCATCCTCGATGCCCCTCAGCCCGGCCGCCAGGATCAGCGCGAAGGCCAGGTACGGGTTGCACGCGCTGTCAATTGAGCGGAACTCGATCCGGGTCGCATTACCCTTGTTCGGCTTGTACATCGGCACCCGGATGAGAGCCGACCGGTTGTTGTGACCCCAGCACACGTAGGCGGGTGCCTCACCGCCAGCGCCGGCGATCCGCTCAGTGCCGCCCCAGAGCCGCTTATAGGAGTTCACCCACTGATTGCAGACCGCGGTGATCTCAGCGGCGTGCCGCAGCAGGCCGGCGATGAACGCCTTCCCGACTTTCGACAGGTGGTACTCGCCGCCTGGCTCGTAGAACACGTTGCGGTCGCCCTCGAATAGCGACATGTGCGTATGCATCCCGGAGCCGGGGTACTCGGTAAACGGCTTAGGCATGAACGAGGCGTAGACGCCCTGCTGCAGCGCGACCTCTTTCATCGCCAGCCGGAACGTCATGACGTTGTCGGCGGTGCTCAGCGCGTCGGCGTAGCGCAGGTCGATCTCCTGCTGGCCGGGCGCGCCCTCGTGGTGACTGAATTCCACCGAGATGCCGAGCGCCTCCAGCATCGTGATGGCCTCGCGCCGGAAGTCATGCGCGATCCCGTGCGGCGTGTGGTCGAAATAGCCGCCCGAGTCGATCGGCCGCGGCCTAGTGCCGGACTCAGGCTTGTCCCGCAGCAGGAAGAACTCGATCTCAGGGTGGGTGTAGAAGGTGAAGCCGAGCCGGGATGCCTTCGCCAGCGCGCGCTTGAGCACGTACCGGGGGTCGGCGTAGGACGGCGACCCGTCCGGCAGCATGATGTCGCAGAACATCCGGCCAGTTCCGGCCTTGTCGTTGCCGACAGGCATCAGCTGGAAGGTCGACGGGTCCGGCTTGGCGATCATGTCCGCCTCGTAGACCCTCGCGAATCCCTCGACAGCCGATCCGTCGAAGCCGATGCCCTCGGCGAATGCCCCTTCGAGCTCGGCCGGCGCGACAGCAACTGACTTCAGGTAGCCGAGGACGTCGGTAAACCACAACCGGACGAACCGGATATCACGCTCTTCGAGCGTGCGGAGCACGAACTCTTCCTGCCTGTCCACCGACACAGTTTGCCCGGCGTATGTTTCCTCCTTGTTACCGGCCCCGGTCAGGACGGAGGCGGCCGCAGGTCAGCAGCCAGAGCGTCCGGCCGGGCGGGCGGATCCGGCCACTAGGCTGGATGCCGTGGCTCAGCTTCGGATCGGGCTCGCCCAGGTCAACGCGACGGTTGGTGACCTGGCTGGCAATAGCGACAAGGTGATCGAGTGGACCATGCGCGCGGCCGAGCAGGGAGCGCGCATCGTGGTCTTCCCGGAGATGGCCCTGACCGGTTATCCAGTCGAGGACCTGGCGCTGCGTAAGTCGTTCGTGGACGCCTCCATCGCCGCGCTGCACCAGCTGGCGGCTGACCTTGCCGCCGAGGGACTGGACGGCGTCGCGGTGGTGGTGGGCTACCTGGACCGGCGCACCGGGCTGCCGCCGCGGGTCGGCGTTCCGGCCGGCGCACCGCTCGACGCGGCGGCCGTGCTGCACGGCGGTTCGGTGATGATCACCTCCGCGAAGCACCACCTGCCGAACTATGGCGTGTTCGACGAGTACCGGTACTTCGTGCCGGGCAACTGCCTTCCGGTATTCCGGATGGCCGCGCAAGGCGGCGAGCAGGTCGATGTCGCAATCGCCATCTGCGAGGACCTGTGGCAGGACGGCGGGCCGGTTGCGGTCACCCGCACGGCTGCCGCCAGTCTGCTGGTGGTGCCCAACGCCTCGCCTTACGAGCGGAACAAAGATGACGTCCGGCTGGAGCTCTGCCAGCGGCGCGCGCGCGAGGCTGGCGCCGTACTCGCGTACGCGAACATGGTCGGCGGCCAGGACGAGCTTGTCTTCGACGGCGACTCGATCGTCGTCTCCCCGGACGGTCGCGTGCTAGCTCGCGGGCCGCAGTTCGAAGAGGCGCTGGTGCTAGCGGACCTGGACCTGCCGCCCGCTGATTCCGGCGGGCCGGCCGGGGAGCAGCGCGCCAGCGCCGGCGACGGCACCACCATGACAATCGAGCGCATTGAGCTTGCGCCGCTGCCCGCGCCGGAGGCGGACGACCCGCTCGGCGCGCCGATGATCTGGCCGCGGCTGCCAGACCTAGCCGAGATCTACGGCGCCCTGACGCTCGGAGTCCGCGACTACGTGCGCAAGAACGGCTTTGCGTCGGTGATCCAGGGCCTGTCAGGTGGCATCGACTCGGCGCTGTGCGCGACGATCGCCGCCGATGCGCTCGGCGCTGACCGGGTGAACGTGGTGCTGAACCCGGGCCCGTACTCGTCCGAGCACTCCGTTACCGACGCCGAGGATCTGGCCCGTCGGCAGGGAATCCACGCCCGCACCATTCCAATCAAGCCGATGATGGACGGCTTTGCCACCAGCCTCGACCTGCACGGGCTCGCAGCGGAAAACCTGCAGGCCAGGATCCGCGGCATGATCTGGATGGCGCTGTCGAACGAAGAAGGACATCTGGTCCTGGCGTGCGGGAACAAGAGCGAGCTGGCGACCGGGTACTCCACCATGTACGGGGACGCCGTCGGCGGCTTTGCCCCGATCAAGGACGTGCCCAAGACGCTGGTCTGGGAGCTGGCCAGGTGGCGCAACCAGCAGGCCGCCAAGCGCGGCGCGACACTGCCGATCCCGGAGAACTCGATCACCAAGCCGCCGAGCGCCGAGCTCGCGCCGGGACAGCTCGACACTGACTCGCTGCCGGACTACCACGTGCTCGACAAGCTCCTCGACGACTACGTGGAGAAGGACATGGGCTCCGCTGAGCTGGTCGCGGCCGGCCATGACCCGGCGCTCGTCGAGCGGGTCATCCGGCTAGTCGACCGGGCCGAGTACAAGCGGCGGCAATACCCTCCGGGACCGAAGATCAGCGCCAAGAACTTCGGGCGCGACCGGCGGCTGCCGATCACTAGCCGCTGGCGCGAGCCACGCATCGGCTAGGATCCGGCGGCCTCGAAGGCCCGGCCAGCCCTGGTGGCTTTCGCTCCGGGCGCGAACAGCCCGGCTGAGCCGTCGCCGGGCGTCGCTGGCAGCGCGAACCACGCATAGCGCTGAACGAACTTAAGCCGCTGCAGCATCGCGGTAGCTCTGGTGACGAAGGCCGCCTGCTGCCTGGCCGACGGAAACGTCGTCGTCGCGCCGAATCTGATCAGAGCGAACTCGGTCAGCCAGATCGGCAGGTGATAGCGGGAGTGAATTGCGCGGAGGTACGCCTCGAGCTGCTGGACGGCAGACCCGGTAGTGAAATCCCCGCCGTACCAGTGCACGGCGATGAAGTTGACCCGGTAGTGCCGAGCCGCGGCGCCGCTCATGAACTGATCGAGCCAGCCACCCGCGGTTGCCGCGCCGGTCGCCACCGCGGGACTGCCCAGAGTCATCCCGGTCGCCATCAGCCGCGGCCAGAGGTTCAGCGCCTGCGTGACTGTCATGTTCGCCTGGCCGCTGTTGTCCGGCTCGTTGAAGCCGAGCAGGTAGTGGCCTTCGTGCCGGACCTGCCGCAGGTTCGCCTTGGTGACGCTGCCCGCGCCCCAGATCATCGGAACGAACTGGACGCCGCGCGGATTCTTGAGGCCGGGATGCCCGGTCATCCAGTTGAAATACCAGGAGGCCCCGGATTCCGCCAGGGCCCGGTGCAGGCCGTTGAAGGCCCAGACGCTGACACCTTTCTTCGCGTCGGCGGCAGCAGCGGTCCGGGTCTGCCCGGGCGGGTTCACCGCTCCCGGCCGTACCGCCGCATAGGCGCCTGCGGTAAGGCCGACAGCGCACCCGATAGCAGCAACGCCGGCGGCAAGCCTGGCTTTCCAGGGCATGGCAGCACCCGCTTCGCTTAGTTCGACAGGGTTAGCACAATGATGCCGCTGAAAATGCAAGCTTGAGTGGAACTCGGAGCATCGACGTTGATCACGCCGTCGATGCCGATAGTGCCCTCGGCCTGTCCTGCGTCGCCCGGCGATCCGGCGGATAACTTCCACGATGGCGCCGAGCACCACCGTCCCTGCGAGTGCGAGCAGAAGGCCTGCCCATGGCCTGTCCTCGAAGGCCTTGCCGCCGAGCCGGCCGAGGAAGAACGCATAGCTGGCCCAGATAACTCCCGCGCACGCGGTCGCAGCGACGAAGCTGTCGCGGCGGTATCCCACCAGGCCGCAGGTAACCGTGACACCGGTCCGGCCGCCCGGGATGAACCGGCAGGCCAGAATCAGGCGAGCGCCAAACCGGTCGAGGCTGTGTTCGATCCGGGCCCGCCGGCGCGCACCTGCCTCGCCGGCAAAGAACCGGCGCTCAGCCACGCTCTGGAAGCGGCTTCCGATGAAGTAGGCGAGGTTATCCCCCGCGAACGCGCCTGCCGCCGCCAGCGCGAGCAGCAGCGCGATCCTCGGATCAGCGCTTCCCGCAGTCGTCACGCCCAGTGCTATGACTGCCGTCTCGCTCGGCACCACCGGCAGCACCGCGTCCAGTGCAGGAAGCCCGAACGCTATGAGGTACGACAGCGGCGAAGAGATCCCGAGCTGCGATAGAGCCGTCATCCGACGCGCCTCTCCTCTGCTACCACAGGCCGCTGGCCGGCCGCTTCGGCCGCGCCGGCTGCCCGGTTGGCGGAGAGCAGACTCGCAAGGGTCACGACGACCAGCACTCCGGCGATAACGGCCAGCGACAGCCCGGTGCTGATGTGCGGCACCGGAACCGGGCCGACCGCCACGACTCCGGAACCCGCCAGCGCCTCGGCGAAGAGCTTGACGCCGATGAAGGCCAGGATGACCGCCAGGCCAGCCGACAGGTAGACGAGCCGACTGAGCAGGCCGCCGATCACGAAGTACAGCTGCCGCAAGCCGAGCAGGGCGAATGCGTTGGCCGTGAAGATCAGGTACGGGTCGCGGGTCAGACCGAAGATGGCCGGGATCGAATCCAGCGCGAAGATCAGGTCGGTTGCTGCCACCGCGATAATGAGCAGGAGAAACGGGGTGACCGCCGGCCGGCCGCTTGCCCTGGTGATCAGCCGGCCGGTACTGGCATCCGGGCTGACCGGTATCAGCCGCCTGACCGTGCGCAGGACGACGCCGTCGCCAGGTGCATGGCGGTCTGGCCGGCCGACGACCAGCCGTGCCGCTGCGTAGATCAGCAGTGCCCCGAAGAAGTAGAGGATCCAGCCGAACCTGCTGATCGCCGCTGCGCCGACCGCGATGAAGCTGCCACGCAGCACCAAGGCCATCGCTACGCCCAGCAAGAGCACCCTGCTGTGCAGCTCTCGCGGCACCGCCGAGCCGCCTATCAGCAGCACGAAGATGAACAGGTTGTCCAGGGACAGGCTGTACTCCGTCAGCCAGCCGGCGAAGAACTGGCTGCCTGCGGCCGGGTACCCCAGCCAGATAAGCACCAGGCCGAACAGGACCGCGAGGCCGATCACCACGGCGACGTACAGGGCCGCCGCGCCCAGCCGGACTTCACGAGGTCCCCGGCGAACGCCGGCGGCGAGCTCGGCCCCGAGTACCAGGATGACTACGCCGACGGTCGCGACCCAGACCCACAGCGAAACGTGCAGGCCGCTCATCCGTCGCAGTCCTCCCTTCGGGGTCGACAATGCTCAGCTCCGGTCCCGTCAAGCGGGCACGTCGTACCGCACTTTTGTCCTATCCGGGGCACGCGGAGCACGCGTGTGCGACCTGTGGAGACCCGGTGGAACCGGCTAGCTACCCGCGCCGTGCGGATCTGGCGGCCGGTCAGTCCAGGGGCAGGCTCACCTTCATCACCGAGCCGTGCCCCAGCTGGCTGCTCGCGGTCAGGCGGCCGCCATGCGCAAGGACGAGCTCGGCGGCGATAGCCAGCCCGATACCGCTGCCAGAGGTCTGCGCGGCGCGCCGGCCGCGCCAGAACCGCTCGAAGATATGCGGCAGCTCGTCCTCGGGTATCCCGGCACCGGTGTCGGCTACGGTCAGCACGGCTTCGCTGCCCTCGGGCCCGGCCGAAATCATGACCGTCCCGCCAGCCGGCGTGAACTTCAGCGCGTTGGTGAGCAGGTTCGTGACTACCTGGTGCAGCCAGCGCGCGTCACCGAGGATCTCAGCGGGTGCGAGCCGCCGCTCGAGCGTTATCCCGGCCGCCTCATACCGGCCGACCAGGCTGTCGGCAGCTCCCGCCGCGATTTCTGCCAGATCACAACGGGCTAGCGCCAGATGCAGCGCAGCGGCGTCGGCGGCAGCCAGCGTCTGCAGGTCGCTGACCATCCTCGCAAGCCTCAGCACTTCGTCGCGCAGCGATGCAAGCTGTTCTGGCGTGGGCTCGGCAACGCCGTCAAGCAGCGCCTCGTGCCCGGCTTGCAGGACCGCGACGGGCGTGCGGAGTTCGTGGGCGACGTCAGCAACTAGATCCCGGCGGAGCTGTTCCTGGCGGTCCAGTGTGTCTGCCATCCGGTCGAAGGCGGTGGCGAGATCACGGAGCTCAGCCGGCGCGGCCATCTCGCCAACCCGGGCTGTGCGCTCGCCTCGTTCCATCGCCTGGGTGACAGCGATGATCCGCTCGACCGGCCGGGTGAGCCGGCGGGCGAGAGCTATGCCGACCAGCAGCGCCAGCAGCGCCGCCAGCCCCGCAGCCCCGGCGATTGCCCGGAGCAGGTCTGCCTGCAGCACGTCATCGGCCCCCGCGATGCCCGACTGGGTGAACCGCACGACAGCACTGCCGACGACCTCGCGCCGCATCACGATCGGCTGGCTGTACTGCTGCGCCGGTGAAGCCCTGGCGAAGCCTGGCGAGGTCGCCACTGCCCGGCCCGACAGGTCACGGATCTGGGCGTCGGCGCCCGTATCTGCAGCCAGGTCCAGCACCGGAGCCAGGTTCGCGGCCGCCCAGCTTTGATTCTTCGACCACGCTGCCGCGGCCGCTACCGCGATCGCGCTCGTCAGAGCCGAGCGCTGCCGCGTCGTGAGCGACGAGACGTCCGCAGCGGACAGTGCCGCGACCAGGCCCGCGAGTACGGCTATCGATGCCAGCGCCACGCCCAGGAAGGTCAGCGCGAGCCGCAAGCCGACCGTGCTGCCGCGGAGCATGGCAGCCGGCGGTGACTTGCCGTCGTTAGCCATCCCGGTCGATGCCAAGCCGGTATCCGCCGCCGAGGACGGTCTGGACGATCTCCGGACTCCCCGGGTCCTTCTCGAGCTTCCGCCGCAGGTTCTTCACGTGCGAGTCGATCGTCCGCTCATATCCCTCGAACTCATACCCGCGTACCCTGTTGATGAGCTCGAACCGTGAGTACACCCGGCCGGGGACCGTTGCGAGCGCAACGAGGATGCCCCACTCGGTCGGGGTCAGCTCGGCGTCCGTGCCACGGACGGTGAGCCGGCGGCGCGGCTCGTCGATAACCAGCACCCCGTTGCCATAACTGACGGTTTCCTGGCTTGCGGACGGGTGGCCGCGCCGCAGGATTGCCTGCACGCGCAGGACCAGCTCCCGCGGGCTGAACGGCTTGGTGACGTAATCGTCGGCACCAAGTTCCAGGCCGGCGATCCGGTCTTCCTGCGTGGCCTTCGCGGTCAGGATCAGGATGGGCACCTGACTTGTCCCGCGCAGTTCGGCGGCAACGCTCTCGCCTGGCACGTCCGGCAGACCAAGATCAAGAATTACCAGGTCCGGTTGTGCATTTGCGGCGAGTGAGATCGCCTCCGCGCCCGAACTCGTGGACAGCACCGTATATCCGGCCCGTTCCAGGTAAGAGCGCACCAGTTCGCGCAGCTTCCGCTCGTCTTCTACCAGCAGCACGGTCGCCGCCACTACCACTCACCGCCTCTCGCCGGCCGATGGCCGGCCGCGTGCAGCCCCGATCGGCCGGGCCCGTGTACCCGGTCCTCTCAACCCTGTCACGCCGGCCCGCGTGCCAGATCGACCGGCCATCCGAAGGGTAGATAGCACCTGGCAGCGCAGGGCAGGAGACGAAGCAGGCGGGGGACGTGCCGATGGCGTGGTTTCTCATCGTGATCGCGGGTTTGTTCGAGACCGGATTTGCGGTGCTACTCAAGCAAAGCGGTCATTTCACCCGACTGTGGCCGACCGTCGGTTTTGCTGTCTGTGCACTCATCAGCTTCGGGTTGCTCAGCTGGGCCGTGAGCCGCATGGAGGTCGGTCCGGCTTATGCCCTGTGGACTGGAATCGGGGCCGCCGGCACTGCCGCCGTAGGCATGATCGTTCTGGGCGAATCGGTGTCGGTCATCAAGATCGTGTCGATCGGGCTCGTCCTGGCCGGGATCATCGGGCTGAACCTGTCCGGGGTTACCCCCTGATGTGCGCCAGCAGGCGCGTCACGCTGGCGCGGCGTCCACGCTGGTGCCAGGCACCAGATAGGTCGCCGGGCCGGAAGCCGCCGGGACCAGGCCGAGCAGGTTCTGCCAGAGGTTCGCGGCCTTGTCATTGAGCAACGCGTCGTGGATCCAGTAGCCGCGCTCCGGAGAAACTGCGCGCAGGTAGTCGGCCACATCGCTGAACTTCAGCCAGGGGCCGCTGACCGGCACTAGCAGCGTCCTGACCGGTTGCTCCGGCACTGTGAACGAGTCACCCGGATGGAACACCGCGCCGTCGACCAGAAACCCGGTATTCGGCACGACCGGGATCGCGCTGTCGACGCGGGCATGCTCGGCGCCGTAGACATGGACCTCGAAACCGGCGATGCTCAGCGCATCGCCGTGGTGCACGGCATGCACCCGGTCGCCGAACTCGCTGAATTGCTGCGCTACCGCTTCGCTGGCCCACAGCTGCAGGTCAGCATCGGCGCTGAGCGCACCGCGGACAGCAGCGTCGTCAACGTGGTCGACGTGTTCATGAGTGACCAGCACTGCGGCGGCGTCGAGCAGCGCATCGGGACCAGCCCAGATACCCGGGTCGATGAGCAGGCGGGCGCCGTCCTTCTCCAGCCGAACGCAGGCGTGCCCGAGCTTCGTGAGCAGCATGGCCAGAACTTTAGCGGTCAGCGCGCGGCAAGTCCGCGCAGCAGTTCCTCCACCACCCGCCTGGCGTAGCGGGCGTCCGTCGGTCCCGGCCCGTACATGCTCTGCAGCACTGCGCCATCCAGCAGAAACGAGGCTGCTTCGATGTCGGTGTCCTCGCGCAGCTCGCCGGTGGCGACGCCACGGCGCAGGACGGACCTGACCAGGTCGCGCTGCGGCTGCACAACGGTCGCCACGTACCTGGCCATCAGCCGCGGGTAACGTCTGCCCTCGCCCTGCAGCAGCGCGAACAGCCGCGCGCGCCGCGGATCCGCGGCCTCACGGCAGATCGCGCTCAGCAATGCGGTGAGGTCGGCACGCACGGACTTGCCCTGCGGTGCCGGCAGCTGGGCGCCTACCGTGCCGAGGGCATCCACCAGCATGTCCTCCTTGCCGGGCCAGCGGCGGTAAATGGTCGCCTTGCCCACGCCGGCTTTCGCTGCCACCTGCTCGATGCCCAGCGCGTCAGGACCGCACTCGGCGAACAGGTCGAGCGCGGCGGTCAGGATGGCTTTCTCGGCTTGCTCGCTGCGCGGCCGGCCCGGACGACGTGGCTGCGGTGGCTGAGCATCGGGTGATGTCTCGCGGCCGGCCGGCAGCTTGCTGTCTGTCTGGCTGCTAGGCATCGAGTGTCCCGGTGCTGGCGATGGCCTCGCCCGCGACGGCGGCCTCGGCGGATGCAGCGGATACCAGCCGCACCTTACGGCCAGGCATCCAGATCCCGATGGCTACAGCCCCAGCCGCTGCGATGACGACGGAAATCAGCGCCGCAACATGCATAGCCGCCACGAACGACGAGCTGGCGGCGGTCATCAGCCTGGCACCAGCGGGCCCGAGCTGCTGTGCGATGACCTGGGTCTGCGCGATCGATACGGTGGCGCCGCGGCGCGCACTGGCAGGCAGGACAGCCAGGTAAGGCTGCAGCCTCGCCCGGTAGGCCTGCGCCAGCACGGAGCCGAGCACTGCTACGCCGAGGGCGACTGCGACCTGCCGCGAGGTATTGGTGATCGCCGAGCCCGCTCCCCCGCGCTCCCTGGGTACGACCGACATGACGCCCTCGGTTGCGGACGGCATGACCAGGCCCATGCCGGAGCCCTGGATCAGGAACGTCAGCTCGAGCGCCCAGGACGGCGAGTGCGTGCCGAGGAAGTGATAGCCGACGAGCGCCGCGGACATCACCACCAGGCCGCTGGTGCATACCGCCTTCGCCCCGAACCGCCGCACCAGCCTGGCGCTGCGAGTGGCGAACAGCAACTGCCCCGCGGCCAGCGGTATCGTCAGCAGCCCGGCGTGCAGCGGGCTGTAGCCCCGCACGTTCTGCGTGTAGAAGCTGATGAAGAAATACACGCCGCCCATGGCGAAGAACACCAGGGCGATGGCGGCAGCAGCCGAAGACAGCCGGGGGTCGCGGAAGAGCCTGACATCCAGCGAAGGATGATCAGTCCTGGCCTCGTGCCAGACGAAGAGCGCTAGCGCGGCCAGGCCGCCGGCGATAGGCCCGAGGACGTCACCTTGCCACCATGAACCAATGTCACCGCCCTGGATGATCCCGTAGACGACCAGAACCAGCCCGGCGATTGACAGGAGCACTCCGAGGTAGTCAACCCTGCCGGGATTCGGGCTCTTCGATTCCGGGACAAGCGCCACGATCGCGGCGATGCCGACGGCGGTGAGCGGGACATTGATCAAGAAGACCGACCCCCACCAGAAGTGGTTCAGCAGGAGGCCGCCGACGATCGGGCCGATCGCGATGGCTACCCCGACAGCCGAGGCCCATATTCCGATCGCTCGCGGGCGCTCGGCCGGGTCGAACACGTTCGTGACGATCGACAGCGTCTGCGGCATGACCGCCGCACCGCCCAGCCCCATCGCGGCCCGCGCCCAGATCAGCTGGTCCGGCGTTTGCGCATAAGAGCACAGCAAGGACGAGAGCCCGAACATCGCCATGCCGATGATCAGCATCCGGCGGCGGCCGATCCGGTCGCCGATCACCCCGAACGTGAACAGCAGGCCCGCGAAGACCAGCGTGTAGGAGTTGACCGCCCACTCGAGCTGGCTCTGGCTGGCGCCAAGCCCGGAGCGGGGCTCGGAGATGGTCTTCAGCGCGATATTGAGAACGGTGTTGTCGAGGACTATCGCGGCGAGGCTGATGATCAGGACGCTGAGGATGATCCAGCGGCGCCGCTGAGCTGTCGTGCTGTCCATGCCTGCCTTCTGCGTGCGCCCGGCGCTGCCCGTTCCGGTAAGGGCCTTGCTTAAGATACGAGACTGGATCGTATCGCAAATTTGGCCGCGGCGATTCCTCTCTGGTCAGCAGGGCGCGCGGCGTGCGATCATCAGATGGTCCGGGGACGCCACGAGGGCGCAACGAGACGCGGAGGATCACATGAACCCTGCCCAGGACCAGAATCAGGCCGGGCCTACTGCTCCATCAGCCGGGACTCCAGAGCCGCTGTACGGTGGCCAGCGCTCCCGGCGGCTTACTGTCAGGGACCTCGCGGCAGCTAAGGCCCGCGGCGAGAAGTGGCCGATGCTCACCGCATACGACGCGCTGACCGCGTCGGTCTTCGACGCCGCCGGAATCCCGGTGCTGCTGGTCGGAGACTCGGCAGCGATGGTCGTGTACGGGCACGATTCCACTATTCCGGTCACGCTGGACGAGCTGGTTCCGCTCACGGCCGCCGTGGTCCGTGGCACGCGCCGCGCCCTGGTCGTCGCTGACCTGCCGTTCGGCTCCTACCAGGTGTCGCCTGCCGCGGCCCTGGAAGCAGCGACCAGGTTCCTGAAGGAGGCCGGGGCCCAGGCGGTCAAGCTCGAGGGCGGCTACCGGGTTATCAGGCAGGTAGAGGAACTGGTCGCGGCCGGCATCCCGGTCATGGCCCACCTCGGCCTGACGCCGCAGTCGGTCAACGCTTTCGGCGGTTACCGGGTCCAGGGCCGCGGTGAGGATGGTGAGCGCTTGCTCCGCGACGCCAAGGCGCTGCAGGCTGCTGGCGCGTTCGCCGTCGTGCTGGAATGCGTCCCCGCCGAGCTGGCCGAGCGGGTGACCGCCAGCCTCGACGTGCCCACGATCGGCATCGGGGCCGGGCCGCACTGCGATGCGCAGGTCCTCGTGTGGCAGGACATGGCCGGCCTGTCGCCGCACACTGCGAAGTTCGTGAAGCGCTATGCCGACGTCGCGGGCGTGCTCAGGGACGCGGCGCAGTCGTTCGCGGCCGAGGTGACAGGCGGCAGCTTCCCGACGCCGGAGTACTCCTACCGCTAAGGCGCCCGGCCGGATATGCCGGCGCCCGTGGTTTACCGGCGATCCGTCAGACGTCAGTGATCCGGATCCCGGCATGCGCCTTGTACCGGCGGTTGATCGAGACCAGGTTCGCGGTCAAGGCCTCGACCTGGCCGCAGTTGCGCAGCCGCCCGCCGTACACCCCGCGCATGCCGGGGATCTGGCCCGCGAGCGCGATCACCAGGTCAGTTGCGGCCCGGTCGTCGCCAAGCACCAGCACGTCCAGGTCCATGCTCTCGACCTCGGGATCGAGCAGCAGTTGCGCTGACACATGATGGAACGCGCCCACCACGATGCTGCCGGGCAGTACCGTCGCCGCTTGCTCCGCGGCGCTGCCCTCAGCTACGGCAAGCGGGTAAGCGCCGCGGGAGTCGAAGCCCATCGGGTTGACGCAGTCGATGACGATCTTGCCGGCCAGCGTCCCGGCCAGATCGGCAAGCAGGTCCCGGTGGCCTTCCCAGGGAATTGCCGCGATCACAAGGTCTGCCCCGGCGGCAGCCTCGCGGTTGACTTTGCCAACAACCAGCGGGCCGCCGCCGAGGTCGGCAGCGGCAGCGGCGGCCCGGCCTGCGTCGCGTGACCCGATGATGATGCGATGTCCCGCCATGGACAGCCGGCGAGCCAGGCCGCGACCCTGGTCACCGGTGCCGCCGAGAACGCCGATCGCCAGGTTGGACAGGTCCGGGATTCCAGGGGCTTGCCCGGAACCCGCTGTGTCAGCTGCCATGTGACCGATCCTGCCAGAATGGAGTCCATGAACGCGGATCAGGTGGCGGTGCTGCGCGCGCTGCTGGCGCCAACGGGCTGGCTAGACCGGACTTCGTCGTTCGCGCGGGACCTGCGGCGCAGCGCGCGGACCCCGAAAGGCTTGCTGGTGCTCGGCCCGGAATCCGACGAGCCGTGGCATATGACGGCGCACCTGGACGACGAGAGCCGGCTGGCCGGGCTCCCCGAGCTTGCTCCCACGCTGGTCAGGTGGAAGCCGGAGCCGGGCGCTCCGGCTCACCTGTCGGCCGGCCTCGACCGGCTGCGCGCCGCCACGCGCTCGGAAACCTTGCTGGTGGTCAGCGGACAGCTAGCGCCGGCCGAGTTGCTGGAGCGCGTCAACGACGTTCGCCGGGCCGGCGCGACGATATTTGCCCTCGACCAGGACGATCCAGAACTGGACCGCCTCGCGCATGAGTCGCTGCCAGTGCACCCTGGCGCGGCGCCGATGTCGTTCGAGGCCGCGCAGCACCTGGTCACTTCCGCCGTCGCCGACGACGGGGACAGCGTCGGCCTGCGGCACGCCGCCGCCATGATGTCCGCGCAGCAAGGCGTGCCGCTGGCAACACCTCCGCACGACGGAACCCGGAGCCTGCGGGCCAGGCTGGCGCGGCTGCTGGACACGGTCAGCGGTACACCCGACGACAACTAGCAGGCCGGGGGCGACGCTGGCGGAACGGACCGGCTGATCATGTCGAGGCGGATGACAGGGCCTTCCAGCTCCCGCCGGTCGCTGGCCAGGACAACGTCTCCTTCAGCGGCGACCGCGCCCAGGCCGGCCAGCGCGCTGCCGACCCGCCGGGCAACGCGTTCGATTTTCGTCGTCGTCCAGTCCTGACCGGCGTGGACTGGGTCATGGATGCGGATCGTCAGGTATCCGAGCGCGGTATGACCGCTGGCTACGTGGGCACGCGCATACGACACGCTCCAGTTCGCGGGGCTTATCGGCGGGTCCTCTTTGCCGAGTGCATTGTTGATCGACCTGATGACGTTCGCCAGCGCGCCAGGCCGGTCTTGCCAGCGGTAGCGCACGCGTAGCAGCGGGTACTGCACGAGCGGCCCGAGCCGTCCTGGCGATACCGACTCGTCTACAACGATCTGCGGACGACCCCATTCCGGTCCGTCTGATTGGCTGCGAGAACTGCTGTCCCCGACCGCCAGCCACCCTCCCGCCGCGGACTCCGCGGCCCCGTGTACTTCTCCCAGATCGTGCAGCAGCACGATGACGACCGCCGTGCCGTGCAACCGGGCGTAGTTCAGGTGCGCCAGCTGGAAGCGGAAGATGCTGTGCGGCAGCGCCTGCAACTGCCGAATGAGATGCCCGATCAGATCACTTTCGATGTTGCTCCGCGCCTCGGCGCACATCACGACCATTCGCCAGGTCATCGCATCCGGCGGCTCACCTGCCAGAGCGCGGACGTTGGAGACGTCCAGATCACCTGTCAGGACCGGCTCACCGACTCCCGCGTACCGAGGACGCGCCGTCTCCGCGATTATCCGAGGCGGTGCCGTGGGCACGGTCTGCACGGCAACCGCCAGGCCGTCCTGACCGGATTCACTGATCTGCGTGCGGATGGCTTCCAGGAAGCCGGGAAGACGGCCGAGGTCTCCCGCGTCGCGGACGGCGACCCTGACACGTGCCCATTGCCGGTCCCGGTACCGGGAATCCGGAGGCGGCACGGGCAGCTCGACCTCAAGCAGTATCAACTTGTTCCGGGCCGCCTCGATGACGGCGAGCAGAGGGTGCCGGGCCAGGACTGGCATCTCGCTGGCGTAGACGCCAATGAAGACGTCGACTGTATCGCTGATATTGTCCATAGGCGCCAGCCGGTCCGGGTCGAGCTCGAGTTCCCTGACTTGCCCGCTGACTCCGGTAGGCCAGTCGCTATCTGGCTGCCCGCGGAACACGACGAAGGTCATGGCCTGGCGCTGCGTACTCGAGTGCAGCAGCGCCAGCACGCTGCTTCGCTCGTCCGGGGCTCGGACCGCACGATGCGGCCGCAACAGGGGTGCCAGCAGTGGCCGCGAGCCTGCTGAGCTCGCGTCCTGCCAGACCACATAGCCATGTGCCAGCCGGCCGATCATGAGGGCGTCCGCCGTCGTATTGCGCCAGTAGTCGCTGCGCAACGGCTCCAGTCGGCTGTAGTCGAGCGGGGCAGTCCGGAAGTTCTGCGGCCGACCGATCCTGAGCCGGTCGTACAGACTCCGGCGGCGCGACGCTCCCGGGGATAGCGGGCCGTAGAGCATCACTACGAGCGCAAGTCCCTGGACCGCCGTGAAGACCGTGGCCCAGATGACCGCAGTCCAGCCATGCGGCTGAAAGGCCAGGGCGACCGCCAGTATCACCGGGGGAAGCATCGACCCGGCGATCAGCCAGTCGGCGATCACCGACAGCCGACCGCGCAGCGTCGACTGATCAGGCCCGGAGATACGGCTGGCCTGAATCGTCGCGAATAGCGTCAGGACGATCGCGAGGACCTCGGCCGCCGGAGATGCTGTAGAGCCGGCAGCTGCGTAGCCGAGCAAGAACAGCAGGACGCCGGCCATCAGCATCAGGCTCATGGCCGCCGAGCGCGTTGCGACAGAAAGGTAGTCCCGGACATCGAGTCGGACGTCGAGGTGAGCGGTAGCCCGTTCCGGTGTGGCCCGCTGTCCGACCTCTGGAATCATCGCCGACCTGGCCAGGATGGTTCGCGGGCCAGTACGCCTCAGCGAGACACGCCGCAGCAGGCCGGGCGGGCTCTGCCGGGCGTCATCAAGCTGCCTTCGCAGGCTCGCCAGCGTGCTTTGGTCAGCCATCTCAACCGAATCGACCGCCTGAACAATGGCAGCCAGGCTGGCCGGCGCCGAACTGGCCGTCGCGCTCGAACCGGCTGCCCCGGCCTGTGCTGGCTCCGCGGACACCCGCTCGTAGTAGCGCAGGCTTTGCATGGCCAGCGCACCCTTGGCCCGGGCAAAGTCAGCCAGGGCACCAAGGATCGTGGCGTCGCTGGCCTGTCCCGGCCCGGCAACATGGTCTAACGACGCGAGAAACTCCTCGACCGCCGGAGGCCATTTCACCGCGACGTCGAGCCGTGGCAGCGGGCTGCCGCTTTCAGCGGTGCTGACCGACTGCCCGAAGGAGAGTCCGTCGGGCAGCTCAACCTGTATCTGGCGGTCGGCATCAGCCGTCGGCAGCAGCAGGTCGACCGCGAGATGGCCGGAAAACCCGACCAGCCACGTGCTGGGCTTACGCCTGGCAACGGGCGCTGACGCGGGCATCAGCGGCCGGTCCGGAACCCGCACGGTGAGCACCGTGGGCGGGATCGAGTAGTCCGCCGGCACCACGATCACAACCGAGTCGGCCAGGGCCTGCAGAACCAAGATCGCCCGGTGCGCGAGCTCGGGCACGAACTGCTCTCGCGGCGTCCGGCTGAGTGCCCGCTGATGCAGGAGATCGATGTACGGGTTGATAAGCCTCAGCAGGGCATCGCGCGCAGCCCTGATTCGCGGGGTTTGCAGCTGACTCGGCCCGCCTTGCGGCTGCGGCGGCCCGCCGGCGGTCGCGGTGCCGTCCGGCGAGACCGAGTCATCGTCGCACCGCGACGGGTCGTGCAGCAGCCGGTAGATCGCGGCTGACAGCAGCACGCGCTCGTCGCGGCTGCTCTCCGAGCCGCGCATGTGCGCGGCTGCCATGTTGACCACAATCTCAGCCAGAGCCGAAGCGATCTGCCGACGCAGTTCGTCGGCGGGCAGCAGCGGGAGCAGATTTCCTGAAGCATCAGTCACCGAAGCGAACAGATCGAGTTCCAGATCGCGCTGACCCGGCTGCGGCGGGAGGACGGCGATAGGCAGCCAGATGCGCCCGGTACGTCCCCGAAAGGCCTCGTGCGTGATCTGCCGCAGGTCAATGTCGATCTTGAGCGTCGTCCCGATGACATCGGAGCGCGCGATGTTGATGATCTCAGACGTGGCCCGGACCCACTCATGGTTGGCGATCAGGAACAGCAGCTCGCGGCCGAGCCCGGAGTCTTCGTTATACCGCGCGTCATACGCGTAGAACTCGTCTGCCGCGACATCGGAGACCATCCGCTGCAGCCGGACGGCTGTCTGCCAGACTCTCCTGGCACCATTGACGCCGCCCTGTCCCAGCGGATCCGGCTCTTGATCGTTCTGGCGCGGGATCTGACTCAACGCTCGCCCCTCCGTTGAACGCATGATCGGGTCTAGCCCGGTTTCGTTCAATAGAGGGTGGCTGTGCCATCTCTAGTACATCTGTCAGCCGGGTGCGTCGCCGCCACTGCCGGCCGCCGGCGGCGTCGGCTCACCGGGCTCGCCGGTCTCGCCGGATTCGCCGCCATCCAGGCTCACCGAGACCTGGCGCTCAGGCGGCTGGACGGGGCGGCGGCCATCGAGTTTGTGAATGCCGTAGATGGGCGGCGGTTCCATCCGGGCGAATTGCGCGATGGCCGTGCCGACGATGCTGGCCTCGACGACATGGTCTTTGCCGAACGGCACGATCGGGCATTTGCGCTCGGTGATCCTGGTCGACATCTCCCTGACGACCACGCCCTCGGCGCCCATCCGGACCAGATCAAGCTCCAGTTCGTTCCGCGCGTCAGTGCGCATCTGCCGAACAAGCTCGGAATAGCCGACGACTTCTACGTTTCCGGCGGTAACACGGGTTTGACCTTTAGTCAGCCAGTCATCGTGCCGGTAGCCGACGGCGACGCCGAGCGCCAGGCCGACCGGAACGTAGCCGTGCGCGACCAGCTTGGTGAAGTCCTGACCGGACAAGTCGGACGCGAACGGCTGCGCCCGGCTGACCACGCCGGCTGCCCGGACCGCGGTACCGAACGCGCGGAATTCCAGGATGTCCTCGTCGTCGCCGAACGCCCCGACGGTGAGCGTCACGCCGATGACGCCCAGGCCGCCCAGCGCCGTGCACTCCGCCGTCATCCGGCTGATCGCGGCGCGGCGCGCCTGGTAGAGCACCGAAACCAGCGGCCGGGCAGACCCGATGGCCGCGGCGCCGACCGGGGGCTGAACCGGGGCGGGGCCGAGCCGTATCCCGCTCCCCGGCGGCTGGTAGGCACGGTTGCCCTCGCCGCGGTAGACGGCAACGCCGTACGGGCATTCCTCGTCACCCGCGTCGCCGATGTTGTACACGGCCGCGCCCAGCACCTGGCCAAGCGGCTGGAAACCGACCTTGGAGATCGCCGCGAACTCGCTGACTCCCAGCGACGAGCCCCAGCTGTGAGTCTGCCGCAGCTCTGCCAGGCGCGACTGCGCGATAGGCGGCACGCCTGCGGCGCGCGCGCCCGGGCCGGGCGAACCGCTGTCCGGCGGCCCCTGCCCTGTCTGACCTGTGGTCGGCATCGAAGTCCTCGGGCGGTTCCCGGCGCCGGCGGCGTCAGGAGTCCAGGCTCAGGACCATGGTGGGCGTCTGGATGATGTGGTCCTCACGCAGCGGCCGCACCGCGGTGCCGATCGCGAAGAACTCGGTGGTGTGCGAGCCCCAGGTATGGCTGTGCTGTCGCAGCTGCACGCCAACGATGCCCTCGGCGGCGAGTTCCTCGGCCTCCGCCTGCATCCGGCTCATTGCCAGCTCGCGCGCGTCGTACAGCGCCTGAGTGAACTGCTCGAGCTCCACGTTGCGGCCGACATTGCCCATCTTGCTGCCGAGACGCTGGTGCGCGATGTGGTAGACGCACGAACCCATGACCATGCCGAGCGGCGCGTAGCCGGCCCGGATGAGCGTCCAGAAGTCCTGGCCGGACAGGTCGGAGGTAAATGGCATGCCCTTGTTGTTGCGCCAGTTCGTGACACCGCCACCGCCAGCGCCCGGCTCTGCCACCACGGCTGTGCCGACCGCGATGAACTCGGCGATGTCCGCACCGAACTCCTTCAGCTCGACGTCAAGCCGCACGCCCACGATGCCGTCGGCGCCGAGGGCTTGCGCTTCGGCCTCCATCCGGGTCATCGCGAGCTCGCGAGCGTGATACATCGCCTGGGACAGCACGTCCAGTTCCTGGCTCTGGCCCCACCGGCCGAACTGGAGCCCGACATGGTAGATCGAGCTGCCGAGTACCAGCCCCACCGGCCGGAAGCCGACCTCTCTGACGAGCAGGAACTCGTTGACCGAAAGGTCGGAGGTGAAGATCGACCCCGGCCGGCCCGGGCGCAGCTCGGCCAGCCTGCGCATCGCGTCCTGCGGTACTCCGAGCACCCCGAGATCGGTGCCCTGCTGCTCAGTCATCGCGCTCCCTCAGCGTCGACTATGTTTGCTCGTGACCTGCGGCCCGCGACTGTATGCATTGCCGTCACGAGCCGAGCCGGACCCGCGCGGCCTGCCGCCGTGCCGGGTCAAGTGACATGATCGCCAGCGGCGGTTTCTCTGGCCCCCGCGGCGGGCCGAAACGCGCGATCGCGGTGCCGATGATCGTCGCCTCGAGCACGTGGTCCCGGCGGCCTTCCTGAACCGGGCACTCGTGCTCGCCGACCCTGATGTCCATCCGCTGCACCACGACTCCGTCCGCGCCGTGTCTGACGACGTCGAGTTCAAGCTGATGACGGGCATCGTGCCTGGTCGCGTTGACCAGGTCGGTGTAGCCGCTGACCTCAGTGTTGCCCGCGCCCCACCGGGTCTGGCTGACCGTCGTCCAGTCATCGTGCCTGGCCCCGACAGAGATGCCGAGCACGAGCCCGACCGGCACCCAGCCGGCGTGGATGAGCTTGGCGAACTCCTGTCCGGTCAGGTCGGAGGTGAACGGCTCGCGCAGCCGGACGCCACCTAGCGCCCGCACCGCAGTGCCGATGGCCTTGAACTCCAGCCCGCCCGCCGGGAAGCTGCCGATTGTCAGCTTGACGCCGACGACCCCGTGTCCGCCGAGTTCCTGGCACTCTGCCATCATCCTGCCGATGGCCTGCCGCCGTGCCTGGTACATAGTGCGGACAAGCGGCGCATACGAGCCGAGCGAGCCGCTGCCGGATGTGGCCGTGACGCTGGTGTATACGCCGCCGCCGTACCCGCCCAGGCCCGTGAAGCCGTACCCCGATCCGAAGGCAGGGCAGCCATAGCCGCCGGTGTACCCGATGTTGTAAACGGCTGCTCCGAGCACCTGCCCGGCCGGCTCGAAGCCAGTACTCCTGATGGCAGCGAACTCATCCGCGCTGAGCGCGGACGACCAGGTGCCGCTCTGCCGGATCTCCGCCATCCGCGCCTCAGCAGCGGGCGGAAGCTCGCGATCCGGCTCATCCACGGTCACTCTGCGCCCCCTTGTCGCGCTTTCTGCCGCTGGCCTCACGATACAAGATCGCCGGCCTGCGGCCCACCCGCCGCCCCGGAGCGCGGCCACGCCCGGCGACCAGCGCTAGCTTGCCCGCTGACGCCACGGCAGCGGGCCTGGTCAGCTGTCGGCCGACTCGCCCGGCCAGCGGTCCTGCGCGTCCCATTCCTCGTTGCGGCGCTGCACAGTCTCAAGCGCGTGCTCAGCCGCTTCGCGGGTCGGATACGGGCCGAGCCGGTCCTTCCCCGGACAGCCCGCACCCTGCTCGACCTCGTGGTGCCTGAGGCAGAACCACCAGCTCTTGTCATCGTCCATGACCCTTAGACTTGCAGATCATGTCTGCAACCCTCCAGCCTGGCCGCGTTTCCCCGGAGCGAGGCGTGCCAGCCGCCATCGACCGCCCGGAATATGTCGGACGGCGCGCCCCGCGCCTTGGTGAGCCTGACGTCAAAGATGCCGGCACCATCCAGCGCATGCGGGTCGCGGGCCGGATCGCCGCCCAGGCCCTCGCGGAGGTCGGCAGGCACGTGGCGCCCGGCATCACGACTGACGAGCTGGACCGGATCGGCCACGAGTTCCTGATCGACCATGGCGCGTACCCGAGCACGCTCGGCTACCGCGGATTCCCCAAGTCGCTCTGCACCTCGCTGAACGAGGTCATCTGCCACGGCATCCCGGATGACACGGTCGTAGCCGACGGCGACATCGTGAACATCGACATCACCGCGTTCATCGGCGGCGTGCACGGGGACACCAATGCCACGTTCCTGGCGGGCAACGCGGACGAGGAGTCCCGCCTGCTGGTCGAGCGCACTCAGGAAGCCATGATGCGCGGTATCCGCGCCGTGGCACCCGGCAGGCCGCTGAACGCCATCGGTCGCGTCATCGAGTCCTACGCCCGGCGGTTCGGCTACGGCGTCGTCCGGGATTTCACCGGGCACGGCATCGGCACCACGTTCCATTCCGGGCTGGTGGTGCCGCACTTCGACGACCCCGCTGTCGGCGTGATCATGGAGCCGGGCATGACGTTCACGATCGAGCCGATGCTCACCCTCGGCACCGTCGAGTACGACATCTGGCCGGACGGATGGACCGTGCTGACCGCTGACCGTAAGCGAACTGCCCAGTTCGAGCACACCCTGGTCGTCACCGCTGACGGGTACGAGATCCTGACTCTGCCCTAACCCGCGGGCCGATAGCGCCAGTGCTAAGGAACGAGGACGGGCGCCGGCGCCGCGTGCGATCCCTGCCCGGTCTGCACCGCAGCCAGGGCCTGCACGTTCTCGCAAGCCAGGCCCCGTCCCGGCAGCCAGCTGAGCCACGACGGCAGGTACCAGGCCCGGTCCCCGAGCAGCGCGAGCGCGGCCGGCAGCACGACGCCGCGCACCACGGTGGCATCGATAAGCACGGCAGCTGCCAGGCCGACGCCCAGCATCTTGACGTCGATCATGGACAGCGTCGCGAAGATCGAGAACACCGCAACCATGATGATCGCTGCACTGGTGACCACTCCCGCGCTGTTGCCAACGCCGTCCACGATCGAGTCGCGCGCGCTCGCCCCGCCGGTCCACAGCTCCCTGATCCGGCTGAGGATGAACACGTGGTAGTCCATGCTCAGCCCGAACAGCATGACGAACGTAAACAGCGGAACCCACGGGACCAGCGCACCGAATGAGGTGAAGCCGAGCACCCCTTGCAGGTGCCCGTCCTGGAATATCAGCGTCACCAGTCCGTATGCGCCGCCGACCGACAGCAGGTTCAGCACGATGGAGACCAGCGGGATGGTGATGCTCCTGAACGCGCACATCAGCAGCACGAATGCGAGCAGTGCCACGACGCCGAACACCAGCGGTGTGCGGGAGTCCAGGGTGGATCGCAGGTCGTAGCTCGCCGCCGTGTTGCCGGTAACGGCGAAGCTCGCGCCCGGCACCTTGCCGATGGTCGCCGGAAGGATCCTGTCCTCCAGCGTCAGCAACGCGGCGTCGGACACTTTGCCGGTGCCGTTGCCTGCCAGCGGGACTTCGATCACGAGGGCCCTGCCGTCCGCGACGGCGGTCGCGCTGACCGGACCGTGAATCGCGCCGCCCTTGACCGCGTCGGCGCGCAGCGCCGCGATCTGCGCCTGCATGACCGGGCTCTCCAGGTTGGAGCCGCTCACCACGACATCAGCCGGAGCCGGCTTGCCGGGGAACTCGTGCTGGATCGCAGCGAGCACCCTGACTACGCCCAGGTTGTCCGGCAGGTCGATCGCCGGGTTGCCGATACGCATGCCGAGCGCCGGGGCGCTCAGTGCGAGCAGGGCCGCTGCCGCGATCCCGCC
>Ga0335074_10002847_pt1 | contig 23598 bp, 27 predicted proteins | sample Lox_Sample_23_FD_206715 | JGI IMG/M metagenome (GOLD analysis project Ga0335074, IMG submission 206715) | Soil microbial communities from Loxahatchee National Wildlife Refuge, Florida, United States - Lox_Sample_2.3 | ecosystem: Environmental > Terrestrial > Soil > Wetlands | place: USA...
AGCCGAACATCGTCGGCTTCTCGACATCAATCGACCTACTCAGCCGGACCGCACATTCTTCAGGACTGAAGTCAGAGTACAGAGCAAGCGGCGTAGGTGGAGGGAAGAACCTCATCTCTTCGATATCGTAGAACATCTTACGCACCGGGTCGCACTCGGCAACGGTGCGTTTGAGCAAAAGCGCACTCTCTCCCAATTCAGCGGCACAGGCGACGTCAAAGAGCCAATTCGTCGATAATTCGGGTGTCTCCAATGTCACTAATCACTGACGGGATCTGACCTGGCGGAAGGGTCGTCAACCAAGGCCCAATGGCTGGATCCTCAACCGCGCGTGCGTGGCCAATCGGCTTCTACCGCTTCGGCCAAGCGCCACGCCGAGCAGTTTTTCGATCTGCCGTCGAACGGCATTCGAGAAGGTATGGCGTCGGCCGGTCTAGTACGCCTAAAACCACCGAAGAGCCCGAACCCCGAGCGTCACAATCACGCGCGAGAGAAAAGCCAGCGTGCAAATAAGCGCGTTTAGCCCGCAAAACGCGGCATTTAAGGCAAAATAAGGCCATTTTAACGTGCCAATTTCGCGCCCACCCCCGGGAGCGCCAGTCTCCGTACTGGCGCCTTTGATTTTTTCCTCTACCTCCTTTGCCTCCCCCGACTCCTCCGCTTCCTCCGCCCCCGCATTTTCCCGCATTTATGAATTGACAGAGGACGTCTACCTGTGGTAAACTATGCACTCAATTTCAAGTCATGCCAACCGTGGCCGTAGGCGCTAATCCTCAAGCAAGAGGCACCACCCTGCGCGCCCAGGGCCACCCCAAAACAAACCAAAACCGGCCATTTCTAATCGATATCGCTGCGATTAGAAAACGCCGCAACTCCAGCATTTGCAACAGATCCAAATTTCTAATCGATAGTAAATTAGCTGTTTTGGAGGAGCGAAAGCACATGGAAGGCGAAGAAATTATTCCGTGTCAGGGCAAGGCTGTCCGCCGGGAGGAAGACAGTCGAAAATGCATAAAAAGGGTCAAAATTCTAATCGCAAATGAATAAAATTAAAAATCGGCGTAAGTCGCTGAAAACAAAGACCGAAGAAATTTCTAATCGCGGTCAGGAAGGGGGTAAACGAGCGACGCGATTAGAAATGCATAAATTCCGGGCGGACGTTTCGGCCGTCAGGAGGAATGGCTGCCCTGGAAGAAGCGGTTCAGCACGAAGTCGCTGGTGATTGCTTCGCCGCTCAGAGCCATGGCGAGCAGTTCCCCGCCGAGCACTTCCGGCGCGATCACGATGTCGGGCTGGACGAGCTTGATCCGGTCCATGTGCTTGCTGTCGTTGATTGCGACCACGGTTTTCGCGCGGCCCTTCAGTTCTTTCACGGCGAGCGCGATGAACGCGTTGTCCGAATCGTCGGCCCGCATTGCGAGCACGGCCTGGGCCTGGTCGGCACAGGCTTGGCGCAGCGTAGTGAGGCTGTTCGCGTCGCCGATGATCAGATCGGCGGGATCGATGTCGCCCGAAGCGGGCGCCTGAGGCATGATCAGGATGACCTCCTGATTGCGCTTCTTGAACTCCCGGTAAGTGTTGTAGGCCAAAGGCGTTGCACCAACGACGATGAAATGGTTCGTGCGCTTCATGCGTTTCTCCTTCGGGGCGCTGAGGCGGGCAATCATCGGCCCAGCAATCGCCGTAAGCGAAGTGGCGAAGACCGCCAGGCCCAGGAACATGACGGAGACGGCAAAAAGCCTCGCGTCCACGGTTTTCGGCGTGATGTCGCCGTAGCCGACCGTGCTCATCGTTACCACGGAATAGTAGAGGCTGGTTACCAGGTCCTTGATCGGCGGCGAGAACTGCTCGCCAAGATAGAGGCTGCCGAAAACCGCGTAGATCAGCAGCAGCAGCGCGCTGGTAATCGCGAAAAGCGTTCCCGCGGCAAGGCTCGTGCGGTCAAACCAGGAATAGGAAAGGAGCAAGGCCAGCAGCAGCGCCCCGTCGTAATAAACGAGCCCGGTGTGGTGAGCGTGGCCGGCGATCTCCGCGCTCAGCACGAGCGAGGCGGTGAGGACAATGGTGATGATCCACGCAAAGCGCGACCGGAACAGCAGGCCAATCGACATCACCAGCATACCGACGCCAATCAACACGTAGGGCATGCTCGAGGGCCGGAAATCCAAAATATGATGCGGAAAATCGGAGAGCAGCAGATTTTTCTGGGGGAAAAAGACGAGTCTCAGGAGCAGGTATCCGGCGCCGGCCAGCGCCAAAGACAACGGTATATGCGGAAACCAATAGCGCGTGCGCGCTGTGCGGCCCAGTCGCCGCGCGAGCAGCGTAAAGCGAGCCACGTATCCCGGGCGCCACGGCCAGTGCAGGTGTCCGCCCTCATCCATGCAGAGCTCCCGTCATACCCATCGGCTAATATAGCAGGCGGATGCTGGTCATTCGGCGTGCGTTATGAACTCACCCGATCAAATGAGGAGCTTCGCGCACTCCGCGAGCGGTTACAATGGAGTGCTCAAATTCCATCGGAGGCGCGATGAACCACCCCTGGCACGATTTGACACCCGGCGAACATATCCCCAAGGAATTCCAGGCGGTGATCGAGATTCCTCTCGGGTCGAGCGTGAAGTACGAACTGGATAAGCCGAGCGGGATGATTCGCATGGACCGCGTGCTCTATTCGGCCGTTTATTACCCGGCGAATTATGGGTTCATTCCGCAAACGCTCGCGGAAGATCATGATCCGCTCGACGTGCTCGTCTTGTGCCAGGAATCCGTGGCGCCGCTGACCATTTTGCATGCGCGCACAATCGGCCTGATGACGATGATCGACTCCGGCGCAAAAGACCACAAGATCATCGCCGTCGCAACAGCCGATCCGGAATTCAATAGCTATCACAACGCGTCCGAGCTTCCGTCGCACAAAATCGCCATGGTCCGCAGATTTTTCCAGGATTACAAGTTGTTGGAAGGCAAAGCGGTTGAAGTGGATGAGATCCAACCGGCCTCAGACGCTTATCCCATCATCGAACAGGCTCTGCAGGAATATACGAAAAACCGGCGCGCGGGAAGATTGCCTAAATAAATCCCGGCCCACCTGTGACTTTGGGGATGCATCCCACCAAGGGTAGTTATCCACTCCTAAGGAGGATCCCTAGATGAGAATTGGAAAGCTCCTGACCGTGGCTGCGGCAGTGATTCTAAGCGCAGGCATGGCGATGGCAGCTACCCTCGCGACCACCTCCACCAAGACCAAAACCTCCAGCACCACAACCAGCATGACTACACGCCATGTGATGGGAACGATCTCCTCGGTCAGCACCTCGAATCTTGTGCTCTCGCGCAAGATGAACGGGAAAACGCAGAACGAATCGTTTGTGCTGAACTCGTCCACCAAGGAAAAGGGCACGCCCGCAAAGGGCGACCGTGCGACGATCTACTATCACGTGAGCAATAATCAGAACGTTGCGACAAACGTAACAATCACCAAAACCTGACGGGGCATTCCTCAACGCCTTATATCATCGGGGCTCCCAGCCGCCCCCCTTCGCAAGTTCGCGAGCCGCCGCTTTTCCATTCTGCTTCAAATTTGTGCGCTGCGTGCGTGCACGAGATTGCACGATGCAATGCGGCGGTGTACGTTATGGCCGCGTTGTATTCGCACGTCGAGAGGTTGGGATGAGAGCACGTTCGCATAGATTTTTCGGAATGATTTTGCTTTTGGTCTCGATGGCGACTTGTGCCGTGGCTCAGGAACGGCTACCGGCGGTCCCGCTGGTGGTGCATAACCCTTATTTCAGCGTCTGGTCGATGAACGACAATTTAACGGACGGACCGACGCGCCATTGGACCGGGACGCCACAGTCGCTGACGGGATTAGTGCGTATCGACGGGAAGGTCTATCGTTACATGGGCGCAACGCCGCGTGACACGCCGGCCATGAAGCAGGTGTCGCTGGCGATTGCGCCGACGCATACGATTTATACGTTTGAAGCCGCCGGAGTGCGGCTCACCGTGGAATTCTTCACTCCTGCCTTTCCACAGGATATGGACGTGCTTTCACGGCCGGTGACGTATTTGACCTGGACGGCAGCGAGTGAGGATGGGCAGTCGCACAAGGTGAACGCGCTGCTCGACGTTGACCCGGTGATTGCGGTGAACACGGACGATGAGGCGGTCACGTGGGGGCGTTCGCATGAGCCAGGGCTCGCGGTGCTGAACGTGGGGTCGCGCGATCAGCAAGTCTTGAACCGCAGCGGCGACAACCTGCGAATCGACTGGGGATATTTTCATCTGGCTGTGCCGATCGCTGGCAATGCACAAGCCGCTACTGCTCTTTCCTCGAGTGCGGTTCGAGATTTTGTGCAGGCAGGAAAGCTCGCCGATTCGGACGATATGGATATGCCGCGCACGCCGCATGACGGCGCGGCACATCTAGCCGTCGAGGAAGCGCTCGATTGTGACGCGGCGCATTCCTCGATGCAGCATGTTTTGCTCGCGTACACACAGGCCTTCGCCATCGAGTATCTCGAGCGCAAGCTGCGGCCGTTTTGGCAGCGCAACGGCCGGACGGTCGGCGAAATGCTGGGCGACGCGGAATCGCAATATGCGTCGCTTGAGACCCGCGGGCAGCAATATGACAAAGAGCTGACGGCGGACCTAGCACGCGTTGGCGGGGCGGGTTATGCGGAGCTGGCCGTGCTGGCGTACCGCCAGACGCTCGGAGCGCACATGCTCGTGGCGGACGAAGCGGGCCGGCCGATGCTTTTTGCGAAAGAAAATTTTTCCAATGGCGATATCGGCACGGTGGATGTGCTTTATCCATCCTCGCCGTTTTTCCTGCTGCTGAATCCGGAGATGCTCGAAGCGCAGGTGCGCCCCGTGCTGAACTACGCGAGTCTACCGCGCTGGAAATTCCCGTTTGCGCCGCACGATCTGGGGCGGTATCCGCTCGCGGACGGACAGACATACGGTGGCGGCGAAAAGTCGGAAGAAAATCAAATGCCGATCGAGGAGAGCGGCAATTTGCTTATTTTGGGCGCGGCGATCGGACAGGCCGAGGGCGATTGGCATTTGGCGCGCGAGTATTGGCCCGAGTTCACGAAGTGGGCGGAATATGTGCGCGCGAACGGACTCGATCCGGAGAATCAACTCTGCACCGACGATTTTGCCGGTCATTTGGCTCATAACGCGAACCTTTCGATCAAGGCAATCGAAGGGTTGGGCGCTTATTCGTTGATGGCGCGCGGGCTCGGCCAGCTGGATGTGGCGGATGACTACCTCGCCACCGCCAAGAAGATGGCGGCGACCTGGCAGCAGATGGACATCGATGGCGATCACTACAAGCTCGCATTCGATAAGGCCGGGACATGGAGCCAGAAATACAATCTCGTGTGGGATAATCTGCTCGGGCTGGATCTCTTCCCTGCCTCTGTGCGCGAGACAGAATTGAAATTCTATTTGGCCCATCTGAACGAGTACGGCCTGCCGCTCGACAATCGCGCCGATTACACCAAATTGGATTGGGAATTATGGACGGCGACGCTTGCTGGCGACACCAATCAATTCGATGCACTGGTTGCACCAATCGTGAAATGGATGAACGAGACCCCTTCGCGCGTACCGCTGACAGACTGGTACGACACGAAAACGGGCAAACAGATGGGATTTCAGGCGCGATCCGTGGTCGGCGGCATATTCATCAAGGCGCTAGCGGATAAATCGCTCGCGGCGAAATGGCGCGGGCAGGCGAAGAACGAGAGCAGCACGGCGCACTAGGATGCGAGACTCGCTTGCCGCCTTTGCAGAAAGCGGCGAACGGCGGGATCGCGCTCGAGGCCGATGGCGATATCGTAGGCGCCACGGGCTTCTTCGCGAGCGCCAGTTCTGGCGAGAAGTTCGGCGCGCGCTGCCCAATAGGGCTGATATTCCCTAAGGCGTGGATCCTCCGCAATATTCTGCAAGGCGGAGAGACCGGCGACAGGGCCGTTCAATTCCGCCACGGCCAACGCACGGTTGATGGCGACGACCGGCGAGGCGGAGGCCGCGGCAAGGGCGTCATAGATTTTTACGATATCTGGCCAATTTGCGCGCCCGGTTTGGCGCCGATCGACGTGAGCCGATTGCAGTGCGGCTTCGAGTTGATAACGACCGATAAAGCCTAATCCGCTTGCACGGCGCAGCAGGCGTTCGGCCTCTGCGATCATTTCGGAGTTCCACAAGGCGAGATTCTGTTCGGCTAAAGGCACAAATTCGCCCGATTGGTCACGGCGCGCCGCGCGCCGCGCTTCCGCGTGAAGCATGAGAGCGAGCAAGCCAAGCGCTTCCGGCTCTTCGGGAAGCAGATCCGTAACAACGCGCCCAAGAAATATCGCCTCTTCGGCGAGATCCCGGCGCGCCGCGTCAGTGCCTTCGGCGTCGGTCCAGCCCTCGGAAAACGCGGCGTAGATTGCGTCAAGAACAGCGTCTACACGTTCGCGAAGTTCTTCGAGGCCGGGAATTCGGAACGGAACGCCGGCCTGGCGGATCTTGTCTTTCGCACGCACGAGGCGTTGGCTCATAGCGCCCGGAGAAATCAAAAACGAGGAGGCAATGGTCGCGGCGTCGAGCCCCAGCACAGCTTGCATCATAAGCGGCGCGCGAATTGCGGGGTCCACCGCGGGGTGAGCGCACACGAACATGAGCGCAAGGCGCCGATCGGGAATTTCCCGGTCGTTAGAGGCTGCGTCCATACCCTGTGCGAGGACTTTCAATTCTCCCGCTGCCGATTCACCGCGATGGCGACTCCGAATCGCATCGATGAGTTTTCGGCGTGCTGCCGTGAGCAGCCACGCTTCGGGATTCGAAGGGACGCCCCTGAGCGGCCAGTTTTTGAGTGCGGAGGCGAAGGACTCGGAGAGCGCGTCTTCGGCCACGGCTACGTCGCGCGTCCACGCAGCGAGAAAGGCGACGAGCTTGCCGTAACTGCGGCGCGCGACGGCTTCCGCCGTGCTGCGCACTGCGGACAAATCCGGCGTCGCAACATGTCCACCCGGCGTATTCACGGATGTCCTTTCCGCAAGCGTCGCAGGGCCGAACGAGCGCTGAACGGTCCTGCGACGCTTGCGCGAAAGAAAGAGCTTACTCAAGCGGAAGCCGCCGCCGGCACGGCCCAAACCGGCCGCACTTCTATCGTGCCATGGCTGGCGCCAGGGCAACGCGCGGCCCAGGAAAGTGCGGCATCGAGGTCCGGGGCTTCGATAAGGTAGTAACCGCCAAGCTGTTCTTTCGTGTCCGCGTAGGGCCCGTCGAGGACCTGCGACTTACCGTTTGCGACACGAACCGTTGTTGCGGCCGTGGTCGGCTGCAAACGATTGCTGGCAATGTGAGCGCCAGCCTTTTTCAACGCTTCCGTGTAGGCTCCGTAGGCGGCCATCGCCTCTTGCTGTTGCGCAGGGGACATCTTCGGCCACTGGTCCTGCTGAGAGTAAAGCATCAGAAGGTATTGCATGCGAGTTCTCCTTTGTTCGTCATTTTCAGGCATTCGGGCCTGCCACCACAATGACGAGCCAGGCTCTGCCGTTTCGACACATTGTCGCGCGATTCCGCCTGGTTTCCGGCACCGAGGCCAAAAGGTGGCCCTTTCTGGAGCTTAGTTCACGCCTGCCTCCGCGAATCGGGAACTGGCCGAAGTCGCCGCCCCCAGCGCCACGAAGAATGTTAACGAGACAGGTGCGCTTGGTGTGAGTCCGTGCCATGCTAGGTGAGGAGGTCGAGTTCATGAAAGCTCTTCGCAGATCACTACTTCTCGTTAGTTTGGTACTTCTATTCGTCCCACTCGTCAACGCTCAGACCAGATTTCACGCAACTCTTAACGGCAGCGAGGCGGTCCCCGCGGTGACTACGCCGGCGCACGGCACGGCAACGTTTGTGCTGAGCAAGAGCGGCGACAGCCTCAGCTACACGCTTTCCGTGTCCGACATCGAGAACGTCACGATGGCCCATATTCACATTGGGCCTCCGGGAAAAGAAGGGCCGGTTGCCGCGTGGCTGTATCCTTCCAAGCCGCCGGCAGTTACGAAAGTGGGCAAATTTTCCGGCGTGCTGGCCAAAGGGACCATTACCGCGGCGGACTTGGCCGGCCCGCTTAAGGGGAAAACTGTCTCCGACCTCGTGAGCGATATCAAGGGCGGCAATGCGTACGTGAATGTTCACACGACGGCGCACCCGGGCGGAGAAATTCGCGGCCAGATCAAGTAACGTGGCCTTGCGGCCTCGGCTTCATGGGGCGTCTCGCAGGCGATCGATCGAGAAACAAATCTTGTTGTGACTGCGAGCGCTGCGCACCTTGACTGAAGCGGTTGTGTGCCTGCTGGCGTAACGATATCGGCGCGCCCTCTATTTCGCGGAGGCAGAATCGCGGGACCCGGGGGCTGCAAATTGTGCTAAGTTATTGGGTTTCGCGGCTTGGGGATGGGTCCGCGTGAGGAAGCGCACCGGGAGAATTGGACTATGAAGACTTCGTACAGCGGCGTGGCCGTGCCTTCGGATGGGCAAAGGATCGAGTATAGCGGCGGCTCTTTCAACGTGCCGGATCGGCCGATCATTCCCTTTATTGAGGGCGATGGAACCGGACGCGATATTTGGAAGGCGTCGCGGCGGGTATTTGACGCGGCGGTGGAAAAGGCTTACGGCGGGAAAAAGAAGATCGCCTGGCTGGAAGTCTATGCCGGGGAAAAATCGTTCAATCAATTCAAGGAGTGGCTGCCGCAGGATACGGTCGATGCCATTCGCGATTTTCGGATCGCCATCAAAGGTCCGCTGACGACGCCGGTGGGCGGAGGCATTCGTTCGCTCAACGTGACGCTCCGGCAGGTGCTCGATCTCTATGCGTGTGTGCGGCCGGTGCGGTATTACACCGGCGTGCCTTCGCCAGTAAGGCATCCGGAAAATATGAACGTGGTGATCTTCCGCGAGAACACGGAAGACGTCTACGCCGGAATCGAATGGAAATCGGGCACGCTGGAAGTAAAAAAGCTCATCGATTTCCTGAACAACGACATGCTGAAGGGCGGGCCGAAGAAGGTGCGAGAGGATTCCGGTATCGGCATCAAGCCGATTTCGCCCACCGGCACCAAGCGCCTGGTGCGTCGCGCGATCCAGCACGCGATCGAAAATAATCGAACGGTCGTGACGCTTGTTCATAAGGGCAACATCATGAAGTTCACCGAAGGCGCGTTTCGTGATTGGGGCTATGAGCTCGCGACGCAGGAATTCCGCCCGTACCTGGTGACGGAACGTGAAAGCTGGATAGTCGATAACAAGGACCGCGACGGGAATCTTTCGATCGAGAAGAATGCCGCGGCAGTCGAACCCGGGCTGGAGCAGGCGACCGAAGACTTCCGGCAGAAAATTTACGCGGAGGTGAAGCAAACGCTGGATTCGATCTACCCGACCCATGGCCACGGGCAATGGAAGAAGAAGATTCTGATCAACGACCGTATCGCGGATTCCGTTTTCCAGCAGGTGCTGACGCGCGCAGGCGAATATCAGGTCTTCGCCACGCCAAATCTGAATGGTGATTATCTTTCGGACGCCTGCGCGGCACAGGTAGGCGGCTTGGGAATCGCGCCGGGAGCCAATATCGGTGACGGATATGGCGTCTTCGAAGCAACGCACGGCACGGCTCCGAAATACGCGGATAAGGATGTGATCAATCCAGGTTCGGTGATGCTTTCCGGCGTGATGATGCTGGACTTCATGGGCTGGAAAGAAGCTGCGAAGCTGATCGAAGACGGACTCGCCACGACCATCCAGCAGAAACGCGTAACGTATGATTTGGAACGCCTGATGCCGGGTGCGGCGAAGCTCAAGACTTCGGAGTTTGCCTCGGCCATCATCGAGAATATGGGCGTCGCCGTGGCGGCGCGCTAAGCCGAAAATTTCCGGACGTGTGTCGCGGCTCCGCGGAAAGGCCCGTTTTTCGGAAGCTTTCCCGGCAAATTCGCCGATCTCAAAGGAGAGAGTCAGGATGCGGAAGAAAGTCACGGTGGTGGGTGGAGGGTTCGTCGGCTCGACAACGGCGCAGAGGATTCATGATTCCGGGCTCGCGGATGTGGTGCTGACGGATATTTTGGAGGGGGCTCCAGCGGGAAAGGCTCTGGATATGGCCGAGTCGGGCCCCATCCTGGGCAGCGATGCGCAAGCTGCGGGCATTTCCACGGCGAATGGCGATTATGAAGGCACCCGGGACAGCGACATCATTGTGATCACGGCGGGCTTTCCTCGCAAACCAGGTATGAGCCGCGACGACTTGCTGAAGGCAAACTACGATGTGGTGAAAGGCGTTGTCGAAAAGGTTGCGAAGCTTTCACCAAAAGCCGTTCTGATCGTGGTGACAAACCCGCTCGACGCGATGGCCCAGGCGGCCTTCAAAGTGAGCGGATTCCCAAAAGAGCGGGTACTGGGCATGGCGGGTGTGCTGGATTCGGCGCGGATGAGCACCTTCGTGGCGCGAGAACTGAATGTGTCTGTCGAAAACGTGCATTCGTTCGTGCTGGGTGGGCATGGCGACGACATGGTGCCTCTGGCCCGCTACTCCACGGTAGCTGGAGTGCCTATTACCGAACTGATCCCAGCCGAGCGCCTGGAGGCGATCATCACGCGCACGCGCAAAGGCGGCGCCGAGATCGTTAACCTGCTAAAGACGGGCTCGGCCTATTACGCGCCGTCCGCGGCGGCCGTGGAAATGGTTGAAGCCATCCTGAAGGACAAGAAAAAGATCCTGCCGTGCGCGGTCTATCTCGAAGGAGAATACGGCATTAAAGGACTGTTCGTGGGCGTTCCCGTGAAGCTGGGTGCAGGCGGAGCCGAGCAGATCCTGGAAATCAAGCTTACGGCCGAAGAAAAGACTGCACTCGATAAGTCTGCAGGATCGGTGCGCGAACTGGTGAATGTGTTGGGACTGTGATTGGCTAAAAAGCACGCGACTCGGGAGTAATGCGCGGCAACAGAACGGCGTTTGTTAGACTAGCGGAGGGAACATCCCTCCGCCATGACCTTTTTTGGAAAGAAACGCGCCGGACAAGCGAGCGTGCCACGGCGCTACGACGGCATCGCCGGCGAATCTCAGGGCGAAGAATCGAGCCATCGGCTCACGCTGGATCTTTCGCGCGCCATGGACTTGGCCGCGATGTTGGCCAGTAGCCGCGCTTCGAAATTCATCGAAATATCCGACCTGCTTGCAGGGCTCTACATCTACGAGTGGGAGCGGCTCTCCGGTTATTGGCCCGAAGAAAATCGCGAGCAAGTCGAAACTCTGCTGCGCGATATCTGCCAGATCAGCCCGCAACGATGGAACTATTGGATCACGCTTTACGATAAGCAGCGGCGAGACGCCGAGCCTCAACCACCTTGGAAGAGCCTGCGGAAAACTAAACCAGCCTCGCCGCAAGTCGAACCGCCGGCGCCGTCAGCTAGTCTCAAATCGGCATTTGATGCCGCCGAGTTGATTTCGCCTTTCCGGGATCCGGGACGCGGTGGTGAGAAACAGGATCGCGGAACCGCGATTCCCGTGGTTACTGCGGAGTGCCTGCTGCTATGCATCACGAAGTACACGGTCTCTGAAACTGGAAAAAGGTTGGCGGCAAGCGGCCTGGAAATCGCGCAACTAGAACGGGCGGTCATCGATCCAAGGCGCTCGCCGCTGCGCTAGCCTCTGCTTACGTCCAATTATCTGCATTGATGGGCGGCGAATTCAGCTACTTCCCTTCCAGATTGGCGAGCCAGGCTTCGAGCGTCTTTTCCTGGTCTGGCGACGGGCCTTCGAAGCCAACGCCCATGCCTACGTTCTCCTGCACGTAGATGATCTTCCCGGCGCATTCAAATGAGCCACTGTCCGTGGTGATACGTACACGAATCGGCGTTCCTTTGGGAAGCGTATTGAGGAGGTCGACGTAACAGCCGAACTTGCTGATCTCCGAAACGCGGCCCGAGATATGAGTGTCGGTGGCCGGCTCGATAATCTCGGCCGTTGCGATAAAGGTGTAGCGCGGCACAGCACGGCGCTCCGCGTATGGACCGCCCAGCCTTGCCGAACCGCTCATGGATTGACCGACCCTCGCTTCATCATCCCTATGATGATGCGTCCTTCCAGAGCCGCCGACCCAGTTTCCTGTGGACAATGTGCGAAAAAGATACGCGATGGTGACACCGCCGCTCCAGTGTCAAAGCAACGCCCAATATCACTATACGTGTATCACATTCATAGTAATATACTGTCGCGATCAACGTGCCGTACCTAAATGCGCAAGGAAACTGCCGAGTTCCGTCTTGGGAAAAAATATCCCGCTTCGCGGTGCAGGTTATTTTGTCGTCGAAAACGGCCAATTGGGACGAGGTTTGAATCTTGCTTTGTATAGTAAGCAAGCCACCGGGTCGTGAATCCGATCGAGGTATACTCTTTGGCCGGGCAACCGGAAGTGAGCTGGAAATCAGGTTGATTCGAGTGCGGGAAAGAGCGTAAGGTTGGCTGCGTACTTGAAGTTGTTTCATCCTGGAACACTACATGGGCCCTATAGTTCGTGCAGGAGAGCATCTCAGAGAGCTGCGAAACCGCCTGGGAGTAACGACGCGAGAGGTGGAGGAGTTCAGCCGCGCCATTGCAGACGACTGCCAAAATGAAGAGTTCTACATTTCGAATGCATGGCTTACGCAGCTGGAAAATAAGAGCTCGGTGCCAAGCATTTTCAAACTGTACAGCCTGAGCGTAATCTACCGCATTAAATTCAATGAGTTGCTGGCGCTTTTTGGTGTGGATTTGAGCGCAAGCAGCCGGCATCGCTTTGCTCTGCCCCTGCAAAACACGCACCTCGCCATGTTCGAGAGGCCGGAACCAGACCGGCCCGTGACCTTCCCGGTGCGATTTGACAAAAGTTTCACCCTCGACAAGACGAGCCTGATCTCGCGCATGGTGGAGATATGGGGCGAAGTGCCCATTGCGCTGATTGAACGTCTCGATGTTCGCCATTGTCAGTATGGTTTCATTGGCCAGGACGATTACACGATGTACCCCCTTATCCGGCCGGGATCCTTCGTGCAAATCGACAGCCAAGTTACGCGGACACAGGGACAAGAGTGGCGGACTGAATTTGACCGGCCAATTTACTTCATCGAGCTGCGAGACTCGTATGCATGCGCGTGGTGCGAAGTGAGAGGCTCGCAGATCACATTGATTCCACATCCCTTATCCGGATGCATGATCCGCCAATTCGTCTACCCTGATGACGCGGAGATTGTGGGACAGGTCACCGGGCTGGCTATGCGGCTGATCCCAACGGGGGACGCCGAGCAGTCTGACGGGTTTCCACGATTACCAAGGCGGTCCTGAGGTTCGCGAAGAGGAATTCCGCGGCCAAAGGGTCGCTCTCGACGGGCACTGTGACGCGGTAGGGCTCGAGTTTCTTCCAAGCGGCAATGAAGCGATTCGCGCTCAGGTCAACTGAGGCCATGTAGTCTTCCATTTGCAGCACGAGTTCGCGCAGGCTGGTTCCGATGAGTTCTCGAAATACCTCGCGGTGGCATTCCGCTAGGGCTTGGCAGGCCACGTCCTCGCCGTAACTCGCGGCTAAACCATCATGATAGTAGATGCCCGTATTGTAGTCTCTTGTCGATGCTAGGTAGATCAGCCGGTCAAGAGGGCGGGCAAGCTTTGCCAGGGTGCGGCGGCGCAAATCGTCGACCGCCTGCCGAACTCCTCCGTTGTCGCCGTGTTGCCTCATTGCATTCGTGCTCTTCACGTCCTAGACGGCGGAAGCCCGCCACGGGTATCAGCGAAGCCATCCAGCCCTGCGCCGGACAAGAACGCTAGAGAATGCCGCGAAATTTCGCAAACGTTCGTCGCCGCGTGAGCCACGGCCCCCACCATCCCAGGCGCCGCATAGGGGCCAGCGACCAAAAATGCGACCTTCAGGGCGCGACAGGTGACGAGCAGTGTCGCGAAGCTCCATGCAAGGGAAAGCTCAGTTTTAAAGTCAAGCCTGGCGTAAAAACGTGCCGACCCCAAGTGCAGCCGTCGCAACAGTTGGATTTGGGAGCGTACCCCTTCCACCCAGATAACGGCCACTCTTTTCCGCTCTCCGAGAAAGCACGACTCGAGACTGGGGGACCGCAGCGAGCGAACAAAGGTCAAGTCATCGCGGCCAAAGATCCGGGCAACCAGTTCCCGGTCGAGCAGTTCTGCCCTAAGCGCAAAGAGGGCTTGCCGCGCACAGACAAGCACTTCCGCTCCCCCTTCTGCCCTGCCTCGACGCGCGAGAAGGACCAGAAGGACGAAAAGCAACACTCCGACACTCGAGAAGAACAAAAGCTGAATCATCAGTTAACACCAAACGCGATTACCAAGGGCGGTAGTGTATACACAATACCGCCGCGACGGCGAAAAATAAATATCATCTCGCGTTAGTAAGCAGGTTTTTGGCGCATCGGGCACGGCACGGCACCGGGCAAAGCTAAGTCCCTTTAAATGCTGGAGATAGCATAGATGCCCGCAGATGAGGGCGGGCGCAGACGATGCCCCGAAATCAGCGATTGTGCCCAACTGAAACTCTCTATGCTTGCCAAGCTGAGCACGCGACCATTGCGGATTCCGTGTTTACCCAGGATCGCGAAGGCTCTGTTCACAATTCACATCTGACGCCCAAGAGAGCGCCGGTACCATATCTGCAACCACCGGCTTCTCAAAGGACAAAAGTCTGAAGAGGTATGTGGCGAGGGAAACGACGTAGGAGAGTGGTTGGGTCAGTACCCAGATGGGCGTAAACGAGCCCCGGAAATGCGATTCCAATGCCGGGGACATAAGGCCCGAAGCAATGCAGATGCCATAGCCTAGGTAGAAGATTCCGCGGACGTTTCGTCCTAGGATTGCCGCCAGGGCGACTGGAAGAAGCAGGGCCTGAACAAACCGGAAATTTCGCTCGAACGCAATGAAGCAGTAACAGTGAGCGTGTTCGCCTGAGGAGCGAAGGGAAGGGTAAGGATATCGCAAAACAGACGACCGCGAGCGATAGGGCAGCGCCGATGACTCTTGCAAAGCCGACAGCTGCCGGTATGCGAGCAAATCCAAGCCGAACCACCTCGACTATACTCCCACACGCTATAAACACAGGAACGAACTGCGGATTCGAGTGCCGGGCTGCATAACTGTCCCCTCTAAAAACCCGAAGTTCTGGAATCAAGCAAACTGAGGCGAGAAATCGAGAAGCCAACGCGGAGTAGAAAAACGGATATCGCTTCAGCGTGGCGTTTTGGGCACCACGCAACAAAACACCGGCGGAGAGGAAGCTACCCACATAAGCACTGAGCAGGCTCCGAATGCCCCGACTCTGGCCTACTTAGATTCAAGGCTCACCCGTTAACCGCGAAGAGAACGCTCCAAGTAGGAACGCACCGCAGTGACGCCGCCCCTCGTCGCGGCTACCAACTCCTCGTAATCCGACCCCAGCGCGACCCGGGGACTTGGTGCCGGATTAGGATGATACGCCCACAAGGCCGCAAGCCAGATGCACAGCGTTACCGCCGACGACAGTGGCTGTAGCACGCGCCATATCGAATCAAATGGAAGACCCGCATACGCTCGAAATGCGAGTGTGAGCAGGCTGGTACCGATGTAGAGGGCGTATCCGGAAATCATACCGCGCATATTGCGACCTATCGGAAGGCCGTAGCGGAAAATGACGGCCAAGATAGCTACGAAGAATAACACCTGGGCCATCCTCACGTCCCTTTCCAATCCAATGAACGTTCGCGCGGCGGCCGCACTCGCCACCCTCGCATAGATTAGACCGGAAAAAAAGATAAGCCCGAACGTGACAAGAAGGAGAGAGCGCGCGAATATCTCAGCCCCCGGGTAAGGCTTAAGAACGTGGCGGAATATCTCGAAAATGACAGCGCAGCCGAAGGCCAGGGTACTGAGCTGGGCGGCCCAATAGACAGCCCGATAGGAATGCACACCCTCGCGCAAGGCGAGTGCTACCACCGTGTCGCCCACTAGGCCTGCTACAACGTAGCCATAGAACCAAAAATACGTCGCAATAATATGAGACTGCCAACCGCGAAGCAATATCAAAGATCGCAGAATCACACCGGTTCCCAGAATCACGGCGCCAAGCATTCGAGCTCGCTCCTCTGCGATGGCCGAATGCTAACACAAAAAACAGGGGAAGCAACGTGTGGCACTCCCCCTGTTTCCGAAGCCACGCTATGGTAGCCAATTCCGAATTACGCCAACCCACCCGGGGGCGGCGGACCCTCGATATCGTTAATGCCCTGTCCAGTCACCTTTGTACCACCCGGGGGTGGCGGACCTTCGATGTCCTTGATCGTCATGCCGCCCGGGGGTGGAGGGCCTTCTATATCGGCGACAAGATGGAATGCTGCTCCACCTGGAGGCGGAGGACCCTCGATATCGCGGGCAGTGCCCGTGCCTTTCGGGGCGATGGGAATAGCGACCACTGCGAACGCAAGTGCCAAAGTCCATCCCAAGCTCTTGAGTTTCATGAGTTTTTGTCTCCCTAATTTTGTGAGTCAGCCCCGTGGGGCGTTCGCAGATTACGGAGCGAAAAGAAATACGGGAAAGTACTTACAGGGTCGCTCGCCGAGCGAAGCAGAAAAAGGCCCGGAGCAAATGGCGCTTACCTGTGATCTACGTCCATTGCGAGTCATCTCGAGGCCTTCATTGAATAGGCAGCCACTTATCCCAAATCGGGAAGTTCATCCGTAGTTTTTGGGGTAACTAGCTTGGAAAGACGGGCTAACCGTACTGTGGCAATTGTTTCTTCATTCGGCTAAATTCCTCTCAGCCTTCGATCAGCGTGAAGAGATAAACGGTCAGGCGATGAGCGAATTCATTTCCTTTTTCGACCATTCAGAAAAAACGGCAACGGCGAAGCCGGAACTGTTTCAAGAAAGATTGCGAAAACTCGATCGCAGACAATGGTGGCTTTGGTCCACCACGGTTCTGGTGCTGATCCTTTTGACTCTGGCTGTTGCCTCGTTTACGTTTCCCGCGCTGCTGTCTAGAGAAGAGACGAGCTACTCCTTTTACCTGAGCCAATCTGTCCGCGCCCTTGTAGGCATTGTGCTGTTGTTCTCGGTTTACCTGGTTTATCAGCAATCGCAGATTCTGCGCATGCGGCGCCAAATCTCGGAGCAAATCGAATCGTTAGCGCAGGTGCAGACGCTCACGGCCGAAGTTTACAAACTCGCCGCGCTCGATCAGTTGACCGGTCTTTACAATCGCCGCTCGGGCGAACAACGCCTCGCCGAGGAGATCAGCCGTTCGTTGCGCTATGGGCGTCCGCTCACGCTCTTGATGCTGGATCTCGACGGCTTGAAGCAAACGAACGACAGGCTGGGTCACGCCGGCGGCGACCTGCTGCTCAAGACCTTCTCTGAGCGGCTCCAGCGGGCAATTCGCGGCTCTGATTTGGCGGTGCGTCTCGGCGGCGACGAATTCATGGTGATGCTGCCGGAATGCCGCGCCGATGAGGTGCGGCACGTGCTTCTGCGCCTGGAGGGGGCAAGCGTCACGTACGAAGGGCATCACGTGCCCTGCCGATTTTCGCGCGGATGGGTCGACTATCGACCCGGCGAGACCTCCCAGGAGTTTATGAAGCGCGCGGATGACGCTCTCTACGCCAACAAGCGGCGGAGCAAGGAACAAGTGCCGCGTGCCGAATCCGCAATTCAAGCGGCCGTCTGACGAATCCCTGGGTCTCGAGCGTCCACAACCCGCCTAAATGTGTCGTGCGAGTAAACTTTTCTGCAGAATCCGCTTGCTGATGCCTGCTGTTGCCTCGTAAGATAACGCCCGTTGCCGGAGTTGATACCCACATGCCAAAAGAGAAACCCAAGGTCAATATCGGAGAAGTGATTAAGTCCTATCGCAGTGATCGTGGATTATCGCAGGGAGACATAGAGCGCCGGACGGGCCTGCTCCGTTGCTATCTCTCGCGTGTTGAGAACGGCCATACTGTGCCCTCCCTCGAGACCCTCGCGAAGATCGCCGAAGCGATGGAGATCAGCCTGGCTGACTTTTTCCCCGGCACGGATACCGCCCAGGATCGCGAGACGCGCAAAGTGCTCGGCGAGCTGTCCGAGGAAGAGATTCGCTTCCTGGCCGAGATCAAGCGCTATTCCACCACCCTCTCTGACGATGACAAGCGTCTCGTGCTCGCCATGATTCGCAAGATGGCCGCGATTATCCCCCCACCGCGTCCTGCTTCGAAGCCGGTTCATGCGGTCGCGGCGCGCAGAGCCTGACACGTTCATGCGCGGCGTCGGTGGTCCAGCCCCGCTTCTCGCCAGCGAGCGGCAAAGTTCGCTACAATAAGTCCTGCATGATTCCCGAACGGCACAAAACCTATGGCGTAAAAGTGGGCAAGGTGCAAGTTGGTGGTGGTGCGCCTGTCGTCGTCCAGTCGATGACGAATACGGATACCGCCGATGCTGCCGGCACGGCGCAGCAATGTCTGGAGCTCGCGCAAGCCGGCTCGGAGCTCGTTCGCATCACCGTCAACGTGCCCGAAGCCGCGGCGGCCGTTCCCGAAATCAAACAGAGACTACTCCATGCCGGCTGCGACGTTCCCATCATTGGCGATTTCCATTACAACGGCCACGTACTGCTCACTAAGTACCCTCACTGTGCGCGGGTCCTCGATAAATACCGCATCAATCCCGGCAACGTGGGTCACGGTCAACGTCGCGATGAACAGTTTTCGACCATCTGCAAAGTCGCGCGCGACAATGGCAAGCCGGTTCGCATTGGCGTCAACGGCGGCTCACTGAACCAAGAGCTGGTGATGCGCAAGATGCAGGAAAATACCGACCGTGATCTGGGAAAAACCTCCGAAGAGATATTGAACGAATGCATGGTTCTTTCCGCCATCCAATCGACCGAGCTCGCGCTCGAATGCGGCCTTCGCAATGACCAGATCATCATCTCGTGCAAGGTTTCGCGCCCGTTGGACCTGATCGAAATCTATCGCGATCTCGCGCGGAAAACGGAGCAGCCTTTGCACCTGGGCCTTACCGAAGCCGGCATGGGAGCGAAGGGATTGGTTTGGTCGTCCGCTTCGATGGGCGTCTTGCTTGCAGAGGGGATCGGCGATACAGTCCGCGTTTCTCTCACGCCGCGTCCCCGCGGCGATCGGCGCGAGGAGGTTTATGCCGCGTGCGAGCTCCTGCAGGCGCTTGGGCTGCGTGCATTTGCACCAAGCGTGACAGCTTGCCCCGGTTGCGGCCGCACCACGAGCACAACGTTTCAGCAGCTTGCCGAAAGCATTCAGGGCTACATCCGCGACAAAATGCCGGAGTGGAAGCGCGAGTACGAAGGTGTCGAGGAATTGAAGCTTGCCGTCATGGGCTGCATTGTCAATGGCCCGGGCGAATCCAAAGCGGCGAATATCGGTATCAGCTTGCCCGGCACCGGCGAAACACCGCGCTGCCCGGTCTACATTGATGGCCAGAAGTTCACGACTCTCGAGGGTTCCTACGATGAGCTTTCCCTGGCCTTCCAAAAGCTCGTGGACGATTACGTCTCGACGAAGTACGCGAAACGCGAAACCGTCGCCAGCGCTTAGACCACTTTACTCTCGCTCGACCCCGGCTACCCACGGAATACCAACGAGACCGCCCTTCAACTTGATCTCAATCGCATCCCCATCGGAAAACTGATCGAAGTCGATCCGGTCGACTGCAATTCGCTCCACCGATTCGCCGTCTCGCCATGACCGTACGATCAATCGACGGCTCGGCAACGGCCCCGCCATCGCAAATTTTGCGACGACGTAAGATTCAATGGTGCGAAACGGCGCGCGATCAAACGCTCCGTTCATTAACAAAAGACCGGCCAGCAGCCACGGAACCGGAATCAGGCCGTAATACACCCGCTTCAATGGCTCCACTTCCACATGCCTCAACGCCCGGCGTTCCAGCCATATCGCGATGCTCAAAGTGAGGAAGAAAAGAACGCCGATAAAGATCAGGATACGGTCCAGTTCGAGCGGAGGATACCGGCCGCTTGCGGTAACAAACGCAATTGCACCCAGCAGGAAAATACCGGTGCGGTTCAGCAGCTTTTTCCGCAGTACGAATTCGGCGGCCGAGGGCTCAAGGCCGCAAGCGTCGCACACCTCTGCTTCCCGCTCCGCACCACAGTTCAGACAACGCGTCATGTGCATCGCTAGGCGCCCGCAACCGCAACCTTATTAGACACCGGAATCTGAAGAATGGTGAGACCGCCGCTGCAACCGACAAACTCGGAACGCCGAACGATTTTGAGGATCATTTTTGCATCTGCCGGATGCTGCTTGGCTGTGTGGCAAGGCAAACCATGGTTTCGTCGCGGCCGCTTGCCAGCATCTGGCAATCGATTTCCTGCGCGTTGCGAACTGCTTCGTCGTAAGTGGCGCCTTCCGCCGTCGCGCAGTGAGTCCCATTCCTATAGGTCATGCAAACTTCGTATTCCAATTTGGTTTGGCGCATCGAAAGGTAAATCAACACGGCGAAAAAGGCTACGCCGCCGATTGCCACGATCCAACGCACCGGATTCGATTTTTTGGCCAACGGTTTTTCCCTGGAAGATCTTCTATTCTACGCCGTGCCGAGCGGTTTCGACTTGTCGCCCTCGTGCGGCTGCTCTTCCCGCCTTGCGAGTTCGCGCTGGATCAGAGCGCGAGTTCCACTCGGAGTCTCACGCAGGTTTGAAATGTCCACTAGGTCACGCATCGCAAGGTCGCTCACAAACGCTTCGAGGCAATCCGCCGGCGACAGCGGGTTGCGCAGTAATGCCACCCTCACATTGTATACGTATGACCATTTCGGATGTTTCGCAATGGCGAGGATCACGCGCTCGCACAGCCCCTCCCGCGCCAGCACTTTCAATACCTGACTCTCCGAAAGCAACGAATTCGCGAGAGCGAGCTTCATCGCCTGCGGATGCCCTTCGGCCAGGATCGCAGCCGCGATGCGTGCAGGCGCTCTGCGAGCGAGTGTAAGCTTCTCGCCAATCGGCAAATGCGGCAGACGCGAAAGCATCATCTCCTCAGCTAGACGCCGCACATGCGGAGCAGCGGAAGGCAACAGGCTGACCCGAACCAGGTCGAAGAGAAAGAGCTGGCGCACTGCAGACATGGCGATGCGTTTTGGAGTGTGCGGATGCTGCGCAAGCCCAAGGCGGATGCTTTCGCAGCCCAGCCACTTCCCCTTCTCCGCTTCGGCTAACGCAGCCACGACGACAGCGGAAACATCCATGCGGGCGAGGATCAGGCAGGCGTGTTTTTCGAGAAAGCGCGGGTTTTCGATCAAAGCGAGCACGACGGTTTCGTCTGCTTCGTAGACGAACGAGCCAATGTCGTCCCCGGAAGCGGTGCGCGCACGTGCGATACGTTCGCCTTCCTCAGGCAGCATTTCCCTTTGCATGCACGTCGCGGAGAGCAAGCCGCACCGCCGCTTCGACGGGCGAGGCCTCCAGTTCCTTTACGCGACCCTGTGGAAGCACCTTGGCGATTTCCGCGTCAATCGCGGAGTCGAAGAACTTCGAATGACCAAATACCCCGCCGGCCTTGGCAATGTTTACCGCACGATCGTGCCAGCCCAAGTCCTTCGCCACGGCCTGCGCCAAGCGCGCTAGTGATGCGGCAGCGACTGTCAGAATTCGTTGCGCAACGGCATCGCCTTTGTCAGCCGACTGCGCCACAAAAGGGAAAATCTTCGGGAAGACGTCATCGGCGTTTTTTGCCACTGCGTCGAGCAAGAGAGTCCAGTCACGCCATGCGTGGGGCGAAATAATCCGGTTCGTCAATGCGGTTTCAGGGGCGCGGCGCTCGTCCGCAAGCGAGACAGCCTTCACAGCTTCGCGCCCGATATCGAACGCGCTGCCTTCGTCGCTGAACCATGGTCCCCGGCCGCCGGCACGCGCAGTGCGGCCGTTGCCGTCGCGGCCAAAAGCCGCCGAACCCGTTCCGGCAAGCAACAAAACCCCTTCGCCCTCGCTGAAGGCCGCTTCCAGTGCGATCTCCAAATCCGTTGTAACGCGAATTTCCGCATGCGGGAAACTGCGTTCGAAATAGGAAGTCACGCGCCTTACCACTCCCGGGCGACCCGCGCCCCCCAGGCCTACGCAGATGCCAGCGATTGAATCCGAGGTGATCTTCTGGCGCGCCATCACGGAATCCGCTGCTTCTCCCAGCGCAAACCACGCGCGCATATAGCCTGCGCGCATCGGGTTGGAGGGGCCGGTTGTAGCGCGGGCGAGCACCTTGCCTTCACCATTGGCAAGCAGGCACTCAGTTTTCGAGCCCCCTCCGTCAAATCCCAGGATGTACGTGGCGACATCGGCCTTTTTCAGCGGCATGAGATCCTTCCTTTTCGATGTGCTTCCTGAAGCTGATGCCTTTCTGTTAGCATCGCGCGACCGCTGGGAAGGCGGCGCGATGCGAATCAGCCCGGTCGACCTTTTTATTATCGTGGCCTATTTGGCGGGCGTCACGCTCTTCGGCGCACGATTCCGCCGCAGCCAGCAAACGCTTCGAGACTACTTTCTCGGCGGCCGGACTGCCCCATGGTGGGCGCTGGCCTGCTCGATTGTCGCCACCGAGACTTCCACGCTGACGATCATCGGCACTCCGGCAATCGCCTACGCGGGCAACCTGGGATTCCTTCAGCTGGTCCTCGGCTACGTCGTTGCAAGGATAATTTTATGCGTGGTCTTAGTGCCCCAGTACTTCCAGGGCGAATTCTACACCGCGTACCAGCTTTTGGAGAAGCGATTTGGCGGGCGGATGAAGCGCGCGGCATCGGCCGTCTTTCTCGCGACACGCGCGCTCGCCGAGGGCGTCCGCATTTCCGCGATCGGAAAAGTTTTTAGTGTGGCGTTTGGGTTCGGCGACCGCGCCTCGATTGCAGCGATCACCGCTCTCACTCTGTTTTACACATTTGAGGGCGGCATGCGCGCCGTGATCTGGACTGACGTGATGCAATTTTGTCTCTACATCCTGGGTTCTATCGCCGCGTTCTTTGTCCTGCTCCACAAAATCCCCGGTGGATGGACCACGATCGCCCACACGGCTGCGGCAGCGGGCGGAAAGTTTTCCGTGTTCGATTTCACATTCAGCCTCACGAAGAGCTACACCTTCTGGTCAGGACTGATTGGCGGAACCTTCCTCACCATGGCGAGCCATGGCACGGACCAAACGATGGTCCAGCGCCTGCTCGCCGCGCGCAGCGAACGCGAAAGCAAAATGGCACTCATCTCCAGCGGCTTTATCGTGTTCGTGCAATTCGCACTCTTTCTCGTCATTGGCGTGATGCTCTTCGTTTTCGCCCGGTATTATGCGCTCCCCATTCCCGAGGGCGACACGGATCGCATCTTTCCGTCGTTCATCGTCCACGATATGCCGATTGGCGTCGTGGGCATCGTGCTGGCTTCGATCTTCGCCGTCGCGATGTCCAACGCAAGCGGCTCGCTCAATTCGCTGGCTTCTTCGACCGTGATGGATTTTCGCCACGCGGACGACAAAGCTGCCAGCGTGCATCGCTCGCGCCTGATTACGCTGGCTTGGGGACTGG
>Ga0335074_10002848_pt1 | contig 23597 bp, 19 predicted proteins | sample Lox_Sample_23_FD_206715 | JGI IMG/M metagenome (GOLD analysis project Ga0335074, IMG submission 206715) | Soil microbial communities from Loxahatchee National Wildlife Refuge, Florida, United States - Lox_Sample_2.3 | ecosystem: Environmental > Terrestrial > Soil > Wetlands | place: USA...
TGGCTGGTGAGTAGCGGCTTGCATCGCTGATCAACCTTTCGACTGGTAGCGGACTGAGCTGAGAACCAGCTCTAGCGCGGCCCATCGCGAGCGATCAATGAGCGCCCCTCTGCGAGGCCGACGACGCAATCGTGCAGGTCGCCGCCCACCTCGAGTCGACTCGACTGCTTTATGCCGCCGGCCTTCACCGGCTCGAAGCCGGCGGTGCGGATCAGCCGCTCGACTTCCGCGCCGGCACCGTCGTCGTCGGTGACGTAGAACAGGACGGCCGGCTCGGGTGACCGGTTGGCTGAGGACTTGAAGAGATCGGCCGACAGGGTTCCGAACGCCATGGCCAGACGTGCCCCCGCGGGCAGCCAGCCGGCCACAACTTCGCCGGAGGACTGACCTTCCGGCAGGACACGTGAGACGTTGCCGTCTGCGTCGGTCGTGAGCGGGTTGCTCGGAACGACCACGACCTTCCCGGTGAGCGCGTCGGCAATCTCGTCGATGACGTGCTTGAGCACGGTAAAACGCAGCGCGAGGACGACGGCATCGGCGCCCTGCAACGCGTCGCGGTTACCGGCGACGGCGACCGCCCCTTGACCGGTCTGTGCGGCCAGCGCTCGTGCCGAATCTTCGTCGGCGCTCGCGAGCCGGAGGGTCTCGCCGCCTGCGGCGAGCTGGCGGGCGATGGCCGATCCGATCCCGCCAGTGCCGATGATCGCCGTAGGCATGACCGGGACCTCTACGGCCAGCGAGGGGGCACCCAGTCCCCCTCCGGGTCAGTGGTTTGCCCGACTTCGATGATGTAACCGTCGGGATCGCGGATGTAGCAGCGGATCTCGTACTGGTGCTGCTTCGGCGGCGTCAGGAAATGGGCTCCCCTGGCGCTCCATTCGGCGTACACGGCCTCGATGTCCTTGACCCGGATATTGAGGAAGCTGCTGACCCGGTCGGGGTCGCGGGGCGTCTCGAGGATGACTGTCGGCTTGTCGTCGGTCGGTCCGCCGCCAGAGTTGATGATGATCCAGCTGTTGGATAGCGCGACATAAGCCGGCTCTCCGGGGCGGACCACCGTGCCGCCGAGTACTTCGGAGTAGAAGCGCCGAGAGCGCTCGACATCGTCTGAGACGATGAAGTGCGCCAGCACAATTGCCTCGGTGGGCGACGAGACCTCGGCCATCTGGTACCTCCCCTTGATTGGGTCACACGTCCCGCTTCCGGCGGGGTCTGCAGCGGTTGTTCCCGTTGGATATACCGGTCACGCCACCGCCGACGGCATGAAGCCGAACTGGCGGAGGTCCTGGGTTCATCGCGCTGCCTGGGCCAGCGTCAGGCCGAAGTCGCCGTCCGGATCCGTCCAGAAACGCAGCGTCCGCAGTCCGGCCGCGGCGAGCTCAGCTTCGACCTGGCCGCGCCGGAACTTAGCTGAGATCTCGGTATGCAGATCTTCGCCCGCCGCGAAGGAGACCGTCAGTTCAAGGTCGCTTATCGTGACGCGCTGCTCCTTGGCTGACCGCAGCCGCATCTCGATCCACTCGTTGACCGGGTCCCAGATGGCGACGTGCTGGAACTCGTCGACGTCGAAATCGGCACCCAGCTCACGGTTGACCACCTTCAGTACATTGCGGTTGAACTCTGCCGTCACCCCGGCAGCGTCGTCGTAGGCGCGCAGCAGCCGGCCGGCGTCCTTGACCAGGTCTGTCCCGAGAAGGAACGTGTCGCCCGGTCCTAGGTCAGCGCCGATCTGCTTGAGGAAACTCGCCCGTGCGGGCGGGTCCAGGTTCCCGATGGTGGAGCCAAGGAACGCGATCATGCGGCGCCCGCCTTCGGGTATTGCCCCGAGGTCCTGCTCGAAGTCGCCGATGAACGGTGCGATCCGCAGGCCCGGGTACTCGGCTGCCAGCGCACCACTGGAGTCGGCAAGGACATCTGGGTCGACGTCGAACGGGACGAACTCGCGCAGGCTTCCCCGGTCGAGCAGCGCGCGCAGCAGCAGCCGTGTCTTGGCCGATGTGCCACTGCCCAGCTCGACGAGCGACTCGCAGCGCGAGAGCTCGGCTATCTCTGCTGCCCGACGTTCCAGGATCGATGTCTCGGCCCGGGTCAGGTAGTACTCCGGCAGGCGGGTGATCTCGTCGAACAGCTCGCTGCCGCGTTCGTCGTAGAAGTACTTAGGCGGCAGGGTCTTCGGCGTCGCCGAGAGGCCAGCCCGGACGTCCGCCCGCAGCGCGTCGAGGTACCAGTCAGGCCGAGCCTGTCCCCCGGAGTGAACCGGGACGTTCTCAGTCGCTCCCATGCGTTATGCCTCCAGGTCGGTCACGGTCACTGAGCCGTTGAAAACGTCGATGAGGTGATGATCGGGGACGTCGGTCCAGCCGGGGTCGTCGTCGTACGGCTCGCTCGCGACGACGATGCCCTCGTCGGACCGCAGCACGCTCAGCGTGTCGTTCCACCGGGTCGCGAGGATTCGCTGCCCGTCGGTGAGCAGCAGATTGAGCCGCGCGCCCGGGTCGCGCTTACCCAGGTCGGTCACGAATTCACCGGTTCGCTCGGGGCCGAACTCAAACAGGTGCGCGGCAAGTTGCGCGGAGTCGCACATCGACTCCGCCGCGGGATGCGGGCCGAGCAGCGCGCGGTCGACGACGCCGTTGTGGGACAGCAGCCACCGGCCCGACTGGAATGGCGCCGCGGCTGTCTCGTCGAGTGGCATGCCGGCTGTGGCTGACCGGACGGCGGCCAGTACGCAGGTGGAGGTGATCACCGGTGCCACCGAGGCAAAGGACGGATCGGCCCACAGCGGGCGGTTCGAGCGCCACCGCGCGGGCTCCGGCTGTGACCCGGCGTAGAACCCGACACCCCAGCCGTCAGCGTTCATCAGGCCGTTGCGCTGCCGCCGCGGGGAGTAAGACTGGACAAGCAAGCCATGCTCGGGCTCGAGCAACAGCGCGGCCAGCGAGACTGGCGCGCCCAGGTAAGCCAGGTGACGGCACATTCAGACGTCCCAGGCAAGCCGTACGCCAGTGAAGATCTGCCGCCTGATCGGGTAGTCCCAGTTACGGAACGACGGCCGGATGGTGGACGGGGCGACGGCCCATGACCCGCCTCGCAGGACCTTGTAAGCCCCGCCGAAGAACGGCTCGCTGTAAGCGCGGTAGATCATCGGGGTGAATCCCGGCCAGGGTGCGAAATCTGACGATGTCCATTCCCACACGTCGCCGATCATCTGCTCGGCGCCGTACGCCGACGCGCCCGCGGGGTAGGCCCCGATCGCAGCAGGCCGCAACCCCAGGCCTCCGAGGTTGGCCAGGTCCGGCGTAGGCGCCGACGAGCCCCACGGCCAGGCGCGCCTGGCCAGGCGAGCCGGATCCCAGGCACAGGCCTTCTCCCACTCGGTCTCGGTCGGCAGCCGCGCACCCGACCATGTCGCGAACGCCTCTGCCTCGTAGTAGCCCACATGCTGAACCGGCTCTTCTGGCGGCACTTCCTCCTCGACACCGAAGCGCCAGCGGGTGCCGTTCTCCGTCCAGAACTTCGGCCGGTCCAGGCCCGCCTCGACTCGGTGACTCCAGCCGTGTTGCGACCACAAGTCCCGCCGGTGGTACCCGCCGTCAGCGATGAAGTCGAGCCATTGCCGGTTGCTCACCGGCACCCGCCCGATCCAGAACGGCGGGACGTCTACGGTGTGCGCGGGTCGCTCGTTGTCGAGCGAGAACGGCTCGCGGTCGGCGTCTACCCCGAGTTCGAACTGCCCGCCCGCGACGAAGACGCGCTCGCCGGCCACCGGACGGCCCGGCGGGAGCGTCCGTCGCGGCAGCAGGACGGGCGGTCCCTGCCGCAACTGCAGCGTCGCGTACATGGTCTCGTCGTGCTGTTCTTCGTGTTGGACCACCATGCCGGCGGTGAACAGGTCCTCTGCGGGAGTGCGCTCCAGGAGGTCGAGAACCCGTCCCCGGACCTCGTGGTCGTACGCGCGCGCCTCGACCGGCGGCATCAGGGGCAGCGACGGGCGCTCGGCGCGCCCGTGCTTGAACGCGTCATACAGCGAGTCCACCTCAGCGGGGAGCATCCCCGGCCGGACAGGGTCGCCGCCGCGCAGCAGCCACAGTTCTTCCTGCTGGCCCACGTGGGCGAGATCCCAGACGAGCGGGCTCATCAGCGGGTCGTGCTGAGCCAGCAGCGTGGGCTCGTCCAGGTCGGTGAGCTCGAGCGTGCGGGCACGGGCTCTTTCCAGGTCGCTGACAACCTTGTCATGCATGAGCGAGCTCCTCGAAGGCAGCATGGGGTCCGATCTCGGCGATGCGCTCGGCGAGCAGGTCTCCCGGACAGCGCCCGGAGGCGACGAGCGCGGCAAGATCTGAGACTGCGGTTGCCAGGCCAGCGGGAACCCGCCTGGCGGCGACGTCCAGACACTCGCGGGCGGACTCGGCGAGCACCCGGTCACGCAGTCCGTCCCGCGCCGCCGTCGTCCAGAGCTGCGCAGCTCGCTCCGTCGCCTCGGTCGTCAGGTCGGCCACTACCGGGTCATCCATCAGCGCGGCGACGAGCGCCGCGATGGCAGGCCACCACCGTGGCGCGGTCATATCGAGATAGCGCAGCTCGAGGTAGCCGCGGAGCCGGACCGGCGGGAACAGTGTCGTCAGGTGGACGTCGAGATCAGACGCGGTCGGCATCCTGCCGCCGAGGCGAACGGCGCCACTCGCCCACTGCTCGAACGGAACAGCCGTCCGGACGGCCATCGCGTCACCGCCGCCGTTCCGCACGAACGTCACCGGAGCGCGGAGCGCGTAGCGCGCCCAAGCCGCGGCCGGGTCGGGCGCGGCGCCGGATGCGGCGCCCGAGGGCTGACAGCCCGGCACCGGACCGCAGGAGCGAGCGTCAAGACCGCTCCAGGCCCGTTGCCGGGCCGACTTCCATCCGGTGTCACGCCCGTTGAGCCAGGGAGAACTCGCCGAGATCGCCACCAGCGTCGGACCGATCCGGTAGGCGCGGGCCACGCGCTCAGACCACTCGTGCCGCGGTCCGGCCTGCAGGTTGACCTGCATCGCCGCAGTGGAGTTCATCATCACCGCGCCCGGTGCCGCCCTGCCCGTGGCAGCGAAATGCTCCTCCATAGCGCGATAACGAGGACGCGGATTGACCCGGCGCGGCGGCCGGAGAGGATCAGCGCCGGTGAAGGCGATTCCCAGGCCGAGCTCCGCGAGAGCCAGCCGGGCACTCACCCCGTCGTGGCGCATCTCAGTAACTGCGGTCAGGACATCGGCCGCGGGCAGGCCTGAAAGCTCCAGCTGGCCGCCGGGTTCCAGGGTGACAGCGCTTCGCCCGGCGACAGATCCGACAATGTCCGGTATCGGCGCGACCTTCTCCCAGGGCACGGAATCGGCAACGGAGTTCAGGTCCACGAGGTGGGTCTCGACCTCGAGCCCGACCGCGCCGATCTCGGAGTCAGCGAGCGCCGCGCGACGCGACCGCGCGTAGGCGGCCTCGACGGTCAGCGGCTCAGTCTGATCGAGAGGTTCATGGACAGAAGTAGGAAGAACGGCCATCACGACCCCTCCAGGTCCGGGCCGGCGGACTGCAACGTCCACCGCGGGTCGGTGCGGGGCGACTGGAATAAAGCCGTCCATAATGCTGGCCGCTCGTCGGCGGCCTCTACCCACTATACGTCGACGGCGCCTGGCGGCCAGTCACCCGGACTCGCGGGCTAGCCGTGGATGCCGCCCGGCTGGCTGGCTGCGGTCTGCGGCGCAGTGCCAGCTGGTTGCGCGTCGACTGGCTGAGCGCGTAGCGTGCGGCGCTACAATGTGATACATGAGCCAGCCACTGAGCGTCCGGCTGAACGACGCGACCATTTCCCGCCTCGGAGCGCGAGCCCGGCGTATCCATCTCCCGCCGCGGACCCTTGCGCAGCGCTACGTGGAGGAAGGTCTGCGGATGGACGAGCATCCACTGATCCGGTTTGCCGATGGGCCAGCAGGACGCCGCGCCCGCCTGGTGGGAACGGGCAAGGACGTATGGGAGGTCATCGCGACCGTCCGCGACAACGGCGGCGACACCGCAGCAACGGCACGCTACCTGGAAGTCCCCCTGGGCCTGATTCAGGCCGCAGTCTCCTACTACGGCGCTTACCCCGGCGAGATCGATGAATGGATCGCGCTCAACGAGCAAGATACCGCTCGCGCCCACGACGTCTTTACTACCGGGCAGGCCGCCGTCAGCTCATGAAGCTGCTCCTGGACGAAATGCTTTCTCCGGCGATCGCGCGCGAACTGCACGCTCGCGGCCACGACGTCGAGGCGGTCGCCGGGCACCCCGAGCGTGAAGCGCTGTCTGATCCCGAGGTACTAGCGCTCGCCCGCACCGAACACCGGGCCGTCGTCACTAACAACGTGCGCGACTTTCGCCCCCTCCACAACGAGGCGATCATCCCCGGCGGCCCGGGCCATTTCGGGATGATCTTCCTGCCGGGCAGCTACCGGCGCACGAAAGCCGACACCGGACGGATTGTCGCCGCACTCGAGGCAAAACTCATCCAGTACCCCGCCGAGAACGACCTTGCCAACGGAGAAGACTGGCTCTGAGGTCCCAACGCTCTAATCTGGGTGGCGAGGAATGCCGGGGCGGGTCGCCGAGGCTAAACACAAGACCAGGGAACCCGCAGACCCGCGTTTGAACGCTGGCCAAGGCCATCGGCGAGCTGGCGCAGAACCTCGGCCGCGCGCCTCCACGGCGGCCACTCGGTCTTGCCAGCCCAGCCCGACCAGTCGCCGCGGCAGCGGTACTACAGCCCCGCTCAACAATTATCACCGGTGGTATTACTATATGACAGCTACGTGTAATGCCAACTCCGAAACAATCGCGGAAACTGGCGATATCAGCGATGGCGGAACAAGCTTCCCGGATTACTGGGAGGACTACGGCCAGGTAGTCGCGGCGTGCTTGTCATGACAACCGTCGCGGCTGATCGAGACAACCCGGAAGAGCAGAAATGTTCGCTATATCTAGTCGGCGCGCAAGCCTTATAGCCGCGTCGGCCGTCCTCGTGGGACTCGCTTCGGCGTGCTCAAGTTCCTCGACAACTCCACCGGCAGCGGCTACAGCGTGTGTCAAGAAGTCGGCGACGGCAACGCCAGAAAATAAGGAGACATTCAAACTGGGTAGGCAGCGAGGGGACTTCACCGTTCGTGCGGGCACCATAGCCATAGTCTATGCGACCACTCCGCACACCATTAAGTTCACTCCGGGTACGCTCGGCTGCATTGTCAGGACGCAACTCGACGCAACCACAGGTAATCGCATCACCGAGTTCAGGCTGGAGAAGATAGGATGGGCTGGAATCTCTAATCACGTTATAGGCAGCGCAAAGTACTCCCAGGGCCTGCAAGCTTCAACAGGAATCAAGCTGCATATAGTGCGTTAGCCAACGTTCGCCGCGCGCCAGTGGCATCAGACATGCCGACCCTCGAGAAATTTCTGCTCTACTGGCTAAACGAGATCGTGCGTCCCAACCTCGCACCCAAGACATACGAAAAATACGAGCTATTCTCCCGCCTGCACATCATTCCCTACCTGGGTGCTAAGCGCCTCGATAAACTCCAGGTCCAGAACGTCAGGCAATGGCTTAACAAGCTCGGCCAGATCTGCCAGTGCTGCACGCAGGACAAGGACGCCAAACGGCCAGACGGCAAACAGCGATGCTGCGCAGTCGGCAAGTGCTGTCACGAAACCATATCCGCGGAAACCCGCAAGGACGCCCGGAACGTGCTGCGCGCGGCGCTCACGTGCGCGATCGAGGATCAGCTCATCACCCGCAACCCTGCCGCAGTCGTCCGGCTGACCAGCCGACGTGAAACCAAGCGCAAGCGGCACTCGTGGACAGTCGATGAAGCGCGCCAGTTCCTTGAATCTGCCCGCCGCGACAGTGACGTGCTCTACCCGGCGTACGTCCTGGTGCTCGTCCTGGGCCTCCGCAAGGGCGAGCTGCTGGGGCTCACCTGGGAGCTGGTCAGCCTCGACCAGGCCGAGCTGTACATCGGCGAGCAAGTCCAGCGCGTCGGCCGCCAGCTCATCCGCAAGGCGACCAAGACCGAATCATCCGAGGCCCCGCTCCCCCTCCCCGAGCTGTGCATTGCTGCGCTCAGGCTCCGGCAGAACGATCAGGACGCTGACCGTGAGCACGCGGGGGATGCCTGGATCGACACCGGCCTGGTGTTCACCACCCGTCACGGCACGCCCATCGAACCGCGCAACTTCAACCGCAGCTTCGACCGCCGCATCGCCAGGGCCAAGGTCTCCAAGATCACGGTGCACGGCGCGCGCAAGACCTGCGGATCGCTGCTGGCAGCCCTCGACGTCCACCCGCGCGTAGCCATGCAGATCCTCCGGCACAGCAAGATCGCCCTCACGATGGAGATCTACACCGAGGTACCCTCAGCCGCCACCCGCGACGCGCTCAAGAAGCTCGGCCAGTGGCTCGACACGTGAACCCGCTGCTGCACATTGCTGCTGCACCAAGATCAAAACGGCCGGGTCCCGTGATCGGAACCGGCCTGTGAGCTGCGAGCCCCCTTACGGAATCGAACCGTAGACCTTCTCCTTACCATGGAGACGCTCTGCCGACTGAGCTAAGGGGGCGGCCCGCGGTCTGGGCGAGCCGTAGAACGGGCCCGCTTTACCGCGCCAGGCGAGCATACACGACCCGGAGACCTCAGGTTTGCCCGAGTCGCGCAGCGGCGGCGTGGAAGGCACCCAGCACCGTCGGCCAGGCACTCGAGAGCGGATCGACAAGCTCGAAATGACCGTAGCCCGGCATCAGAGCCAGCGCTGCCTCGTCGCCGCGGGCTTGCGCCTTCACGGCGAAATCGCGGCTGTACTCCCAGGGCACGCGGTCGTCTGCAGTGCCGTGGAGGAGCATCATCGGCGACCCGATCGGGACCAGGCGCATTGGGTCGGCCGCCGCATAGCGATCGGGAAACTCCTCAGGACCTCCGCCCATCAACTCCACCGCGGCGTTGTCATCGAGGTGCTCGCGCGCGCAGCGAGTGAGGTCACAGACTCCGGCCAGGCTTACGACCGCGAGCGGTGCTTCTCCATCAGAACGGCTTGCCGCACCCGCCCCGATGCCGGGCTGCGCTGCACTCCAAATCGCGAGGTGACCTCCCGCTGAGTGGCCCGCCAGGATGATCCTGCTGACATCCGTGGCGTAGTCGGCTACCTCGGCGATCTGGGCAGGCAGCCTCTTCACCGCAGCCACGACGTCCTCGAACGTTCCCGGCCACCCGCCCCCAGGCTGACCGACTCGGCGGTACTCCGGCGTGCACACTACGAATCCGATATCCGCCAGTGCGTCTGCGAGCGGTCCGAGGTAAACGCGGTCGTGCGCCACGCGCCAGTAGCCGCCGTGCAGCAGAAGGATCAGCGGCAGCGCCGGCCCTCCGGCCACATCAGCGTGATCGCGCCTCGTCGCCGGCAAGCGAACATCTGCGACGCGTTCAGCGCCCTCTCCATACGACAACACGATGTCGGGCGCGCGTGACGGCCTGGATAGCACCTCTGGTTGTGGCATAACACCCTCTCTGCCGGGGCAGAAGCCTTGCGGGACAGTCGTTGTAGTTCGCTTCAGGATGGCCGGCATGATCGTGGCGACGGTGAGACAATCCGCGGTCCGCTGTAGCCAACGCGGGGAGGCCTCTAGAAATTTGGCGGGTAAAGTGCCAATTTTGGAGGTAGTAATCCTGCCCGCGAAGCCTAGTAGAGCGAGGTTGCACCAGTGAGGGCGCTGTTCCTCAGGCCAGCCGCACTGGGTGTGCTCTCCAGTCTGGCGTTCCTCGGCTTCGGTATCGCCGGCAATGCCGTCGCGACGACAACGGTGAACCAGCCTGCCAGCACCGACTGCTCATCGATGCCGAAAGATGCGGCCGTGCTCACGGCGAGCACCGTCAACGGACCGGACAGCAAGTCCACGTCACCCAGCACGTCAGCGCCATCGAGCACATCGGTGTCGCCAGCTGAGTCCACGTCGCCAGCCAAGTCCGCGAGCGCGAGTCCGAGCACGTCCAGCGATAGCTCGACGGCAGCATCTCCGTCTGACAGCACGTCTCCGAGTCCGGCATCGTCCAGTCCGACGTCCAGTCCAAGCTCTCCCAGTCCGTCGCCGTCGTCGAGCTCACCAAGCCCGACACCAAGTCCCACGCCGACGCCTAGCACGTCTCCGACGCCGCCCGCGAAGAAGACTCCGCAGTTGTGCGTGCGAGTGCAGTCCTTCTCCCCCTCCTCACACGTCAAGCCGGGCGACAAGGCCAGTTTTGTGATCTGGGTGTGGACGACCAAGGCCGCAAGCTCAGGCGTGTCTGTCCGCGCCAGCGTTGCCTCGGCCGCTCATCTCAGCGCAGCCAGTTTCATTGTGTGCCCGTCAGCGCACGGCACGACCTGCAAAGTGGGCAATCTGCCCGTCGGTCAGGCTGCGGAGATCCAGGCCGTCGTGAAAGTCGGCACCGCCGCGACGGCAGGCGAGCAGGTCCAGGTCTCGGCGAAGGTATCCGCCTCCGGCGCAAAGTCCGATACAGGATCGGCGACATATATCGTCGTCTCCTCGTCTGCCACCACAAGTCCGAGCACGGGCGTGACGCTTCCGGCGCCGAGCACCCTGCCCCCGCTGACCGGAACCGGCGTGTCACCCGGTGACCCGACCAGCTTGTTCCCGACAGTCGGGGCATCGCCGAGCTCGGGCGCGAACTCGGCCGGGCCGAGTGCTACTCCACGGCCGAGCCTTCGTGCCTCCGACGCATCGGCCACCGTGCCTGTCGATGACCGACTGATCGGCGGCCAGCTCATCGGCCTCGCCGTGCTCGCGGCGGCCGTCACGATCGCGATCGCGCGCCTGACTCTCCGCAAGCCCCGCCAGCAAAGCGGCGGCGACAGCGACGGCAGCCAGCCGCCGGAATCGTGACCGAAGCCGATCCGGCGCTCAAACCACAAGGAACGGGCGGCAAGGATCGGGCGGCACCCGCCCGCGCTAGTGGCCGGGGCCTTACTTGACCTTGTGCTCGACGAGCGGCCGCATAGTCCGCAGCTCATTCCCGAGCGCGGTGGCGCTCAGGTTCGGCGAGGCGACCAGCCCGAACGTGTCGTTGTCCGCCCACGCGCACTCCGACGGATGACCGCCGGTGCCCGGAACACAGGCGGCCTGACCCCCCAGCGATCCGGCTCCCGTGACGAACGCGCCCGGAAGCGCGCCGGTGAAGCTGGAGATGAACGACCCGGCCGAGCCCGACAGGTTGCCGCCGACGAACAGGATGATCAGCGGGCCAGACTTTGCCGCCGGACCCGTACTGTCCTCGTACACGGCGTCCACGACGTGGCTCGCCTCGCCGTTGCCCTTCTTCACGATCTCCGCGCGCAGCGCCTGCGCGCCGAGCCCTGAGGCCAGCTGAGGGTTCTGCGCGTACGCGAGCAGCCTGGGCGGCGTCGAAATGCGATGGGCGGGCCCGCTGCTGCCCGTCAGCACGTGGCTGGCGGCGACTCCCGCGACGGCCACGACGGCGACAGCGCCGACGCCTGCGACCAGCCGGACCGAACGACGCGACTTCCGCCGGCTGGTGCTACGGCCCGGCGATCCCTGCCGCCGGCGGCTAGGGCTGGCTGCGGGACGTGAGCCAGGCTTCGTGGTTGCCGGGGCGCTCGTCGCAGCCGCCGTGACGGCCGTGGCAGTGGCGCCGCCGCTAGCGACACCCGGGGCGGTGACAGCGGGGCCAGCGAAGGTGTCGGCGGCCGCGGGCGCGGCGACTCGAGGCGCGAACGCCGCCGGAGCCGCACCTGCTGGCCTGGCCGGCGCTGCTGGACTAGCTGGCGCGGCCGGACTGGCCGCAGCAGCAGCGACAGCCGGCGCTGCTGCGGCAGCCAGACCGGGCTGCGGCGTCGCGTCGTTCGCCCGGCTGGCCTGGTTCCTGGCCTTCGCTTTACGTTCTTTGCGCCCGGCCGGCTTCCGGCCGGTCGGCTTCCGCCCGGCGAGCTTGCGACCGTCATCGGCTTCGGCCATCTCTCGGGCCAGCCGCGGATCGATGCCGAGGTCCTGGTCGGTGGCGGAGTCAGCGGCAGCGCGGCCGGCCGCAGCGAGCGACGCGACGTGCCCCCGGCCGGGCCGCAGGCGCGACCCGCGACGGCGCTCCGGTGCCGGGCGAGCGGGAGGTGCCGCCTGCAGTGCGGAGTCGAGCGGGTGGCCGTCGCCGGGACGCTGGCTCTGCTCCGGCGTCGCGAGTCTGCCCTCAGGACGCGGCGCGTCGAGCGGCGGACGTCCCGGGGCGGAGCGATGCCGGGCCGGCTCGCATGCCGCCGGGCCGCGCTGCCCGGGGTAGGGCCGACCCGGCTCATACCCGCCGGGCTGGTGCTGCTCCGGCGCATACCGGGACGGGCGCGGCTGGCTCGGGCTGGTGGGCCACGCCGACGTGGCCGCATCCGGCTGCGCAAACCCGCGAGGCGCGTCGGCGCGAGGCTGCCACCGGCCCGCCGGCTCGGCGGTCCTTCCGCCAGCCGTAGCCGGGTCATCGAACCGTCCCGGACGCTCGCGATGCCCACGGGACAGAAACGAGGTCGTTGCACCCTCAGCCGACCGCTCGCTCCGGCCGGACGGGGGGAACACGTTTGCTGCCGACTCGGCACTGGCCGGACCCGCAGTTCCCGGGAGTGGCCCCGATGGACCCGGGGCAGCGCGACGGCCCGTCGGTGGAACCGGTCCTGGCGAGTCGGGGGCCAGCGCGTTACGGCGCGGCTGAGCAGCCGGGAACGAAGTCGTGGCGCTCGGGGCAGGCTGCTCCGGCGCGGCATGGCGACGAGAGAATCCCCGGCCGCCGGAGGGACCATCGGGCTGCCGCTGGGCCGCGGATGACCGCCGGTCGTCCGCGGACTCGCGTGAGTGTCCCTGGGCAGGCCCGGCCTCGCCGAGGTAGCGGATCCAGTCGTAGTCGGCATCGCCGAGCTCGCCATCGGACCCGGATCCGGCGCGGCCGTCATCACGTGACTTGCGGCGCAGGCGACCACGCGAGGGCGCCGGGGTTACCGGAAGCGGTCCGCTCGGGTGCTCAGTCCCGAGTCCGCCGAATGTTCCTGAGCGGTCGCTGCGCTCACTGTCAGTGGCAACTCCGCCGCCAGCCCGGCTATCTGCCCCGGTCTCGTCGGCATCGGAGTAGGGCCACCGCAGATCCTGCTGGTTCTGCGGCCATCCCGAACTCATATCGACTGGTACTCCTGAGACTGATGCGGCGTCTCTGCCCGATCTGGAGTCACTACATCATGCGGCACCGCCGAGCGTGACCGCTACGTTATCGAATTTTCGTGTCGCCACTCGCTGTCACGCGCTGCTCACGAGGACGAACATGGCCCAGGTCAGCTAAACGATCACAGGATCGGCGCAGATCAACGGAGCCACGTAAATTCATGTCGGCGTTCGGGCGTTTCGCGCCGTTTTGGGCAGCCCAGACACTCACAGTCCGACTTCGGCAGAGGTCAGAGCGCGCGACCGGAGGCCTCGTTCTACGAGGTCACGACATTCGGACAGGACGCGGGCGAGACCGGGGTCACGCGGCTCCGCGCGGAGGAACGCATCGATCTGCGCGATAAGTTCCGGGCTTGCCGCGACCACCGGGAACAGCACCTCGGCGCGCGCGACCCGGAGGTGCCCGCCGCTCTCCGACCAGAGCTTCGGCAGGACCTCGAAGTACTGGCGGGTGTACGGCATCAGCAACCCGGCTTGCTCCGGCTGCCAGAACGCCCGAGCGACGGACCACAGCAGGGTGGCCGGCAGGTCCGCTGACTCGGTCAGCAGCGCCCAGGCGGCCGCCTTGTGCGCGGAGTCACCGACCGCGGCTCGGCAGGCCGCGGCGCTGCGCTCCCCGGCGTCGGTAGTGTCCCGGCCAAGCTCGGCGTCGATCTCGGCGTCGCCTGCCCGCCCGCTTGCAGCCAGCCGCTGCAGGAGCGCCCAGCGCAACTCGGCTCCGACCTGCAGCCCGGCCGGCACCGACGTGCCGTCGACCAGCCCGGCAACGAGGTCCAGCTGGTCGGCTGACGTCGCGGTCCAGGCAAGAAGCTGTGCCCACGCGAGCTGGTAATCGCTACCCGGCTCGGCCCCGCCCAGCAGCGGGATCGCGGCCGCCGCGAGAAGCCGACTGCCCTCGGGTACCCAGGCAGGGTCGGCGAGAGTGAGCAGCAACTCATGACAGTTGTCGAGCAAAGCCTGCAGCGCCGACACGGACGGTTCTGTCGCCAGCGCGCCGGCGAGCATCGCCACCACGGCGGGCACCGTGAGTTCGCCTTGCCGCGCCATGTCCAGCACGGAGTTCCAGCACACGGCCCGGGCCAGCGAGTCGGTGAGTTCGCCGATCGAGGCGGTCAGAGTCCGGATCGACCGCTCGTCGAACCGCAGCAGCGCGTAGGTCAGGTCGTCGTCGTTCAGCAGCAGCAAGTCCGGCTCGCGCTCGCCCGCCAGTGCCGGGATCTCGGTCCGGTCTCCCGCGACGTCGGCGGGCACCTGGCGGCGGCGCGTCACCATCCCGGCGGTCGCGTCGCGGTCGTACAGGCCGATGGCGATGCGATGCGGTCGAAGTTCGGGATGGCCTGCGGGGGCTTCCTGACGGACGGCGAAGCTGGTGAACTTACCGCTTTCGTCGACCTCGAACTCGGCGCGCAGCGTGCTCGGCCCGGACGTCTGCAGCCACGCCCTCGACCAGGCGGACAGATCGCGGCCCGAGCTCGCGCCGAGCGCCGCGAGCCAGTCCGCCAGCGTCGCGTTGCCCCAGCCGTGCTCGGCAAAGTACGCCGTGATGCCCGCGAGGAAGCTGTCGCGGCCGATCTGGGCGACGAGCTGCCGCAGCACCGACGCGCCCTTGGCGTAGCTGATCCCGTCGAAGTTCGCGATCGCCTCGGACAGCGTTTCGACACTGGCCGCGACTGGATGCGACGACGGCAGCTGATCCTGGACGTATCCCCAGGCCTTACGGCTGGTCGCGAAGGTGGCCCAGGCGCCGGTGTAGCGCGTCGCCTCCGAGCTGGCCAGCGCGGCACAGAACTCGGCGAACGACTCGTTCAGCCACAGGTCGTCCCACCACCGCATAGTCACGTAGTCGCCGAACCACATGTGCGCCATCTCGTGCAGGATCACGCTGGCGCGCAGCTCGTAGTACGTGTCGGTGACCTGCGAGCGGAACAGCAGCTGATCGGTGAAGACGACACAGCCCGCGTTCTCGGTCGCCCCGACGCTGTACTCCGGTACGAAGACCTGGTCGTACTTGTCGAATGGATAGGGCGTCCGGAACAGCTCGGTGTAGTAGTCCAGGCCCTTCGCGGTGGTGTCCAGGATGTCGGCGACGTCCAGGTACTCCCGCAGCGACGCCCGGCAGGCGAGGCCGAGCGGGATCACCTGACCGCCGGGCGTGACGTGCTCGGCGGTGACCACGTCGTATTCACCTGCCGCGACAGCGAACAGATAGGTGGACAGCCGCGGTGTCGGCAGGAACCGCCACAGCACCGCGCCCCCGTCTCCAGAGGCCTGTTCCGCGAGCGGCTGGTTCGACAGCACCGTCCAGTGGCCCGGCACCAGGACCGAGATCGCGAAGCTGGCTTTCAGGTCCGGCTGCTCGAAGTTGGCATACACCGAGCGCGCGTAGGCCGGCTCGAACTTGGTATACGTGTAGACCTTCTGGTCCGCCGGGTCGACCGCGCGGTGCAGCCCGGTCCCGTCGCGCGAGTAGCGGCAGTCAGCCACCACCGTCAGCTCGTTGTCGGCCGCGAGCCCGGTCAGCTCGATCCGGCCTTCAGCCCACGCGGTCGCCGGGTCGACCGGCACTCCGTTCAGGGTGATCGCATGCACGCGCTCGGCCACCAGGTCGGCGTAACTCGCGGCCCCTGGCTCGGCGCAGCCGAACTGGATGACTGCCGTGGATCCGAACACCTCGTTTCCGCGGGTCAGGTCGAGCGTCACGGCGTAGGACCGGACGCTGAGCAGCCGGGCACGCTCGCTGGTCTCAGTCCGGGTGATCTCGGCAGACGGCATGCGGTCAGCTCCTCACTGGGCGGGCAAAGCGCGGGCGCGCAGGGCTTTCTCGACGACGTCGCGGCCCTCGACGACGACGCGGGCCAGGCCGCGGTCGTGATCGTGATCGGCCGCGGCGAGGAACTCCCCGGCCCGCCGGAGCAGCTCGGGCGACGCGGCAGTGTAGGGGAACAGCAGCAAGCCGAGACGGATGCGGATCATGTCGGGCCGAGCTGCCCAGATGGCCGGCAGTTGTGCGAAGTACTTCTCCGCGTAGGGCGCCAGCAGGTCAGCGTGCTCAGGCTGGCTGAAGCCGCGGACGACCTCGACAATGCCATCGGTGCCGAGTTCGTCGCTCTCGGCCAGCAGCCGCCAGGCAGCGGCCTTGTGCGCGGCATCGGGTATCGCCGCCCGGCAGGACAGGGCGCTCCGGCGGCCCGCGTCAGTGGCATCGCGCTGCAGCTCGGCGTCGATGTCGGCATCGACGGCACGGCCGGTGCTGGCCAGCCTCAGCAGCATGTCCCAGCGCAACTCGGTGCCGACAGCGAGGCCAGGGATCTCGGCGCTGCCGTCAAGCAGCCCGGCGAGCAGATCAAGCTGCCCGGGCGTTCTGGCTGTGGTGCTCAGCAACTGTGCCCAGGTGAGCTGCCAGTCGCTGCCGGGTTCGGCGGCTCGCAGCAACGGCAGCGCGGCTGTGGCCAGCGCCTGCAGCAGTTCGCCCACCTCGTCCGGGCCGGCGGTGCGCGTGATGAGCCGGCCGGTGAGGCCGAGCACGATCTGCATCACCGGCACCGACGTCTCACCGGGCATCGCCGTCGTCACGATGCGCACGAACCGGCGCAGCGAGAGCTCCCCCTGCAGCGCCATGTCCAGCACCGCGCCCCAGCACACGGCCCTGGCCAGCGGGTCAGCGAGCGCACCGAGCGACGTCGTGAGCGTGTCCAGCGAGCGGTCGTCGAACCGGATCAGGGCGTAGTCGAGGTCGCCGTCGTTCAGCAGGATCAGGTCCGGCTGCGGCTGGCCGGCCAGCTCGGGCACAGTCGTCCGGGCGCCGGTGATGTCGAGCTCCACCCGCCTGGTGCACTGCATCGCCGTGTCGCCGCCGCCGGCGGCGCTGTCCCGGCTGTACAGCCCGATGCCGATGCGGTGCGGCCGCAGAGTCGGGTGCTCCTCCGGCGCTTCCTGAAGCACCGCGAACTCGGTGAACCTGCCCACCGCATCCACTGTGAACTGCGCGCGCAGCGTGTTCGGTCCGGCAGTCTGCAGCCAGGCCCGGGCCCACTCGGCCAGGCTGCGGCCCGAGCTTGCCTCGAGCGCGCTCAGCAGGTCAGCGAGCGACGCGTTGGCCCAGCCGTGCTCGGCGAAGTACGCCCTGATGCCGGCGAAGAACGCGTCCCGGCCGAGGTAGGCGACCAGCTGCCGCAGGATGGCGCCGCCCTTGGCGTAGCTGATCCCGTCGAAGTTGGCCACTGCCTCGGTCAGCGTCGCGACTTGGCCGGCCACCGGATGCGTGGACGGCTGCTGATCCTCCAGGTACCCCCACACCTTGCGGCCGGCGCAGAACGTCGTCCAGGCGTCAGTGAACGTCGTGGCCTCCGCCGCCGACTGCGTGCCGCAGAACTCGGCGAACGACTCGTTCAGCCACAGATCCTCCCACCAGCGCATCGTCACCAGGTCGCCGAACCACTGGTGCGCCATCTCGTGCAGGATCGTCTTGGCCCGCGTCTCATACCGGGTCCTGGTTGCCTTCGAGCGGTAGATATAAGCCTCGGCGAATGTCACGCAGCCGACATTTTCCATCGCGCCCGCCTGGAATTCCGGCACCATCACCTGGTCATGCTTGACGAACGGAAACGGGCTGGCGAACAGGCCGGTGTAGTAGTCAAGGCCCCGCCGAGTGATGGCGAGCATGTCCTCGGCCTCGAGGTACGGAGCCAGCGACTGGCGGCAAGCGAGGCCGAGCGGGATCACCTGCCCCGCGGGTGTCGTATGAACGTCCGTCACCAGGTGGTATTCGCCGGCGACCACCGCTGCGAGGTAGGTGGAGATCCGCGGAGTGGGCGTGAACCGCCACGTGGCAGTGCCGTCGCCCGCGAGCTCGGGCTCGGGAGCCGGCTGGTTGGACAGCACGACCCAGTCCGCCCGGGCGGTGACCTCGAAGGCGAACTCGGCCTTCAGGTCAGGCTGGTCGAAGCAGGCGAACACCCGGCGGGCATCGGCCGGGAACAGGTTCGTGTAGCAGTACACGCGGCCGTCCGCGGAGTCGGTGCTGCGGTGCAGCGCGGAGCCGTCGCCGGTGTAGGCAAAGTCGGCGACGACGCGCAGCTCGTTCTCGGCGGCAAGGTCTGCCAGCGCGACCCGGCCGTCGGCGCACGCTTGAGCCGGGTCGAGCGCGCCGCCGTTCAGCGTGATCTCGCGCACGTTGTCGGCGATCAGGTCGACATAACTGGCAGCGCCCGGCTCCCGGCAGCTGAACCTGATCGACGCGGTCGAGCGAAACACCTCGTTTCCCGGGGTGAGGTCCAGCGCGACGGCATACGCGTGCACGCGCAGCAGCCTGGCCCGTTCGCCGCACTCTTCCTTTGTGATCTCCGCGATCGCCATCAGTCTCCCGTCCTCGAGCCGGCTCTGGCCCTCAGCGCCTTGACCACCCTGTCACGGCCCTCGATCACGACCCTGCTGAGGCCAGGGTCGCGTGGCACGGCCAGGAACTCGCCGGCCAGAGCGAGAAGTTCTGGCGACGCCGCCGCGTAGGGGAAGAGCACCTGACCGAGCACGACCCGGCGCATACCGCCGCGCGACGACCAGATCTCCGGCAGCGCGCTCGTTGGCAGCGTGCGAAAGACCGCCCGATGTGGTCTTCCCGGACGTGCCCTGGCGGACTCAGATATCGCAACTGTCTGAATATCTCTCGCGGTCACTTGTGCTGGCCGGGGATCCTGGCGTCGTCCCACGCACGAGCGAGGATCTCGTCGGCGGTTTCGGCTGGGGTCTGGCCGGAGGTGTCGAGCCAAAGCCCGAGCCTCGGGGTCTCGTTCCGGAGCGCATCGTCGAGCTGGGTGATGGCCCAGGCGCCGTAGGCCGTCTTGCCCCGGTTCTTCTCCCGCTCGGCGATGACGCTGACCTGCGGGGCGAGGACGATAACGAGCAGGGGCCGGCTGCGGATCATGGCGGTCATCTCGGCCAGGTGGACGCCGAGGATGACGTCCTGGACGATGACGGTGAACCCGGCCCGGAAGTAGGAGTCGCTGACCGAGGCGGCCAGCTCGTGCCGGAGGCGGAGCTGCCGGACGGCTTCGCCGGCAGGGTCGGGGGTCATGTCGGCGCGGCCGTTGATGATCATGCGGCGGAACAGGTCACCTCGCACGTGCACCGACTTGGGGAGCCGTTCGGCGAGCAGCTGGGCGATGGTGGACTTGCCCGATGCCTGAATTCCGGTCACCAGGATGACTGCCTGGCCGGGTTGAGGACCGCGGGAGTGCCTGGGCGCGTCTGGTGAGCTCACAAGGATTCGTCTTTCCGGGTGCGGCGGCTGACTTCGGCGGCGTAGGCGGCCCTGGTGATCTCGGCTACGGCCACCGACATATCCTCCCAACACTGGATGAGATGGAAACGAGTACTAACGTATGCCCGATCCTCGACGCGGCACAACGCCCCACGCATGGGAGGGCAGGACTGGACAAGATCACCGGTCGCGGGAGACTCAGTGCATGCCCACCATCCTCATCACCGGCGCGGCCGGGCGCGTCGGCGCGATGCTGCGCGACCGTCTCGCCGCTCCCGGCCGGACCCTGCGACTGCTCGACATTGCCCAGTTGTCGCCCCGCGACGGCGAGGAGGTCATCCAGGCCTCGGTGACCGACCTGGACGCGCTGACCGCGGCCTGCGGCGGCGCTGACGCCGTCATCCACCTCGGCGGGCTGTCTGGCGAGGCGCCCTTCGACCGCATCGCCGAAGTGAACATCCACGGCACATACGTCGTGTTCGAGGCCGCGCGCCGGAGCGGCGTTGGCCGGGTCATCTTCGCGTCGTCCAATCACGCCGTCGGATTCTGGCCGGCCGCGAGGTTCCCGGTGCCGGACTACGCATTCCCGGTACCCGACACGTATTACGGCGTGTCCAAGGTGGCGGGCGAGGCGCTGGCCGCGCTGTATCACTCGCGCTACGGGCTGGATGCGATCTGCCTGCGCATCCTGACCTGCGCCGACCGGCCGGAGAGCATCCGCGCGCTGGCGACGTGGCTGTCGCCGGACGACGCCGGACGGCTGTTCGAGGCGTGCCTGAGCGTGCCGAGTCCCGGCTTCCGCGTCGCGTACGGGGTGTCGCGCAACACCCGCGGCGACTGGGTGAGCCTGGCGGAGGCGCGCGCGCTCGGGTACGAGCCGCGTGACGACGCCGAGCAGTTCGCCGCCGATCTGCTGGCGCGCCTCGGCTCGCCCGATCCGGACGACCCGGTGCTCGCGCACCTCGGCGGCGAGTTCTGCCTCCCTGCGTTCGACACGGACCGCCTGTCATGACGACGCTCGTCACGGGCGTCACCAGCACGCTGCACCGGCTGCCGATGCCGGTGCCGTGGGGGCCCGACGTCGCCGCCCAGTACGTGATCGCCACGACCGTGCACGCCAGCGACGGAGCGACCGGGCAGGGCTTCAGCTGGGCAGTGCAGGCCGGCGCGCAGGCGATCCAGGCCATGGTCGACCACGATTGCGCGCGACTCGCGGCGGGCGGCCCGGTCGTCCCCGCCGCTGCCTGGGACCGGATGTGGTGGGCTCTGCGGGAGGCAGGCGGCGGCATCACGACGCTGGCGATGGCCGCGGTGGACATCGGGCTGTGGGACATGCAGGCCAAAGCCGCAGGCCTCAGCCTGACCGATCTGATCGGCCGCCAGCGTGACCAGGTGCCGGTCTACGCCAGCGGGGTCAACCGGCACCTGGCGCTGGACGAGCTGGCCGAGCAGGTGACCCGCTGGGTCGAGGCGGGCCACACCCGGTTCAAGATCAAGGTGGGGCTGCCCAGCCTGGAGGAGGACGTACACCGCGTTGCTGCGGTGCGCCGGATCATCGGCCCCGACCGGCTGCTCATGCTCGACGCGAATCAGCTGTGGGACCTCCCTGCGGCGCGCCGCGCGGCGAAGGCGCTGGCGCCGTTCGATATCTACTGGCTCGAGGAGCCACTGCCGGCCGAGGACATCCCGGCGTACGCGCGGCTGCGGGCCAGCATCGACATCCCGCTCGCGGCCGGCGAGAGCCTCTACACCGAAGCGCAGTTCCGCGACCTGCTGCTGGCTGGTGCTGTCGACTTCGCTCAGCCGAACGTGTGCCGGGTCGGGGGGATCACGCCGTTCCTGCGGATCGCGCGACTGGCGCGACTGTTCGACGTGCCGGTGATGCCCCACCTGCTGCCCGACATCTCCGGGCAGCTGGCCATGTGCCTGCCGTTGCCGCCGATGGTCGAGGACATCGACCAGGGCTCGTTCGCCGCGCTCGGCGCGCTGGCCAGGCCGAGCGGCGTGGTCGTCACCGGCGACAGCCTCACCGCGCAGACCCCGCCCGGCCATGGCCTGGTGTTCGCCAGTGGTTGGCGCGCGCCATGTTTAGCGCGCGCAGCGGCTGGTGCCACCGCGCCACGGCGCACCTGACCGCCTGCTCGGCCAATGGCTAGCCCGGCAGTGCCCGCGACCGCAGCGCCTTCTCCACCACGTCACGCGCCTCGATGACGACCCGGCTCACCGACGGGTCGCGGCCGGGTGCCGCAAGGAAGCTGGCCACCCGCTCCACGAGCGCCGGCGACGCCGCCCAGTAGGGGAACAGCACCTCCCCGATGATCATGCGCAGGATGCCGTCCCGGGCGGCCCAGATCTGCGGCAGCTCCTCGAAGTACCGCTCTGCGTACCCGGCCAGCAGCTCCGCGTGCTCGGCCTGGTTAAAGGCAAGGCCGACTTCGACAGTTTCCTCGATGCCGTATTCGGTCGACGCGGTCAGTAGCTGCCAGGCAGCTTCCTTGTGTGCGGCATCTGGCACCGACGCCCGGCAGGCCGCTGCATGGCGACGGCCCGCGTCGGTGTCGTCACGCACTATCTCCGCGTCGATCTCGGCATCGCCAGCCCGCCCCATGGTGACCAGCCGGGACAGCAGCGTCCACCGCAAGTCAGTGTCCACCGCCAGGCCGTCGAACTCGGTGCTGCCGTCGAGCAGGCCGGCGACCAGATCGAGCTGGGCATCGGTGGTCGCAGAGCGGCCGAGTAGCTGCGCCCAGGCCAGCTGATGATCGCCGCCCGGCTCGGCCGCGGCCAGCAGCTTCTGGGCCGCGGTGGCGAGCTGCCTGGTGCCGGTGCTGATCCAGTGCGGGTCGGCGGACGTCATCAGCAGCCGCGAGGTGAGGTTGTGCAGCTGCTGAAGCACCGAGATGGACGGCTCCCGGCCCATGCCCGCCGTGACGAGCGAGACGAAGGCCGGCATCGACAGCTCGGCCTGCTGGACCATGTCCATCACCGCGCTCCAGCACAGGGTGCGCGCCAGCCCGTCGGCGAAGTCCCCGATGGAATCCGCCAGCGTCGCCAGTGAGAGCTGGTCGAACCTGATGATGGCGTAGTCGAGGTCGTCGTCGTTGAGCAGGATCAGGTCTGGTTGTGGCTGCCCGGCAAGCGCCGGCACATCGGTCCGGGCGCTGGTGACGTCTACCTCGACCCGGTCGGTGCGTACCAGCGCGCCGTGAGCGTCGCGGTTGTACAGGCCGATCCCGATGTGATGCGGTCGCAGTGTCGGGTACTCGGGCGGTGCTTCCTGCAGTACCGCGAACGAGCTGAACGTCCCGTCGCCGTGCACCGTGAACTCCGGCCGCAGCGTGTTCGGCCCGGCCGTCTCCAGCCACGCCCTGGACCACTCGGCCAGGCTCCGGCCGGAGCTCGCCTCCAGCGCTCCGATAAGGTCGGCCAGCGTCGCGTTGCCCCAGCCGCGCTCGGCGAAGTACGCGCGGATGCCGGCGAAGAACGCATCCCGGCCGACGTAAGCGACCAGCTGCTTGAGTATTGACGCGCCCTTGGCGTAGCTGATCCCGTCGAAATTCGCTTCGGCTTCCGACAACGTCGCCACGTCGGCCGCCACCGGGTGCGTGGACGGCAGCTGATCCTGGCGGTAACCGCCGGTCTTGCGGCCGCCGCAGAACGTGGTCCACGAGCCTGTGTACCTCGTCGCCTCGGCCGCCGACTGGAACGCGCACAGCTCCGCGAACGACTCGTTCAGCCACAGGTCGTCCCACCACTTCATGGTGACCAGGTCGCCGAACCACTGGTGGGCCATCTCGTGCAGGATGACCATCGCGCGCATCTCGTACCTCGCGTCGGTCACCTTGGACCGGAACAGCAGCGACTCGGTGATGGTCACGCAGCCGACGTTCTCCATCGCGCCCACGCTGTCCGGGACGTAGACCTGGTCGTACTTGGCGAACGGGTAGCTGGTACCGAATAGCTGCGTGTAGTAGTCCAGGCCCAGCCTGGTCACCGCGAAGACGTCGGCGGGCTCCAGGAAGGCGGCCAGTGACTGGCGGCACGCCAGCCCGAGCGGGATCACCTGCCCGGCCGGCGTCGTGTGCGAGT
>Ga0335074_10002850_pt1 | contig 23587 bp, 20 predicted proteins | sample Lox_Sample_23_FD_206715 | JGI IMG/M metagenome (GOLD analysis project Ga0335074, IMG submission 206715) | Soil microbial communities from Loxahatchee National Wildlife Refuge, Florida, United States - Lox_Sample_2.3 | ecosystem: Environmental > Terrestrial > Soil > Wetlands | place: USA...
CGCTCGATGTCCGGGAAATAGTTGCCACGCTCGCGCATCGAGGAGCGCAGCGCCGCGTTGGCGGCTCGCGCCTCCTCCGGTGTCGCGGTGGGCTTGGAGCGCTGCGCGCGCAGTTCGGTGGCGAGGCCGACGAGGTGCTCGAGCACCTCGGTCGGCACCCGGGTGCCGACCCGCAGCTGCGGCAGGCCGAGCGCCCGGTAGGACGGGTCGCGCTGCGCCTGATCGAGGGCGATCTCCAGCTGCGCACGGCGGCTCGGCGGCTGCTTCTTCAGCAGCTCGCCGACGGGCACCCCGAGCGCGGTGGCCAGCTGCTCCACCAGGGTCAGCCTGGGCTCGCGCTTGCCGTTCTCGATCAGCGACAGCACCGACGGCGTGCGGCCCACGCGGGCGCCGAGGTCGGCGAGGGTCAGGCCCCGCGCGCGGCGCGCGTGGCGCAGCCGCTGACCGAATGTCGCGAGGTCTAGACCTTCGGTCTCTACCAATTTTGACGATTCTTTCATCGCGAAAAAGTGTAACACAGGCACGTTCGGAAAAAAATGAAAGAATTTTCTTTAGATTAGCCTCGGTTCTGGCGCCGGCTACGGGCACCCTGGCGGTACGGCACCAAACCGAAAGGCATAACCATGGACACGATCAGCCAGCAAGCGGCCAACCTGCGTCAACAGTGGGAGACCGACCCCCGCTGGGCCGACATCGTGCGGACTTACACCGCCGAGGACGTGATCCGGCTGCGCGGCTCCATCACTGAGGAGCACACGCTCGCCCGGCGCGGCGCGGAGCGGCTGTGGGAGCTGCTGCACACCGAGGACGCCGTGCGGGCGCTCGGCGCGATCACCGGCAACCAGGCCGTGCAGATGGTCAAGGCCGGGCTGCAGGCCATCTACCTGTCCGGGTGGCAGGTCGCGGCCGACGGGAACCTGGCCGGGCACACCTACCCCGACCAGTCGCTCTACCCGGTGAACTCGGTGCCGCAGATGATCCGGCGGATCAACAACGCGCTGCTGCGCGCGGACCAGATCGCCTGGTCGGAGCGGTCTGCCGACAGCACCGCCCCGCGGCAGAACTGGCTCGCGCCGATCGTCGCGGACGCGGAGGCCGGGTTCGGCGGGGTGCTGAACGCGTTCGAGCTGATGAAGGCGATGATCGAGGCGGGCGCCGCTGGCGTGCACTTCGAGGACCAGCTCTCGTCGGAAAAGAAGTGCGGCCACCTCGGCGGGAAGGTGCTCATCCCGACCGGGCAGCACATCAAGACGCTGACCGCCGCGCGGCTCGCGGCCGATGTGTGCGGCGTGCCGACACTGGTGGTCGCGCGTACCGACGCGCACGCCGCGACGCTGCTGACCTCGGACGTGGATGAGCGGGACCGGCAGTTCATCGCCGGCGACCGGACCGCGGAGGGCTTCTACCGGGTGTCGAACGGGATGGCGCCGTGCGTGGCGCGCGGCCTGGCCTATGCCCCGTACTCCGACCTGCTGTGGATGGAGACCTCCACCCCGGACCTGGCCGAGGCGCGCGAGTTCGCCGAGGCGATCAAGGCCGAGTACCCGGACCAGATGCTCGCCTACAACTGCTCGCCGTCGTTCAACTGGCGGGCGAAGCTCGACGAGGCGACGATCGCCAGGTTCCAGAAGGAGCTGGCCGCGATGGGGTACCGCTTCCAGTTCATCACGCTGGCCGGGTTCCACGCGCTCAACTACTCGATGTTCGACCTCGCGCACGGCTACGCCCGCGAGGACATGTCGGCGTACGTGCGGCTGCAGGAGGCGGAGTTCGCGGCCGAGCCGTCCGGCTACACCGCGACCAAGCACCAGCGCGAGGCGGGCACCGGCTACTTCGACCTGGTTACGCAGGCGGTGGCGCCGAACGCGGAGACCCTCGCGCTCGTGGGTTCGACCGAGAGCGCCCAGTTCCACTGAGGCCGAGCCGTGGCGGTCCTGGCCGGGTGGCCAGGACCGCGCGTCACGACCACGGGTCGGGCGGCTGGTCGCCCGGCTGCTGCTCGATCGGCGCCGTCTGGTTTCCCCAGTCGGACGTCAGCAGCACGCTGCTGCCGGTCCCCGTCTGCGTCGTCAGGTCCTCGCCGGGCTCGATGTAGACAGGCAGCGCGGTCCTCCGCCAGCGGGACGGGATGAACAGCGGAACGATCATCGCGAACCCTGCCGCGGCGAGCACGCCGTTGATCAGCATCGCCTCGAAGCCGTCGCCGAACGCGTCCGCCTTTAGCGGGATGTAGCGCACCGCGCGGCCCACGTTCACCAGGTAGAGGACGGTCCAGGCGAGCAGGCCGAGCCCGGGCAGCCCGGCCGCCAGCGGGGAGATCCGCGGCACCGCCACGCAGATCCCTGCCAGCAGGCCGACGCCGGCCAGCGCCGCGAAAGCGAGCAGCACGTTCCGCTGATGCAGCAGCGAGGCGCCGGCCGCCGGGAGAGTGGCCGCGGCGCCGTTCACCACCGGGACACGCAACAGGCGCAGGTAGCCCCAGGCCGCGCCGAAGAAAATCGCCACCGCGAGCACGATTGCCAGGGCAAATCCGACTAGATGCCGCATTTTTGTCGCCTCCTGTCCGCCTATGTTGCCGCCTCCGGCGCGCGTTCGCAGCGAAACAGCGACGCCGGCCGCCGGCGTGTCGCCAGCGCGGCGCGGGCGCCCTGGCCAGCGCGGCGACGCCGCTGGCTGAGAACGGGCTGAGACCCAAGTCAGCGGCCAGCAGGCTCATCGCTATCCTTAGGCGCGTGCACGTTGACGACATTTTCCGGGCGATCGGTTCGTTCGCCGTCAAGTTCCGCTGGGTAGTGCTGGCCGTCTGGGTGGTGGCCGCGGTGGCCATCCCGAAGGCCCTGCCGTCGCTCGCCAGCGTGACACAAGGCAACAACAGCGCGTTCCTGCCCGCGAACGCGCCGAGCGAGCATGCGACGACGCTCGCCGCGCCGCTCGGGATCTCGCTGTCCGTCACGCCGGTACCGGTGGTGGCCGCGGTACCCACCGGATCGTTCACCGCCCAGGACCAGGCCTATCTGGCCACTCTGACGACCGACCTGGCCAAGGTGCCGACCGTGACGAAGGCGCGCCTGCTCGGCGAGTCGCAGGTGCCCGGCCCGAACGGCGTCGACGGCCAGGCCGCGCAGCTCCAGGTGCTCTCCACCGTGAACCTCAACGACGACAAGGCGGTCACGGACCTCGTCGACAACCTGCGCACCGCGATCACGGACTCATCGCCGCCGCCAGGCATGCAGGTGCACCTGGCCGGCCAGATAGCGATCCAGGTCGACCAGCAGAAGCAGTCCGGCAACACGGGCAACCAGGTTCAGTTCGCCGCGCTGATCTTCATCCTGCTGCTGCTGCTGGTGATCTTCAGGTCGCTGCTCGCGCCGTTTATCACGGTGATCCCGGCGCTGCTATCGGTGGCGATAGCCGGACCGCTGGTCGCCGAGCTCGCCAACCACGGGCTCAAGGTGTCCCAGCTCTCCCAGCTGCTGCTGATCGTGCTCGTGCTCGGCGCCGGCACCGACTACGGCCTGTTCCTGGTGTTCCGGGTCCGCGAGCGGATCCGGCTCGGCGACCCCGGGAAGGACGCGGTGGTCAACGCGCTGACCAAGGTGGGCGAGTCGATCACTTTCTCCGCCCTCACCGTCATCGCGGCGCTGCTGTCGCTGCTGTTCGCGACCTTCCAGATCTACTCCAACCTCGGCATCCCGCTGGCGATCGGCATCGGCGTCATGCTGGTGGCCGGCCTGACGCTGCTGCCCGCGCTGCTGTCGATCTTCGGGCGCGCCGCGTTCTGGCCGTCCAAGCCCAAGCCAGGCGGCGCCACCAGCGGGGTGTGGGGCCGGATCGCCGCGCGCATCGTCAAGCGCCCGGCCGTCGCGCTGACCATCGGCGTGATCGTGTTCGGCGCGCTGGCGACCGCGGTCACCGCGTACCAGAGCGCCGGGTTCGGCGGCACCATCTCGGCGCCCGCCGGAACCGACTCCGCCGCCGGCACCACCCTGCTCAACAAGTACTTCCCGTCCACGGCCGCCAACCCGACGAACCTCGTCTACAAGCTGCCGGTGCCCGCCTGGGACGAGGCGCCCGCCATCCAGGCGGCGACCGTGAAGCTCGGGGCGTCCAAGGAGTTCACCGGGGTGACCGGGCCGCTCAACCCGGTCGGCGGCACCGGGTTCACCCCGGCCCAGTACAGCGCGCTGCACGCCGTGCTCGGCTCCGGCCAGCTTTCGGCGACCGTGCCGCCCATTCCAGCCGCCCTCGCCGGCAAGGTCACGGCCGCCCAGTGGAACGGGGCGTACCAGCTGTACCGGGCGACTCAGCAGTTCGTGTCCGCGGACGGCAAGACGATCCAGTTCGAAACCTCGCTCGCGGCCGGCGACCCGTCCACCACGGCGGCGCTCAACGCGGTGCCCGCGGTGCGCGACGCGGCGGCGTCGGTGGTGCCGATCCTGCACGCCACCGATTACGGCGTCGCCGGCGAGGCGCCCGCGCTGTACGACATCAGCGCGATCTCCAACAGCGACCTGGCGCACGTGATCCCGATCGCGATCATCGTGATCGGCGTGCTGCTCGCGCTCGTCATGCGGTCGCTGATCGCGCCGCTGTACCTGATCGCGTCGGTGGCGCTGTCGTACTTCGCCGCGCTGGGGCTCGCCGTCATCCTGTTTATCGAGCTGGGGAATTCCGGCGGCATCACCTTCATCCTGCCGTTCCTGTTGTTCATCTTCCTGCTGGCGCTCGGCGAGGACTACAACATCCTGGTCATGACCAGGATCAGGGAGGAAGCTCACCATTATCCGCTACGCGAGGCAGTATCCCGCGCACTGTCCGTGACCGGAACCACGGTCACGTCGGCCGGCCTGGTGCTCGCCGGCACGTTCGCGGTGTTCGCCGTGGTCGGCGGGCGCGGCTCCGGCGGTTCGCAGATCGTGGACGTCGGCGTCGGCCTCGCGGTCGGCGTCATCATGGACACGTTCGTGGTCCGCACCGTGCTGGTGCCGTGCACCGTGGTGCTGCTCGGCAAGTGGAACTGGTGGCCGTCGAAGATAACCATCGAGAGCCCGCCCCCGGACACGGTGACCGCGAGCGCGGACGCGCTGGGGCTGTCGGATTCCGCGTCGGGATCGCCCGACGGCGTGTCCGACGCGACGTCGCCGGCCCGCACCGAGCGGCCCGGACGGGACTAATTGTCGCCATCATCTCCGGACATGCCGGGCGGGGTGCTTTGCTTATGGGGCGCTGACCGGGAGACTCTTACGGAAGTGGTTCGGGGAAGGACGCCGATGCAGGAACTGCGCTTCGTCGCGGTCAGCGAGGATGGCAGTTACGCTGTCCTCGCCGTCCCCGGGCGGAGCGCGCGCTATACCTTGCCGATCGACGAACGGCTCAGGGCTGTCGCGCTCGGCCAGACCTCCCGGCTCGCTCAGTACGAGATCGAAGTGGAGAGTCCCTTGCGACCCAAGGAGATCCAGGCACGGATCCGCGCCGGTGAGACAGCCGAAGAGATCGCCGACGCGGCCGGTATCCCGGTCGAGCGCGTGCGCTGGTTCGAGGGCCCGGTCCTCGCCGAGCGGGCCTACATCGCGCAGCAGGCGCAGGCCGCCTCGGTGCGGCGGCCGGGTGACTCTTCAGGGCCTGGCCCCCGGCTTGCCGACATCGCGCCGTCCCGGCTGAAGGCCCTGGGCGCCGACCCGGACGACGGGCAGTGGGACTCACGCAAACGCGGCGATGGGAACTGGCAGCTCACGCTCACCTTCACGGCCGCGGGACGGCTGCACGTCGCGGAGTGGATGTTCGACACCCGCCGCCGTCATGTGCTGCCCGAGGACGATAACGCCGCCCGGCTGTCGCTGCCCGAAGCCGAGCTGCCGCCGCTGTCGGCGCCCATGCCTGGCGAGGCGACGGTGACCCCGCTGGCCCCGCGCCTGGGCGCGGTGTCGGCCGGCGGCGTGGGCGGCGCCGGCCCAGTCGGGGGTTCCGCTGCGCTCGGCGCCGGCCCGGCGGGCGGTTCCGGTCCCAGCGGCGGCGGCCGGTTCCGCGCGGAGCGCCCGGCGGTCGCGGAGCGCCCGGCTGCCTCCGAACGATCCGGTGTCTCGGAACGGCCCGGTGTCTCGGAACGGCCCGGTGTCTCCGAGCGGCCCGCGCCGCCCGAGCGCCCGGCAATGTCGCACGCCCCGTCCGCGTCCCCAACGCTCCCCCGCCCCGCGCACCGCGACCCGGCGCCCGAACGGCCACCCGTCGCATCCGGTACCGCTTCCGATGATTCCGAACGGTCCCGGCCGGCTTCCCAGCGCCCGCTCATCTTCGAGGAGCCGGACCCGGACGCCCTCGATATCCAGCCTCCGATAGAGCCCGCGCCGATTCAGCCCGCCGCGGCGGTTCAGCCACCCCAGCCTGAACCGACCGCGACGCCGCCCACGCCAGAGCCGGCCGCCGCGGAACCCGCCGCCGAAGAGGCCTCCGCGCGCTCCCGCGCGGGCAAGAAGAACCCCCGCGGCCGCCGCTCGTCGGTCCCGTCGTGGGACGAGATCATGCTCGGCAGCTCCCGCCAGCGCGACTAACCGCCGCCGCCTTGGGTGGTCGATGTCACATCGACCACACTCTTTGGTAGACGATGTCACATCGACCACGTTCCGGGGCGCGTGGTGGGGCGCGCGTGGTGAGGGCGGGCGGGTTAGCCGGTTTGTTTGAGGGAGAAGCCCCAGTTCAGGATCTTGGCGGCGTCTTGGGCCCCGGCGCCGGGGCCCGTTGGCGGGCTGCCGAGGACGACGCCGATCAGGGTGCGGCCACCGCGGACGACCTCGAAGAGCAGGCAGTGGCCCGCCGCGTCGGTGAAGCCGGTCTTGATGCCGATCGCGCCCGGGTAGTAGCCGATCAGCTCGTTGGAGTTCCCCCACCAGTAGTGGCCGTGCCCGTTGCCCTGCGGCAGGTTGTAGAACCGTTCCCCCACGATCGAGCGGAACACCGCCGACTGCATCGCCAGCTCGCCCAGCTTCAGCAGCTCGGCGGGCGTGGAGTAGGTGGAGGTCTCGGTCGGGTACGGCAGCCCGTCGGGCGACGTGAAGTGCGTGTGGGTGAGGCCCAGCTGGGCCGCGGTCGCGTTCATCTTCGCGATGAACGCGGGCAGTCCCGGGCCGTAGGCGGTCGCCAGCGCGTACGCGGCGTCGCAGGCCGACACGAGCAGCAGGGCGTGCAGCAGCTCGCCGGCCGTCAGCACCTGACCGGGCACCAGCCCGGCGCTGTTCGCGCCGTACTTGGTGACGTAGGCGATCACGGACTTGGGGATCTTGATCGGCCTGCTCAGGTTGCCCGCCCCGAGGACGACCAGGGCGGTCATCACCTTGGTGATGCTCGCGATCGGCCGTTCCGTGTTCCCGCCCGACGACCAGAGCACCTGGCCGGTCGTCGCGTCCGCGAGAATACCCGCCTTCGCCTTGACCCCGCGCGGCGCGCCGGTGACCACGATCCGCGGCCCGGCCGGCGTGGGCGTGGGCGTGGCCGTCGCGCGGGCGCTGGCGGCCGCAGCGGCCGCGGAGCCCGCGGCGACGACACCGGCCGGCGGACGGGAGGAGTCGCCGGCGTAGGCGAGCCCCGCGCCGGCCGAACAGCCCCCGATCGACCCGCCGACTGTCAATGCCACCGCGGCGATCATCAACCGTGAGGGCAGTCGCATAACACTCCGGAGGGCTAGGGCGAGGGGGTCTGGTGAAGGCCAGCCCTGATCGTACGGTGTCACATCCGCCCACAGCCGCACAATCGGCAAAGCAGCCAGAGGCGGCTTACGCCCTGGTGAGAACGCCCGCCAGCGCGTCGCGGGCCGAGCGCGTCACCTCTGCCACATCGTAGCGGGTCAGCTCGCCGGAACGTTTCAGCACCCGCCCGTCGGCGAGCACCGTATCGACGTTGCCCGGGTGCGCCGCGGTGACGAGCAGCCGGGCGGGATCGGTGAGCACGCCGAGGTTCGGGGCGTCGACGGAGACGACGATGATGTCCGCGCGCTTGCCGGGCGCCAGCGACCCGGTCACCGCGCCGAGCCCGAGGCTCCGGGCGCCCTCAATCGTCGCCAGCCGCAGCACGTCCCGCGCGGTCAGCGCGAACTCGTCGTGGGCCAGCCCGTTGGCGCAGCCCTGCGTCACCTTCATGATGGCGAACATGTCGGCGTTGCCGGACAGCATCGTGGTGTCGACCGACAGCCCGGTCGGCACGCCCGCCGCCAGCAGCGCGCCGGTGACCGGCTGCCCGTAGCCGATCTGCAGCTCGGTGAACGGGGACACGCTGGCCGGCGTCTGGTGCTCCGCGGCGAGCGCGATTTCCCCGGCCGACGCGTTGTTCAGGTGGATGACCTGCAGGTCGGGGCCGAGCAGCCCCTCGGCGTCGTAGGTCGCCAGCTGCCCGGCGGCGTGCCTCGGCCCGCACGCGTGCACCGAGACCGGCAGGCCGAGCCCGCGCCCGGTCTCGATCTCCTCGCGGTAGAGCGCGGGCGCCACCCGCATGGCGGGGTTGCTGCCGCCAGTGCCCCGCCAGGCCATGCCGAGGTGGATGCGGCCGTCCGCGCTGTGGGCCGGCCACGCCGACGCGACCCGGGCGAGATCGTCCAGGGCCATCAACCGGTCGTTCTGATGACCGGTTTCGTAACCGAACGAAAAGCGCGCCCGCAGCCCGGACTCCGACAGCGCCCGCAGCCCGGCTTCGGCCCAGTCGATCCCGCGGATGTTGTGCGCCCAGTCGTGCACCGTGGTGATCCCGGCGTCGATCGCCTCCGCGCACGCGAGCCGCGTCCCGGCGTAGGTGTCTCCGGGGAGGAAATGCCTGCCGAGCGCGACGCATGTGACGAAGTATCCGGAACGTGCGGGGCTCTGTCCGTCAGGCCGGCCGTCTGACAGCCCGCGGAGCAGCGTGTTCCACATGTGCCAGTGCGTGTCGACGAGCCCGGGTGCCACGATCTTCCCGGCCGCGTCAATCACGTCCGCGCCGGGAGCGTCGAGGCCGGCGCCGATCGCGACGATCTCGCCGTCGCGGACGTGCACGTCGCCGCCGGGAATGTCGCCGCCGGAATCCATCGTCAGGACGTAGCCGCCGCGGATGAGGACATTGCCGCCCGGCACGGATGCGCTCGATGTCACGGTCGCCCAGCTTAGTTGTGCCTGCTGGTATCGGCCGCCGTCCGCTCGGCCGCCGGGCTGGCGGTGTCGCCCTCGGCCGCACCGACCGCGCCCTGCCCGCGGGTGTCCCTGAAGACGACCCAGCGCATCATGCAGTACAGGTAGGCGGCCTCGCACAGCGCGGCGATGACGCGGGCGAGCTCGAAGTAGACGCCGACGGCGGCCAGCAGGTCGGTGAGCCCGAGCACGAAGATCAGGTAATTGCTCGCGCTGACCGCCACGAAAAGCGGCAGCTGGGCGCCGACCGCGGCGTGCGACCGGAAGTTCAGCACGCGGTTCAGCACGTAGCTGGTCAGCGAGGCGGTCCCGTACGACAGCGTGACCGCGAGCGGCAGCGGCCAGCGCAAGACGCCATGCGCCACGGCGAGAATCGACAGGTCGAGAAAGAACGTGCACAGGTTGATCAGCAGGTAGCCGAGGAGGCTGGGCGCGACCACCCGGGACAGCCCGAACGGGAGCCTGTGAGCGACCGCCGTCATCGCGGCGGCGAACCGCGCTCGGTGGGCCACGGTTCCATTGTGCCGTGCACCGGCGCTGTGCTGTACGGCGGCACTGGGCCGCGCCGGCGGCGTGCGCCGGGCGCTCGTCTCTGTGGCGCTTGTGAAAGTAGTCACACGGTGGTGTCGGGTAGGTGACGAAACGGTCTCGTGATGCGCCGATGGAAGCCTGGTTGTGGTTGTGTGCGTTGACGTTACGCGGGTAGCCATGGCAGTTACCAGCGCCGTTCTTGCAAGCTCACGGAGTATGATCGCTAGGGGTCAACGGTGGGTCTGGCGAATTCCGTGACACGTGTTCGAGCGAATGTCTGTCCGTGTGTCCGTATATCTGTGCGCCCGTGCCAGGAGGATATGAATGGCCGTCATGGTAGACCCGCCGCAGCGCGACAGCGCTGACGAGCGATCTGCCCAGACGGCCACCGCGGAACGGCGGACGATAACCACGATCGCCCCGGCGATTACCCCGCTCCCGGCACCCGCCCAGGCCCCGGTTTCGCCTCCGCCGCCTAAGCTCGCCGAGCCGCCGATCCCTGGCGGGCACGTCGAGGCGCTGATGGGGCGGCTCATCAAGGTCCTCGCGCACAGCCGGCTGGCCCGCCCGCTGCCCGCCGTGACGCTGAGCGCGCTCGGGCTCGCCGGGGTCGCGTTCGTCGGGCTGTGCGCCACCGCCCCGCGGCCGAGCGTCGCCACGCCGCCGGTGCTGCTGCCGCTGACGTCGCTGGCCAGGGACCTCGGGGCGCCGCACCTGCCGGACATCCTCGCGAACCTCATCATGTACGTGTCGATCGGGCTGTCCTGCCTGGGCCTGGCCATGATGCTGTGGGCCAACAGCCGGGGCTGGTCCCCCAACCCGCGGCGTGTCTTCTGGACCGCGGCCGGCGCGGTCGCGGTGCTGGTGAACATCACCCCGGTCGGCTCGTCGGACGCGGCCAGCTACGCCGCCTACGGGCGGATCGCCGCGCTCGGCTACAACCCGTACACGTTCCTGCCCGCCGACCTGCCCGGCGGCAAGAACAACCCGTACACGATGCTGGTCAGCCCGCAGTGGCAGCACACGCCGTCGGTGTACGGGCCGGTGGCGACCTGGACGCACCTGCTCGCCGCGCAGATCGGCGGCGCCAAGCCGTGGGCCACGATCTGGGTGCTGATGATCATGGTCGGGGCGGCGTTCCTCCTCACCGGTTACGTGCTGCTGCGGGCGGCGGCCGACCCGGTGCGCGCCGTGCTGTTGTGGGTGGCGAACCCGCTGCTGATCACCGAGCTGGTGATCGGCGGCCACATGGACGCCTTCGTCGCGCTGTTCGCGATCGCGGCCATTGTCGTGTCCCGACGCTGCACCACCGTCTGGCATGACGTGCTCGTGGGGCTGATCGTCGGCGCGGCGCTCGGCATCAAGGTGAGCGCCGGCTTCGTCGCGCTCGGCATCGCGATTCCGCTGATGCACGACCGCGCGTGGGCGCGGCTGGTCAGGATCGCCACCGTCGCCGCGGCGACCACCCTGGGGCTCTACTACTTCAGCTACGGCTTCGTCGCACTGAAGCCGGTGGCCAACGCCTCGACGATGGTCATCTCCCCCACCGTCTGGCGGGCCGTGGAGGCGATCTTCGGCACCGGTCACCTGGTGACCACCGTGATCGGGTTCACCTGGCCGCCGCTCATGCTCCTGCTGGCCTGGTACCTGTACAACCGGCTCTCGCCGGACGTCCCGACCGTGGTGGCGGCCACCTGCGCGCTGACGTTCGCCTGGCTGCTCGTCGCGCCGTGGTCGCTGCCCTGGTACGCGTCGGTCGCCTGGGTGGCGCTGGCGCTGCTGCCGCGCAACACGCTCACCCGATGGCTGACCCTTGCAACGGCCACCTTGTCGTTGCTTCACTTCAATGGTGGACATCCGACGAACGTGCCAGTCGGCCCGATGCCGTAAGGGCCCGTCTGCTCCTGAGGACAGAGCGTCGTGAGCCCGGTCGCGCCGGGCAGGGTAGCCGTGGTGACCGGGGCGGCGAGCGGGATCGGGCTGGGCCTGTCCGAGCGGTTCGCCGCCGAGGGCATGCACGTCGTGATGGCCGACGTCGAGGAGCTCGCGCTGTCGAAGGCGGCGTCCGCGCTCGCAGACAACGGGGCGTCGGTGCTGCCGGTGCTCACCGACGTGGCGGACCGCGCGGCGGTCGACGCGCTGCGCGACTCCGCGGTGTCCGCATTCGGCGCGGTGCACGTCGTGTGCAACAACGCCGGCGTGGGCGGGCCGCACGGGGCGCTGTGGGAGTGCCCGCCCGGTGAGTGGGACTGGGTGCTCGGCGTGAACCTGGGCGGCGTGATCAACGGCGTGCGCGCGTTCATGCCGCTGCTGCTCGAGCAGGAGGCCGGGCATATGGTGAACACCTCGTCGATCTTCGGCGTGTTCGCCGGGACGCTCGGCCCGTACGGGGTGTCCAAGCACGCGGTCGCGGCGCTGACCGAGACGCTGTACTTCAACCTGAAGGCGCAGGGCCTCTCGCACGTCGGCGTGTCGGTGCTGTGCCCGGGGGCGGTGCGCACGAACTTCGGCACCTCGGCGCGAAACCGCCCGTCCTGGGCCGGGCCGCCCGCGGTGCGCGACGAGGCCGAGCAGGAGAGCGCGGAACGGTTCGACAGGCTGTCGGCCACGGGCGCCTCCCCCGCCGAGGTGGCCGCGATCGTGGTCGACGGGATCCGCGCGCGGCGGTTCTACCTCCTCACATCGGAAAACAGGAATGAGGCGGTCACCCGCCGCGGCGCTGAGATCGTGGCCGGCGGGCCGCCTGAACCGCCCGTATCGTTCGTCTAGGCTTGGCGGCTATGAGCACCGCGTCTTCGTCTTCGTCTTCGTCTTCGCCGCCGTCCGCCAAGCAGGTCCCGTTCGAGCGCAGCTACCACGGCGACACGGTGACCGATCCGTACGCCTGGCTGGCCGATTCCAAGGACCCCGAGGTCCTCGGCCACCTGGAGGCGGAGAACGCGTACATGTCCGCGCAGACCGCGGGGCTGGCGGACCTGCGGGCCGAGGTCTTCGGCGAGATCAAGGCGCGCACCCAGGAGACCGACCTGTCCGTCCCGGTGCGCAAGGGCGGCTGGTGGGAGTACTCGCGCACCGTGGAGGGCCAGCAGTACGCGATCTTCTGCCGCCGCCGTGTGCTCGACGGCGAGGTCGGGCCGCCGCTGCCCCAGGACGGCAAGCCGCTGGAGGGCGAGGAGATCCTGCTCGACAGCAACGAGCTTGCCGCCGGCGCTGGCTTCTTCCGGCTCGGCGCGCTGTCTATCAGCCCCGACGAGTCGCTGCTCGCCTACTCGACCGACTTCTCCGGCGACGAGCGGTACACCCTGCGGATCAAGGACCTGGCGACCGGGCAGACGCTGCCGGACGAGATCCCTGACACGTTCTACGGCTGCGCCTGGTCGCTGGACGCGTCCGTCTTGTTCTACGTCACCGTGGACGAGGCGTGGCGGCCGTACCGGGTCTGGCGGCACCGCGTCGGCACGCCGGCGTCGTCCGACGTGATCGTGTACGAGGAGGCCGACGAGCGGTTCTGGCTGTCGATCGACCTGTCCCGCGACGAGAAGTGGGTCCTGATCTCCGTGGGCAGCAAGCTGACCAGCGAATGGTGGCTGCTCGACTCCGCCACGCCGGAGGGCGCGTTCACCGTCGTCGCCCCGCGGCGGCAGGGCGTCGAGTACGGGGTCGAGGCCGCCGCGGACCGGCTGCTGATCGTGCACAACGACGGCGCGGAGAACTTCGAGCTCGCCACCGCGCCGCTGCCGGGCGCCGGCGACTCGGGCACCTGGACGCCGCTGATCCCGTACCGCGCTGACACCCGGCTGCTCGGCGTGGACGCGTTCGCGTCGCACACGATGGTCTACTTCCGGCGCGGCGGGCTGACCGGGCTGCGAGTGCTGCCTGCCGGGGGCGAGCCGCGGGAGATCGAGTTCCCTGAGCCGGTTTACACCGTGTTCCCCGGCTCCAACCCGGAGTTCACGCAGACGACGTTCCGGCTCAGCTACAACTCGATGGTCACGCCGTCCACGGTGTACGACTACGACATGGTCACCGGCTCGCTGACGCTGCTGAAGCAGCAGCCGGTGCTGCCGTCGCCCACGGGCGTGCCGTTCTCCAGCGACGACTACGAGCAGTACCAGGAGTGGGCCGTGGCCCCCGACGGGACCCGGGTGCCGATCTCGCTGGTGTGCCGTAAGGGCACGCCCAGGGACGGGTCCGCGCCCTGCCTGCTGTACGGGTACGGCAGCTACGAGCATTCCCTCGACCCGACGTTCTCGATCTCCCGGATGTCGCTGCTCGACCGCGGTTTTGTCTACGCGATCGCGCATGTCCGCGGCGGGGGCGAACTGGGCCGCCCCTGGTACATCCACGGGAAGATGCTGGAAAAGAAGAACACGTTCACCGACTTCGCGGCCTGCGCCGCGCACCTGGTCGCCGCGGGCTGGACGTCGGCGTCCCGGCTGGTCGCCCGCGGCGGGTCGGCTGGCGGCCTGCTGATGGGGGCGGCGGCGAACCTCGCCCCCGGCGCGTTCGCCGGGATCGTCGCCCAGGTGCCGTTCGTGGACGCGCTGGACACGATCCTCGATCCGTCGCTGCCGCTGACCGTCACCGAGTGGGAGGAGTGGGGCGACCCGCTGCACGACCCCGAGGTGTACTTCTACATGAAGTCCTACACGCCGTACGAGAACGTCGCCGCGGCGCCGTATCCCGCGATCTTCGCGATCACGAGCCTGCACGACACCCGGGTGCTGTACCACGAGCCCGCGAAGTGGATCGCCCGGCTGCGCGCCGTCGCGTCCGGCGGCCCGTTCCTGCTGAAGACCGAGATGGAAGCCGGCCACGGCGGCCGCAGCGGCCGCTACGACGCCTGGCAGGAGGAAGCGCTGGTGCTGGCCTGGTCCATCGCGACGGCCACGGCCGCCGCGGGCTGACAGCTTATTCGAGAACCGTGACGGGCGCGCCGACGGCGATCGGCGCGCCGGGGACATCCGGGCCGTCGGGGATCAGGTTGACGCCGAACCAGACCTTGCCGTCCCGCCTGCGGTGCCTGGAGAGGGTGACGAGCGGTTCCTTGCCCTTCACCGCCGTGTCCGGGTCGACCGTCGTGAGCACGCACCGGTCGCAGCCCTTGGCGACCCGGAACGTGACCTCGCCGATGCGCAGCCTGCGCCAGCCGTCCTCCGCCCAGGCCGGCGCGCCGGCGACCACCACACTGGGACGGAACCTGGTCATCGGCAGCGGCCCTTCGGCGAACCGCGGCCCCTCGAGGATCCAGTCGTTCAGCGCGTCGAGGGACTCCCGCGAGGTCAGCAGCAACGGGTACGCATCGGCGAGCGACACCCGGTCACCGGGCTGGCTGTAGACCGGGTTCGTCGCCCGCCGGGTCGGGTCGTCCAGGTACACGAGCCGCACTGGCTCGCCGACGATCTTGCTGAGCCATTCCGACGCCTCGTCGCAGGCCCGCGCGGCGACCAGGTCGCTGTCCCCCACGCTGACCGGGACCAGGGCGGTGGCGGGCGGCACCGGTACCGTCAGCTCCGGCAGGTCCGGTCCGGTCAGCCGGATGCTGCCGCCGTCGAGCCGCGGCGTGACGAGCACCAGGTCCGGGTACTCCCTGGCCGTGACCGGGGCGCCCGCGCTGTCCACGACCATCCACCGACGGTCCCCTGCCAGCCCCCAGGGCTCCACGATGGCCTCGGCCAGCCGCTCACCCCGGCAGGACTTGACCGGGTATCGCCAGATGTCAGTGAGCTGGATCGGCATACTCCGATGGTGCCATGCCGCGGAGTTTCACGCGTCCTTGAAATAGTGGCCTTCGTCAAGGTCGGCGATGAGCCCGGGGTGGACGGGCTGCCAGCCGAACTGCTTTCGCGTCTGCGCGCTCGAGGCCGGAACGTCGACCGACGCGAAGACCGCGAACAGGCCGAAATGACCGGCCGCCGCCTGCTGGGAGAGCCCGGTCACGGGCACGTCCAGGTGCTTGCCGATGACCTCGGCGATGTCCAGGAACGGCACACCCTCGTCGCCGACCGCGTTCAGCCGGGTGCCTGCGGGGGCGCTCTCGACCGCCAGCCGGAACAAGCGGGCTGCGTCCAGCCGGTGCACGGCCGACCAGCGGTTGGCCCCGTCCCCCACGTAGGCCGCCAGGCCCCTGGCCCTGGCAATGCCGATCAGGGCCGGGACGAAGCCGTGATCGCCCTCGCCGTGGACCGTCGGCGGCAGGCGCAGTGCGGACGCGCGGACACCGCGCCCGGCGAATGCGAGCGCCGCGCGTTCCGACACGCGGGGATATGCCGGGTTCTCCGGTGCCGCGTCCTCTTCGGTGGTGACGTGGCCCGGCGCGGGCACGGGCATCCCCGAGGCGACGACGAGCGGCCGGCCGGATCCGGCGAGCACTTCGCCGATCGCCTCGATGGCGTTCCCGTCGGTCCTGGCGTAGGACGCGGCGTCGTTGTTTTCCGAGAAGTCGTGGATGTAGGCGGTGTGGATCACGCCGTCGGACGCGGCTGCGCCGCTGCGCAGGCTGTCGAGATCCGCAAGGGAGCCGCGGCGCACGTCGGCGCCGGCCGCCGCCAGGGCCGCGGCGGAGTTGCCGGAACGGGCCAGGCCGGTGACTTGATGGCCCGCGTCGAGAAGGTCACGGACGACAGCGGAGCCGATGAAACCCGTCGCGCCGGTAACGAAAACACGCATGATGCGCTCCTTCCTGATGACCCGGCCTCAGGTATCCGGCCGGTACTTCCAGGGTGCGCGCCACGCCCGCGTCCCGTCCAAGTCCTGTTCCGACCCAGGCGATACGTTTCAGGCATCACCACAGCTCATGTTGATTTACCAGCACCCGGCGCTACGATGGCATCATGCCTGATCTGGAACACCCGGTGGACCTGGACCTGCGGCTGGTACGGTACTTCGCCGCCGTCGCAGAGCACCGGCACTTCGGCCGCGCCGCCGCCGAGCTGCGCGTCGCGCAGCCGTCGCTGAGCCGGCAGATCCGCCAGCTCGAGCAGCAGCTCGGCGCGCAGCTGCTCGACCGCACCCCGCAGGGCACCCGGCTCACCGAGGCCGGCGAGATCTTCCTGCCTCGCGCGAAGGCGCTGCTGCGCTCCGCCGCCCAGGCCGCGGCCGCCACCCGGGCGGCGGCCCAGCCCTCCAGGATCACCGTCGGGTACACCCCCGGCATCATCGTCACCCCGGCGGTCAGGAACCTGCGCCGTCAGCGCCCCGACGCCGACGTGCAGACGCTGCACCTGGACTGGAACGAGCCGCGCGAGGCTTTGCTCGATCACCGGGTGGACGTGGCGGTGACCCGGCTGCCGCTGCGGACCGACGGGCTGCACGTGACGATCCTGTACGACGAGCCCCGGCTGCTGCTGGTGCCCCTCGACCACCGGCTGGCGGGCAAGGAGTCGGTCACCCTCGACGACATCGCCGACGAGCCCATCCCGCGGATGCCCGACCCGGTCTGGAATGCCTACTGGCGCATCGACCCGCGCCCCGACGGAAGCCCGGCGCCCGACGGCCCCCTCGTCGCCGCCATCGAGGACAAGAACGAGCTCATCGCCGCCGGGCAGGCCGTGGCCATCATCCCCGGCGGGATCCCGGCCAGCGCCATCCGTCGCGACCTCACGACGATCCCGCTGCACGGCGTCGAGCCGAGCCACGTCGTGCTGGCCACCAGGTCCGGTGACCGCAGTCGCCTGGTCGCGGCCTTCCGCAAGTCCGCCCAGGCCACCCTCACCGCGCAGCTCGAGCCATCCGCGCCTTCCGGTGCTTAAGGCCGGGTCAGTCAGACCCGTCGTCCAGCCCTCGGGTACGGCCGGTCAGCACGGAGAGCGAGGCCCAGAGGCCCGTGTCCCTTTCGCCGACGAGTTCCAATGACCAGCCCCAGTTGCTGACGCTGCTGCGGCGCCGTGGCCTGGCTGGACAGGATAGTCCGGACCCCCGCGGCGGTGAACAAGAGCCCGATGACGCCCAGCACGACCGCCGGGTACCCAGGGTTGGTGCCGGGCACCAGGCTGAACAGTGAGACCGCCATGGCATTCGTGAACGCCAGCAAGGCCGCGGCTGCCCGGACCTGCTGAATGGCGGAAGGGCCGGCGGCCCGGGCCCGGCCCGTTACGGACAACGCGACGAACAGCAGGCCGGTCAGCGAGCCTGCGGTCGCGGCGACCGCCGCGAAAAGCTCCCGGTAGACCTCAGGTACCACCGCGCCAACATACCCGCGGATCAAGCGAGCGCTCAATCGCATCAGCCGGTTACATGTCCAGGACGAGGTCCGTGGCGGGCTGGGCGCAGCAGATGAGGACCTGCCCGTCGGGCGGGGGTTCGAGGGGGTCGGGGTGGTAGCTGATGCCGCCGGAGAGCAGGGGGGTGACGCAGGTGTGGCAGACGCCGGTGCGGCAGCTCCACCGGGTGGGGACGTCGCAGGCGTCGGCGAGGTCGAGCACACTGCGCCAGGCGTCGCCGAACCGGGTGGTGATGCCGCTGCGGGCGAAGGTGACCTGCGGCCCGGTCGCGGGCGCCCCGGGCGCCCCGGGCGGCTGGTGGGGCGGCGGGCGGTGCTGCGCGGTGAGCCCGGGGTTGATGGCGTCCAGCGCGCCGAACAGCTCGGTGAAGATGCGCGCCGGGTCGGTGCCGAGCCCGGTCAGCGCGTCGCGCATGCCGGTCATGAACCCGGCCGGCCCGCAGATGTACGCAGACCCCGCGGCGGCCGGGATGCGCAGCCTGGCGAGCCCCTCCCTGGTGATCCGGCCGGCGGCGGCGTGCGCGCGGTGGCGTTCGGCGGGCGTGGCCGCGCTGTAAAAAACGTGTTCCTGGGAGTGCGGCAGGGACGTCAGCAGGGCGCGCGCCTCCTTGGCGAACGGGTGCTCGTCAGGGCCGCGCGCTCCGTAGAGCCACCACACCTCCCGGTCGCTGCCGGCGGCGGCGAGCTGGTGCAGCATGGACAGCACCGGCGTGACCCCGATGCCCGCGGAGATCAGCAGCACCGGGCCGGTGCCGTCGTCGAGGGTGAACTCGCCGCGCGGCGCGGCCGTCTCCAGCAGCGCGCCGGGCTCCAGGTGCTGGTGCAGCCAGCCGCTGGCCACGCCGTGCGGCTCCCGCTTGACGCTGATCCGGTACGTACCGGCGCCCGGCGCCGACGACAGCGAATAGGAGCGCACCGGGACCGGCTGCGCGGCGCCGGTGACCCGCAGCGTCAGGTACTGCCCGGCCCGCGCGGCCGGCAGCGCGGTGCCGTCGCCGGCCGCCAGGTAGACCGAGCACACCGCCGCGTCCTCGTGGACGATCTTGGTGACCCGCAGTTCCCGGAACCCCGGCCAGGCCGGCCCCGCCTCCGGAGCCGGAGCGGCGAGCATGTCGCGGAACGAGCCCTGCCAGCCCGGGCTGAGCGCCGGGATCCGCAGCGCGGCGCGCAGCTTGCCGGTGTCCGGGCCGGGCAGGTACAGCAGCGCGTCGGTGTCCGCCACCGACAGCGCCTCCGGCCCGGTGCTGATCTTGACGATCTGATCGCCGGCCGCGATGCGTCCCTCGGTGAGCACCCGCATGTAAAAGCCGGGCCGGTGATGAGACACCAGCAGCGCCGGCAGCTGCGGCTCGCCCACCCGCATCCCGACCCGGTAACAGGTCACCCGCGGCTGCGTGACCTCGAACTCCGCCTCGCCGATCCGGTACCGGTCCCCGATGCACACCTCGTCATCGGGCAGCCCGTCGACCGTCAGGTTCTCCCCGAACATCCCGTACACGAAGTCGTCGCGCCCGAGGTGCCGCTCCCAGTGCCGGTACGAATCGAGCTGGTAGACGAACACCGCCCGCTGCTCACCGCCGTGCCCGGCCAGATCCCCCTGCCCGTCTCCGTCGATATTCAGCCGCCGCACCATCACCGGCCCGGGCACCGGCTGCTTCCAGATCCCGGTGTGCACCGTCTTGCCCTGCCAGGGGACGTCCTTCGGCAGGCCGACGTTCACCGAGACCAGGGCCGGCACGGAGACGGTCACCGGCCCGGCTGGGTGTCCGGCCAGAGGCTTTCCAGGTTGACGACGATCCCTTCCTGGCTGCTGCGGGCGATCACGACCACGGCCTCCTCCGCGCCCGGGTTCTCCTCGCGGTGCGGTACGTACGGCGGGACGAAGATGTAGTCGCCCGGCTGGGTTTCCAGCCGCACTTCCTTGTCACCATCGGCGAACACGAACGCCGGAGTCCCGGAGACGACGTAGATCGCCGTCTCCGCCTCGCCATGGTGGTGATCGCCGGACTTGACGCCCGGGGCAACGTGCGTCTGCCCCATCCACAGCTTCTCAGCGTCGGCGGTCTTGCCCGAGATCGCCTCCCAGCGGGTCATCCCGGTCGTCTGGCCGGTGTCGCTGCCCAGCGCGCCGCCGCGGATATGCTTCAGCGGACGGTGCCAGTGGTCGTCGCTCATCGCGTCCCCATTTCTTCCGGCTTCCAGGTCGGTATGGTAGGCGAATCGCCGCCGCTGAGCACGGGCGGGGCCGGCGCGCGGTCTTGGGCGCAATCACCATCGCACTGGTTGTCCCGTGCGTCCCACAGGTACCAATTAAGGTATTTATCCGCACCAATGACGGCATTTAGCTGCGCGCACTCGGCAAACCGCTGGAAAATCGCTCCGTTCGCACATGAACCCCGAAACGGGGATTCGGAGGTAAGACGTGAGTACACCCCAGAGCCCGTACGGTGCAGGCCAGGATCCGTGGGCGCAAGACGGGGGCGCCAGCCAGGATCCGTGGAATCGAGGCGGGGGCGCCAGCCAGGACCCGTGGAACCAAGGCGGGGGCGCCGGCCAGAACGGTTACGGTCAGTCCAGTTCCTCCCAGGGCGGCTACGGCCAGGGCGGTGGTTACGGCCAGGACGGTGGCTACGACCAGGGCGGCGGCTATACCCAGGGCGGCGGCTACGGCCAGCAGGGCCAGCCCCAGGGCGGCGGGTACGGCCAGGGCGGCGGCTACGGCCAGCCCCAGCAGGGCGGCTATGGCCCGTCCCAGGGCGGCTACCAGCCGCAGCCCAGCTTCACCCCCCAGGGCGGCGGCTACCAGCCGCAGACCGGTTACGCTCCCCAGGGCGGCTACGGTCAGCAGGGCGGCTACGGCCAGCAGCCCGGATACGCGCCGCAGGGCGGCTACGCGCCCGCGGGCCCGCAGGGCTACCTGCAGGGCGGCCCTGTAGGCTTCCGAGACGCGGTCGACCTGGGGATCCGCAACGCGTTCACCTACACAGGCCGCGCGTCGCGCTCCGCATACTGGTGGTTCGCCGCGTTCGAGGTGATCGCCTGGATCGCCGTGCTGATCCTCGCCCTGATCTTCGACGCGATCCACGTTCCGGCCATCGCCATCCTGCTCTACGTGGTCGCCGCCATCGCCGCGTTCCTGATCAGCATCTCGCTGACCGTTCGCCGGCTGCACGACCAGGACAAGTCCGGGTTCTGGTACTTCATCGTGTTCGTGCCGTTCATCGGTGGGATCTGGCTGCTCGTCCTCACGCTGCTCGAGGGCACCCCCGGCCCGAACCGCTTCGGCTGAGGCCAAGGCCAAGGCCAAGGCCAAGGCCCGGGCTCGAGCTCAGGCCAGGTTCCGCGGAGGTGCAGGCTGACGACCAGCCCGCACCTCCGCGCCGCTGCCGGGCTACTGCTGGAACAGCACGCTCACGGATTCGCCGTCGTGCGTCCGGCGGATGGCCTCGGCCAGCGCCGGCGCCACCGAAAGCACGGTGAGCTTCGGGTGCGATACCGGCATCGGCACCGAGTTCGTGCTGACGATCTCGATCACATCCTCGGCGGCCGCCAGCTTCTCCAGCGCGCCATCGGCGAACAGGCCGTGCGTGCACGCCACGCAGATCGACCTGACCTCCTGCCGCCGCAGCACCGAGAGCAGCTCGAGCACGGTCGTGCCGCGGGCGATCTCGTCGTCCACGATGATCACGTCCCGGTCCGCCACGTCGCCGATGATGGCGGAGATCGAGACCTTGTCGTCGCTGAGCCGCTCCTTCGCGGCGGCCGCGACCGGCAGCCCGAGCCGCCGCGCGAACGCGGCCGCGCTCTTGGCGTAGCCCAGGTCGGGTGACACCACCACGGTGCGGGACAGGTCGCGCTGGCGGAAGTGGTCGGCGAGCTCCCGCAGCGCGTGCAGGTGATCCACCGGGACAGAGAAGAACCCGTGCACCTCCTGCGAGTGCAGGGTGAGCGTGAGCACCCGGTTGACGCCCGCGGTGACGAGCAGGTCCGCGACGAGCCGGCCGGCGATCGAGATGCGCGGGGCATCCTTCTTGTCCGAGCGAGCGTACGCGTAGTGCGACATCACCGCCGTGACCCGGGCGGCCGAGGCGCCCCTGGCCGCGTCGGCCATCAGCAGCAGCTCGACCAGGTTCTCCTGCACCGGCGGCACCAGCGGCTGGATCAGGTACACGTCACGTTCCCGGCAGTTCGCCTGCAACTGCACCTGGAGGCAGTCGTTGGCGAACCGGGTGGTGCGCACCGGGCTGCGCGGCACGCCGAGATCCGCGCAGATCTCGTCCGCCAGTTCCGAGTGCGCGCGCCCGCCGAAGATGACGATGTCAGCGTCCACTGGCCTCCTCCGTTCCGCCGTTTCCCGCCTCGGGCGGAACGAACGGCGGCAGCCCCAGCTTGGACCTGATCTCCTGCTGCACCGCCTCACGCTCACCCCGGGCGTCAATCGTGATCACGAGCTCCTTGCGCCGGAACAAGTCGAGCACCGGGTTGGTCTTCTCGTGGTACTCCCGCAGCCGCACAGCGAGCGCCTCCTCGGTGTCGTCGTCCCTGGTGATCAGCTCCCCGCCGCACGAATCGCAGCGCCCTGGCTCGTGCGGGCTGTCGCCGATCAGGTTGTAGTCCATGCCGCACCCGGCGCACAGCCGCCGGTTCAGCACCCGGCGGCGCACCTCGCTGTCCGGCAAGTCGAGGTAGATCACCGCGTCGATGTCGTAGCTCTCCATGAAGAACTCGGCCTGCCGCGCGCTGCGCGGGAAGCCGTCGATGAGGAATCCGTAGTTCCAGTCGTGCTCGGCCAGCCGGCGCTCCACTACAGACTCCGCCACGTCGTCCCCGACGAGCTCCCCGGCGTTGATGATCCGCTGCACCTGCGCGCCCATCTTGGTGTGGTTCAACACATTCCACCGGAAGATGTCGCCCACGCTGATATGCACCAGGTCCAGGTCCGTCGCGAGCATCTCGCTCTGGGTACCCTTCCCGCTGCCTTGCACGCCCATGATCACGTACTTGCGCATGACATCACCTTGGCACATCGGCGGCCGGTGGCGATCACGAGCCGGCCGGCGAAGCGATACGCTCATTAGCATGGAAACGCCGGGCCCCACTCCCCAGGGCACCCAGGCCGTCCCCGTGTGGCGGTTCCTCATCACGCCGCGCTGGCTTGGCTGGCACGTGCTGATGGTCCTGTCGGTCTGGGGCATGCTCTGGCTGGGTGACTGGCAGCTGCACCGCGCGCTGTCCGGTAACGGCCTGAGCTGGGCCTACACGTTCGAGTGGCCGCTGTTCGCCGGCTTCGCCGTGGTGTTCTGGGCCAAGACGATCAGGGACGAGTTCCGGATCAGGCGCGCCGGCGGCGAGGTGCCCGAGAGCGCCGAGGCGGCCAGCGCGGCACAGAGCCTGCCGGCCGGCCTCGGCACCACGCAGGTCCAGCAGCCCGCCGACGACGCGGACGACGCGGAACTGGCCAAGTACAACGCCTACCTCGCCCGGCTGAACGAAGAGGTCAAGGGCACCCACGGCAAGCGCAACGGGTTCAGGTAACAGGCACAAGACGACGAGTAACGCATAAACCAAGGAGGCGCCCGAGATGCACGCAGCCGTGCTGCGCTACCGGGTGATGGCATACATAACCGGCGTGGTGCTGATAGTGCTGTGCTTCGTCGGGATCCCGCTGCAGATCGCCGGGCACCCCGCG
>Ga0335074_10002851_pt1 | contig 23581 bp, 20 predicted proteins | sample Lox_Sample_23_FD_206715 | JGI IMG/M metagenome (GOLD analysis project Ga0335074, IMG submission 206715) | Soil microbial communities from Loxahatchee National Wildlife Refuge, Florida, United States - Lox_Sample_2.3 | ecosystem: Environmental > Terrestrial > Soil > Wetlands | place: USA...
TCCTGCCAGTAGGGGCACGATAACACCTGCGCCAATCGCCAATAGTGCGGCGGCGCCTAGCACCATCCAGAAGAGCGTACTGCGATTCGGGTCATTAGCGGATGTGATCTTATCAGTGACCTCCTCAGCCACCTTAGCTAGCTCAGCCCGCTCGAGGGCGCTAGCTGTTATCTGGCGCAATGCATTCCGACTCGCGGGATCATTTAGGAGTTCATCCGCTGCACGCCCAACTCCTTGCTGCCCCACGATGGTGACAGAGGCAAGTACGACACCGCGCGTAAACGCTTCAAGTTCCCGCGCATCGGCCGGGAGCCACGTTCCTAATTTAACAAGTTTGCTGATTTGAGCTATGGTCTCTTTGCCCTGGCGTGTTACCTGGGTTTCGTCGATCTTAGCTTCGACCAGTATCGCTTTTTCGAGCGCCCCTACTATTAGCTCGTGCAGGCTGGGCCCAGCACGTAGATCCTTGTTAGGCGATTCATCCTTGATTATCTTCAGTAACTTAGCGATGGGCACGCTAGGATAACAAATTTCCCACGCCGCGAGAATGGACCCCAAGTGCTCGTTCAGCTTTGATGGCCCCACCACGGGACGAGGACGCTCCCAAGGTGGAAGTCGGAGTCCTCCTTCCTTTTCATGATCGCGTAATCCTGTAATTTTTCCTCGCTTGCTATAGCTTTCTCAAAGTGGGTGCCCTGGTCAATGACCTTCCGATGTCCTCTGCTGACCCACCGGTCTCGCTTATGCGCATAAGGCTATAGTGCTACCGATTCGGAGATAAAGCGCTCATCACGCATGAGCGCGAGAGCAACGTCACACACACGTGCTCAGATCACCCCTTTCGCGGGCTGAGCTGGCGAGCGGGCTGCCGCGCAGAACGAAAGCCCCGGCGGGTGTTATCCGTGACCTTCTTCGTCGCTCAGTGGTGCGCGGTACTACGGCTGGGGGACGTAGCTGGCCACGCGGCTGAGGGCCGCCTGGGCCTGCTCCCACAGGTCACGGACGAGGTCCGCGGCGGGAACCGTCGCCGTCAGCGGGTAGGCCTGCCCGGCCCACAGGTTCACGTAGTCGGCGAGGCCAGCCTGGCGGGCCGCCTTGCGCATCGGCGACGTGAGATGGTGCACCTCGGGGTAGGCCGCTGGGGCGGATTCGGAGTGGGCGCTCAGGAAGCGGTTCTCGATCCCCCGCGCGGTCCGGCCGCTGAACGCCCGCGTGAGCCTCGTCGGGGCGTCATCGTGCAGCGCGGACCGGTGCACCTGTGCCGTCGCCGCCTCCGGGCAGTCGAGGAACGCGGTTCCGAGGGCGGCGGCCCGGGCGCCCAGGCACAGCACGGCGGCGATCGCCCCACCCGTAGCGATGCCGCCAGTCGCCACGACGGGGGTGGCCACGCGCGCGGTGATTAGCTGCAGCAGCGCGATGAGCCCGGCCGCCTCTTCGGGGGCGTCGCTCGTCCCGCCTCGGTGCCCGCCCGCCTCGTATCCCTGGACAACCAGCAGGTCCGCGCCTGCCGCCGCCGCGCGGTGTGCCTCGTCCGGGCTGGTGACCGTCACCCAGACTTCGGTTCCCCCGGCGCGCAGCCCGGCGATGACATCCTCGCCCGGGATTCCGAACGTGAACGACACGACGTCCGCCGGGGCACCCATCAGGTACCCGAGCTTGGCGTCCCAGTCGTCATCGTCATGCCGCGGCTCACCCAGCGGTGCGCCGGCACCAGACACGTCGAACTCGATTTCGGCCGCGTACTGGCGCACTCCGGCCGCGTCCCCGGCCGGCCCGGGAACGAACAGGTTCACGCCGAACGGCCGGCTGGTCAGCTCGTCCAGCCGACGCCGCCGGTCCGCCAGCTCTGCAGCTGACAGGTAACCGGCGGCGAGGAAGCCCAGCCCGCCCGCGTTGCTCACTGCAGCGGCCAGTTCCGGGGTGGATGGCCCGCCCGCCAGCGGGGCCAGCACGATCGGGATGCTGCAGCTGTCGAGGATCATGCCACCCATCCTTCACCAGCAGGACCGGCGCCGCATTGTGGCGTTCGACGCATCTCGCGGCGGTGAGTGCCCGTGCCGTGGCCGCCGCAGCCTGGCCGCTGAGGCAGCATGGATGGGTGGCTCAGGTTCTGGAAGGCGCTGACGATCCGCTCGCACGGCCAGAGGACGCGGGTGACGACACGTTCAAGGAATTGGTCGATCTCATCGCGGACGGCGGGGTGCTGATACTGAGCGGCGCCGGGCTGTCGACCGAATCCGGCATACCGGACTACCGGGGGCCGACCGGGCTGGCCCGGCGGGCGGAACCGATGACCTACCAGGAGTTCACCGGCAGCGCGGCGGCGCGCCGCCGGTACTGGGCGCGCAGCCACTACGGGTGGCGGCACGTGGCCGGTGCCTCGCCGAACGCGGGGCATCACGCGGTCGCGCAACTCCAGCGCCGCGGGCTGCTCTCCGGCATCATCACGCAGAACGTCGACGGCCTGCACCAGGCGGCCGGCGCGCAGCGGGTCATCGAGCTGCACGGCAGCCTGGACCGGGTCGTCTGCCTCTCCTGCGGGCAGCGGACTGCCCGCGAGGCGCTGGCCCAGCGGCTGCGCGCCGCCAACCCCGGCTGGGCCGCGCGCGTGACCGAGATCAGCGCCGATGGCGACGCCGTCGTGGCCGACCACCAGGCCGAGCTGTTTGAGGTCGTGGACTGCCAGGATTGCGGCGGCCTGCTCAAGCCCGATGTGGTGTTCTTCGGCGAGAACGTGCCGCGGCCTCGCGTGGAAGAGTGCTACGCGCTGACCGGGCAGGCCAGCGTCCTGGTGGTCCTCGGGTCCTCGTTGACCGTGATGTCCGGCTACCGGTTCGTCCGGCATGCGGCCAAGCTCGCGATACCCGTCGCGATCATCAACCGCGGGCCGACGCGGGGCGACGCCCTGGCCCGCCTGATCCTCGACGCCCCGCTCGGGCAGACGCTCACCGCCCTCACGGAGACGCCGTGACCTCGCCTGACGTGGCGCTGCCCGGCCGGCGGTTCCCGTTCGGCGCGACCGTGCGGGACGGCGGCACGAACTTCGCCGTCGCCGCGGCCGATGCCGACGGCATGGTGCTGAGCCTGTTCGACGGTGACGGCGGCGAGACTCAGGTCCCGCTGCTCGATTACGACGCGGGCGTATGGCACGGTTTCGTGCCCGGAGTGGGCGGCGGGCAAGCCTACGGGTACCGCGCCACCGGCCGTTATGACCCGGGGGCGGGTTTGCGCTTCAACCCGGCCAAGCTGCTGCTCGACCCGTACGCCCGGGCGCTGCACGGTGCGGTGAGGTTCGGGCCCGAGATTCTCGGCCACGCGGCCGGGGATCCGGACACGCCGAGCCCGCTCGACTCGGCGGCCTATGTGCCACGCAGCCTGGTTGTCGCGGACGATGGCTCCCGGCGCAGCGACGCGCCGCGGCCCTGGCATGCCTACGCCGACACGGTCATCTACGAGGTGCACGTCAAGGGCTTCACGATGCGCCACCCCGGCGTGCCTGCGCAGTTGCGGGGAACCTGCGCCGGCCTCGGGCATGAGGCGGCCATCGAGCATCTGGTCGACCGGCGTGACCACGGTTGAGCTGCTGCCGGTGCACGAAAGCGTGCCCGAGGAGTTCCTGCCGCAGCGCGGGCAGACCAACTACTGGGGTTACAACCGCCGGCAACGGTTCCTGGCCGGAGCGGACGCCGCCGACCTGGGCTGGTACACACCGGCCGGGACCGCGATGACCACGGCCAACTGGGCCGACAGCAACGCCCGCGCCGTGGCCATCTACCTCGACGGATCCGACGCCCCCGACCGGACCGCCGATGGCTCCCCGCTGATCGACGACGACTTCCTGGTCCTGGTCAGCGCCTGGTGGGAGCCGCTCGCCTTCACCATCCCCGCCGTCCGCGCCGACCCGACCGGGCACACCGGGCGGACCGGGCAGACCTGGCACGCGGAAATCGACAGCTACGATCCCGCCAGGCCCACGGCCACGGCCGGGCTGCAAGCGGGCGATCAGCTGACCGTGCAGCCCCGGTCGATCGTCGTGCTCCGCAGCCCGCTGCCCGCCAGCACGTCATGACCTGGGCAGCGAGTCGAGAAATTCCTCGACGATGGGGGCCATCCGGTCGGCTTCCGCCACCAGGTCGAGGTGCCCGCCGTGGTAGACGGTCAGCTCGCTGCGGGTGATCAGCCGGTGCATGATCCGCGCGTTGACAAGCGGGATGATCGGGTCGTCGTCGCCGGCCAGGATCAGCGTAGGCTGGCGCAGCAGCGACAGGAACGGCAGGCTCGTCCAGCCCAGGCCGGCCAGAAGCTGGTAGTAGTAGCCTCTGGTCGGCCCCAGGCGGGTGGTCGCGTGCAGCAACTGGCTGGCGCGTGAGGGGTCGGCGCGGATGCCGCCCCCGTAGATCTCACCGGCGATGCTGGCGGCGTATCCCGCGTCGCGGTGGCGTCGCGGTGTCAGCATGCGCAGCAGGACGGCCGGGCTGGCGGGCACCATGAGCGACCCGGTGCCGGTGGCGACCAGCACGACGCCGCGCACCCGGGACGGGCATTGCACAGCGAACTGCTGCGCCAGCCCGCCTCCCCAGGAAATGCCCAGGACATCCGCCTGCTGGTAGCCGAGCCGGTCCAGCAGGCCGCTCAGCATGGGCGCCAGCGTGGTCATGTGGTACGGGACGACCGGCGGGGCGGAGCCGCCGACCCCCGGCAGGTCGAACCGGATAACCCCGCGCGCCGAGTCGAGTGCGTCAACAAACGGCTGCAGCAGTTCGAGGCTGGCGCCGATCCCGTTGCACAGCAGCAGCGGCGGCCGCTGCCCATCCCCTTCCCGCACGACGACCCGCAGCGAACGGCCCCGGATGGTCACCGTCCGCATGTGCTCGGATACGGCGCGGCTGCGCCGCAGTCCTGCCACCGCGCGCAGCCGCCCACCTCGCCGGCCGGGGCCAGGCGGGGCGTCGTCAGTCGTCACCGGAGTCCTTCCGCAAGCCCGCCCTCCCCTGGCCCGGCCGCCAGGCACTGACCACCTTGGCCACCGCCACGACCAGGAACAGCTGACCGAGCACCATCTCGAGCACGGCGAAGGTCTGGCCCGGGTTGCCGGATGGGACCAGGTCGCCGTACCCGGTCGTGGTCAGCGTGGTGAACGAGAAGAACAGATCCTGGGAAAACGTGCCCGGGCCGTGGGACCCGAAGAACGGCGGCCGCGCCTGATCGACTCCGACCACATGATAGAGAAACGCGAAGAACATCCCGGCCATCAGGTAGGCGGCGATCGCCCCCAGCACCGTCTCGGCATCCACCACATGCCGCAGCAGGAGGTGGCGGACGATCGCCACCGGTGCGGCCAGGTACAGCAGGCAGCTCACCCACAAGACAACGCTGCCGCCGTCGGTCCGGTCACCGAAGATGAGGTTCGCCGCCACCACCACCGCGGCCGCGGCCAGGGCCACATTGGCGATCACCTGGAAAGGCTGCCGGGCTCGGGCCGCCCGCAGGCTCACCCACACTGCGGCGATCTGCACGGCGACGATCAGCGAGGCCGCCCAGGAGGCGGTCAGCGCGGCCGATAGCGCATACGTGACCAGGATGAGCAGCAGCACCGTGGAGTAGCTGTCCGGCGAGGACAGTGCCCTGACCAGCCGCCACAGCGCGTTCCGTCGCCGCGGCCCCGTCGGCCCCGGCCGATCCGGGTGCCGCGGCTGCTCCAGCTGCCCCGGCCGCCGCTCACCGGACTTGTCCGCCATCAGGCCCGGCTGCGGGGCGAATGCGGGGTGCTGATCATCAGCCCGGGACAGCCGCCCGGGCGAAGCGGCCCGCCCGGACCGCATCGACCAGTGGCTCTAGATCGGCGGGCGGCGCTTGCCCGCGACCGGTGAAGCCGGCCAGCTCGCGCACGAGGCGAAGCGCTCGCCCGGTCCCCTGGCCCAGACGGACGGGCTGGCGCAGGTCGATGGCCTGGGCCGCGACCAGGAGTTCGAGGGAGACGACCCGCGCGGCCAGGTCAGCCATCTCGGCCAGGCGCCTGGCCGACAGCGGGGCCATCGTCGTGCGGTCCTCGATCCCCTCGGCCTTGATCGAGCTCACCACCTCGAAGGAGACCGGGTAGGCGAGCGTGCGTGCCTCGGCCGCGATCGCCTGCGCGGCTCCGGCGAACTCGGCCAGGGCTTCCTCGCCGGTGTCCGGCTCAGCGGCCAGGCCGACCGGGAGGCCGGACAGCGGGCTCTGGAGCAGCTTCACCGTCCGTTCGGCGGCCGAGGTTACCACCGGAGCCAGGGCGATGCGGGCGAAGTCGAGCGCGGCGGCGACCACTACGACGTCGAGGTTGCCGACCGACACGATGCGCCGTTCCTCCAGGACGACGTCGGGATTGCCCTGCGCCGAGTTGAGTTCGGTCTCGATCGTGTTCCGGACATATCCGAGGGCATCCCGGGCGGCGCCGAGGATCTGCGGGATGCTCCGGAACGTGAGCGGGTCCTGCAGGTTCCGGGCGCTGCCGGGCTCGAACAGATAGCTCCCGGCCAGCAGCGCGCGGAGCCGCCCGATCGTCGCGGCCAGGCCCGGGTACGGCCGGACCTCGGCCACCACCGGATGCAGCGGGCTGAGGTTGCCGGCGAACCCTTCCAGGTCAAGGGCAGCGGCAACGTCGGCCTCCCCGAGCAGTCGCTCGGCGGAAAGCACCGCCAGCGCGGCCCAGCCGGTGGAGAAGGCATTGTTGTTGATCAGCGCCAGGCCCTCGTTGTCCTGCAGCACGAAGCCGGTCTCGCGGAGCAGGCCCTCCGCGAGGTCGGCCATCGGACCGAGATCAGCCTGGCCCACCGAACCCAGGCTGCGGACGGCCGGGACCAGGCCACGGTTGAGCGCTTCGATCAGCATCTCGGCGAGCTCGGGGCGAACCCCCGCCGCGCCCTTGGCGTAAGCGTTCGCCAGGCACACCATGGCCGCCCGCACCACCGGGGCTGGCGCCGGCGGTCCCTGGGCAATGAGGTGACCTTTGAGCAGGAAGCGGCTCATCCCCTGCCGCGCCGCGGCATCGAGCACGACACTCTTTCGCTCCGCGAGCCCGGTCGTCAGGCCGTAGACGAGCACCTCGGAATGCAGCGCCTCCTCGACGACCTCCCGGGCCGCCACCATCCGGTCACGCGCCGCCGGAGCGAGGCTGACCTCATCCCGCCCTTCAGCAACAGCGGCAACGGACTCGATCGTCAGCGACGCACCGTCGAGCACCACCACCAGCGCCACCCCCAAGCACCTAATCGTCGTTACACCTGGCGGAGGTGGCACAAGACCCGCTCACAAGACCCGCTCACAAGACCCGCTCACAAGACCCGCTCACCAGAGCCGCGCAGATCCAGATGCTACGTCCGTCAGGTACCAGGATGTCAACGATGTCCGTGACGCCAGGAGTTGCGCCAACGGGATCGCGTCGGCTCCGGTGCCAGTGACGACCCGCTGTCGTTCGACTCCGGCCCGGCCAAAGGGGACGAAATTCCCTTCGTGAGTTAACGTCAGGAGCGTGACACGTCGCAGGCTGGATGCCCTAGTGATCGGGGCTGGGGTATCCGGCCTGACGACAGCGATCTGCCTGGCTGAGGCCGGGCACGACGTGACGGTGGCCGCCGCGCAGCTACCGCCGCAGACGACCTCGGCGGCGGCCGGGGCGATCTGGGGCCCGCACCTGGTCGGCATGGACGAGCGGGTCGTCCGGTGGGGCAGCGAGACCCTGGCCCGGCTCACCGACCTGGCCGCCGATCCGGCCTCCGGCGTCCACCTGGCCGAAGGGATCGCGGCGTCGGCCCAAGCGCGAAGCGATCCCTTTGACTGGGTCACCGGCATCGACGCCGCAAGACCGTGCGACCCGGCCGAGCTGCCGGCCGGATACTCGGCCGGCTGGCGGCTGACCGCGCCCATCGTCTCGATGCCGGTCTACCTCGGGTACCTGCTGGCCAGGCTGGACCGGGCCGGGGCAGCACTGCGTGACGCCGAGTTCGGCTCGCTGGGCGAGGCGGTCGCGCTGACCGGGGCACAGGTGATCGTGAACTGTTCCGGGATCGGTGCCGCGCGTCTCGTTCCGGATCCTGAGGTGACGCCGGTGCGCGGCCAGGTGGTGGTGGCCGAGAACCCGGGACTCAGCCAGTTCTTCGTCGGGGTCGGCGAGGAGGAGGACGACGTCAGCTACTACTTCCCGCACGGCGACGTCGTGGTGCTCGGCGGGACCGAGGAGGCGGGCGACTGGAGCCTCGAGCCCGATCCCGTCACGGCCGAGCGCATCCTGCGCGGCTGCGCGGCCGTGGAACCCCGGCTGCACGGCGCCACGGTCACCGAGCACCGGGTGGGCCTGCGGCCGGTGCGGCCCAGCGTCCGGCTGGAGGCCGAGACCCTGGACGGCGGCCGGCGGCTGCTGCACAACTACGGCCACGGCGGTGCGGGCGTGACCCTGTCCTGGGGCTGCGCGCTCGACGTCCTCGCAGCCGTGTGATTACGCCGCCAATTACCTGAGCAAAACCGAGGGTAATTCTCGATGGGAACGCCCCGGTGAATGCGATCCCGGCCGATGAAGGCCAGCGGGACGAATGCGTGGCGTGGGCCCGGGATACCGTGACCGCCTTCCGGCCGCACACCATCGGCGTGTACGGCGCGGAACTCCGCCCCGGATTCCCGGAGACGGACCAGGAGATTAAAGCCGCGTACGGTGGCAATCTCTGGCGATTGCGGCAACTAGCCAAGCGTTACGACCCGACGGGCGTATTCGGCCGATATCCGCTGATATAGCGGACCTCTCGGGCAGCGCGTTTTACCGCCAGGCCGTTCGGCCCAAGGGCTCGCCCGACACCCTTCCGAAGCGGGCCAAGATGCTCAAGGGGCACGAGATCTACACCTGCGGCGCTCCCTGCCCGATGTGCATGAGCGCCATCTACTGGGCTCGTCTCGACGCGGTGTGGTTCGGCCAGGACCTCGACGCGACCAGCAAAATAGGCTTCAGCGACGGGTTCCAGTACGAGGACTTCGAGAAGCCGTACGCCAAGCGCAGCATCAAGATCGGCCAACTCCGGTCCGACCTCGGCGAGGTGCCGTACCAGGCCTGGGCCGACAAGCGAGACAAGCACCCGTACTGACCGGGTTAAGCCAGCGGTTCCGTGCTCGACGCGGAGCAACGCACTCCGGCCACGGTGGTCATCGCCCAGCGGATGAAGCACGGGCGAGAAGATGACATCCGGCGCTGGCAGGAGGACGTTAACCGGGCCGTCGCCGCGTTCGCCGGATACGTGGGCAACGACGTTGTGGCGTCGGCCGACGCGGACGAATGGACCGTGATCTACCGTTTCGACTCGAAGCCGCATCTGGTGTCGTGGCTCGCGAGCCCGGAGCGGGAGGCGGTTCTCGGCCGTGGCGCTCACCTGTTCGACGGTCCCGCGTCACAGCGCGTGCTAGTGCGCGACGACGACGCCGACCTGGTGACCGTGGTCGTGTCGCATCCGGTCGACCCGGCCGACGAGGATGCGTTCCTCGCCTGGCAGGAACGGGTGACCGATGCCGAGCGCAAATTCGCCGGGTTCCGCGGGGCGGAGCTGTTCCGCCCCGTGGCCGGCGTTCAGGACGAGTGGACGGCGCTCTACCGCTACGACACCGACGAGCACCTCAATACCTGGCTCGAATCCAGGGAGCGTAAGCGGCTGCTCGATGAGGGCAGGCGCTTCAAGGACTTCAGCCTGCACCGCATCTCATCCCCGTTCGGCAGCTGGTTCGCGCAGCCGGGCGGGGACGAGGAAGGCGGCGGTCCCGCGCAATGGAAGACCGCGCTCTCGGTGCTGGTCGGGCTCTACCCGACCGTCGTTCTGCTCACCCTGGCCATCAATGCGCTCTGGAAGAAATCCGAACTATGGGCGGCCTTGCTGGTCGGCAACATCCTGTCGGTCACGCTCCTGACCTGGGTGGTGATGCCGATCGTCACCCGCACCCTGCGATTCTGGCTGACGCAGAAGGGCGGTCGTGGCCGCGCCCGCGTGGACGGACTCGGCCTCCTGGCCTCGGTGGCCTTCCTGGCCGTGGCGGCCACGGTGTTCTGGGCCTGCACCACGCAAATATGGCACCTGCCTTAGAAGCCGGGGAACATCCGGCGCAGGCGGTCAAGATCGGCGGGGTCGGCCACGACGTCGGCCGGCGTGTGCGCGGGATCCAGCCGCCCGTAGGCTAGCCGCAGCAGCGCCTCGGACGGCATGCTGACCTCGCTGTCCGCCCCGTTACCCGGCCAGTCCGTCATGCTGACCGGGTCCGCGCCGACCAGGAGGTAATCGCGGTCCGGCCCGGTCGTCCGGATTCGGATCTTGAACGGGACGTCCGGTGCCCGGCCAAGCCGCGGTGCGAGGAACTGTGGCACGTTGTCGATCAGCAGCGCCACCGCGTCCGGGGAGACTGTGGCGGCGGGGTCAAGGCTCACCGCCACGTCCCAGGTGTGGATCGCGTGCTCACCGAGCCGGAGCCCAATAATCCCGACGCTGTCCAGGTTCATCCCGAAGAAATCCACGTTGATCCGGGCCAGGTCGTCGTCGCTGAGCTGCTCCAGGGCACTGACTTGCTTCTCGTCGGCGACGAGCGCGTCGGCGGCCTGATCGTCCGGGCTCTTGGCGTTCCAGATGTCCCACACCGGCTGGAAGGCAGACTGGCCGACGGGCTCGCCCTCGCCCAGCGCGCCGGGCAGCCTCATCAGCGAGATCTCTGCCCCGCTGCCCAGATGGGATAGCACCTGGGCCACATTCCAGTCGGTGTCGTACGACTGCCCGCGAAGCTGTTCCGGGCTCAGCGGCTTGACCACCGACGCCAGCCGCTCGTGCGAGTTGCGCAGGGTGGTGATCCAGGCGCGCGGGTCTTGCTCCATGGCTGGCCTCCGATTTCGGGTTGGGCTCGCACCTAGGCTGTCACGCCCGCGGCACGGCTCAGTGCCCGGGGGCTGGGGCTGGCTGTGCGGCGCCGGTCGCCCTTAGGGTGAGGGAATGAAGATCAGTTTTGGCGCTCCGGTCTCGGGTGCCTGGGCAACCCCGGAGAACCTGGCCGGCTTCGCCGTGCGGGCCGAGCAGGCCGGTTATGCCGGGCTCTGGAGCTTCCAGCGGCTGATCGTTCCCGAGGGCTCCGGCATGGACCAGGTGTACCAGAGCGTCCTCGACCCCATGGCCGCGCTGGCCTACGCGGCCGCGGGCACGTCGAGCATCAGGCTCGGCGTGGCGGTGATCAACCTGCCGTTCGTGTCCCCCGCCTACCTGGCCAAGCAGGCCACCACGGTCGACATCCTGTCCGGGGGACGGCTCGATCTCGGCCTCGGCATCGGCTGGATGCCGGAGGAGTTCGCGCTGACCGGCGCGTCGATGGCCCGGCGCGGCGCGCGGGCTGCCGAGTACGTGGCGGTGCTGCGCGAGCTCTGGTCGGGCGAGCCGACCGAGTTCAGTGGCGAGCTCTACCAGGTGCCGCGGGGCAGCGTGCAGCCGAAGCCGGTGCAGCCGGGCGGCCCCCCGGTGCTGCTCGGCGGGCTGGCCCGGCCGGCGCTCGAGCGCGCCGGCCGGATCGCGGACGGCTGGGTCACCTCCAGCCGGACCGACCTGTCCAAGATCGCCGAGGGCGTGGCTGTCATCCGGGCGGCCGCCGCCGAGGCCGGGCGTGACCCGGACGCGGTGCGGATCGTCTGCCGCGGAGTGGTGCGGCCCGGAGCCGAGGCGGCCGCCCCGGACGGAGGGCGCCGACTGCTGTCGGGCAGCTACGACCAGATCCGGGAAGACACCGCGTGGCTGGCCAGCCAGGGCGTGACCGAGATCTTCTACGACCTGAACTGGGATCCGCTGGTGGGCTCGCCCCATGTCGACCCCGCTGCGGCGACCGCCCGGGCCGCCGAGCTTCTTGACGCGCTCGCCCCGCCGCCCGCCCGCTGATCCGGTGAGTGGCTAGCGGACGTCGTGCGGGCGGAACTGGACGCTGATCCTCGGGCCGGTGGCCCGGCTTGATTTGGGTATGGCGTGCTCCCAGGTGCGCTGGCAGCTTCCGCCCATGACCAGGAGGTCGCCGTGGCCCAGGTCGTGACGCAGCGCGTGGCCACCGCCACCTCGCGGGCGGAGCATGAGCGACCGGGGGGCGCCCAAGGAGACGATCGCGACCATGGTGTCCTGGGTGCTGCCGCGGCCGATGGTGTCGCCGTGCCAGGCGACGCTGTCCTGGCCGTCCCGGTACAGGCACAGCCCGGCGGTGCGGAACGGCTCGCCGAGCTCAGGACCGTAGTGCTCGTCAAGCGCCTGCCTGGCCTGGTCGAGCACGGGGTCAGGCAGCAACTCCCCTTCGGCATAGAAGCAGAGCAGCCGGGGCACGTCGACCACGCGGTCATACATAGGCCGTCTTTCCGCCCGCCACGGCACCGACCCGGCCAGCCGCTCGAACAGCGTGTCCGCCCCCGCGATCCAGCCCGGCCGCAGGTCAATCCAGGCCCCGTGGGCGAGAATGGTCCGCTGCACCGACGGTCCCAGCGGCCGCGGCCCCGCCTCGTCACCCAGATCTAGCAGCGAGCCCTGCCATTCTCGCTTCATGGTTCGAGGCTACGGCACACTGTCAAACACGTATTCGATACGGCTAACTGAGATGCCCCGGCCCGCTGCCGGGGGGTCCCGCGCCATCACGCGTAGTCATCCTCTGGGCTGATGCCATCGCGCGGTGTGGTCGCTACCGTCGGATACGTGCTGACGAAGCCTTCGACCGCCGGGGTGTCGCGACCGCCCGCCCTGTTGCTGGTGACGAAGCGTCTCCAGCCTGGGCTCCCCGTCCTGTTCGCGCTCGTCTACCTGACCGGGATCGCCCTGAAGCTCACCCTGTCGGGGCCTACCCGGGGGCCGGGGCTCGAGCTGGCTGTCACGGTGGTTATGCCGGTGGTGGCGTTCGGCAGGCGCTGGCCGCTTCCTGTCCTCGGTGTGGTCACCGCGCTGGCCGTCGCGCCGATGGCGCTGGGCGCTACGTCGCTGGCGGCGAGCCTGGCCCTTGGCCTGGCTGGGTACCTGGTGGCCGCTGGCCTCCCGCGGCGGTTGTCGATCCGCGCGGTGCTGGCAGCGGCCGGGGTTCTCGGCGCGGCGCTGGCCTTCGCCGGCATCACCAACGGCTCTGCTCCGGTCGCCGTCGAGGCCGTGGAGGGTTTCCTGCCGCTGGCAGCGGCGTGGTTTATTGGCGACAGCGTGGCAGCGCGCCGGCGTTACGCGGCCGGGCTGGCCGAGCAGGCCGAGCGCGAGCGGGCGGCCGAGGCTGAACGCGCCCGCCAGGAGGTCAGGGAGGAGCGGGTGCGCATCGCCCGCGAGCTGCACGACGTCGTCGCCCACACCCTCGCGGTGATCACCGTTCAGGCCGGTGTCGGCAGGCGCCTTATGGCCAAGCGCCCGGAGGAGGCGAGCACCGCGCTCGAATCAATCGAGCTGATCGGCCGGACCGCCCAGGACGAGCTGCGGGTGGTGCTGGGGCTGCTGCGCGAGGAGGAGACCGAAGCAGCCGCGCTGGCGCCCGCGCCCAGGCTCGTCGACCTCAAGGAACTGGTGGACACCGTGCGCGCCTCGGGGACGCCCGTCGAGCTGCGCACGTCGGGCATTGACGGCCAGCTATCCCCCGCGCTTGAGCTCACCGTGTACCGGGTCGCCCAGGAGGCGCTCACCAACGTCGTCAGGCATGCACCGGGAGCCCGCGCGATCGTCGACGTCGCGGTCTCGGTCGCGCAGATCCGGCTTGAGGTCAGCAACGGAGGGCCGTCCGGGCGCTCGGCGTCAGCGCGGCCGCCCATTCCGGGCACCGGCAACGGGATCGTCGGGATGCGCGAGCGGATTGGCGCTTTCGGTGGCTGGCTCGTGGCCGAACCGCTGGACGGCGGCGGCTTTCACGTGCTGGCCGAGGTCCCGATCGAGGCGGCCGTGTGACGACCAGCGTTCTCGTCGTCGACGACCAAGCGCTGCTGCGCATCGCGTTCTCCTCGCTCATCAACGCCGAGGAGGACCTGGAAGTCGTGGGTGAGGCGGCCGATGGCCGGCAGGCGGTCGACCAGGCGGCGCGCCTGTCGCCCGACGTCGTGGTCATGGACGTCCGGATGCCGGTGATGGACGGGATCGAGGCGACGCGGCAGATCACCACCGACCGGGGTGCGGGTGTCCCCCGGGTGCTCATCCTCACGACGTTCGACCTCGATGAGTACGTCTTCGACGCGCTGCGGGCGGGAGCCAGCGGCTTCGCGCTCAAGAGCCGGCCGCTCGACGAGCTGCTGACCGCGATCCGCACGGTCGCCGAGGGTGAGGCCCTGCTGGCCCCGAGCGTGACCCGCCGGCTCATCGCGCATTTCACCGGCCGCGCCCGACTGGCCGCCCGGGCACCCAGTGGCCTGAGCGAACTCACCGAGCGCGAGCGGGAGGTGCTGTCGCTGGTCGCCCGGGGACTGTCCAACGCCGAGCTCGCCCAGACGCTGCACGTGAGCCTGCCGACGGCCAAGACGCACGTGAGCCGGATCCTGACCAAGCTCGGCGCCCGCGACCGCACCCAGCTCGTCATCCTGGCCTACGAATCGGGGCTGCTCACCCAGGCGTGACCCCGTTCCCGCTCAGTGCCCGCGCTGCGCGGGCAGCCCCAGGCCCTGCGCATGCGCGATCGCCGCGGCCTCGGTCCGGCTGGCCGCGCCCAGCTTGGCCAGGATGTTCGAGACGTGCACGCTGGCCGTCTTCGGCGCGATGAACAGCTTGGCCCCGATCTCCTTGTTGCTCTGCCCGGCCGCGAGCAGCCGCAGCACCTCGACCTCCCGCTCGGTGAGCCCGGCCAGCGGATCGCGCACCGCCGCTCCCCCGGGCCTGCCGCCACCGCGGCCGGCGGCAGCCGGACCCGCCCGGTCGGACAGCCGGGCCCGCCGGGCCAGGTCGGCCAGGGCCGCCCGCAGCGGCACCGCGCCGATCCGTTCCGCCGTCTCGACCGCGAGCAGCAGCTCCTGCTGCGCCTCGTCCCGGCGGCCCGCCCCGGCCAGCGCCTCGGCCAGCCGCCAGCGCGACCGGGCGGTCTCGTAGACGAATGCGGGCCCGAACGCCTCGACCACGCCCTGCCAGGTGGCCGGGTCATTGTCGCCCTGAGCCCGGTGCCACTCGGCCTCGGCCCGTGCCAGCCAGCCGCGGCCGTCAACCCCGAGGGCGAAGCCGGGCCGGGCCGGATAGGCGGCGCCCTCGCGGGCGATCTCCACCAGGTCCCGGGCGGCCTGCACCGCGTCCTCGGCACGTTCCGCGTCACCGGCCGCGCGGGCCTGCCAGGCGCGGTCGGCCAGCGCGCTCAGCCCCACCGCGGCGGGCCTGATCACATTCGGCGAGTAGCCCTCGTTATTCGCCTCGATCGCGCGGATCGTCGCCTCAACCTCACTCAGCGCCGTCTCCCGGTCGCCGTGCCAGAGCGCGTGCTCGGCGAACAGGCCGCGGGCGATGTACTCGGCGAAGTAGTCACGGCCGTAGAACGCCTCCAGCCAGGTGCGGCGATCGGCCACCGCGGGCCGGTCCCTGGCCACGTCCATGAACAGCGCCATGGCCGACAGCCTGGCCTCGGGGGCGCTGGTCACCCGGACGGCGAAGCCGTCGGCGAGCTCCTGCGCATGCTCCCATGTGCCCGCCGCGTAGTGCGCCAGGTAGTGCAGGTATTGCAGGTCGTAGCCGTACGGCGCCAGGCCGAGGCCGGCTTCCTCGGCGCGGAGCACGCCCTGGTGCGCGGTCATGCTGGCGGCGTGCAGGTCGCCCCATTCCAGCTGGACCCTGGCCAGCTGGAAGGCCGCCCGCAGCTCGACGCCGAGCACGGCGGCGCTGCGGGCCTGCTGGTGCGCCCGGGTGAACAGGTCGATGGCCTCTTCCATCCGCCCGGCCCGCTCGCCGAGCTGGCCGAGCGTCACCAGGGCGTCAGCCTCCACCCAGGGGGCGGCGGCCGCACGGGCGGCGGCCAGCGCCGCCTCGGCCTGGGACCGGGCCGGGGCGTCGTCCTTCAGCGTCAGCAAGGCGCGGGCATAGGTTCCCAGCGCGCGGGCCTGCTCCCAGCGCGGCGGTTCCTCGGGCAGCGCGGCCACCGCCGCCTCGGCCGCAGCGATCGCGGCATCGTCCTCGTCGACGTCCAGCAGGAAGTACGCGAGCCGCTCACTGGCCCGGCAGAACAGCACCGGGTCATCCGGGCTGTCACCGAGGAAGCTGAGCAGCCGGCGCAGCTGCTGCACGGCCCGGTGCAGCTCTCCGCTGTCGGCGGCGGTGTTAGCGGCGCGGAACCCGAGCTTGCCGCGGCTCATCCCGCTGAGTTCCTCGGGCTCGGGGACCCGCTCCCACAGCGCCAGTGCCTGGTTATAGTGCCGGTGCGCCTCGGCCGGGGCGGCCAGCCGCTCGGCCTCTCGCCCGGCGGCCACCGAGGCGCCGAACGCTCCCGGTATGTCGTGGCTGGCCAGGCTGTGATGCGCGAGTTCCGCGGCGGTTCCCGGCACGTCGGCGAGCCGTCGCTCGTCGGCGAGCAGCTCGGCCAGGCGCCCGTGCAGCCGGGTTCGCTCGCCGGGCAGCAGGTCGGCGTAGATGGCCTCGCGCAGCAGCGCGTGCCGGAACGCGTAGCCCTGGTCGCCGTCTGGCACCAGCAGCTGGTGCGCGACTGCCTCCCTGACCGCGTCGTCGTACTCCGGCCCGGCCAGCCCGGACGCCTGCCTGGCCAGCTCGTCATCGATCCGCCGGCCGGTGACCGCGGCGGTCCGCAGCACCTGCTGTGCGGCCGGAGACAGCCGCTCGGCCCTGGCCAGCAGCAGGTCGGCCAGCCCGGCCGGGAGCTCGCTGCCCGCGCACGAGGCCGCGAGCAGTTCCTCCGCGTAGTAGGGGTTGCCCTCGGCCCGCGTGATCAGGCTGTCGAGCACCGCGGCATCTAGCTGCTGACCGGAGAGCGAGGTCAGGTGCTCGGCCATGGCCGCAGGGCCGAGCGGGCCGAGCGCCACCAAGCTCACGCTGGGCAGCCGGGTCAGCTCGGCGACCACCGGCCGGAGCGGGTGCCGGCGGTACATATCGTCGGTGCGGTAGGTGACCACGATCGCCAGGCGTTCCCGGTGCAGGGCCCGGCTCAGGAACGTGACCAGGTCGCGGGTGGAGCGGTCGGCCCAGTGCAGATCCTCGAGAACGAGCAGCGCCGGACTGGCCTCGGCCAGCTCGGCGAGCATGCCGAGAACGGCCCCGAACAGCTGCTGCTGCGCCAGACCCGGCATGTCCCCGCCCAGCGGCTGGCCGGGGCCGACGTCGGGAAGCAGCCGGGACAGCACCGGCCGGGCGGCGAGCGCGTCGAGCAGCGGGCCGCTGGCCGAGGCGCCAACCGTGGCGTCCCGCAGCGCGTCCGCGAGCGGCAGGTACGGGACGGTGTCCGCGAGCTCCGCGCAACGGCCGGTCAGCACCGCGAAGCCGCGGAGCCGCGCCACGGCCGAGAGCTCGGTGACCAGGCGCGTCTTGCCGACGCCGGCGTCACCGCTGACCAGTGCGACGACCGGCCGGCCGGCTGCCGCATCGTCCAGCAGCGCGACCAGCCGACCGAGCTCAGCCTCCCGGCCGACCAGGCGTGCTTGCGATGCTACGGTCATGCCCCCAGTATCCCAGTCCGATCCGACATTCTCAGATCGCCGACCGTGGGCCAGAATATGCGACTCCGGGAGCAAAACCCGCTATTGTGACACTCCCCCGCATATCACTTCCGGCAGCCCGAACTCATCGGTCAGCCCGCAGTGGTTCCCCGGGCGGCGCAGCAGTGAGAAGATTCGGGCTGTGACCGGTGAATTGCCCGGTTGCGTGGCGGGCGTGTGGGATTGGCGAGGGGTGGGGTCGATATGCCGCACAGGTTCCCGGCTCTGATCGCGGCCCCGGCTCCGGGCCGTGGGCGGCTGTGGCTGACCGGCGCCCGGCTGTTTGACGGCACCGGTGCCCCGGTCCGGGAGAGCGCCGCGGTGCTGGTGGAGGACGGGATCATCCGGCGCGTCGCGGATGCCGCGGAGCCGTGCCCGGATGGGGCACGGCAGCTGGACGTGGGTCAGCGGGTGCTCATGCCCGGGCTGATCGACGCGCACACCCACGCGGCCGGCCGCGTCCCGAAGGTCCTGCGCGGCGCGGAAGCGCCGCTGCCGGGAACCGCGGCGCACTTCCTGCAGGCCGAGTTGCGCGGCTACCTGCGGCTCGGGGTGACCACGATCCGGGTGACCGGCTCGCAGGGGCTGACCCCGCAGGAGGCCCGGCAGGCCATGCGCTACGGCGCGTTCCGCGGCCCGCGCCTGCTGACCTGCGCCAAGATCATCTCGGCGACGGCGCCGGGTGGCCGTTTCTACGGCACCATGTACCGGGAGGCCGACGGCCCGGATGACATGCGGCGGGCTGCCCGGGAGCAAATCCGGGCCGGAGCCGACTTCATCAAGGTGATGACGACCGGCGCCCGCTCCAACGAGATGGAAGACCCCGACCCGCTGCAGCTGACCGAGGCCGAGCTGTCGGCGGTGATCGATGAGGCACACCGCATGGGGTTCCGGGTCAGCGCGCACGCCGAGGGGCTGGACGGCTGCGCGGCGGCGATCAGGCACGGCGTGGACACCGTCGAGCACGGCATGTACCTGCACCGGCGGCCGGATCTGCTGGCGGCCATGGCGGCCGCCGGCCAGGTCCTGGTGCCGACGCTGTCCGGTTACTACCAGATGGCCGGGCTCGGCGACGTGATCGACCCGGCCGGCGCGCCCAGCGATCCGGACATGACCTCGCCGCTGGTCGACCTCGCGCTCCACAACATCGACGAGGGCACGGCCAGCATGCTGGCCGCCAGCAAGGCCGGAGTGAAGATCGCGGTGGGCAGCGACGAGAGCCACGCCACCGGACTGGAAATCCAGCGCATGATCCACCACGGGCTTACCGCGGCCGAAACCCTCACGGCCGCGACGAAGACCGCCGCCCAGGCGCTGGGCCTGGACGAGCACGTCGGCACCGTCGAAGAGGGCAAGCTCGCGGACCTGCTGATCGTCGACGGCGACCCGCTCCAGGAACCCCACCTGCTGGCCGAGCCGAGCCGGATCTGGCTGGTCCTCCAGCTCGGCGTCCCGGTCGCCGGGCAGGCGCTGGAGAACCCCGCGCCTTGACCCCTCCGCGGCCGACCGCTCAGGAACCCGGGGCAGTCACGTAGCCGAGATGGACAACGCCGTTGGCGAGGGCCTGCGAGCTGGCCAGCTTCAGAACGCCCGGTGGCTGGTCCGGGCGGTAGAGCCGGGCGCCGTCGCCGCCCAGGATGAGCGGGAAGACCAGCAGGTGCAGTTCGTCGAGGAGCTTCTCGGCGAGCAGCCACCGGACGAGGGTGGCGCTGCCGCTGACGCCGATCTGCCCACCGGTCTCGCTCTTGAGTTTGGCGATCTCCTCGGCCTGGTTGCCGCCGAGCACCGTGGTGTTGCTCCAGTCGGCCTTCTCCATGGTGGTGGACACGACATACTTGGGCATGGCGTTGACCGCATCGAAATACGGGCCGGACTGGCTGCTGAAGAACGAGACGAAGCCCTCGTAGGTCAGGCGCCCGATCAGCATTGTCGTGTTGCCCGCCATCAGCGAGCCGACGGCCTGCTGGACCTCGGGGTCGTTGAAATACGGGCTCGTCAGCGGGTCGGTCGGCGATATGGCCGGCGATTTCCCGGTCCACCCGCTCTCGATAACGCCGTCCAGTGAGATATACAGACCCGCAACGATTTTGCCCATGAGGTGAATGCTCCCTTGCGACGAGTGGTCAGGCGAGTCCGGCAGCCATCCTGCCCGATTACCGGCTCGCGCCCGAGCACCCCTACCCGGCCGCCGTCGACGATGTCGAGCGGGCTTACCGATGGCTGCTTGCGCGCGGCCTGTCACCGCAGCAGATCGTCATGGCGGGCGATTCGACCGGCGCGATGCTGCTGATGTCGGTACTGCCCCGGCTCAAGCACCAAGGCAACCCGCTGCCCCGGTGCGCCGTGCTGTTGAGCCCCGGCGCCGACTTCTTCGCCGCGGAAGCGATAAATCCCGACGACCCGGCGATGGTGGCGGAGCATGACCGCTTTCAGGCCGCCTACCTCCATGGCCATCCGCTCGATGATCCCGCCGCCAATCCCCTCCGCGCCGATCTGACCGGCTTGCCGCCGATACTGATCCAGGCCGCCTCAGGTGACCAATTCGCCAGAGGCGCGCGCGAACTGGCCGAACGCGCACGCCGCTATGACGTGCCCACCACCGTGGAGCTGTACCCCGTCAGTAGCCACGACTTCCAGTCCTTCTGGTCCTTCCTGCCCGAAGCCACCGACGCGCTTCGCCAAGCCGGACAGTTCATCCGCGACCGCGGCCGATAGCGCCGGCTGAACGGCTACGTTCTCGGTGACGAGGGCGTGAACCGGACCGGCATGTGCTTGGCGATGTCGGTGACGAAGTCGGCCTCGTTGCGGGGCCCACTGCACGGATGCCCGGGGCCGGACTACCTTTATGGTTACAAAGCGACGACGTTTCGACGCCCTCGTAGAAAGGGCCGGGTGATGGCGCAAGCAGGTTGGCGACGGTCAGGACGCCGGGACGGGACAACGGCCGCGGCGTTAGCGCTGGTTGCAGGGGCCGCGTTAGTGATGGCAGGGTCCGGCCCGGCCTTGGCTGCGACCACCTCCGCACCCGCTCAGGCGCGGACCGCGCGGGCGGCGGGTGGGCCGCGGGTGTTCGGCTGGGACTTCGGGGGCTCGCCGGCGGTGTCTTCGGACGGCACCCACGTGTGGGTAACCGGGATCGGCGGCACAGGCGGACCCGTGGGCAAGAGCGAGGTGGTCGAGCTGAGCGCCGGCACCGGCAAGCTGGTCCGGGTCATCTCGGGCTCCCAGTTCCAGTTCCGGACCCCGGTCGCCGTCTCATCGGACGGCACCCACGTGTGGGTGGTGGACGACCACGGTGACGCGGTGACGGAGCTCGACGCCGCCACCGGGCACTTGGTGCGGGTGATCTCCGGCAGCCAGTACCAGTTCAACCATCCGGACGCGGTCTCGTCGGACGGCACCCACGTGTGGGTGGCCAGCTTTGGGCTTGGTTCCAGTCTCGGGTCGGTCACCGAGCTGGACGCCTCCACCGGCGCCCTGGTGCGGGTCCTCGACGCGCCCAGCTATGGCTTCGACAATCCCGACCGCAACAGCATCTCGTCGGACGGCACCCACGTGTGGGTGGCCAACATCAACAACGGCACCGTGACCGAACTGTCCGCCGCCACCGGGGCGCTGGTGCAGATCATCTCCGGCAAGGCCGACGGGTTCGACGGGGCGAGCACGGTGTCCTCGGACGGCACCCACGTCTGGGTGACGAACAGCGGTGACCAAGGCGAGGTCACCGAGCTGGACGCCTCGACGGGGGCCCTGGTGCGGGTCATCTCGGCCGCCGCCTACTACCTGGACTCACCTTGGGATGTCTCATCGGACGGCACCGATGTGTGGGTCGCCGACTTCGACGGCAGCGAGGGCAGTGCCGTCACCGAGATCGACGCCGCTACCGGCGCCCTGGTGCGGGTCATCTCGGCGGCTGCCGACCGCTTGGGCCTGCCCACCGGGGTGTGGTCGGACGGCACCCACGTGTGGGTGGCCAACACCTTGGACCCCACGACCGAGGGCACCTCGCTGACCGAGCTGAGTGCAGCCACCGGCGACCTGATCGGGGTTGACCCCGGTTCGGAATACCAGATCGACACCCCCGAAGCCATCTCCTCTGACGGCACCCACGTGTGGGTGGCCAACACCGAGGCCAATACCGTGACCGAGCTCGACGCCTCGACCGGTGCGCTGGTCCGGGTCCTCCGGGGGCCGAAGTTCCACTTCGACCTCCCGAGCGGCATCTCGTCGGACGGGACCCACGTGTGGGTGGCCAACCACAACGGCGACACCGTCACCGAGCTGGACGCCTCGACCGGGGAGTTGGTGCAGGTGCTATCCGCCTCCTCGTACGGCTTCGAGTGTCCGTACGCGGTCTCGTCGGACGGGACGCACGTGTGGGTGGCCAACTGCGTGTCCGGTGTCACCGAGCTTGACGCCGCCACCGGCGCGCTGGTTCGGGTTATCGACGCTCCGGCTGACCAGTTCGACGGCCCCACCTCGATCTCGGCTGACGGCACGCACGTGTGGGTGGGTAACCAGTCGGACGGCACCGTCACCGAGTTGAGCGCGTCAACTGGCGACCTTGTTCAAGTGCTCGGGACGTCCGGAGGCGGGTTCGGCGATCTGGTCGACTTGGACTCCGACGGCACCGACGTGTGGGTTCTGGACAGCAGCAGGACCGCATCGGCGGTGTTCGAGCTATCCGCCACCACCGGGGCCGCGGTGCAAGAGATCACTGCGTCTAGTGCCCACCTTTCGTCACCCTATGGGATCGACTCGGACGGGACGCACGTGTGGGTTACCAACAACGTGCCCGGGTCGGTCAGTGAGCTGTCCGCCGCCACCGGGACCTTCACCAGGTTGATCCACGGGTACTGTTACGACTTCCAGCACCCCGGGCCGGTCGTGTCCGAGGCCGGCCAGGTGTGGGTGGGCAACCTGCTGGGCGCCTCGGTGACCGAGTTCTCGGCGGCCACCAGGTAAAGAAGGCGATAGTTCCGCCTCGCAGCACATCAAAGGCTACGTTCTCGCTGCCGACGGGGTGAACCGGACCGGCATGTGCTTGATCCCGTTGAGGAAGTTGGACCGGAGCCTGCTGACCTCGCCGTCGAGCTCGATGTCCGGCATCCGCTCGGCCAGCGCCCCGAGCAGCACCCGGAGCTCGAGCGCGGCCAGGTGCCGGCCCAGGCAGAAATGCGGCCCGCCGCCGCCGAAGCCGATATGCGGGTTGGGGTCGCGCCCGACGTCGAATTCCTGCGGGTCGTCGAACACGCTCTCATCACGGTTGGCCGAGGCGTAGAAGACCACGACCTTGTCGCCCTCGGCGATCGCCTGCCCGCCCAGCTCGGTGTCGCGGATCGCGTTGCGCCGGAACAGGTTCACCGGGCTCACCCAGCGGACGATCTCCTCGGCCGCGGTGGGGATCAGATCCCGGTCGGCCCGCAGCCGCCGCCACTGGGCCGGGTGCTCGAACAGGGCCAGCATGCCCCCCGACGCCGCGTTGCGCGTGGTCTCGTTGCCGGCCACGGTCAGCAGCAGGAAGAACAGGTTGAACTCGCTGGGCGTCAGCACCTCGCCGGCATCGTCGGGCTGCAGCAGCCGGGTGACGATGTCATCGGCGGGCTGCTCACGGCGCCGGGCGGCGAGCTGGTCCGCGTAGGTGTAGAGCTCCCCGGCGGCCTGCAGCCCTTCCTCCGGGGCGCGCCGGAACTCGGGATCGTCGAAGCCGACCAGCCGGTTGGACACGTCGAAGAGCCAGTCGCGGTCCTCAGCCGGCGCGCCGACCAGCTCGCAGATGACCTGCAGCGGCAGCGGCGCGGCGATGTCGGTAACGAAGTCGGCCTCGCCGCGGGGCACCAGCTCGTCGATCAGCGTGTCGCAGATCTCGGTGATGTGCTTGGTCAGCCTGCCGATCATGCGCGGGGTGAACCCGCGGTTCACGAAGCTGCGCTGCCTGGTGTGCTG
>Ga0335074_10002852_pt1 | contig 23578 bp, 7 predicted proteins | sample Lox_Sample_23_FD_206715 | JGI IMG/M metagenome (GOLD analysis project Ga0335074, IMG submission 206715) | Soil microbial communities from Loxahatchee National Wildlife Refuge, Florida, United States - Lox_Sample_2.3 | ecosystem: Environmental > Terrestrial > Soil > Wetlands | place: USA: Florida...
ATCAAACGTCACTTGATTGCTCGCATTGACGAAGGCATCGATGAGCCATGTGCTGCTTGTGTCCACGACGATCGCTGATGCAATGTCGTAGGAAATCACCTGGCTGTTGTTGGTCAGCGTCAGCGCGCCACCGGAGCCGATGCTGTAAACGAAGATGCCGCTCAGAGTGCTTACGTAGAGGTAATCCTTGTTGGGAGCAATGGCAATCGCTGTTGGGCCGGCGACATTGTACGTGCCTACATTCGTTATCCCCGACGACGAAATGCTGTAAGCGACGATCTGCCCCGTCGTTTGGTTCAGCACGTAAAACACGCCGCTGGCGCCACTGCCTGTGCCGCTGCCGCTCCCGGTGGATGGCAGTGGATCCCAGAACCCCTTGCATCCGGCCAGGACCAGGGAAACAGAAAGCCAAAGCATCGCCCAACTTCGGATCTTCATCACGTACTCCTGGCCACCATTCATTCCAGAGCCGTTATCCCAAGCTCAATGGAGCAGAATCTTCCATACAAAGGTTATCGCCCCGGCACGCATCTTGTCTTGCGCGCATGCTCCAGACCGGTTTCCCAACGGGCGTGCCTCTTCCTTGCCTTCATCAGGACGGCTTTTTCCTGGTGGCAAAGCCGCGCATCTCATCGTGAATCGGCAACTCTGGAACCGGTGTAGCCGACGCGTTCCAGATACTGCGCTCGATCAGGCCGTTCTTGAGGCCTTTAGCCAGCCAGAAGAACTGCTTGACGATCGGAAGACTTTGCGATCAATGATCAATAACCAGACGCGGATGGGCGGGAATTCGCTCGAAACCACGCCGCCACGGTGCGCGCAGAGCCGGAGGAGCTTCTTTGGCGGAATTCGGGCAGTTTCGTTTCTGCTTTCAGCGCTTTGCGGTGCGCTGGGGGGACGGGCCCCGCAAGGCAGGTTCCGGCCCAAGAGGACGAAACCCGCTTGCGAGGCCCGGGATAGCTGATTGTTCGTGCTTCGACGGTGTTTAGATCCCGCCGCCCATGTTGCTCGCGCCCTGGGCGCCAATCGCCAGGGATAATTGGGTTCCGGCAGTCAGTTTCATGTCGGATTTCTTCGAAACGAAGGTGCCGGAATTCTCACCGCCGATTCTGCTGTGAAGGTCCATGCCGGAAATCATGCCAATGTCATCCACTTGCAGCGACGTTCCATTCCACGGCACCGGAGGGGCGCCCGCAGCGCTAAAGTCGTAGTAATTCGAGGAGGATGGTGCCCCGACACCGATGATCGTCGCCTCAATCGGAATCGTCTTCCCGTCCTTTAGCTGCGCTTTCGTGAAGTCGACCGCCAGCATAGATTGCCCGTTGTGGTCCATCTCGTCTTTGGTGATCTTGCCCACCAGCGTGGTCCCGCGGGGAAGCTCGGTTCCATTCTTCAAATGAACTGTGTCGGTAATTTTTGCGCGGAACTGCTGGCCTGTTTGCGCTTTCCGGGCATCGAGGTCCTTGTCCAGATTCGCCTCCGCCGGAACCATTTGTTTTGCCATCGTTGCCGCTCCTGCCGGCAGGGGTTCAGAGTAGGATGACTCTGTTTTGGTGGTTTGCGCGTTTACGGTTTTCGGGTAGCACACCCCGGCAGAAAGAAGAAAGGCACACGCAAAAGCAATGGTTGCGTGCGATTCAGCACGGTAACTCATGGAAAGACTCCTTGTCCCAAGGTTGTTTGTTTGCGGATGGCCAATAGATGCCCGGTTGACCGGCACATTCTATAAGTAATTCCGGCGCGCCTGTCTGCCGGATACGATTCGCGGGCCTATGCTCTCTGAAGCAGCGATCTTCTCTGGCGCGCGCCTTCACGGCTCCGCCTTCGCTGCAAACCCGCCTTCAAGGGGTTAGATGAGCTTACGAGCCGCGAGGTTCGCTCGCTTCGCAGGGCATCGGGGTGCGGAAGCGTTATCCCTTTAATTTCAATCAATCGTCGGGCTTTCTCGCGTGATCGAGCAGCCCGACAACGTTCTTTGGCTCCCCTTCACCCGCTTTTGGCCAGCAGGTCAGGATCGTTGTTGCGTACGTTGCCCACCCGTTCGCTTACCGGCCACGCGGTCATCAGGTCCGCGTCAAAGGGCCTCAGAAGATCCACCGGCAACCGTTCCGGGCTCGCGGGCTCCATCCAGCGGGCGTAGTTCTTCGCCTCCAGAATCACCGGCATGCGGTTGTGGATGGGAGTGAGAACCTGGTTCGCCTCTGTGGTGAGAATCGTGAAGGTCTCAAGCGCTTCGCCATCCTTGGGCCGCCAGCTCTCCCAGAGGCCCGCAAAGGCGTATGGTTCGCCGCTCTTCAGCGCGATCGCAAACGGTTGCTTCTTCTTCGCGTCCTTGCGCGCCCATTCGTAAAAAGCATCGGCAGGCACCAGGCATCGGCGCTTGCGCAGTGCATCGCGAAAGGCAGGCTTCGCCGCAACCTCCTCTGACCGCGCATTGATTGTGGAGTAGCCGATCTTCGCGTCTTTCGCCCAGAAGGGCACAAGCCCCCAGCGCGTCAGTGCGAACTCCGGCGCACCGCTATCGCGGCCCAGGCGCACGATAGGCTGCACACTCTGCGGCGCTACGTTGTAGCTCTGAGAGAATTGCGGAGTTTCTTCGAGATCGACGCCGAACCACTCGGCAAGAACTTCACGGGTTGACCGGCGCGCAAATCGTCCGCACATAAACTGACAGCCTCCGGCTCCCGGCATCGCAAGCAGTCAAGAAAATGCGCCCGTTTCGCCAATGCGCTAATTCGGTCTGCCGTCGGACGAAGCGCGGCGCCGGAAGCGTTCGTCAACGGGCTTGCGCCCTTTGAATCCAGCCTCCAGCGTGTGCCAGTGCTCGATGGCCGGCTCACCCATCCGCCAGCAGAGAAGAACCACCTGATCGTCGACGCGGCAGGGAAAATCGAGCAATCCCGAATCCAGATCCTTCACCTGCGCTCCGATCGCATCGATCTCCGCGATGCTTTCGCGCACTTGCTGCAGGTGGCATTCCATCTCCGATCGCAGTTTAGCCACCACGCTGGAGTTCACTCGCATCCCCCCCGAAAGATAAATGCGCTGCGCCAGTCCGTTCAGGCCGGACTCCGCCTCCTGCGCCGATCGCTTGCCTTCGATCGCCCGCTTCAGCAGCGATTCCAGCACGGGCAGCAATGACTGGGCTTCGTCGAGTGTGAAGGTCTTCATGGACAGATCCAGGATGGTATTTAGGATACGACGGAATTGGGAAAAAGAAAGTATCGAAGCGGACACCGCGGCCGCATTTCAGTCACTTCATCCATGCATCGAACTGTGCCTGAAGTGCTCATCAATGCATGCCCGCGGTAATCAGACGGCAATCAGCCATGCTTTTGCCGGGCGCCGCGACCCGTCGGCGGACAGGTCGATTCGCGAATCACAAGCTCCGGCTTGACAGGCATGATTTGCGGGTACATCGCCTGTCTGCGGACTCTTTGCAGCAGGATGCGCGCAGCCGTCATCCCCATCTGGTGGAGCGGCTGCCGGATCGTTGTCAGGCTTGGGTTTTGAAAGGCTGCGCTTTGAATATCGTCGAATCCCACAACTGAAATATCTTCCGGAACCCGCATGCCGTAGTCGCGGATGGCTCGCATCGCGCCGATGGCGGCGATGTCGTTGTAACAGACCAAAGCGGTGAAGGGAACATTCCGGTTCAGCAAGTCGCATGTCGGCTCAAATCCCAGCTCCGGTGTTGAAACTGTCGCCTTTAGAAGAACTGTCAACTCCGGTTTGAATTGAAGATCCAGTTCACGGGCCACAGCGCGCAGATTCTTCCAGCGGTCGTCGGCGTCGGAGCTATGGCTGCCGCCGCGCATGAATGCAATTTGCCGATGGCCGAGCTGATGCAGATGCCGCAGCGTCAATTCCGCCGCGCGACGCTGGTCGAGCAAAACGTTGGTGACCCCTTCAATATCGCGATGGCCGGCCACGGCCACAACCGGGAGCTTGAGGCTGTGCTGCAGGACCGTGTCGATCAGGATGAATCCCTCGACCGATCGCTCGATCAGCATCGTCGGGTAGCCTTCGATCAGATCGGGCTTACGGCGATGGCTGGCCGTGAGATAGAAATACCCTTCCTCGATCAGAATCTCTTCTACGCCGGTCAGCACCTGGGCGCTATAACTGTCGCTCAACTCCGGGACCAGCACGCCGATCGAGTAAGTCTGCTGCTTGCGCAAGGAACGCGCATAAAAGCTCGGCCGGTAATCGAATTTTGCCGCCGCCGCCTTGATGCGTTCTCGCGTTTCCTGGGGAATGGCGCGGACCCCGGGGGCATTGTTCAATACCAGCGAAATGGACGCTGGAGAAAGATTCAGATACTCGCCCAGGATGCGCAGGCTGATCGGCTGACCCGGCTCAGGTTCGCGCCCTGCTTTCGCTTTCTTCGCCATTACATGTTGTTGTAACACGCTGGAGACTCGTCTGGCGCAAAGCATGCTCGCCAGCCGCGCTATCCGGCGCCGCGCAAATCCGGCTCGCCGCGTCTTACTGGCGATCGGCGATCGTTCATTGAACCTCGTTTCCCGCGCCGCGAACAAGGTCCGGAATGCGCACCCAAAGAATGAATCGCGCCGCCGAAGCGGCGCGATTCCGGTACCGGTCCTGGTTCTTCTTTTACTGGACCGTCAGGTTCACGTAGAAGGGCAACGAAACCTGGTTCTGTGTGCCGTAAACCAGGATCCCGTTATCTGTGGATGCCCCGCTTCCCGGAACAATGCAGTTGTCGCCTGCAGCGCCGGGCGATGAAATGCACAGCGTGCCGACTTCATCGGCTGTGATCGTCACCGCATACGTTCCGGAAGGCGTGGCCAGCGACGCCTGCGGAGCCAGGTACGTCGTATTGCATGCGGTTACGCTGACCGCCAGTGCAGTGCCCACCACCATCAGCAGCACCATCATCATCAGCCGCGCCCGTTCGAACGCTTTGCGGCGGAAGAAGAGCCCGATCATTCCGAACCCGAAGATCGCTGCCAGTGTGACGGCAGAAGTCCGCGCATTCTGGCTCACCGTGGTGCCCGCAGAGACATCGGTGTAGAACGTTACCGTCGCCAGCCCCGGCGTGCACGAAACCGAACCGTCAGCCACCTCTGTTGTGGTTGCGCCGGACGGGCACGGAATGTCCACAGCGTCCGCGATGTTCGGATCCGGATTGGGGTAGGTAAATGAACACTGCGCGTGTGGCGGCAAGTTGTCGCAGGCCAGCGATACCGGGAAGTTCGATGCGTTCAACTGGCCGTTGGCTCCGGCAATTCCATAACCCAGCCGCGAGGTCAGGGTTAGATTCATGCTGGCCGAGGATCCGGCACTCACCGTCAGCGTGGGCGCAACCGTCTGCGACGACGCGTTGCCGGTTTGTGTGATTTGTACGACAGGTCCCCGGACCGACTGCAACAGCGTTGAGGTAGGCCCATTGAGCGGCAGGAAATTCGCATCTCCGCTATACACCGGAGCGATGTAATGCGTGTACTGCACCGGCGAATAGCTCACGCCCTGGGGCACGAACCACAGGCAGTCCGTCGCAAACTCGCCCGAAGCGCCAGTGGGAGTTCCTGTGTTCAGGATGGGCACCACTCCTGAGCCGGCTTCGTTGGGACACGCCACGCCGGAATAGCCGCCCGGCGCTGAGTAACCCGGCAGGATACAGGCCGCTGCGCCAACTCCCGTTAACGAAGTGCCCGGCGGGCAGCTCGTGACGCTGTCCATCACCGTAATCGTCCCGGTGGGGATACCCGCGACCGTGTTCACCCCGTATTTGAAGTTGTACTGCCAGGGAAGTTCCGATCCGTCGTAAGGAACGGTCCCGTTGCCGTTGCTTGCCGTTACGAAAGGCAGATCAATGTCCGTCGCATCAGGGAAGGCCGGCAGCTGAATCCCTGTAACCGCGGACTGGGCCACCGGCGCGGTCACCGTGATGGTGGACCGCCCAAAGGCTCTGTCGCCGCCATAACTCACCGTGAAGCTGCCTGTCCCGGCCAGCACCGGCGAAAGGTTCAGCGACGCCTTGCCTGTGGCGTCCAGCGTGGCCGTCACGGTATTCGTCACAGGATTGATCACGCCCGCTCCTGCAACCTCGCTCACAGTCCACGATGGATACGACACGGTAACCTGCCCGCTGGGAGTTCCCGAGCCGCCGTTTGGCGTAATTGTGACTGAGAACGGCGTGCTGATGACCTGAGCCGTACTCCCCACGTTGCCGGCCGCCGCTGAAGGAGCCAGCGACAAACCAACGGCATTCACGTTAATTACGATTGGCGCGTTCACCGCGGTGCTCGTGAGTCCAACCTGGGCCGAAAGCGCGCCTTGCTCTCCGGGACCCGGATTGAAGGTGATGACCACCTGGCAATTTCCGCCCGCTGCCACCGGGCTTCCACCTTCACAGTTTCCATCGGCGCCGGTGAAATCAACCGCGTTGCTGCTGGTGTAAGCCGAAACCGTCAGGGCAGAGTTACCGGCATTCACGATGGTCGCAGTTTCGTTCGTTGAGGAGGTGAGACTCGCGGGTGTGGCCAGGGTCAATGAGCCGTTTACGCTCACCATCTGTACGTTCAGCCCCGTGCCATCCAGTACGTACATGTTGCCCCAACGATCGAGGGCCACCGATAAAGGATTGGTTACGTCGTCTGCGGCAGAATTCGCGATCGGAATACTATCGGCAGGCGCCAGCGCGCCGCTGACGAGAGGAATCCGCATGGCGCCGCCCGAGGCAGCGATGTAAACCGCTCCCGAGGGATCGACAGCCAGACCGGCAGCGCCGCTCAGACTGTTCAGCAGGGTTGTCGGTGCGCCTGTGCCGGCGGCCAGCTCAAACAGGTTCGCGCCGTCAACGACGTAGAGATTGTTATTCGCATCAACTGCGACCGCGGAGGGTGCGTTGAATCCCGTAGTCAGGAACGTCGTGCTCTGTCCCAGGCTGGAGATGGTCGATGCGCCGGCGTCGCTCAGTTTCACAACTCTCGCGTTCGTCGGGTCTGCTACATAAACGTGGCCCGAACCATCCACCGCAAGCTGCAACCCCGTGGCGCCTAAACCGGCCACCAGAGTCACCTGGCCCGCGGAGTTCAGGCCGTTCGGACCGAACGGCACCTCGTAGACGTTGCCGCTATCTGCGATGAACACGTCACCAGTGCCATCGACGGCAACGCCGGTGGGGGCCGTCAATCCCGTGCCGATCGAAACAGGCGCCGAAGAGGCTCCGGAGCCAACCGCGAACATCAACACCTTGCCAAGGCCCGAATCGGCAACATAGACGTTGCCCAATGCATCCACCGCCACCTGGCCGGGCTTTTGGAAACCGCCGGCGATGGTCGCTTGCAAGCTCGGAAACGCCTGAATATTCGCGCCCGTTCCGATGCCGTGCAACGTCATCGAAGCCAGAACATTGCTGCTGGCATCGAGCATCAGCAGCTTGCCCGACACGCTGCCCACGGAATGCGGAGTAAACGATACGTTTTCGAGGCATCCCTGGTTTGCCGCGTATGCCGTGCCGGTCACGCACGTTCCGCCGGTGATGGCGAAGTCGGGATTCGCCACGCCATCTTCAACAATGGAGAAGCTCGCCGGCGTCACGCTGCCGTTAAAACCGAAGATGACGTTTGGTCCAACCGCAGCGGTGGTGCCCACTGCAGAAGAGCCGAACTCCGCGGAACCAATGCCGACCTTGGCTACGTCTGCCTGGCCATTGGTTTGCGTCTGCTTGGTCGGTACGTACATCAGGTCGCGATTCCAGTCGATCGACACTTCACCCTGAGCGGGCACGGGCGTCACCAGGGCGCTCGAAGCAGTTTGCGGGGTTCCCGTCGAATTGGGAATCATGACCACGCCGACTTGCGAGTCGCTCACGTAGATGTTGCCGGCAGGATCGGTGATTACGCCCGAAGGCGAAGGCAGATCCGGGTCAACGCGAGTCAGGCAGCTGGATCCCGTAAAGGGACCACCCGCCGGAGTGGGGCAATCAGACTGAAGCTGGTTGGCGTTGGAAATCGTCGCGGGAATCTCCAGCACGCCGGGAACGTAGCTTGTCGCGCTGGGATCTTCGATGAAGAAGATATTGCCGGCCTGGTCTTGTGCGACCGAGATGGGACGCGCCGTCACGCCTGTAATGGGTTCTTCCGTTACCTCGCTCGGGGTCGGATTCGTCCAGGGATTATTGACTGCCAGGCTGAAGATGAACTGCCCGTTGGTCTGGGTGCCGATGATCAGATTGCCATTGTTGCCGATGGCAATGCCCCACGGCTGCCACCACCCCGGAAAGGGAGTCGTCGCAGCATTAAGGCTGGCGGAGGTCGCCAGTCCGTACTGCGCCCAGCAGTTTGCCTCGTTGTTGTTGCCCGAGTTCGTGCACATCGACGTCGTGGCATTACCCGGCGCCAGAGAGCTGAGCCCGGTCCAGGTCTGCGTCGCCGGGTTCCAGGGAAACATCACCAGCCCGTTGTTCCAGTTCGCCCCCAGGTAGATGTTGTTCCCCGGGTCGATCGCGATGGCGGGGTTCTCATATCCGCCTCCTAGACCATCCACGCCCGAGATGGCGATCGCCGCTCCTCCGCCGGCCGGGAATTCGTACACCGCGCCGTTCGCATAATCCACAACCCACCAGTCGCCTTGCTGGTCGATCGCCGATTGCTGGATCGCTCCCCATCCGGTGGGATGAGGCAATCCAGCGGCGGCGCTTGCCGTCACCAGAGGTGTACTTTGCCCTGCGGCCGCTCCCGTCAGACAGAAGCTAATCAGCATCAGCGAAAATGCAATCCCGGTAAGCCGGCGCATTGCGGTCATCCGTGTGGTGGCCATTTGCAATCCTCCCCAAAACTCGGTTCTACCTTCCGCGAAAGCAATCGCGGGCCGAGGCTTTCATCTTTTCTCTGCATTCCGCGAGCTGCCTCCCACCCCCGGAATGCCATGGTTCCTACGTGTGCTCTGCGCAGTCCCTACTGAACGTTGATGGGTAAAGTGAACATCGGCGAGCTCAGTGAATCCTGCGTCAGATCAATCGGGTTATAGCTGACAATCTGCACGTTATATGTCCCGGCAGGCGTCGCGTCGTTTGGCGGCGGCGGCGGCGTCGAGTACCCGGCGTTGGTGCAGGCGGTCAGCCCCATAAACAATCCAGAAAGCATGATGAGGACGCAGATCGCGGCCATGGAACGATAGAGCTTCCTGCGTCCCGTAATCAGGCCGGCTAAACCGAGCCCGAACAGGCCGGCCAGCGCCCACGGCGACTGCCTTCCAATCGATGCCGTAGCGCCTCCGTTCACTGCCACATCCGTGCTGATCGTCACCACCACCGTCGACGGCACGGCGCCGCTTTGTCCCACCGGCGATGTGCCCGTGATGGTGTCGGCGTAAGCAAAGGTGCACTCAGAGAACTGCGGCAATGTGGTGGACGGTGTCGTGGTGGCCAGTTTCACCGGAGCATCCGATGTATTGCACTCCAGACTCACGCTGCCGCTGAATCCCACCAGGGGCATCAGCGTCAAAGTGACCTGTACCGGCTGTCCCGGCGTAATGTTGGTGGTTCCTGCCGGCGCCGTGATCTGAACGCTCGGAACGATCTCGTAGAACGTTCCCACCGAGAGAGTTTGCGGAGCATAGTTCACATCGCCGCTATACACGGCAGTCATGTTGTATTGCCCCTGGTTCAGATTCTGCAGCGTGAACGTCGAAACACCTTCGCCGTTCAACGCCAGCGCTCCGTTGACGCCCTGCGATGCGTCCGCGGGCGCGCTGTTCTCGGTAAACGTCACGGAGCCCGTAGGCGTGCCCACTGACGAGGTGACAACCGACGAGAGGTAAACCGGCTTCGTCCATTGCACATAAGTGTTTCCGGCCCAGATGGTCTCGTCCTGAGGATTCAGGCCGCAGACCGTCGACGAAGGCGCGCCTGGCAAAGGCGTGGTGCTGTTCAGGCACTCGCTGCTCGTCACCGGCACTCCAAGCGTGAAAGTCGGGACAGCCCTGGCGATGGTGAATGTGGTCTTGTCGGCGCTGCCGGCAAAGCAGGCAGTGCTTCCAGCGCAGCTATTCTGCGTCGAGCCCGCCGTGCCTGCGCCTCCGTAGTCGGCATTCACGTTGTAGCTTCCGCCAAGCAATCCGTTATAGGTGAATGTCGCCGTGCCGGTGCTATCCAGCGGCTGGGTTTGCTTCGGCAGGTTGCCGATGGCGCTTCCCACTGAAAGCGTAACCGTGCCCGTCGGTGTGCCATAACCGGTGCCGGCCGATACGACGACCTGGATCGTGTTGCAGCCGGGGTAGGTCCCGCCGGCGCAGCCGGTGGCTGTAACCGGAGTAATCGAAATGGCTGAAGAGGTTGCCGGCCGCAAATCCTGGATGATATTGCCCGACACTGTGAGACTCACGCCGGCAGGCGCATTCACCGCGTTGCTCATCGCGGCGATCGACCCGGAAACCAAACCGGCAGACGGCGCCTGCAGAATCATGCCAAGGTAGCAGGATCCGCCCGGCGGAGTGCTTGTGGTGGCGCTGCAGGCTGGCGAGTTGAGCGTAGCCGGCGCCACGGTAAAGTCGGCGGCATTGGTGCCGGAGACAAGATCCACAGTCGGGCTGTCGGAAATCATCAACGGCAGGTTGCCCAGGTTGAGCATTTGCGCATCGACTTCGAATGGAACGTTGGGATTGACCTCGCCGAAGGAGCTGAAATCGAATGTCCCGCCAATGCCCAGTTGCCCCAGCCCCGCGGTCGAGCCGGAACCATACGTGGCATACGCGTTCTGGTAGCCGTCGAGCGCCACACCTGTCGGTACTGCGGAGCCGCTGCCCAAACTGCTGGCCACCAGAACCTGGCCGTTGATATTTAAGCTGCCCGTCGCGGCGTTGAAAGGAATCCAGACCAGCCCGCTGGCTTCGGCCACGAAGACAGAACCCGACGGGTCGACGGCCAGGCCGGTGACAGGAGCCTCGAGACCGCTGGAAATCACTTGGTTTGCGCCACCATAGGGCATCGTGATCTCCCACAGTTTTGCCCCATCGGCAACCCACACGTTCCCCGAACTGTCGGTGGCGATGGCGGTGGGACCTGTGAAGTTGGCGTTGGAACCCAGCACAATCGGTACGCCCCCAGGCAGGAAAACGGATGTTTGTGGATTAGGAATTTCGACGACCTGCTTTTTCCCCTCATCCGCCACAAAGACGTTGCCTTCGCCGTCTGCCGCCAGGTTGAGCTGATTGCCCAAACCGCTCAGCAGAGTGGTCTGTTGCGATGAAGCCAGAGTGTTGTTCACCAGCGGAACCTCGATCACCTTGCCCGAGTCTCCGATGTAGAGATTGCCGGCTCCGTCAACCGCCACGCCTGTGGGCGCTGACAAACCGCTGCCAAACACTTTGCCCGATGTCGGGCTGGTGGTGCCCGCCGGATACTTTTCAATCGCTTTCAGCGCCGAGTCGGCGACATATGTGTTGCCCCAGAGGTCCGCCGCCACTTGTCTTGGATCGTTGAGACCGGAAGCGATCGAAGTAATCGTGGCCGACGAAACCGCTGAAGCCGCTGCACCCTGACCGGTGCCGCTCAGGTAGGCGTTGCTTCCTTCAACGACCGCGTTGCTTGAGTTGAGTATTTGCACTTCGCCTTCAACCGAACCCGTCACGGCCGAATTCAATTGCACAAAATATCCGCAATAGCTGTATTCGTTTGAGGTTTGCTCGGTGGAGCTGAACGCCGGATACGCGGTTCCCGCCGTGCAGGTCAGCATCGGAGCCGTCGCCGTCGTATTCGGCGTCGGAGAGCTCGGCGCCGCCGTGAAATTGCTTCCGCTGGGTTGCGCCAGCACGATCTGCGAAGGCGTCATGGCCTGGTTGAACATGTAATAGAGAGTCTGCGTCTGATTCACGGTCACCGTTGCGGAAGTGCTGCCGCTGGCGCCCGCGGCCAGAGTGCTTGAGGAGATCGCGAATGACGTCCCGCTCAGGCCGGTGCCCAGCACCGGGAAGCTCAGCCCGTTCAGGGCATAAAGTGCATCGCCCGACTTGGCGGTGATGGTCACGATTTCGTTTTCCGTGAAGGAATTCTGCGCCGTCAACGTCAACGTGCCGCCACCGGCCGATTCCTCATACCCAGTTACCGAGATCGCGCTGGCCCCGCCCACCGGAGTGGAGCCGACGACCGCCGTTCCCGGCTTCCAAAGCACGATGCTCGATTCCAGGCAAGTCGCCGTCTGCGTCTGCAGCGACGTGGTATCGCACGACGGGACGTTCACTCCGGGGGGGCCCCAGTTCCCGCTGCCGCCCGTTGCAAGCCAGATGAAGCCCCTGGGATCCACCAGCGGCGGAAATCCGCTACCCACCGGCGCAATCTCGATCGTGTCGGCCCACACAAGATTGGGGCTCGTCGGCGTGCCCTCGTTGGGAGTCATGAATACGCCGTCGGTGTACCCGCCGTAGGAAGAATTGTTTTCGCTGGACCAATACATGTTGCCCTGGCCGTCGAAATACATTCCCTTGATGCCGTTCCAGCCACCCTGGTCGATCCGCGGCAACGCCGACTCGGCAGATCCGGTGCCGTCGCCCACCACGGTTGGAGATCCCGCCGCGATTTCACGAATGCCGTTCACCCTGGCGCTCGGAGAATCGTATGCGTTCTCAATGAAAAACAGGTTTCCGGCGTGATCCACCGCGATGTTTGAAACCATGTCTTCCAGGCCCGTGGCCAGGGCGGTTACCGAGGTGACCGCGCCGGATTCGTTGACCACGTACTTGTAGATCGATTCGGTATCGGAGGTCGACACGTAAAACGTCACTCCATCGTCGGCCGCCTGAAGATCCTGAGGCGGGATCGCTACCATGTTGCCGCTGCTGTTCTTGTAGCTCGGTCCCGCCCAGATGTCCGCATTGCTGAACACCCAGGTGCCCGAGCTGGCATCGTAGGGTACCCGGCAGAACTGGACCGATGCGCCGTAGCGGTCTGTGACATACAGGTTGTCCCACTTATCGAATGCGACAGCGGCGTTCCAGTAAGTGCCCTTGTACTCGAGGAGCGAGCAGTCGGAGTTCACGTGCGCCGGTTCGGGGCCTACAATCAGCGTCGGCGTCGACGCGCCCGGCTCCAGATCGTAAATATCGCTGTTGGCGGAATCCAGAAAGAGTATGTGGCCGTAAATCGGATCGACCTTCATGGAGTAGATCTGGGCCCAGACCCCCGTGCTGCCATGGCTGAACGGAATCACCGAACCTGACGTGACTGGCGTAGGCGATTGAAGAGGCAACTGTGCCTTGACAGCAACTGCCGGCAATACGCCGGCGACAAGAACCAGGCACGCAATCCGCGCAACCTTACGAAACATGACTGCAGATTCGATGGCCATACACTTCCTCCACAAGCTCAATCCGAATTCCCCTGCGAGCGGCTCACTTGCCGGCTCAGATTCCCGTTGCGGCTAAAGGCGGTCGCCGCAGTTTTTCTTCTTGCCTTTCCGGCCCGCCCCGCCCATGGCCGATCCTGCTTCCGGTTTGCCCTGCAATCGGCGCTGCACGGCTCCCCGGAAGCCGGCACGTTAGAACGTAAACTTTGCTTCCAGTTCCGCCAGCCTGTTTCCCACCTTGATATTCGCGATGCCAAAGTCCTGATTGACCAGCATGCTCTGCGTGAATGCCTTGCCGGGAACTCCATTTTGGAATCCCAGGCTCAAGTTGTCGTTGTTTTCGTTGTTGAACGAAACCAGCGGATGGTTAAACACGTTGAATGCGCCCATCCGCAACTCCAGGGTCTTTCCTTCTCCCACCGCGAACTGCTTCATCAGCGTCATATCGTGATCCATGTACGCCGGGCCGCGCAGATAGGGAAGCCGGTAGGCGCCCTGGTTTCCAGGCAGCGGTATCCCGAATCCCAGCGGGTTGATGTATTGGTGCTGGTGAGGGCCGCCGGCGAGACTGACACCTTTTACCAGCGTCGGCATCAGTTCCACGTCCGGCGTGCCCAGCCATCCGGCCGTCGTCATGTTCAGCACGCAGTACGTGTTGCCGTTCTTGTCCGGCGGGATGCCGTAAAGTGTGTGGCACTGCTGCGATTGAGACTGATTCGCCTGGGTCGCGTTCGGAACCTGCACGGCATTGGCGAAACCGCCATAGCCGAAACCGAAATTCTCACCGTTTACTGAGGCCTCGGGAAACCCGCTCATGATCTGAGAAATTCCCGAGAAGCGCCAGCCGTTGGCAAGTTCCTGAATCCACCACGCTCCGCCCTTGTAGCGCCTGCCCAAATCCAGCAGGTAGTGAATGTTGAAGACCTGCGTGCGGTCGTAGGGCACCGGGTTATAGTCGTTGCGCAGGTTTACCGGGTCGACCATCTGGTTGGAGTACGATGCGCCGGTGGCCAGGTTTTTCGCGAAGGTGTAATTGGCGCCCCAGCTGAAGAGGCCTGCGCCCTTGTCCCACTCGATCTGGGCGCTGTTGTAATTCGAGTAGAAGTTGTGCTTCAGCACGTAAACGTGCTGGTAGAACGGGTAGGGGCGATAGAAGTCGTATTCCGGAGTGCCCATGCTGCCCACCCCGCCCCCCTTGGGGTTGCCGTAAAAGTCGCACAGCACTCCGTCTTCGAAGCCGCACAGCGCCGTAAAATTCCCATCCACATTGAACAGGTTGTCGTTCGTCCCCTGCATATTCGGGTTATTGTTCGTCGGGCAACCGGTCTCGATGCCGCAGATCACGTTGATATCCGAGGCTTCGGTGTATTGGTTGCTCGTGCTGTACGACCCCAGGTGGACACTGTGATTGCCCACGTATGCCGCCGACAGATGCGAGTGCCAGGGCAACGTCTCATCCACTCCGCCGTTGAACTCGTAGTAAATCGGACGAACCGTGTCGTTCGGCGAAATGGTGTACGCGTTGAAATCCGGAGGCAGAATTACCGACTGGCTGTCGATCTGGCTGAACGACAGTGCTCCCACCAGTTGCGAGAATTTGTATCCCTGCGCTGTGGCTGCCGCCAGAGCGTATGGCTGGAATTGCTCCTGATTGCGATACATGCCCCAGCCGCCGCGCAGGATGGTCTTGCCCTTCCCCAATACGTCCCAGGACGCGCCCAGCCGCGGCGTGACAAAGATCGTTGACGGTGAATTGACTGAGTTCGAAACCCCGGACTTTTGCGAATACCACGTGATCCCCGGGTCGGCCGCTCCCGAGCAATTCCGCGTGTAACCGCTGCATGCGGTGTTGTACATGCTGTCGGAGAACGTTGCCAGGCCGTTGTTCTTTTTGTCGGACCACGGCCCCAGATGCTCGAAGCGCGCGCCGGCAATCAATGTCAGAGAATGCAGCTTCCAGGAGTCCATCGCGAACCCGGCCATCGTCGTATAAGTCAGGTCCACCACCGGCGTGAAGTTGGTCTGCGTAAAGGAGTCGGCGTATCCCTCGTACATCAATGCCGTCGGGTTGTAACAGCTTCCCAGATAGGCCGAGCCCGAGAAGCGAAGGTCGCCGGCAGGGTTCGGATTCTCGCACCCGTTATACGGCGCCTGATTGGTCTGCGAATACTCGAAGAATCCGTTGTTGACATTGAATGTGTACTCGCCCTGCGGATAAGCGCCCGTATCCGCCGTGCCGTTGAACGTCCCGGTCTCGTAGTAAACGCCGAACTGCAGGAAGTGATTCTTCAACTGCCAGCTCACGTTGTCCTGCAGGATCGGATCGACCTTCTTCGTGTGGATGCGGTTGTTGTAGAAGCCTCCCGGCATCAGCACGTTCGGGTATCCATTTTCTTCATAATCGGCCACGGCAGGCACGGCAAAATCGTCGGTGTTCTTGTACATGCCCAGGTAGTTGAAGCCGAGGCCGTTATTGTCAGGCAGGCCCGTGCCCTGATTGATGTCGAACCGGTCAACCGCCGTCGGATCCCCCATCTTTCCCGGCAGGCTTACGAATGACATCGCCGCAGAAAGCTCGTTGGTCACGCTCGCGCCGAAGAAACGCGTGTAGCGCGCTGCCAGTACGTTCGATACATCGCCCGTCGTGATGGCCCCCGGATACGGCACCGAGCCGGTAGGGAAGTAACCCAGATCGACCGGATCCTGATCCACCTCTCTCTGCAGCCCGTAAACCAGGAACAGGTTGTTGCTGGGATTAATGTTGTATTGCAGCGTGGAGCGGAAAACCCCGCCATTCTGGTTCTGCTGAACCTGCTGAATGTAGTTGTAGCCAAATGGATTGGTAAACGGATCGGCGTTGGGCGCCGGGAACCAGTTCACCAGAGCTACTCCGGCCGAGTTGGCATAGGGATTGGCGTTGCTGCTGTTCACCGCCGTGCCGTTGGGCAGAAAACTGTCCGCGTAGCACATCGGCGTTATGGCATTGGGATTGGCGTTGCCATCCGGCCGCGCACCGCAAAGTTGAGCGTCAAGCGAAGCAGCGCTGAAATCTCCCTGACGCTCGGCCATCGTCGGCACCCACGCCGAGATCGCCTGCTGATCGGCCTCGAAAACCTGGTTGTAGTATTCGTATCCGGCAAAGAAGAAGAGCTTGTCCCGCTGATGATTGAAACTGGTGAAGGGAAGCACCAGCGGTCCGCCAAACTGGCCGCCCGGATAGAAATACTGTTCGTTGGGGCGCGACTGCCGCAGATAGTTGTCGTACCAGTCGTTCGAGTTCAGGATGTCGTTGCGCGCCACCAGGTACGCTTCCCCGTGAAACGACGCGCCGCCTGTCTTGGTCGCTGCGCTGATGAGTGCGGGGCCTTTCGCATATTGCGCGCCATACGAAGAGTTCGACGCCTTCACCTCCTGCACCATTTCGATGTTCATCTGCTGCACCGATCCCGAATTGGTGGCGATATCGGTCAGCGAGACGCCATCGGTCACGACCGCGATACCCGATACACCGGCGCCATTAGCCACATAAGCCGATGTCGGGCCGCTCAGGCCGACCACCGCGTTGTTGTAGCCCGGGCGATTGAAGAGGCCTTGGTCGCCGGTCGACATCGAATACCCAGGCAGCATCTTCACCAGTTCGCCCGCGTCGCGGCCCACGATGGTGAGGGTGTTCAGGTCCTTCGACGTGATGATGTCGCTGCGTTCGCCGGTGTCCAGCGCCGCCAGGTTCGAATCAACCTGCGCCTCAACCGTCACCGCCGCGGCCGCGGTCCCTACCTTCATCCGGATGTCTGTGTAGCTCAACTGGTCGCCGGCGTGCACCGGAAATACCGCGGACTCCCACGTTTCGAAATTCGCAGCCGTGACGGTGATCTTGTAAGTCAGGTCGGGAACGACACCTGCCAATGCGAAGGCGCCCTCGCTGTTACTCGTCGTCGTGCGCGACACTCCAGTTGCCTGGTCGGTCAGCGTCACCGTCGCTTTGGGAATTACTGCGCCGGTTGTGTCCGCGACAACACCACTTACTGTGCCCGTGGCCTGTGCGAACAGTTTCGACTGCGCAAGCAAAAGCACCGCGGCAAGCATCACCAGCAACGAGGCTGTCGGCCTGATCCTTGAAAAAAACTTCATAGTATTCCCCCCGTCGGCTACGTTCCGATTGTGTGTGCCCACAACTGCTCCATGCACATTCCGCTACTTAAGCCTTTTAGTACATGAACTCAGATTGTTACTCTTCTTTGATGGCACGCAATTGTGAACTTTGAGATGAGACCCTGTCAAGCGAAAATCTCGATGCATTCGTGTACGAATCGAGCCTTTACCTCGATCGTTTATTCCCCTGGTCGGTCCGTTTTCGGGCTGGCCGTACAGATTACGCTCGAAGCTCGAAAACCGCCGGCAACGAACCACCATTTCCTTCGCGCCGAAGTTGTCTCTCCGAGGCTTCCCCAAATGCGGCTTTGCGCTGCTCTTCCGGCTTCCCCTGCCGGCCCCTTAAGAGCCCGTTTCGCCGCCCCAGTAATAAAGCCACAAGCAACGTGCATTTGGCAAGAAGAAAACCGCTTCACTCGCGGTTTTCTTCTCTCCCGGCGAGCGTTGCGGCAGGCCCGCGATTCGCGTCACGAGTTAGTGACAATTCCCTCCTCCTCGTGTCCCATAAGTTCCAGTTTTCTGGTGCCTTGTTATGGGAATTGGAAGGACCGTGAAATATGCCCCAATTTCGCCTGATTTGGATTCTGTTTTTTGAAGACAATCGAGTGCCTTCCTTTCCGTCTTCGACCTCCGGGAGGCTTATCCGCTCCAGGCCATTTCGCCCCGGCAGCGCGCGACAAATCAACGGCACTCTTATTCGTCCGGCGTGGCTCCGCAACCGTATCTGGCCTGCCTTGTCTCAGAGCCCCTTTAAGTCGGTTTACTCAAACGTTTTTTTCCTTGACAACGGCGAAATGTGTGGGGTAGGGTTTACCGTCTCTCAGTTAGGGCGCAAATGTGCCGGGAATCTTATTCCGCTAAGATACCCGGCGTGCGTGCGTTTGCCTGCTGGGACTGTAATGAGGGTATTTGGGGATGTCTTCCTGACTTAATCTAAACGCCATTCCGGTTCGGAGAATGACGGTACCAGAACATCGGATCGGTTCGCGCACGGTAGCAGGGAAGGGCATTCAAACCAGTTTGGGGATTCATCCAGCATTTCACTAATTGGGATAAATCAATGGCGGCAGTGCCTTGTCGTGATTTGGATCACGAATTCCGGCGCGCCGTAACGCAAGGGAAACAGGCAAGGGGCTTACGGGTCAAACCGTGCCGACTCCCGAATTCGGTGTGAACAAGAAGTCGGAGGAGGAGTGATGCAAACGAATTGGATGAAATTGACAAGTTCACCGCGGTCTCTCGCGACGGCACTGGTCCTGCTCGCAGCCATGTTCCTTTGCCTTGGTGCGTTGGCGCACGCGCAGCTGCCCATTGTGGTCTCGGGCGCTCCCACACAGTTGGGCGCGCTCACCAGCGGAGGCTGGGACGGTTCCCAGGAACCCATCGGCGGAACCTTTGTCATTGGTCTGAATGGTGACGTCCTCGTCGGCGATGGTTATACCGCCAACTTTCTTCAGATCACTCCATCCGGGACTGACACGGTATTAGCCGCGGGCGTGGGCGGCTCCAACGCTGCCCTCGACAGCTACGGCAATCTCTATTTCGGCGGCAATTACAACGCCAACATTTATAAAGTTCCATACAACGCCTCTACCGGCGCCTATGTCGGCTGGACCGGCTCGGCGCCAACCACCAACTGCCTGGGCGGGAATCAGGACACTGCGCCCTGCGTCTTCGCGCCCGCCGTCTCGGCCTACCTGGGCACCCTTGGCGGTCAAGGTTTCGCCGGCCTCGGCTTTGATGCCGCGGGCGATCTCTTCTTTGAAACCAACACCCTCCCCACCACCAATCCCAACACGATCTTTGAATGCAACCTCGCGTGCATCGCCAACTCGTCGGCCACGCCGGCTGTCATTTACAAGGACGCGAGTTCGGTCGGCGCGTTCCAGATCGATCCCTGGGGCAATCTCTTCTTTGTCGATGGCAACAACGGCCAAAACAAGGTCACGAACCTGAATGAGATCCCGCTTTCTTCCGGATCGTATGCTGCTTCTCCCACTGTCCTCTTGTCTTACACCAACAAAGTCGGCTACTCCAACGGAATAAGTGGGCTGGCGATCGCCGGCAACGGCACAATCTACTTCTCAACCCCGGCCGACGGCCTCTTTGCCATCCCCAACACAAAATCGGGTGGCCCCAATGTCAGCGGCACTTACATGCTCTCCACGCAGGGCGGCAAGGGCGTGGCGATCGATGCCGCAGGCAACCTTTACGGTGTCCCCTATAACGGCGGCGACGTCGTTTCCTTTATCCCCGTGGGCAGTTTCGCTTTGGCAGCCACCACCATCGGCGGTACCGCATCAACGGCGTCGGTGAATGTGTTCGACAACAGCGCCTCCTGCACTCCCACTGAGACTGAATCCGCGCTGGCGTTCGGCAAAACGTCAACCGACTTCGCCATCACGCCGGGCACGAGTTGCGGCGGCGAGCTCGGAACCGGAAACGGAACCTTCAGTCCTGCTCTCTCGGTAACCGGAGCCATGACTTCGGCGACCATTACCTTCAGTCCGACAACCGCCGGCGCGCGCAACGCCGCATTCGTCATCGCCAATTCCGCCACGGGCGCCACTGGCGAAGCAGCTCTCACAGGAATCGGACAGAGCGCGGCAGCCAACGTCGACCCCGGTCTAGCCGCCACATACACCAGCGGGCTATCCAGCCCCGCCTACGTGATCCCTGATCCGGCGGGCGACCTGTTCGTGGCGAACTCTTTGGGAGGACAGGTCTTCGAGATTGCGTCGGGATCGACCACCCCGGTCTCCTTCGGAACGTTTTCCGATCCTGCCGCGCTGGCCTTCGACGTAAATGGCAATCTCTTTATCGCCGATGCCGAAACCAACTCGGTCGACGAGATCGTGAATACAGGCGCCACCGGGACATTTGTCGCGGGCGCGCAATCGACGTTGGTGAGCAGTTCAATGCCATTTGCCGGAGAACCCCTGGGGGGCACGCCCGTAGGCTTGGCGGTCGCACCCGGGGGCACACTTTATATCGCGGATAACACCAATCATCGCGTCGTCTTCTACAACCCGATTACCGGCACCGCGGGTGTCACCTGCGTTACCTCTGCCAACGGCGCTGCGAATCCCATCGGCGTCGCCGTCGATCCATCCGGGAACCTTTACGCGGCCGACGATGAGGCAGGGAAGGTTTTCATCTGCTCGGCGGGCGCAGTTTCAACAACTGCTGTCTCCGGCGTGACCGCGCCCTCGGGCGTGGCTGTCGATGCTTCCGGAAGCCTGCTCATCGTCGATAACTCGACCGGCAATGTGGTGCGCGTTCCCTATTTGTCAGGCGCGCTTGCGCCCTCTCAGGCAATCGCAGTTGAAGCGGCCGGAGCCGGAGCCCGGTCGATTGTGCTCGACGCCATGGGCAACATGTACGTTGCCAACCCGACCAGTAAATCGGTCTATGCCATCCAGCGCACGGTTGCTTCCACCAACCTGGGCACGGTTCAGGACGGGCTGACCAACTCCTCGACCGTTTACCTCATGAACGCCGGAAATGAGACCGCGACCTTGGGCACTCCCGACGTCATCCAGCCCACCAACACCATGTTCACCCTGGAGCCGGCAGCCACCAACGGATGCACCGCCGGCTCGCAGGGGCCTGCCGGATCATCGTGCGTCTTCGCAGCCACCTTCGCTCCCGCGGTTGGAACGGCGAATGGAGCGCAAGCCGGCACCGCGACCATCGATATCGGGACTCCGGCGCTCAGCCTGGCCGTCGATCTTTCCGGTACCGCGACGCAGTCGTCGATTCTGGCGCAAACCATCACCAACTTTAATCCCCCTCCGTCGCTTCTGGTTGGTCAGCAGACCACCTTGACGGCGACGGGCGGCGGCTCCGGCAATCCCGTTGTCTTCAGCATCGACCCGGCCTCATCCTGCGCCAGTTGCGCCATTGCCGGCGGGGTCAACGGATCGACTTTGTCGGCGGTCGGCGCCGGATCGGTCATCGTCGACGCCAACCAGGCGGCCGGCACGAACAATGGCAACCAGTACGCCGCTGCAAAGCAGGTTCAGGCGACCATCACCATCACCAACGCGACGCAAGCCAGTGAACCTTCGATCGTCGCCACGCAGGCCACGCAAATCGGAGTCCTGGGAGGCACCTTCGGCGGCGGCTGGAACGGTTCGCAATCGCCGCTCGGCGGCACCTTTGTCGTCGGGCCGAACGGCACAGTCGTGATCGGCGGCGGTTACGGCGGCAATGTCACTCAGATTCCGGCCGGCGGCACGCAAACCATTCTGGCCAACGCCTTCAATAGCGCCACCGCAGCGGAAGATCCCACCGGCAATGTCTACATCGCCGCCGATGGATACAACGGGAACCTCTACAAGCTGCCCTACAACTCCACAACCGGAACCTACTCGGGCTTTACCGTCAACACCAGCAACTACAGCGGCTATCCGGGCAGCAACTGCGCCGGAGGCACGCAGGATACCGCGGCTTGCGTCTATGCGCCCAACCTTGGATCGTTCATCTTCGGCAGCGGCGCTCCCGGTTTCGCGGCCATCGCCTTCGATCCCACCGGCAACCTGATTGCCGCCACCGATGCGCAATCCACATTCAATAAGATCTTCCTTTGCAATGCGGCGTGCGAAATCGGCGGCACCGCAAACCCGACGCTCCTCTACACCGATACCTTGAACATCGGAGCCCTGGCCGTCGATCCATGGGGCAACATCTTCTTTGTGGATGGCAGCAACGGCAGCAAAGGCGTCACCAACCTTGAGGAATTGCCGCTCGTTTCAGGAGCCTATGCGGCCGCCCCAACCCTCGTCCTGAGCTATACCAATGCGGCCGGATACAGTAACGGCATCAGCGGTCTCACCATCGCGCCCTCCGGAACCATTTACTTTGCCACCGACGGCGACGGCATCTACGCAATTCCCAACACGAGTTCAGGAGGACCGAATCTCTCCGGAACTTATGCTGCGTCGACGGTTTCCGGCAAGGGGATCGCCCTCGACTCCCAAGGCAACCTTTATCAAATCCCCTACAACGGCGGCGATGTGGTTGATCTCATTGGCGTCGATAACCTCACCGCGCCGGTTACGCCGGTTGACGGCGCTTCCACTGCCAGTGTCACCCTGTTCCAGAACGTGGTGGACTGCTCCAGCAGTCCCGCGCCGGTGATCGTGGCGACACAGAACGGAAATCCAACCAGCGTGTTCAGCGGAGCGGTGAGCGGCGGATGCTCGGCGCCTTTGGGAACCGGCAACGGTACGTTCAGCCCCGCGATTACCATCACCGGATCCGTAGTGCCGGCAACCATCAACTTCGATCCCACCGTCGGAGGCCCGGTTTCCGCCACGCTCACCATATCTGATCCAGTGAACGGAGGTCTGGGCACGGCAACCATCACCGGCATCGGCCAGGAGGTTGCGCAAACCATCACCTACACCGCGCCTTCCGCCACCACGTTTACCTACGCGCCCGGACTGCAAATCACGCTCGGCGCAACCGGCGGCGGGTCAAACAACCCCATCGTCTTCACCGTCGATGCAACCAGCACCGGCGCCGGCGCCATCAGCGGCAATACCTTGACGGTCACACAGGCGGGAAGCATCGTCATCGACGCCAACCAGGTGGGTGGCTACATCAACAACGTCTACTATCAGAATGCGACTCAGGCACAGTTGCCGCTCACCATCAACCAGGCCGCGCAGACCATCGTCTTCCCGCAGCCGCTTTCGCCGGTCACCTATGCCACCAACCCCAGTACGACCGTCACTCTCAGCGCCAACGGCGGCCTCTCAGGAAACCCGGTTAACTTTACAGTCGATGCTTCAAGCACCGGCTCGGGAACCATTTCCAGTTCCACGCTGTCCAACGGCACCTCCTCCGCCACGTTGACCGTGACGGGCGCGGGCAACATTGTGGTGGACGCCAACCAGGCTACGAACGTTGATTACCTGGCGGCAGCGCAGGTTCAGCAGACCATCGTGGTGAATCAGGCGAGCCAGTCGATCGTCTTTACCCCGCTCACCCAGCCGTTCTACTACATCGCCAGCGGCGCCGCGCTTACCATTCAGGCAACCGGCGGCGGATCAGACAATGCGATCGTCTTCGCTGTCGATCCCAAGTCCACCATGACCGGCAGCTTCTCC
>Ga0335074_10002854_pt1 | contig 23566 bp, 19 predicted proteins | sample Lox_Sample_23_FD_206715 | JGI IMG/M metagenome (GOLD analysis project Ga0335074, IMG submission 206715) | Soil microbial communities from Loxahatchee National Wildlife Refuge, Florida, United States - Lox_Sample_2.3 | ecosystem: Environmental > Terrestrial > Soil > Wetlands | place: USA...
TTTGCTGGGCGTCCCAGCTGGCCGGGAACAGCCGTCGCCGAGAAACGAGGGACAGCGCGAGCAGCACGGGCCCGACGGCGAGCGAGATCACCGCGAGCAGTGGCGACAGCCACAGCATCAAGCCCAGCGACACGAAGAAAAGCAGACCGTTGCCAAGCAGCATCGGCATCATCTGCAGCAGGCTCTGGATCATGTTCAGGTCGGAGATGGACCTGCTGACGATCTGGCCGGTGTGCAACTGGTCCTGGCGTGCTCCGTCTAGCCTGGTCAGGGACCCGAAGAGCTCCGTGCGCATGTCGTGCTGCACGTCGAGGGAGAGCTGGCCGCCGCGGTAGCGGCGCAGGTAGACCGCGCCGAAGCTAATGAGCGCGGCACCGATGAGCCCCAGGGCGCCCGGCCAGATCGGCCCGGACCGCTCGAGGATCGGGCCGTCGACGATGTAGCGCTGGATGAGCGGGATCACCGCCGTCACGACGGTCGAGGCGAGCGAGGCGCCGAAGGCGACGATGCTCAGGCGCTTGTGCCGCCAGCAATATGCGGTCAGCCGGCGCAGCCAGCCCTCGCCATAGCCAGAGCCCAGCGTTCGGCCTGTGCTGGCTGGCCCCGTACTGGCTGGCCCTGTGCTGGCTGGCCCTGTGCTGGCTGGCCCCGTACTGGCTGGCTGCTTCTTGCTAGTGACCGGCCTCACCGCTGGCCTGCGCTCGTGCTGGCTGGGCCTGTGCTGGCTGGGCCTGTGCTGGTCGTAGCGGGTTCGGCGGTGCCGGCCGGAGCGTCAGCAGCCAGCCGGGCGCGACGCCGTTCGGTCATGGAGTCATCAAGCAGCCGGAGATCGGCGAGAATCTCTGCGCCGCGGCCGGTGTCATCGAGCAGTGAGGTGAACCAGGCTGAGTAAGCCGCATCAGCGCGCTGAATCGCGGCTTGTCCGGCTGGCGTGAGGTAGAGCCGCACGACCCGTCGGTCGCCTTCCTCGGCCTGCCGGACGGCGAGGCCAGCCGCGACCAGGCTGTCCGCGGTCGAGGTCAGGGTCGGCTTGGCGACGGCGAGCTTTTCGGCCAGCCTGGCCGACCGCTCCCCGCCCGCGCCGATTAGCTTGAGTATGCGGTACTGCTGCGGGCTCACTCCCGCGTCAATTCGTTCCATGACACGCGAGATCCGCAGCACGGTCAGCAACGCCCCGACTGCCTGGTCTCCGGACATTTCGACAGCCACACTGGCTGGCTCCGTCACCGCAACTCCCTTGGTACGGCACTCTTATAGTTCGCTAGTCTAACAAAGGCCGGTGCTCGGTTGTTCCCGTGCCCGGTCGGGTGCTGCTCGGGCTCGGGTTCGCCGGGTGCTGCACGGGCTCGGGTTCGCCGGGTGCTGCTCGGGCTCGCCGGGTGTCGGGTGCTGCCCGGGCCGAAGCGCCGCGGTAAGCCCGCTCCCGCTGACTTTTCACGGATTTTGGTCGCGCGAACCAGGATAATCCGGACGGCAAAGCGCACGAAATCGATGAAGAGTCGCTCCTTCGCGGGACCGGCGCCGCGTCGGCAACCTTAAAGGCATTGACCCACGGGAACGCAGCCGCGTAGCGTCGCCGCGACTCGCCGGGCTCGGCGGGCTCGGCGGGCACCGACAGCTCCGGAGGCTGGATGCGACTGGGTAGCCATCCCATCCGGCCTTACCCGCTGTACCTGATCCTCGAATGCGGGATGAGCTTCTCGCTCGGGATCAGCTACGCGACACTCACCGTGTACTGGGTCATCTCCGGGCGGCTGAACCCGCTGGAGTTGCTGCTGCTCGGCACCGCGCTCGAGGTCAGCTATTTCGTGTTCCAGTTGCCGACAGGGGCGCTGGCTGATCTTGTCAGCCGTCGTCTCTGCACGCTGGCCGGACTGTTCGTCATCGGCCTCGCGCTGATCATGGAGGGCTCGTCCGCGGCGTTTGCCAACCTCATCGCTGCGCAGGCGGTACTCGGCCTAGGCGCGGCGCTCAACAGCGGTGCCCAGGAGGCCTGGGTGGCTGATGAGCTAAGCGCGCAACTCGGCGACGACGGAGTGACCGGCGTCTACCTGCTGGCGACCCAGTACGGACTGATCGCGACCGTCGTCGGAAGCCTGCTGTCCGGCGTAATCGCGCTCGCTGGGCTCAATCTGCCGCTGCTGACCGGCGGAAGCCTGATCTGCTTGCTGGCGGCGGGCGCGGCCATAGTCATGCCAGAGAACAACTTCCGCCCGGCAGCGGCCGGCCTCGCGGCCAGCGTGGCCGGGGCAGGGCAGGGATTGCGGCAGCGGTTCGCGGTGCTCGCGGCGGCGGCATGGTCCGTGCTCACCGGGCAGACGCGTGCTACGCACCGAGCTGTGGTCGCGGTACCGGGTCTGGTGCTGTTGTTCGGCATGACGCTGTTCGTCGGAATGTGGAGCGAGAGCTTCGACCGGCTCTGGGGCGCCTTCCTGCTCAGGGACATCAAATTTCCGCAGCTCGACGGACTGCACCCGGCGATGTGGTTCAGCTTGTTCGCGTGCCTGGCAGCCGTGCTCGGGCTCGGCTCGACTGAGCTGGCCAGGCGGCGGACGCAGCGGCTAGGCCCCGACTCAGTGGCCAGCGGGCTGCTGGTGCTCATCCTGGGGATCGGCGGCGCAGTCGTCGCCATGGCCATCGCGCATTCTTTTGCCGTCGTCGTGGGCGCGTATCTGGCCGTGACGGTGCTGCGCCCGGTCCTCGATCCACTGCTGTCCGGCTGGCTGGTGACCCGGATCGAGCCGTCCGTGCGCGCGACCACGCTGTCAGCCAAGGAAATGTTCGACAGCGCCGGCCAGATTCTCGGTGGACCGGTCTTCGGAGTGATCGGAACGCTCGCCACGATCAGGGTCGCGCTGCTGGCGGGGGCTGCGGCGCTCGGCCCGGCAGCTGCGTGCGTCGGCGCGGCCAGCCGTCGCATCCGCCCCCGCTCCGGCGCCACCGTCGGCGCTGCTGAATCGGCGGACGAGGCGGGCGTGTCCGATGGCGTTGGCACGGACCCCGGAGCCGACGCCGAGCGGCAGGCGCTGACCTAATGATCACATCAGGAGAACTACTGTCCGGTAACCCGGCCTACCGGGATGAGAGCGGATTCGCGATTATTAGCGCTATGGCGGACACTCCATCACCGATTGACGACGTGCAAGAACTGCTGCGCAAGTCGGGCTACCTGGCGGACGCGGCGACCGGCACGGTCGTCCATCTCGCAGCTGCGCTGAGCAAGCCCGTGCTCATCGAGGGCCCGGCAGGCACCGGCAAGACCCAGCTGGCCAAGTCGGTAGCCGTAATGACCGGCAAGCCGCTGATCCGTCTGCAGTGCTACGAGGGCCTTGATGAAAGCAAGGCGATCTATGAGTGGGATTACCGCCGGCAGCTTCTCCAGCTCCAGCTCTACCAGGGCGGCGACAGCACCGATCTCGGCGCTGCCGGGATCTTCGGCGAGGACTTCCTGCTCAGCCGCCCGCTGCTGGCCGCGATCCGGTCTGACGCGCCAGTGGTGCTGCTGATTGACGAAGTCGACCGGCTGGACATGGAGGCTGAGGCGCTGCTGCTTGAGGTGCTGTCGGAATACCAGGTCTCGATCCCCGAGCTCGGCACCGTGACCGCCCGGCACATCCCGCAGGTCTTCCTGACCTCCAACAACACCAGGGACCTGTCCGAGGCGCTGAAGCGGCGCTGCCTTTACCTGCACCTTGGCTACCCGAGCGTGGAGCGGGAAGCCGAGATCGTCCAGCTGCACGTTCCCGAACTAAACGCGCACCTGGCAGCTGAAGTTGCCGGCCTGGTCGCCGTGCTCCGGTCGGCCGACCTGAAGAAGCCGCCGTCGATCTCGGAAACCGTCGACTGGGCCAGGACCTTGCTCGCACTCGGCGCGGCCGAGCTGACCGACGAGGTCACCCGGCAGACCCTGTCGGTGCTACTGAAGTACGAGCGGGACATCAGCCTCGCGCTAGCCGAGCTGTCCCTGGCCTGATCCCATGACCAGTCAGGAGGCCGCGCTCACCACCATGGTGGACGAGCTGCGCGGGGTCGGGGTCGGCGTCTCGGTGGGGGAGCACCTGGACGCGGCCCGCGCGCTGGCCAGCATTCCGCTAGCCGACATCGATGTCGTGCGGTCGGCCCTGCAATGCGCCCTGATCAAGCGTGCCGAGCAGCTCGACGCGTTCAACGTCCTGTTCAACCTCCATTTTGCCGGAACGGGGCCGTCCGACCCAGGGCCGTTCGCTGGCCTGACCGACGCCGAGCTGGCTGCCGCGCTCCGCGCGGCCATCAGGTCGCCAGACGCCGCCGAGCTCAGGCAGCTCGCCGACGAGTACGTCAGGCGCTTCGCGGCTCTGCAGCCGGGCGCGCCGGTTGCCGGGGTGTTCGCCATGATCGCCGCCAGCGAGGCGGCTGACCTGGACGGCATCCGGGCCGAGCTGCTGTCTGGCCTGGCCGGCCACGGCGGCGGTGATCTGGGAGACGGGGAGGGCGCCGGCGGAGGTGGCGGATCTGGTGGCGGCTGGAACACCCGTGCCGGGGCCGCGGCCATTTCCGGGCGACTCGATCGCGCCGAGGCAGACCGGGCGGTGCAGCGGTTCCGTGATGAGCTGCAGGCATCGATCCGCAGAGCGCTCGTCGCCGACCGGGGCGCCCGTGCGGTCAGCAAGACCATGCGGATCCGGCTTGCCGAGGATGTGGACATCGCGACTGCCTCGGCTGCCGAGCGGGAGGCGATGGTTGCCTCGATCGGGCCGCTAGCACATCAGCTGAGCAAGATCCTCGCACAGCAGGAGTTCCGCAAGCGGCAGCTGTCTGTCCGCCGAACGCTACACCTGGCAATGGGCACCGGCGGCGTGCCATTCCGGATCGGCACGGAGCCCAAGCCACCGCCGAAGCCGGAGATCGTCGTGCTCTGTGACGTGTCGGGCTCGGTGGCTACCTTCTCGCGATTCACGCTCAACCTGCTGATCGCGCTGGATAGCCGGCTCAGCAGGCTTCGCGCGTTCTCATTTGTCGACGGCCTCTCGGAGATCACCGAGCTGGTCAGCGAGGCACGCTCAGCCGGCCGGCAGCTCAGTCAGGCCGAAGCCGCGCGCGGTGCCGTCCGGTGGAACGGCAGCTCGGACTACGGACACGTGCTGCGAGACTTCGCGCGGGACTACTCGGGGCAGTTCTCGCGCCGCACCGTAGTTCTGGCGGTCGGCGACGCGCGCACGAATTACCTGGACCCCGCGGTTGGCGCGCTCGCTCAGGTTAGTGAGCGCGTCGGGAAGCTCTACTGGCTTAACCCGGAGCCGCGCCGGTACTGGAACCAGGGTGACTCGGTGATGTCGAGCTATGCACCCTGGTGCTCCCAGGTGCGCGAGTGCAGCACGCTGCGACAGATCGCCGACTTCGTCAGGTCGCTGACCGTCGGTCCAGCGCCCGCTCGCTAGGGGTGCGCGCTGGCGCCAAACCCGAACATCTGATGACTGGCCTTGAGCATTGTCAGGTCGATGATCCTGACGGCGGTAGCCGTGTGCCCGCTGACCGTGGCTAGCACGATTGCGCTATTACCGCTCGTGACCGAGCCGATGCCGTCGCGACCGGCGCTAACGACCGTCGAGGTGGTAATCGGGTAGCTCTGCGTGAACCCATCGGCGCTCTTCAGCGTGATGGACATGCTGTCTACCTTCGTGACACTTCCGTTCTGGAAGTCGACCGTCTGGTAGCCGCCGCCGGGCTTGGCAAGCACGATCTGGCCATGTATGGGCATAGTCCAGCCGCTGTGCCCAGACCCGGCCATTCCGGGGCCAGGGCTCTGCATGCCCCCGACGGGGGCAGAGCCTTGCAATGCACCGCCGGGACCAGGGGCCGCGGCCGCGTTGGCTACGCCGGCCCCGCCGAGCACCGCGACTGCGGCCACTCCGACGATGACGAGCGCGGGCCGGAACCCAGGCCGCTTGCGGGGCTCGTGGCGTGACAGAAGTTCAGACGACATCGGAGATCAACTCCTTGCCGATGCTCTAAGGTCCACCCCTCTTCAAGGTACGCACCCCGTCCCGCCCTCAGGCTACCGCTCGTATCTGAGTGAGCACTTAATGTCAGATTCGCTGGGGTCTGATTTACGTCCGTGTGGGATTACTGCTGCTATAGCCGCAGTAATCCCACACGGACGTCGTTCAGGCGCGGTGCACGTGTCCCGCTGAACCGGGAAACAGCCGCTGGCGCCAGTACCGGCCGTCGTCGCGGGACAGCCAGATTTCCTGGCTCGTGCCGGCCCACCAGCCAAATCCCGCTGTGCCGAAACCGAGGACCGCGGGTATGGCGGCGGGTGCCCCGAGCTGCGTCGTGCCGGTCACGACCGTGGTCCAGCGGAGTCCGTTATCGCGGGAGACGTCCAGGCGGTAGGTGAACTTGCCGCTCCCGCCGACGTCACCGGTGGCCAGCACGAGGCAGCCAGGTCTCGGCGTTGCCAGCAGTTCCATCCCTGACGGAGCCCTCTGGCTCGGGCCCCAGTGAGAGCCGTAGTCCTCGGAGGTCCGGATGAAGATGCGGCCAGTGCCTGACAGCGAGTCGCACGCCACTGCGAGGTAGCCCCTAGGCCCGGCCGATATCGCGGCGGCCGCATAGTGGTTCGCGCCGCTGCCGAAGGCGCACGGGTCGGGCAGCCGCTGCCAGCTGCGACCCGCATCAGTCGAGCGGAAGATCACTGCCTGGACGCCGCCCTGGCCACCCGCGAGGTTGCCGTAGACCGGGACGTAGGTGACCTTCGTCCCCAGCCTGATGATCTGGGCCCTGACGCCGTCGCCGGCCTGGGCAATCGGGATGCGCAGCAGCGTGTGCCAGGCGCCGGACCCCGCGACGGACTCCTGCACCGTGCGGTTGCACGGTCCGGGGCAGCCGCCGTGGTCGTAGACGATCCGGACAATGGTGCCCGCGGCCGGCTCGAGTGCTTCGACGGGGCGACTGCGGACCCGGCGCCAGCTGCGACCGCCGTCGCGGGTCTGATAGAGGGCCGGACCGAACAGGTAGCCGATCTTGGCGGTCGCGAAACGGATCTGGCTGATCTGGAGCTGCCAGTTCGAGCTCAGCCCGGGGGGAACGGGCAGCGCCATCCAGGACCGGCCGCCGTCGCGGGTGACAGCGACGCGCGGGCACAGGCCGGATGAGCACGGCGCCGCCGCGAGCGCCCATCCTTGCTCGCTGTTCAGCCAGGTCAGGTCGACCAGGTGGGAGTCGGCCAGGGCAGGGCTGGCGGTCAGCGAGCCAGCTGACGGACGTGGTTGCCCGCCGCAGGCCGCCAGGCTGAGAATCACGCCCGCCGCGGCTAGCGCCAGGAATGCTTTCGGCAGACGACTGCTCATAACCTGTAGACGCGTGCGCGCGCGCCTGGTTGTGAATCCCGCGTGCAGTTGCAGGGCATTTGCCGGAGCGGCGGCTGGCGTCTGGCATCGTGTGGCTATGGCTACTGAATCTGTGCACCGAAGCCTCACCGTCGAACGCGTTGCGGCCGGCCGCTTCGCCGCGGTTAACTCCCGAGGCGGCCGGATCGGGTTCGGGACCGGCAGCGACGAGGAGTTCACTCCGACCGAATTGCTGCTTGTCGCACTGGGTGGCTGCACGGCCATCGACGTCGACATCCTGACCGCGCGGCGGGCTGAGCCTGAGGCGTTCCAGATCGATGTCGACGCCGACAAGGTGCGCGATCAGGACGGCAACCACCTGACCAACGTGGAAATCACCTACCGGATCACGTTCCCGGCGGGGCCAGCGGGCGACAAGGCGCGCGCAGTGCTGTCAGACGCGGTCAGGCAGTCGCACGACCGGCTGTGCACGGTCGGCCGGACGGTCGAGCTGCCCACGCCGATCACGGCCCGCATCGACTAGCGGCCTGCCCGTACGTCAGCCACCGCTGTGGCTGGTCAGGGCGATAGCAAGCCCAGCAGACTGGGTGCGGCGAACTCAATCCGAAGAACGGTCTGGCCGCTGTTCTGCCGGACCGGTCCAACGCTCTGCGGAACGTACGGTGGCTGCTGCGCGTGCAGCAAGGCACGCAGGGCGCGGATGTACGCGGCAGCCGTCATCCGTGTTGCCGGGTCGGTCTCGGCGAGGTCAGCGAATCGCAGTGGCACGCCAGGACTGGCGCCCGGCGCGATGCTGCCGAAGTCCACGATGTCCAGCGGCTCCTGGCCAGCAAGGAATGCGAGCGTCGTGAGCAGGCGCAAGTCGACCTGACCGGCAGCTAGCTGCGCACGGGCGACAGCCGACGTGACAATCTTCCGGTTGCGCAGTAGCTCAGCGCCCGACGACTTCCTGGCCATCAGATCCGTCCGCAACGCTCGCCCGAACGCGGCCGGCCCGTCCTGCGCGACTACCCGGACATCGATCCGGTCCGCGCCAGCGCCGAAGCTAGCAATCACTTCGGGCGCGTAGACCGCAGCAAGCTTGGCACCGAACTGGCTGCGCACGCTGGCGGTTGCGATCACGAGCTCTGAGCCGTACGGATCGGGCGCGGTCGGCTGCAGCACGTTCAGATTGCCGGGCGGGAAGCCATGCTGCGCCAGGTCGGAGCACATTGCTGAATCACAGGCAATCTCGATGTCCTGGCCGACCTGGCTGGCTATCCACGCGGCGGCGTCAGCGCGGATGGCCCTGGCCGTGCTGATCTGCTTTCGGCCCGAGTCCTGTGCCGTCCTGTGGGCGCGGGGGGCCGGGCTGTGGCGGATCGCCATCGCGATCGCAACTGAGCACGCCACGATTGCGATTGCCGCCAGCATGCCGGTCAGCTGCCAGCGCCTCGCTGACCGGGCGAGGCGCGCACCGGGCTGCGCGACAGCTGGGAACGGAATGGCCGGCCGCACAGTGGCCGGCGGCGCGGGAGCCGGGACCGGAGTGGTGGCGGGCGCAGGCGCTCGCGCTAAGAGCGAATCCGGCGGTTGCACCGGAACGACCCGCCGCTGGGTCTGGGCAGCCAGCTCCTGCGCAGCAGCAGCGACGAGTGCGGCCTGGTTAGACGTGGCCGCCGCGCGCAGCAGCTTGGCAGCCGACGACGCCATGGTCGTGGGGGAGGGTGACGCGGCAGCGGGCGAGGCGGGCGGCACCGGCGCCTGACTGGGCGCGGACGCTGCGGCTGACTGGTCGGCTGGCGAGGTGGCCGACTCGATCGGCGCGGCACCGGTATCTCCCGGCTCTGACAGGGGCACCGGCAGATACCCGCGGCGAATCTGCGCCGGTGGTCGTCCGTTGGCTCCGGGAACGCGTCGAGGCAGGCTACCCGGCCGCTCCGGCGGCTCGCCGTGGTCCTCTGCCATGCGGCACACCTCACCGGCGCATGACACGGCGCACGCAGTTGACAAGCAACAGGGCACCATGGCTCAGCTGACGCTTCAACAGGAATGGCACGTTGACTTAGCCCCAGCCAACTATATCGACTGGGCCCGTGATCACCGGCTAACCAGCGGAAATGAGCGCCGCGACGTAGTCATCGAACCGCCGAAGGCTCGTCTCGAACCCCTTCCTGGCCTGCGGGCTCGCGAATGTGTCAGGCACATTGGTTTGGTGCGTGACCACTTCGGTCCGGCCGCCGCCGATGTCGGTGAAGGTGATCGTGGTGATCATCCCGCCCTCGACGTCCGGTTCGGTCCAGACGATCTTCGCCGGGCGTTCGACCGCCACGTACACCGCGTGCATCGTGTACTGGCTGCCGTCCGCAAGGTTCACCATGGTCGTCTCGAACGCGCCGCCCGGCCGCAGGTCGACTGTGATGCCATCGGCTGATGTCGTGGTGCCGTCCGGGCCCCAGAACTTACTGAGATGCTCTGGCTGCGTCATGCAGTCGAAGAGCAGTTCCCTGCTGGCATTGTGCGTGCGCCGATACGTGAACTCGCCGCGCTGGGTCATGACACCCCTTTGTCAGTTGGCTGGTCTGTCAGTTGGCTGGTCTGTCAGTTGTCTGGCTCTGTTCAGTCGGGGCTGTCGGCCTGCAAGGCGGCCAGGTGCTTGTCGAGCCGGTTATACCGGTCGTGCCAGGCCCGGCGGTGCTGGCCGATCCACTCGGCCGCGACATCGAACCTGGCCGGCTCGATCCGGCACGGGCGGGCCTGGGCCGCACGTGAGCGGGAGACCAGCCCGGCTCGCTCGAGCACCTTAATGTGCTTGGAGATCGCCTGCTGGGTCAGCGCGAATGGCTCTGCCAGCTGACCGACCGTCGCTTCGCCTGCCGCGAGCCGGGTCAGGATCGCACGCCGAGTCGGATCCGCGAGCGCTGCGAAGGTGAGGCTCAGGTCATCGACAGCCGTTGCGGTCATCGATCGGCCAGCGTCCATGCTCGCGCCACGCCCGGGCCATGGAAGAGCTCTCCGGGAACGAGGCGGCCGGCCAGCAGCGGCAGCAGGTCACGGCTCCGTCCGGCCAGTTCCTCGCCATCCCCGGCCGACCAGTCGAGGTCGGTGGCCCGGACCCTGATGCCGCTGAGCGGGAATCCGAACAGCGTCGTGTGGCCAGCCTCCGCCCCCTTTTCGGCGGCACTGATTTCGGCAGCACGGACCTCGCCAGCATCAAGGGCGAGCGGGCTGGTGATCGAATCGAGCACGATCGTCATGGCGGAAGCCGGGATCTCCTGGGGCATGGCCAGCGGCCAGGTGATGTCGAGGCCGTGGATCACGTCGTGGCTTAGTGCGCCCGTCAGGCCGCCGCCGGGTGGCGCCCACGGATTGTCCGCGTTCTCTCGGAGCACGTCGACCAGGTCGGCCGGCCGGAGCTTGCTGTCACGAGCCGCGATCTCATCCGAGAACTTGGTGAAGTCGCCACCGCAGCGCTGCAGGCCCGCCATGAAGTCCGGCTCAGAGATCCGGAACGGCATCGTCAGGTGAGCCAGCACGTGCGCCGGAGTCCAGCCGGCGCAGAGCGACGGCCCACGCCACTGGTCGGCTGTCAGCGTGCTGAGGGCAGCGGCAAGCGATCGCCGGTGTGCGGCAATGATGTCCATCATGGCTAGCTCCTACTCTGCAACTCATCAGTTGTACAACCGCAGAGTTTAGTACGTTGCCGTGGGAGCCGCAAACGGGGGCGGCAGGGGCGCCTGCCGCAGGGGCTTGCTCCTGTTACTAGCAGTCCGCGATGTCCGCCTCGCAGGCAGTGGGCGATAAGGGCTTGATGGCTTGCGGGAACGTGAACAACGGCTTCGGGTCGTACTCGCTCTTGATCATCTGCAGCCTGGGGTAGTTCGTGCCGTAGTAGGCCTGCTCGAAGTTCGACAGGCTCGGGTCGGGATAGTTCTGATAGGCCTGTCCGCTGGCATGCGGGTGCACGGCGTTGTAGTACGAGGTAATCCAGCTGCTCTGGTTGGCGATGCCGCTGCGCGAGCCAGGCGCGGTCCACGAGGTGTAGTACTGCGCGAGCCACAAGGCGTCTCGGTGCACGAACGCGGTGTCGGCAGGCTTGACGCGGTTCACCGCCCCGCCGAGCGCGTCGAACGCGATGCTGCCCGCGCCGCCAGCCGCGCCTCGGATCCCTCGCAGCCGTTCGATGCCGCTCAGTAGTGCAGTGATGCCCGCCGCGTCGAGCGGCTTAGTAAAGAAGTCGGACTTGGCAAAGAACGGTACCCGCGGCAGGGTGCCACCCGGCGGCGTGTCGCAGGCGGCCACGGAACCGCCCGCGCAGCCTGCCTCGATCAGCATCGCGCTGAGGAAGCTGTTCTCGCCTACGCTCTCGAACCTAGGCGCGACCCCGACTAGGTCGATGAGCTTTGCCAGTTCCGCGCGGGCGCCGGCCACCGAGCCGACGAAGCTGCCGCCGACTCCGATCGACGGAGCGCCGCCGAAGGCGGCGGACAGGTGCATGTTGGACCACAGTGCATCGGGCTCGTGCGGCGCCCACGACTGCCAGGCCTTCACTACTTTTCTGGCATCCGACCAGCGCCAGCCGAGGCCGAACAGGACCAGGCTGCTCAGGTTGTGAGTGCCGAACGTGAACGAGGTAGCGACACCGAAGTTGCCGCCGCCGCCGCCCCGGCTGGCCCAGTACAGACCCCTGTTATTGGTGTGGTCGCACGTTGCCGTGGTGCCGTCAGCGAGCACGATGTCGAGCGAGCGGAGGTTGTCGCACGTCAGGCCGTAGATGCGGGACAGCACGCCGACACCGCCGCCGAGCGTGAGGCCCGCAATGCCGACCGTCGGGCACGACCCGCCGGGCACAGCCCGGCCGCGAGCGGCCAGCCCGCCGTAGAAGTTGATCAGGTCGATGCCGGTGCCGACAGTGACTGTGTCGGCACCGAAGTGCATCGAGGTCATCTCCGAGATATCGATGATCAGGCCGCCGGTGACGCTGGACCAGCCGCCGTAGCTGTGGCCGCCGGACCGGGCGCGAACCGGGAGTGAGAACCGGGAGACAAAGCTGATGCAGGCAGCTACATCGGCGTTGGTCTTGCAGTAGGCGACGCCAGCAGGCCGCAGCGAGTCGAACTGCGGGCTGAACAGCTCCTTGGCGAAGTCGTAGCCGGACTGGCCGGGTCGCAGGAGCTTATGGGTGGACAGCTTCCGGCGCAGCGCGTTCCAGTCCGCAGTAGATGGCGTGGTGTCCCGCGCGTACAGCCAGGCTGGGCGGCCCGACCCAGTGCCAGCCGACACAGTTTCAGCCGCGGACGTGTGCGGTTGCGGACCGACTGCCGGGCGGAGCAGGCCACCGGCGACTAGGGCAGCCCCGAGTGTGCCTGTCGCGTACAGGAAGTCGCGCCGTCCCGGCTCGACCCCGCCTGACGCACTCGTCCCCGCGCCTGTCGCACCTATTCCGCCGACGATCTCGTCGCCGTCCGACATGGTGTCCCCCCGGCCAGCTCGCATTGGCGCATCGAGCGCGCTCTTGCGCACGGAGCGTAATTGAATTGGCCGGGCGATCCGGGGACGCGCGCCGCGACTGGCGCGTAGTTGCGTCAGCGGAAGCCGGTCAGCGACCGTACTTGTAAATCACTCCTTGGCTGCCCGCACCACTAGTAAGCTCGCCCGCGCCCCACAGTTGCGTGGTACCGGGGATCAGGGCCAGGCTGCCGAACTGAACGCCATCGCCGCTCTTGGTTGGAGCCAGCTGCCTGCTCCAGTGTCCGTGCAGGTAATGCAGCAGGTAAGGGCCTTTGTAATGCTGCGCCCTCGAGGCGTAGCCGGTGACCCAGAAGCCACCGGCCCCGTCCGCGGTTATATCGGTGTCGAACGCGCTCAGCGGATAAGGCGGGAACACCCGAGTCCATTTCTTGCCGTTCCAGTGCAGCAGCACGACGCCGTCCCCGATGCCCTGGCCTTTGCCGAGAGTCCCGGTCACCCAGACGTTGTGCGGGCTGAGCGCGACGATCCCGTTCGGGTTCATGAAGTAACCGGTCCCGAGGTGCAGCTTCGGCAGCGCGACCTTCCGCCAGCCATGCCCGGTCCAGCGGGCCATCAGGAACCCTGTCGGCTGGCCGGTGACTGGATTGAGCACCTCACCGTAGACCCAAATGTTCCGGCTGGTCAGAGCGCTAACGCCGGAGGGCGCCAGCGGCAGGTTGACCTTCTTCCAGCGCTGGCCGTTGAAATGCGCACCGTACTGGCCGGCCGGCGGCTCCACTGCTCCGCTGACACCGAACGCCCATGCGTTTGTCGCGCTAAAGACCGGCGCGCTGATGATGTTGACCATGGCCGGAAGCTCGGTCATGGTTATGCGGCCCTTGACTACGTGCGCGGCGTACTCGCGGTTGCTGGCACCGTAAGCGAAGATCCAGACATTGCTCGCCGAACTGCCGCTGACGACCGGAGCCGACGGGCTGTTCACCAGCGCCGGGGGGACCGGATGAGGCCGCCACGCATGACCGTCCCAGCCGTAGACGACTGCTATCTGCGTAGAACAGGGGCTGCCGCATATGAACCCGCCGACCCAGGCATTGTCCTTTCCTGGGGCGCTGACATTGACGAACTGGCTGAGCCCGGCGCTCACGCCAGTTACCTTCACGATGCGCCAGGAAGGCTTAGCCGCCGACGCCGCGCCCGGCGTCGCTGACGCCGCAGGCAGCGCCCCAGCCAGGCTGAGCCCGGCCACTGCCGCAGTTACGCCGACCAACCGAAGGGCCCGACCGCTCATATCTACTCCTGGCGCTGCGCAGCTTACTGGCGCTGCTTATTGGCCGGGATTGTATATGACTATACAAAGCCGTTTCTATAGGGATTTGCTGGCAGATTGGCCGGTCAGGCTGGCGCCATCGGACTAACAGACTGTAGCGATCGCGACCTTAACCGATCCGCCATCGCCGACAGGCTGCTCGGGCGCTTCGACATCGGCCGCTGGCACGACGGCTACCTCAACCGCCAGAGTCTCGCCAGCGATAAAATCCGCGTGCGTGCGGACTGCATCCGCCACTGCGCCGGCCGCGCCCAGGGTGAGCCGGATGCGGTCCGACACCGCCAGCCCGGCGTCCCGCCGGGCCTGCTGCACCAGACGTACGACATCACGAGCGGCGCCTTCGGCGGCCAGCTCGGGCGTCACCGACGTGTCGAGCTCGACCAGGCCGGTGTTGCCAGGCAGCGCCGAGGTTGACTCGGGATGCGCAGCCGCCAGCCGGACCTCGTATTCACCGGCCTCAAGCTCGACGCCTGCGGCGGTAACGCAGGTGCCCGAACGCACCACGTTCCCGGCCTTGATCGCCTTGATGACCTCTTGCACCTTGGCGCCGATCCGAGGCCCGAGTACGCGCGGATTGACCGCGAGCTCGAACGTGCCGAGGCTGGCCGGGTCCGCGGAAAGCACCACGTCCTTGACGTTCACCTCGTCCCTGATCAGCTCGGCGTACGGGGCGAGCGACTGCGCGTCCGGGTGCGCGACAGTGAGCCGGGCGAGCGGCAGGCGGACCCGCAGCTGACGGGCCTTCCGCAGCCCGAGCGCGGTGCTGCAGACGGCGCGGACCAGGTCCATCGCACCGGCGAGCTCGTCATCGGCCGGCCACGATTCCAGCCGCGGCCAGTCAGCCAGGTGCACGCTTTCCGCACCGGTCAGGCCGCGCCAGATTGCTTCCGTTGTCAGCGGCAGCAACGGCGCAGCCGCCCGGCAGACCGCCTCAAGCACGGTCCACAGAGTGTCGAGGGCGTCAGCGTCGCCTGCCCAGAACCGGTCCCGTGAGCGGCGGATGTACCAGTTGGTCAGCACTTCGAGGTACTCGCGCAGTTCCTGGCAGGCGGCCGGGATCTCGTAATCGTCCAGCAGCGCGGACAGGTCACGCGCCAGCGCGGCTGTCTTGGCCAGGATGTAGCGGTCAAGCACGTGCTCGCTCGCCGTGGACTGGTTCGCCTCGTAGGACTCCGCATTGGCGTACAGCGCGAAGAAGTAGTAGCTGTTCCACAGCGGCAGGATCGCCTGACGGACGGCATCGCGGATGCTCGGCTCGTTCACGATCAGGTTGCCGCCGCGTACCACCGGGCTCGCCATCAGGAACCAGCGCATCGCATCCGAGCCGTAGGTGTCGAACACCTCGTTAACGTCCGGATAGTTCCGCAGGCTCTTCGACATCTTCTGGCCGTCACTGCCGAGGATGATGCCGTGACTCACACAGGTGCGGAACGCCGGGCGGTCGAACAGCGCGGTCGCGAGGACGTGCAGGGTGTAGAACCAGCCGCGCGTCTGGCCGATGTACTCGACGATGAAGTCGCCGGGGTAGTGGCTGTCGAACCAGTCCGCATTCTCGAACGGGTAGTGCACCTGGGCGAACGGCATCGACCCGGACTCGAACCAGCAGTCCAGTACCTCGGGCACCCGGCGCATCGTCGACTTGCCCGTCGGGTCGTCCGGGTTCGGCCTGGTCAGGTCGTCGATACCAGGCCGGTGCAGATCGTCGGGCCGGACGCCGAAGTCACGCTCGAGCTCATCCAGTGAGCCGTACACGTCGGTCCGCGGATAGTTTGGGTCGTCGCTCTGCCAGACCGGGATCGGTGATCCCCAGAAGCGGTTCCGGCTGATCGACCAGTCTCGTGCGTTCTCCAGCCACTTGCCGAACTGGCCGTCCTTCACGTGCTCGGGCACCCAGGTGATTTCCTGGTTCAGCTCGACCATCCGGTTCTTGAACTTCGTCACCTCGACGAACCAGCTCGACACCGCCTTGTAGATCAGCGGGTTACGGCAGCGCCAGCAGTGCGGGTAGGAGTGGGTGTATTGCTCGCGCCGGACCAGGCTGCCCTGCTCGCGCAGCTTGGCCGTGATCCCCGCATTCGCGTCGAAGACGTGCTGGCCCTCGAAATCGGGCACGACCGAGGTGAACAGCGCATGCTCGTCGACCGTCAGCACCGTCGGGATCCCGGCGGCGTTACACGCGGTGGCGTCGGCCTCGCCGTAGGCAGGCGCCATGTGCACCACGCCGGTACCGTCCTCCGTCGTCACCTCATCGGAGAGGATCACCCGGAAAGCATCGTGCGTGCCGAACCGGTCGGCATCGGTGAGGTAGGGGAACAGCGGCTCATACCGCCGGCCGGCCAGCTCCGCCCCGGTGAGCGTCCCGACCACGGCGGCGCCCTCAAGCTCCCGCTCGTAAGCGGCCTGGCGGTCGCGGGCCAGGATGTAGCGCTCCCCGTCCTTCTCCAGCACCGAGTAGCTGATGTCCTGGCCGACCGCGGCGGCCAGGTTCGACGGCAGCGTCCATGGCGTGGTGGTCCAGGCCAGCAGCCACTCCCCGGTCTCCAGCTTGAACCGGACCGTCACCGATGGATCCTGCCGGTCCCGGTAGGTGTCCTCGTCCATCCGCAGCTCGTGATTGGACAGCGGGGTCTCGCACCGCCAGCAGTACGGCAGGACCTTGAAGCCCTGGTAGATCAGCCCTTTGTCCCACAGCTGCTTGAACGCCCACATGACGCTTTCCATATAGGGCGTCTCGAGCGTCTTGTAGTCGTTGTCGAAGTCGACCCAGCGCGCCTGCCTGGTCACGTAGTCGCGCCATTCCCGGGTGTAGCGCAGCACCGATTCGCGGCAGGCCGCGTTGAATGTGTCGATGCCCATGGCGACGATCTCGGCCTTGCCGGAGATGCCGAGCAGCCGTTCCGCCTCGACCTCGGCGGGCAGCCCGTGGCAGTCCCAGCCGAACCGGCGCTCTACCCGGCGTCCCTGCATGGTGCGGAACCGCGGCACCAGGTCCTTGACGTACCCGGTGATCAGGTGGCCGTAATGCGGCAGGCCGTTGGCGAACGGCGGCCCGTCGTAAAAGACAAACTCGCTGTCGGAAGGACGCTGTCCGACCGACTCGCGGAAGGTATCGTTTGCGGCCCAGTACGCCAGGACGCCTTCCTCAAGCTCAGGAAAGCTGGGCTGCGCGGGGACACCGCTCCCGGTCTGGCCGGCTGCCTTGGCGGTCTCTGCCTTCGGGTACACAGCCTTCGGGTAGACGGCCTTCGGGTCAACGGCCTTCGGGTCAACGGCCCGTGGATTAACGCTCATCTGGTGGTACGTCCTCGTGGCGCTGGCTGTGCTCATCTACTGAGCGCTGGTCGGCGCGAGGACGACGCGCCCGCTCCGGTGCGGGCGTACCGCGGTACCACCTCGCTTGCCGCGAGCCCGGCGCTGCGCGACGTATCCGCCGCAAACCTGACCCGCGACCGCTCATCTGCCCGGCTGTGACGGGCCGGACCCGCCCGGTTCTAATCAGGCCGCCATCGCCGCTTACCGGTGCTGAGCGGGCCCTTTCTTCCGGAGACTCCCCGGTGATTGCCGGATCATCGCCTTGTGCCAGCAAGCTTAGCTGGTGCCGCCAACTCCCCGCTTCAGCATTACGGCTCGGGTGGGCCCGCCAACCCTAGCCGGAACGGCAGCCGCGTCGGCCCTGAGTGCGGGCAACGGCGGCCAGCCGCCCGGCAATGCCCGCCATACCGCCAGCGCCGAAAATGGTCACCTGACCGTCACCTCTCCTTTTTGCGCGCGTTTATCGCTAGAATGCCATTAATGCTTATAATTGCACGTTAGCGATGCCAATTGTGATCCGCGTGAACCGGTCTACTGGCTGGGGGAGCAACGCATGAGCACGTCGCACGGCAGCTGGCCGCGGGGCATTGACGTCCCGCACGGACCACAGTCGCCGGTAGGCCGATTCGGCCGGATGTTTGGCGATCTTCCTGCCCGGCCGCCCACCGGGCTGCCGCTGGCCGAGCGGTACGGGCTGCCAGGCGGCATTCTCGACGGCGGGCAAACGACGGCTGCCGACGACAATCCTGGCGTGCCGGCCGGCTTCACCTACCTCGGGCAGTTCATCGACCACAACATCACTTTTGACCCGACCTCGATGCTCGGCGAGCGTGCAAACGTCGGCAACCTCGTCGACTTCCATCCGCCCCGGCTGGACCTGGCCAACCTCTATGGCGCCGGCCCGACTGTGCAGCCGTACCTGTATGACTCCGGTAGCCACGCGACCAAGCTCGCGCTCGCGAGCAATGGCGTCGACCTGGCCAGGACCGCCGTCGGGACCGCGCTGATCGGCGACCCGCGCAACGACGAGAACATGCTGCTGGCCCAGTTGCACCTGGCGATGATCAAGTTCCACAACGCGATCGTCGACGGGCTGCGCAGCGGCAAGTTCACCGATGCGCTCGGGCAGACTCTGCCGCCCAAGCCACCCGATGAGCCGCCGACCGAGCAGCCCGGCGCGCCGCTCACGGCGCTGCTCGACGTCGAGAACTACTACGACGACGTGTTCGGCGCGGCTCAGCAGCTTGTTGCCTGGCACTACCAGTGGATCATCGTGCACGAGTTCCTGCCGCTGCTCACTGACCCAGGGGTGCTCGCGGACGTCGAGCGCAACGGCCCGCGGTTCTTCCACCCCGGCAGCCATCCGTTCATGCCAGTCGAGTTCTCGGGAGCAGGTTTCCGCGCTGTCGGCCATCCGTCGGTCCGGTCGGCCTACCAGGTGAACGAGAACTTCTCCGGCCTGATCTTCCCGACCGACCCGAATGCGCCAACTAGCCCGCGCACTGACTTGCGCGGCGGTGCAGTGGATGCGGCGCACGCGGTCGACTTCTCCTTCTTCTTCAGCACCGATCCGGTCAGGCAGCCGCAGCGCGCGAAGAAGTTCAATGCCACGCTGAACACCCAGCTGCTGGACCTTCCGATAACTGCCGTGCCGGGAGCCATGGCAGGAGCGCTGGCCCGGCCAGTCGCCTCGCTGGCGGTCCGGAACTTGCTGCGCAGCGAGACCCTCGGCCTGCCGTCTGGCCAGGACGTTGCCCGCAAGGTCGCCGTGGTGCCGCTTACCGACGAGCAGCTCGGTACGACCGGCCCGATTTACCTGTGGTACTACCTGCTGAAGGAAGCAGACATCGTCGGCCAGACCGCGCGGCTGGGGCCGGTCGGATCCCGGATCGTCGCGGAGACATTGATCGGCCTGCTCAACGCCGATCCGAACTCCTATCGGTCGGCGTACCCAGGCTGGCGGCCGACGCTGCCAGGCTCGGCGGGCGGCTTCAGCATGGCGGACCTGCTGCGCGTGGCAGGCGTCGCGCCGGACTGACCGGCCGGTGCGGAGCCGCATGCGGCCGAGTCGGGCAGTGCTGCCGCGAGATACTCGGCCGCTACCCCCTTTGGTACGCACATGCGCCAGGCGTCGAGAACGAGCTCCCGCATCTCGGCCTCGTCGATGGCAGCGAGCCGCACGCGCACCCATTGGTAGCGCATGTCCGACTGTGCGGGCATAAGGAACTTCTCCGGCTCGGCGGCCACCAGCGCCTCGCGCTCATCCTTCGGAAAGCCGAATCCCATGATCTGCTCGTCCGGCGAGAACGCAAGGAACACAATGCGGCCGACCCGGAACTTCACCCGGTCGCGGACCAGCGCCTCGTAAGCACGCGGCAGCTGGCTGGCAAAGGCGCGCACGTCGTCGATCGTCACCACGAGCACAGCCTGCCGGAAGGGTCTGACAGTGCTGGCCGCTCCGGCGGCGCCCACGATCCTGCGGAAGAGTTAGTGGCCTTATGCGACGACAGATTTAGTGGACCATCGGCAACCGGGCAGCCTGTCGGGTGACGTGTCGCCTTCAGGCCGCAATAGTCTCAAAGCATGAGCACGAAGCTGCCGCTGTTCCCGCTTGGAAGCGTGCTGTACCCCGGCCTGGTGCTACCGTTGCACATTTTCGAAGACCGGTACCGGCAGCTTGTCGCGGATCTGCTGGAGGGACCCGAGCCGAGACAGTTCGGCGTGGTGGCCATCCGGTACGGCCGGGAGACCGGAATAGACGGCGTGTCCGCTCTGTATGAGACCGGCTGCACGGCCGAGTTGCAGCGGGTCGAGCCGTATGACGACGGCAGGTTCGATCTGGTCACTGTCGGCGCGCAGCGATTCAGGCTGCTGGGCCTCGGTGAGCAGGCGCCGTACTTCACCGGTGATGTCGATTGGCTGCCCGAGGAGATCGGCGACGAGGCTGAGGCCGGGCTGGTGCTGACAGCGGTGCAGCAGTCGTTCCGGTCCTATCTGGCGCTTATCGCAGAGCGCGGCGGAGCGCACGTGACGATTCCGGAAATGCCGGACGAGCCGATGCTGATGTCCTACCTGGTCGCGGCAGCGATCGTCGTGGACCTGCCGGTCAAGCAGCGCCTGCTCGAGGAGCCCGACGCCTACCGGCGGCTGGTGGCTGAGCGCAAGCTGCTTAGCTTGGAGATGCGGATGCTGCGCTCGCTGACCGCCACGCCAGCGCCGGACCTGCGGTTCTCGCCGTATAGCCAGAACTAGCCGGTCAGGCGCGAGCCGTGAGCGGAACCGCTGCCTCACTGGTCAGCAGCTGGAACGTGAAGCTCTCCTGCAGGTACAGGACCACATCGGTGTCGGTGTGTGAGAGGTAACCGATCGAGAAGTCCTGTCCCAGGTGGAGGCTGAAGTCTCCGCCGCGCGTCGTCAGCAGCACCGCGCCGCTGATGGCCGGTGCCCAGATCAGCTCCCCGTCGAGCACGTTGCGTAGGTGCCGGATGATCGGGTAGCCGTGATCGCTGGCCTCGCTGACGGCGGTGTAGGCATCCGCGGACAGCACCGCGGTGTACGGCCCCTCCACGCCGGCCGACCGCAGCTGGCCCACTGCCTGGGCAAAGGCCATCGGGTAGTCAGCGATCTCGGCAGGCAGCATCACCGGGGCGTTTGAGGCGCCGGGAACGATCCCGCCGATTCCTGCCGCCCGGTAACCCTCGAAGATCGCCTGGTCCTCGGCGAATGCGATGTGCCGGGCCGCGTCCTTAACGGGCTGCCAGTCGGAGTCCTGCGAGCCGCGTGCGACATCGTCGATCTGCTCGCGGCTCAGGGTGAACGGAACCCGCAGCTCGGCCAGCGGCAGCACCGTGCGCTGCCTGGCCACGACTCCATCGGCGGGAGCGTCGATGGCCTGCTGGTGACCGGTGCCGACGGCCGACAATTCAAGGCCGTCTGGACCGTTGACATCCACCACGCGGCGCCCGGCGAGGTAGCGCTTGAGCGTGCGCGCCGCCTCCTGCTCGATCTGGGCCCACGCCTCGTCGGAGATCGGAGCTAGCTCGCGGTGCAGGTTGTTCATCGTGATGTATCTCCTCGGAGGCTGCCAATGTTCAGTGAACCGTCACTATCTATCTGAGCCGCATCTCTCTGAGTCGCAGCATTGTGAGCCGGGCCGTCAATAGCCTGCGCCGCGTCGTCGTCAGCGAGGCTGTCGAGCAGCTGTTGCGCCGGCACAAAGAACAGCGAGCCGGTCACCGCCGTGCTGAAGTCCAGGATCCTGTCGTAGTTACCCGGCGGGGACCCGATGAACATGTTCTCCAGCATCTGCTCGATCGTGGCGGGCGAGCGCGAATAGCCAATGAAGTAAGTGCCGTATTCGCCGGCGCCGACGTGGCCGAACGGCATGTTGTCCCGGACTATCTTTACTTCCTCGCCGTCCACGACGATTGTGGTGAGCGCGTTGTGCGCAGAGCTCGGCTTCACCGAGTCGTCCAGTTCGACGTCCGACAGCTTGGCCCGTCCGATGATCTTCTCTTGTTCTTCGGTCGGCAGCGCGTTCCAGCGATCCAGGTCATGCAGGTACTTCTGCACGATTACGTAGCTGCCGCCGGCGTAGGCGGGCTCCTCATCGCCGATGATCGTCGCGCGGACGGCAGCCGCGCCGGTGGGATTCTCGGTGCCGTCAACAAAACCGAGCAGGTCGCGCTCGTCGAAGTAGATGAAGCCGTGCACCTCGTCGATGATGCGGGCGCTACCGTCCAGCCTCGCCGTGATCAGGCTCGCAAGCTCGAAGCACAAGTCCATCCGGGTTGCGCGAATGTGGAACAGCAGGTCGCCCGGCGTCGAGACGGCATGCCGCGATCCAGCGTGCAGCTCTTGGAACGGGTGCAGCCCGCCCGGCCGCAGCAGCCCGGTCAGCCGGTCCCAGGCCGCGGCGCCGAACCCGGTCACGCAGGTCAGGCGGCCATTCAGGTCCCGGAAGCCGACGGCGCGTACCAGTGCCGCGATGTCGGCGCACACGGCCACCGCAGCGTCCGCGCTAGCGGCATCAGGATTCACGACGGCGACCAGGAAGATCGCAGCCTTGGTCAGTGGCGCGACGACAGCCTGCGGTTCGGCTGGCAGAGCGGGCTCGGCGGGCTGGGCTGGCACGGCCGCGAGGGCTGATGCGTCTGTGCTCACGCGCTCATCTTTCCCTATGCCGGCCGGCCACCTCCCGGCACCCGGCCGGAATGGCTCGGCCCCGGAGGCGGTTTCTTCGGAAGAGCCAGGGAACGAGCGGCGACGGCGGAGGCGATGATGACCAGTACGGCGCAGGCGAGCGGGGCAAGCTCGGTCGACTTTGCAACATTCGGGGACTATAGCGACTTCCGTCCCAAGCGTCCGCAGCCTGCCGACGCGCCCGCCAAGCCGGGGGAGTTCGTTCGCGCGGCCTATCCGTTCCAGGGCCGCATCACGGCCGACGGTTCCAGCGGCTATCCCGCCGAGTCGGGCCGTTATCACCTCTACATCAGCTGGGCCTGTCCGTGGGCACACCGGTCGGCCATCGTGCGCGAACTGCTCGGGCTGCAGGACGTCATCTCGCTGTCGGCGGTGGACCCGGTGCGCGATGGCCGTGGCTGGGCATTCCGCGAAGGTGACGGCTACGGTCTCGACCCGGTGAATGGCTTCGCCCTGCTCCGCGAGGCCTATGAGGTGACCCAGCCCGGCTACGACGGGCACGTTTCGGTCCCAGTGCTGTGGGACAAGAAGACGCATCGGATCGTCAGCAACAACTTCCCCGACATCACCCTCGATCTGGACACGCAATTCGGGCAGTGGGCGCGGCCAGGCTACGACCTGTACCCAGAGCGCCTGCGGCCGCAGATCGACGAGCTCAACGAGCGTGTGTACGCCACGGTTAACAACGGCGTCTACCGCTCGGGGTTCGCGACCTCACAGCAGAGCTATCACGAGGCCGTGACCCGGCTGTTCCAGACGCTGGACGAGCTCGAGCGGCGCCTTGCCGCACAGCGCTACCTGCTCGGCGCCCAGCTCACCGAGGCGGACGTGCGGCTGTGGGTCACGCTGGCGCGGTTCGATGCCGTGTATTACTCGCACTTCAAGTGCAACCTGCGCCGGATCAGCGACTACCCGAACCTGTGGGCGTACGCCCGCGACCTGTACG
>Ga0335074_10002855_pt1 | contig 23548 bp, 18 predicted proteins | sample Lox_Sample_23_FD_206715 | JGI IMG/M metagenome (GOLD analysis project Ga0335074, IMG submission 206715) | Soil microbial communities from Loxahatchee National Wildlife Refuge, Florida, United States - Lox_Sample_2.3 | ecosystem: Environmental > Terrestrial > Soil > Wetlands | place: USA...
TCTCCACCGACACCGGGTCGAGCGTCATCCCGCCGGACTGCTGGAAATAGGTGAACTGGGTGATTTCCAGGCCGTCCAGCCACACCTCCCAGCCCAGCCCCCACGCGCCCAGCGCCGGGGATGCCCAGTTGTCCTCGACGAACCGCACATCATGGGCGCCGATGTCGATGCCGAGCGCGGCCAGGCTGCCCAGGTACAGCTCCTGGGGATTGCCGGGCTCGGGCTTGAGGATGACCTGGAACTGGGTGTGGGTCTGCAGCCGGTTGGGGTTGTCGCCGTACCGGCTGTCGTCGGGCCGCACGCTCGGCTCGGCATAGGCGACCCGCCACGGCTCGGGACCCAGCACCCGCAACGCGGTCGCCGGGTTGAGCGTCCCCGCCCCCACCTCGGTATTCATGGGCTGCACGATCATGCAACCATGCTCGGTCCAGTACCGCGTCAGCGCGATCAGGGCATCTTGCATCGTGAGCATGATTCGGCGACCTCAAGCGTGATCAGTGGGTTCGCGCGGCGCTGGCTGCCGCGTTGCGTAGCCCTCGTGTCAGCGGGGAAACCAGTCGCCCAGGCAGTTCCGGAGTCTATCCAAATCCGCCGACCCGGCCACTTATCAAGGGACCTAGTCATTTTCTGGGGTGATATGCCCCAATTGTGGTCACCGAATCCATGATATGTACGCGCGGACCGAATTCGGCGCTCGCCCGGACCGGGTTTCGGTAGTCCGAAACCCGGCCGAAGCGGGTCAGGCGGCGGCCGCGCCCGGCGGGCCTTTGCGACCCGCAGTCCGGCGAGCTGGCATGAGCGTCGCCGGCGCGGCACTAGTCGCCTGGGGCGGCCGGTAGGCGGGCGATTCCTCGGCGTGCGCGCACCCGCCCGCGGCCGCGTCGGCGGCCCGGGTCAGGGCCTGGTTCAGGGCACGCGCGCCGGCCTGCAGGGCGGCGGCGGCTATCCCTCCTGGCAGCGCGACGCGAGCCGTCACCTGGCGCGGCATCGGCTCACCTCCTCAACATGGATGGTCTGTCCGGGTTTGTCAGTAATCATACAAGTGTTTGGTACCGACAAAACAGCCGGGTTCGGGCAGCGTTTCTGAGATTTATCGAAAAAAGTTTTGACCTACTTCGATGTCCGTCAGCATCGCGAACCGGACGATCGGGCCGTATTGTGGTGCCCGCGCAGGAACTAACCGACATGTACGAATTCGGTCGCGTAAGGAAAGCGAGGCTGACTGGCTACTGACGGTGCCGTGACGTTGTCCTACGGTTGCCGGTCCCGCGAGCGTGATCGGCCCGTTCGATGCCTCGGCGCTGCTAACCTGCCCGGACGTGAACACCATGGCCCGCCGGCGACCCCCGGCGGCGGAGGTCTAATGGCTGAGGATGAGAATCCGGAGATCGCGGCGGCTCTGGCCACACTGGCGGAGCAGAACACCGCGGCCGCGCACGACGCGTGCGCGGCCCTGCAGTGGATCACCGGTGATCAGGGCCTGGCGCTGATCACTCAGGAGCGCATCCAGGACTTCTGCTGGTATGAGCTGCCGATGAAGTGGTTCGTCAACTTCGATGAGAAGCTGCGGGTCGCTTCGGCGCTCGCCCTGGCGCTCGACCTGCTGCAGCTCCCGCGGTACGCGGCCATCTGCCGGTCCCCGGAGACGCGCGAGATCCTGACCGCGTATGAGACCAGCACCGACTGCGGCAAGGCGGCCTTCCGCCGGATCGCCGCTGCCTCGGGCATCACGCCGCCTGACCTGCCGGAGTTCGAGTGGGGCGGGACGATGGGGGTCCACGAGGCCGCGGCCTGGTCATCGACGGCCGAGTTCCTCGAGATCGCCGTGGCCAGCGGCGCCCTGGTCCCCGGCGAGCGGGGCTGGAAAGCCCAGCAGCAGGAACTCGTGCGGGCCCACCTCAACGCCCCGCAGGTCGTGCTGCTGGGGCAGGTGCTCGCGCAGATCATCCTCACCGAACGCGCCGAGACGTGGGTCAACCTGCGGCGCAGCGAAACCCGGCGGCAGCTCCTGGCCGCGATCGCCAACCGGCTGCTCCACCCGGCGCAGCTGCCTGGGGGGACCGTCGCCGACCCGCTTCCCCAGCTGCGCTGGCTGCTCGGGGAGCTGGACGACGGCATCATGCTCACCCAGACCGGCAACCTCAGCCAGAAGTTCGTCCGGCAGAGCGCCAGCCGGTTCGGGTGGGACCTCTCCCGCCCGCCGCGGACCGAGGACGAGCTGTTCGACCTGCACCAGTTGCGCCGTCTCACCCAGCGGCTTGGCCTGGCCCGCCGGTCGGGCCGCACGCTCACGCTGACCGCCAAGGGACGGCGCCTTCCCGACGACCCCAGCCATCTGTGGCGAGCCACGGCCGCGGGCCTGCTCGGCGGGAACGACTTCAGCGTGTTCGCGGGCGAGCTGTTCCTCGCCCTGCTGCTGGTCACCGACTCGATGCCGGGCAGTGACATCGCGGACACGGTGCAGCAAGCCGCCAACGAGGAGGGATTCCGCGTCCGCCGGACTGGTGAGCCACCCAGTGACCAGGACGTCAGCTGGGCGATCCAGGGCACGAGCGACCTGTGCCGGGCTCTCGGCCTGCTGACGGCGGCCAGCGACTGCTCCGAAGGCAGCTACGGTCTCACCGCCGCGGGCAAGGCGACCGCCATCGAGGCGCTGCGAGCCCGTGCAACTGGCCCGCGAAGCATCCCGTGGCCTTGACCGGCCGGGTGCTGGCGACTGGCGCCGGGACTACCCGTTCTGGAAAGTCCCGGAGGGGCGCGGGCTAGGCCGACGCTGGCTGAAGGCGAGCCTTGGCTTCCTGGTAGAGGTCGGCGGGCAGCGGGCCCTTCTCGGCCATGGCCACGTTGGAGCGCAGGTGGCCGGCATCGGAGGTGCCCACAATGGTGCTAGACAGGTCCGGGTGGCTGAGCGTGAAGCGGAGCACGAACTCGATCCGGCTCATGTCACCGAGCAGGTCGTCGATGCCGGCGGACTCCCAGCGGCGCTGGCCTTCGCCCTGGGCGAGGCCGAGCGGCCCCTGACGCCAGGCCTTGTCCTCGGCCGGTGCGCCGCGCGCCGCTCCGCCCCGGATCAGCGTGCCCGCACCGGCCGCGGCCGCGGCCGTGATGAGCTCCTCGTGCTCGCGCTGGACCGCCGAGTAGGGGATCTGGAAAACCTCGAAGACATCCATTGCGAGGTGGTCGGGCAGGTTCGGCAGGATTCCCGACATGCCGATGAAGCGGACCTTGCCCTCGTCGCGCAGGGAAAGCATCGTCTCGACGGTGTGGTCCGCCTCAAGCTGGGCGCGGCTGGGCGACATGTGGACCTGCACCAGGTCCAGCCGGTCGGTGCCGAGCCGGCGCAGGCTCTGCTCGATCCCGGCCCGGACATTCCCGGGACTGTAGTCGTGGGGATACGGCGGTGTCGCGTCCGGTGGCGGCTCGAGGAGACACCCGCATTTCGACGCCAGGAAATACTCGTCACGGCGATGGCCGATGTACCGCCCGATGAGTTCTTCGCTGCGGCCATAGTCGACAGACGTGTCGATCAGGTTGATGCCGCTGTCCAGGACCGCGCCCAGAAGCCTGCCCGCCTCCTCGTCGTCGATCGCGGGCCCCCTGGGCTGGCCTCGCAGCTCCATGGCCCCGTACCCGAGGATGGTCACGTCGGCACCGGTTCGCCCCAGGGGGCGCGTCTGGATCGTCATGACCGCACGCTATCCGGTGGCGCCGGCGGCTCATCGGGTGGTGCCGGCGGCTCATCGGGTGGCTCCGGCGGGCTCGGCCGGGCACCGGCGATACTTGGCTCATGGCCAACCTCAGCTACTCAGAATCGATCGTGATCGCGCGCTCGCCCGAGGCCCTGTACGCACTGGTCACCGACGTGACCCGGATGGGCGACTGGAGCCCGGTCTGCAAGGCCTGCTGGTGGGACGACGGCGCTGGCCCGCAGGTGGGTGCCTGGTTCACCGGCCGGAACGAGCAGCCCGACCGAACCTGGGAGACCCGCTCCCAGGTGGTGGTAGCCGAGCCGGGCCGCGAGTTCGCCTTCATGGTCGGCGGCGACAGGGTGCGCTGGGGATACACCTTCGCTCCGGTCGACGGCGGGACGCGGCTAACCGAGTCGTGGGAGTTCCTCCCGGCTGGCATCGCCCGGTTCCATGAGCGGTACGGAGCGCAGGCGGAGGCCCAGATCGCTCGCCGCACGCAGGATGCGCACAGCGGGATCCCGGTAACGCTGGCCGCGATCAAGGAGGCGGCCGAGTCTGGGTGACCCCTGGCCGCTGAGCGCGAGCCAGCCGTACAGGCCGGCGGGGTAGGCGAAGTAGCCGAAGCGGGTGGCGGGGGAGAGGGCGAACATCAGGGTGAGGCCGAGGGCCAGGCGGCGTGCTGCGGCGGGCGCGTCCGCTGGCGGGTGGGTTATCAGCGATGCGGCGATGGCCAGGCCGGCGGTGATCAGCAGGATGATCGCGGCCAGGTGGCCGGCCGGGCCGAGGGTGGCGAGCAGGTGACCGGGCAGCGGGCTCTGGGCCGGGGTGCGGGCGCGGGTCAGGCCGAGCGGGAACGCCAGAGTGTTCTGGGCTAGCGCGGCCGGGGCGGCCCCGGCGGCCGGGGCGAGCGCGGCGGCCAGGATGGCGGCCGCGGTGACGGCGGTCGCCGCGAACCGGGCGGCGGCGCGGCGGCCGTCGCGGGCGGCGATCATGGCGGTCAGCACGACCAGGGCGGGCCAGGCCGTGTATTTCATCGCGCAGGCGGCGGCGAGGGCGAGGGCGGCGAGCAGGGTACGGTGAGCGATCCAGCCTGGGCGGGCGAGCAGGGCCAGGGCCAGGCAGGTCAGGGCCAGCACCGGGGGGTCGGTGATGCCGACCGCCAGCGGGAAGGCCAGCACCGGGGAGGCGGTCGCGAACGCGGCGCGGCCCAGATGGCCGGGCGAACTGGCGCGATCCCGCCCGGCCGCGCGGAACGCCGCGGCCAGCAGCAGGAACGTCGCGGCCGCGAGCCAGGGCCGGGGATCGCCAGCCAGGCCGGGCAGGCCCAGCGCGCGAGGCAGGCCGAAGATGGCCATGAACGGCAAGTACGGGTTGTAGGCCAGCCAGCCGCCGTGCGCGAGCTGGGCGGACGGCAGGTACGGGGTGGCGTGGTGTAGCAGCAGCGCCGCCGACCGGGTGACGACCACGACGTCAGGGGTGGCCGGTGCCTGGGTCGCCAGCCAGGTCAGCGGGGCAGCCAGCCCGCCGGCCAGGCTGGCCGCGAGCGCCGCCTGGCGCCCCCGGCGGCTCGGCCAGACCGAGGCCAGCGTGGCCGCCGCGGCGTAGCCGAACGCCGCCCAGATGCCCCAGGAGCGGTCATTGCCCGGGCCGCTGAACACCGCGACGCCGCCGGCGTAGACAGCGAACAGCGCGTACCACACCGCCACCCGCCGCGACGGGCGGCCTGGCTTTTCGTCCGCGGCCGCGCTGGCCCGCACAGAGCTGCTTGTCATCGACCTTTCACCGGGTTCGTCTCTACCATCGGCCGTCTCGGTCAAACTGTTATTGAGCCGGGTTCCAGAATGGTTCACCGCTGGCGGCATATCGATGGCCCTGACTCCCGGACCCGGGTAGGGCTAGCCCCCCCCGGTGACATGGGTGGATCCAGCCCCAGCCGGACGGGTTGGTGCTCGTTGCTGGCGGCTGGGTTTGCGTATCGTGGCGGTGTGAGAGAGGAGCCGGCGACTCAGGCGCCTCTCACGCGTGCCCCGGCCGAGCCGCTGCGGGCGGCGCAGATCGGCTGGGCCATCCTGCTCGGGCCGGTCTCGCCGCGCACCTGGCGGGCGATCGTCAACCTGATGCTCTCGCTGGTAACCGGGTCGCTGTTCTTCGCCGTGCTGGTTTTCGCGCTCCTGCTCTCTGGCGCGGTGTCCTGGATCGTGGGCGTCGGGATGCTCGTGCTGACGTTCACGCTGCGGCTCGCGGCACGGATGGCTGGCCTGGACCGTCGCAGAATCAGGCGGATGGCAGGCGTGCGCATCGAGCCCCCGCCGCCGCCGCAGGGGCCAGGGTCGGAGCTGTCGTTCAGCCAGCGCCAGAAGGCCTGGTCCCGGTCGCCCGTGGTGTGGCGGTTCGTCGCCTACCAGTTCGCCCGGCCCCCGGTGAGCGGCGCGTCGCTGTTCGCGGTGTCCATCATCTGGGTGCTGATGATCTCCAGCTTCGGCCAGTCGGGCGCCGCCAGTTCTGGCCACGGATTCGGGCATCTGATGCTCGGCTTGGTCGCTCTCTTCGCGTGGCCGCTGGCGGCCAGGCTGGGCTCCTCGGTCGACGTATCCCTGGCCCGGTGGCTGCTCGGGCCGAGCCGCAGTGGCCAGCTCTCGGCCGAGGTCCAGCGGCTCGGTGAGGCCCGGACCCTGGCCGTCGAGTCCGCGGAATCCGAGCGGCGGCGGATCGAGCGTGACCTGCACGACGGGCTCCAGCCCAAGCTGGTGTCGCTCGCCTTGGAGCTCGGCCTGGCCAAGGCGCGGTTCGAGCGCGATCCGGATTCGGCGCGGGCGCTGCTTAATCAGGCCCACGAGGAGGCCAAGACGGCCATCGAGGACCTCCGCGGCCTGGTCCGCGGGATCCACCCGTCCGTGCTCGACGAGCGGGGCCTGGACGCGGCGTTCTCCGCGCTCGTCGCGAGCTGCGCCGTTCCGGTCCGGGTCGATGTCAGCCTGAGCCAGCGACTGGACCAGGCCGTGGAAGCCGTGGCCTACTTCGTGGTCGCCGAGGCGATCACCAACGTGACCAAGCACTCGGGCGCCGCCCGGGCCTCGGTGATGATCACCGAGGCCAGCGGGCTGCTGCGCGTTCTGGTCGAAGATGATGGCGGCGGCGGGGCCACGGCCGACCCTGGCGGGGGCCTGGCCGGCCTGGCCTCCAGGGTCGCGGCCATCGACGGCACGTTCGCCGTGCACTCACCGAAGGGCGGGCCCACCCGGGTCGAGGCCATCATCCCCATCTGACTCCGGCTGCCTGGGCTAGGGCAGCTGCCGCCCGGCGAAACGGCCGCGCAGATCTTTCTTCGAGAACTTGCCCACCGAGGTCTTGGGGATCTCGTCGATGAACTCGATCTCGTCCGGCAGCCACCATCGCGCGACCCTGGGAGCGAGCCAGTCCCTTACCTGCTGTGCCGTGAGCGTCGCACCGTCCCTGACCACCACGCACGCCATCGGCCGCTCCATCCACCGCTGGCTTGGCACCGCGATCACCGCGGCCTCGGCGATGTCCGGATGGGCCATGAGGTGGTTCTCCAGCTCCACCGATGAGATCCACTCGCCGCCGGATTTGATGAGATCCTTGGTCCGGTCGATGAGCCGCAGGTAGCCGTCCGGGCGGATCGCCGCGACGTCCCCAGTCCGCAGCCAGCCGCTCGCGGTGAAGGACGCTGCGCCACGCTCGTCGTTGTAGTAGCTGCGTGCGATCCACGGGCCCCTGGCCTGCAGTTCGCCGCTGCTCTCGCCGTCCCAAGGCAGAATCTCGCCGGTCTGCAGGTCGGCGATGCGTAGTTCGACGAGCGGGGCGGGCAGGCCCTGCATGGCCAGGGCATCGGCCCGATCGTCGTCGCTCATGTGGCCGAGGCCGCTGAGCACGCGTCCCATGCTGCCGAGCGGGCTGGTCTCGGTCATGCCCCAGCCCTGGATGACGGGCAGGCCGACGTCGTGCCGGTACTGCTCGGAGAGGGACTTGGGCACCGCCGAACCGCCGGACACGATTGTCCGCAACCGATGCGGGCGGCCCGCCAGCCGGGGCAAGGTCCCCGTCCAGATCGTCGGGACCCCGGCGGCGAGCGTGACGCCCTGCTCGATGATCAGCCCGGCGATCGCCGCAGGCGACAGGTCCGCGCCGGGGAAGACCAGATCCGAGCCGGCCATGGCCGCCGCCTGGCACAGACCCCAGGCGTTGGCGTGGAACATCGGGACCACGGGGAGGATCACGTCGGACTCGCTGACGCCGAGGACGTCCGCCAGGCAAATGGCGAACGAGTGCAGCACCATCGAGCGATGCGAGTAAAGGACGCCCTTGGGATCGCCGGTCGTCCCGCTCGTGTAGCACATCGACGCGGCCTGGTTCTCGTCGGTCACGCAGTCGAAGGCATGCGGGTCGGCCGCGGCGAGCAGAGTTTCGTAGTCGAGCAGCCGGGCGTCGTCGGGCAGGTCCGGGCCAGACGCGCCGCCGGTGTCGTCCATGACCACGACGTGCCGGACTGTCTCGCACTCGTCGATGTGCGGCCAGAGCTGCGGCAGGAGGCTGCGGTCGCAAAAGATGACCTCGTCCTCGGCGTGGTTCGCGATGTAGGTCAGCTGATTGGCGAACAGCCGGAGGTTGAGCGTGTGCAGCACCCTTCCGGTACACGGCGCCGCGAAGTAAAGCTCAAGATGGCGCGCGGTGTTCCAGGCGAAGGTCGCGACCCGGCCGTCGGCCGAAACGCCCAGATCGTCCAGCACGCCGCCGAGGCGCCGGGTGCGCTGGGCCCAGGCGCCGTAGCTGCTCCGCTCGACGCCGCCAGGGGTGGCGGTCAGCAGCCGCTTCGAGGGCCACAGCGTCTCGGCCCGGCGGAAAATGGCATCGAGCGTCAATGGCCCCGTCTGCATCAACCCCTGCACGCCGCCTCCTCAGGCCCGCTGCGCGACTGGCCCACTGCCGTCCGCACCTCACCGCAATGAAGGCAGATCGCCTGCCGAAAGCAATCGTCGCCTGTCCGCGAACGGCAGCGCTGTAGGCGCAAAGGCCACCGGTTGGTGGTTTCGCGAGACATTGAGCCGCGTCGGGCCGCTCAGGATAGTTGGTTCAGATCAGCGCTTCGGACACCAAGACCTTGGTCAAGAACGCTCCCGCCGGTACGGCCCGCAGCACGTGCGCCCAGCGGATCCTCGAAGACCTCGCGCCATTACCCACACCACCGGAGGATTTATGACTACCGCCTCCACAGCATCGGCGAGCCGGCCAGGCCGCCGCAATCCGGCACGGATGAGAACCGCCATCCGGTCGGTCGCATTGTGCGCAGTGGCCGTTGCCGCTGTCGCCGCCGTGGCCGGCTGCGGCAGCAGCACGGGCAGCAGCACTACGGCCGCGAAAAGCACCATCAAGGCTTACAAAATCGGCCTCGTCCCCTTCTCAGGGGAGGAACCGACGAGCATGGCCGCGATGCACGGGATCGAGGCTGTGGCCAAGCAGAAGGGCTGGAGCACGACGCTGATCGACCCGGGCGGCGTGACCGCCCAGTCTGTCGCGGCGATCCAGACCTTGGTCGAGAAGCACGTCAATCTGATCGTGTCGACCGTGTTTCCTGCTAGCAGTCTCGCCGCCGGGGTCCTCGCGGCTAAGGCCGCAGGCATCCCGGTCATCGCGGCTGGCGGATCTACTGGGCCGGGCGTTGAGGCCAATTGGGACGTCGGCAAAGAGGACGGAAAGCTAATCGTCGCCGAACTTGCGGCCGTAACCCACGGCCGCGGCAACTTGCTGGTCTTTCAGTACACACCCGGCGTTGCGTGCGATGAACGCGAGGCAACGCTGAAGCAGTATCTGAAGGCAGCCCATTTCACCTCGGTCACGTATGACGAGGTACCGATTCCTGGTCAGGTGCAGGCAGGCTACAAATTTGCGCAGGCTTGGCTGGCATCGCACAGCGGCTCGGGCGCCATCTGGGGCTGCTTCGACGATCCCACGGTCGGCGCGATCGCCGCGATCAAGCAGGCAGACCGGACCGACATCACGACTTTCGGCGTTGATGGGAGCCCAGCGGCACTCAATGCGGTGCGGGCCGGCACGATGACGGCCACGGTCTGGATCAACGGGTACGGGCTGGGCGAGGAGATGGCGGCAGCCATCCCGGGACTGATCAGCCGTGGCGTCAGCGCCTCGCCGCTCGAAGAAGCCGCGCCGGCCGTGCTGGTCACCAAGAGCAACATCGCCGCATTCCTCAAGGAGTACCCAACCGCGCTGAGCGGTCAGTAGGGCTGTCGCGCCATGGAGCACCGCGTGCCAGCCCGGCCCAGGCAGCGCAATGGGTCCGGGCAGGCCGGGCAGCCCGAGGCGGCGGGCGACCGGGTCCACGGTCGCCCGCCGGGAGCCGGGCCATTGCCGCTGCTCTCCGTTGACCGCGTTTCTAAGCAATACGGCGGCGTCAGGGCGCTCGCCGACGTGTCGCTCGACATCGCAGCCGGTGAAGTGCACGCCCTGGTCGGCGCCAACGGGGCTGGTAAGTCGACGCTCGTCCGCATCCTCGCCGGAGCCGAAGCCCCGGATAGCGGCCGGATCGCGATCGACGGCGTGGAGCGCGTGATCAGCAGCCCATGGGGCGCGACCGAGTTGGGGCTTGGCTTCATTCACCAGGAGCTGAACCTGGTTCCGCAGTTCAGCGTTTTGCAGAATCTCGCGATGAACTACGACGCGGCCAGCCGGTACGGCCTGATCAGGTGGAAGGACGTTCGGCCGCGCGCCAGGGCCGTGCTCGCTGACCTGGGGGCGAACTTCCCGCTGGACCGGGAGGTACGCCATCTGACGGTCAGCCAGCGCTGGGTTGTCGCGCTGGGCCGGTCGCTGATGCGCGAGGCCCGCCTGGTCGCGATGGATGAACCGACAGCATCGTTCGCGGCTGAGGAGGCGGAGCGGGTATTCGCCATCGTCCGCGAGCTGACCGCACGTGGCGTCGCCGTCCTCTACATCTCGCACCGACTCGACGAGGTGCTCGATCTCTCCACCACGATCTCTGTGCTCCGGAACGGCCGGCTCGTGGCGAGCCTCCAGGCAGTTGATGCTGACCGAAGCAGTCTGACGGAGGCGATCGTCGGACGTGCTGTAGCGCCGGCCGCCCGTCATCACGCAGCGCCGGAGACGGCTGACGAGATAGTCCTGCAGGTCGAGGAGCTTGTCCGGGAGCCGCGGGTCAAGGGCGCGACGCTTGACCTCCGCCGTGGCGAGATCCTCGGACTCGCCGGGCTGGTCGGCGCCGGGCGTACCGAGCTGGCGCGGCTGATCTTCGGTGCCGAGAGGGCCATCTCGGGGAAGATGACCCTGCAGGGGCGGCCGTTTGCCCCGCGCAGCCCCTACGAGGCGATCGCTCGCGGCGTCGCGCTCGTCCCCGAGGAGCGCCGGTCGCAAGCGCTCCTGCTGCGGGAGTCACTCGCAGTCAACATCAACCTGGCGACCATCGGCCGCAATCGCTGGCGGGCGCACCTGCCGCTGCTCAGCTCCCGGAAAGAGCGTGCCGCGGCAGCCGAGATGGCCAGCCGATTCGCGATCAAGGCGGCATCGGTCACCCAGCCGGTCTCCGCGCTGTCTGGGGGGAATCAGCAGAAGGCAGTGGTCAGCCGGTACGTGCGTACCGGGGCCTCGGTGCTGATCCTGGATGAGCCGACCATCGGAGTCGACGTCGGCGCCAGGGCCGAGCTGTACGCGATCTTCCGGGCCCTGGCCGACAGCGGCACGTCCGTGCTGATGATCTCCAGCGACTTTGAAGAGTTTGCGATTTGCGACCGCGTCGCGGTGATGTGCGAGGGCCGGATCACAACCGTGATTGACGGCGCGCGCGCCACGAAGGAAACCCTGACCGAGTTGTGCTACGAGATCGGCCCACAGAGCGATGACTGAGAACTCGGGCGTTACCGACGTGCCTGCAGACATCGAGCCCAGCCTACGGCCGCAGGCCGCCCGGTATGGCGTGCGAGTCGTCCGGCGCACGCTGCCGGCCCGGCCGCCCGAGATCGACTGGTGGCGAGTTCTCGGCCGTTACGGGGCGGTCTTCGTGCTCGTCGCGATGATCCTGACTTTCGTGATCATCGAGCCCAGCACGTTCGCTACCAGCAGCAACTTCGTTCAGATTCTGAACCAGAGCGCGCTCACGGCCATCGTCTCGATGGGTCTGACCTTCGTCCTGGCCGCTGGCGACTTCGACCTCAGCGTGGGATACGCGACCAGCTTCTGTGGCGTGCTCGTAGCCGGTTTCATCCAGCGGGACGGGCTGCCAATTCCGGTCGCCATTGTTCTGGCCTTGACCGCAGCCGCCATGATCGGCCTGGCCAACGGGCTGATCGTGACCCGCCTCGGGGTGAACCCGCTGATCGCAACGCTGGGTGTCGGCACCATCGTGGTCGGTATCAACTATGCCTACACCGGCGGGGATCCGGTGGTCATCAGCAACCCGACCTCGTTCATCGCCCTGACCTTTGACAAGCTGCTGGGCCTCCCATACCCGGTCTACGTGATGTTCGTGCTGGCGATCCTGCTCTGGACGCTGCTCAACCGGACACCCGTTGGCCAGTCGATCCAGGCCGTGGGAGGGAACGCCGTAGCCGCGCGGCTCTCCGGAATCCGCGTGGACCGAGTGCGGGTAACGGCGTTCGTGATCGCGGGCGTTTGCGCGGGCGTGACCGGGGTGCTGCTCACTTCCCTCACTGGCAGCGGCGCCGTAGACGGGGGAGACAGCTACTTGCTGAGTGCATTTGCTGCGAGCTTCTTCGGATCGGCCGTGCTTCGCGATGGCCAGTTCCACATCATCGGCACCTTGCTGGGCGTGCTGACGGTGTCGGTGGGGTTCAACGCGATGGCGCTGCTCGGCCTGAATACGTATTACCAGTACCTGTTCCAGGGAGCGCTGCTGATCTTTGCTGTCGGTGTCGGCTCACTCGCTCGGCGTCGAGCAGCGCGATAGGTCAGCAGCAGTGGCCGCTCAGAAATCGAACACACCTGTGAGTGCGATGACAGATTCAGACCTTGTACTGGCCGAACGCCGTGAGGCGGTGCTTGTGCTGACGCTCAACCGCCCAGAGCGCCTCAACGCATGGACCGACGCCCTCGAGGACCAGTATTTCGAGCGATTGTCGGCCGCTGAGGCCGACCCGGAGATACGCGCGATCGTCGTCACCGGCGCCGGCCGCGGGTTCTGCGCTGGAGCCGACCTCGACGACCTCCAAGAGGTGGGCGCCAACGCAGACGCGCAGAGCGGACGCGTGACCGCCCGGCCGCCACGAAGCTTCCCCTACACGGTCCGGAAACCGCTGGTCGCCGCCATCAACGGGGCCGCGGCCGGACTGGGGCTCGTCGAGGCAATCTACTGCGACGTCCGCTTCGCCGTGCCGACCGCGAAGCTGACCACCGCATTTGCGCGGCGCGGACTGGTCGCCGAGTACGGGATCTCCTGGCTGCTGCCGCGTCTGGTCGGCGCGAGCCGTGCACTCGACTTGCTGATCTCAGGGCGTGTCGTCCTGGCGGACGAGGCGGAGCGGATTGGACTCGTTGACCGCGTCGTTCCAGCCCAGTGCCTGCTTGCTGAAACGGTCTCGTACGCGCTTGATCTCGCCCGGAACTGCTCGCCGACCTCGATGGCGGAAATCAAAGGCCAAGTGCACCGGCATCTGACCTCGAGTTTTGCGGAGGCCGTCGCCGACTCCGACCGGCTGATGCTCGAGTCGTTCAGGTGGCCGGATCTGACGGAGGGAGTCAGGAGCTACCGGGAGCGGCGTGCTCCGGAGTTCCCGCCCCTGACGATAGGGAGCGATCCGTGGACTTCGCGCTAAGCGAGCGCTGTCAGGACCTGCAAGTGCGCCTGACGAAGTTTATGGATGAGCGGATTTATCCAGCGGAGGCCCTGTACCGGGCTCAGATGAACGCGGCTGGCGATCCAAACTTCCACCCGCCGATTCTTGAGGAGCTGAAAGCTGAGGCGCGCTCTCGCGGGCTATGGAACCTCTTCCACCCACATGAGCAGTGCGGCCCGGGATTGCGGAATGCCGAGTATGCGCCGCTCGCTGAGATCATGGGCCGCAGCCCGCATCTGGCCCCCGAGGCCTGTAACTGCTCGGCTCCCGACACCGGCAACATGGAAGTACTGACCCTGTTCGGTAACGAAGAACAGAAGGCGCAATGGCTGCATCCGCTCCTGGATGGCGAGATCCGGTCAGCATTCGCAATGACCGAGCCGGCCGTGGCCAGTTCGGATGCAACCAATATTCAGCTCACGGTCCAGCGCGACCATGACGAGTACATCCTGAACGGCCGCAAATGGTGGGTGTCAAATGCCCTGCACCAGAACTGCCGGGTCCTGATCGTCATGGGGAAGACCGACCCGACGGCACCGCGCCACCGTCAGCAGAGCATGGTCATCGTCCCCATCGACACGCCAGGAGTCAGCGTTCTGCGCCCGCTGCCGGTGTTCGGCTACCAGGACCGGGAGGGCCACGTGGAAATCGATTTCGAGGACGTGCGGATCCCGGTGGCGAATCTGCTGGCTGGCGAGGGCGATGGGTTCATGATCAGCCAGACGCGGCTCGGCCCGGGACGGATTCACCATTGCATGAGAACGATCGGAGCTGCCGAGAGGGCGCTAGAGCTGCTGTGCCAGCGCGCCAGCCAGCGGGCGACCTTCGGCCTCCCGGTCAGCGAGCGAGCCAATATCCAGGACTGGATCGCAGAAGCGCGGATCGAGATCGAGATGATCCGGCTTTTGACGCTGAAGACCGCTTGGCTGATGGACACGGCGGGCAATCGGCACGCTCGAACCGAGATCGCGGCGATCAAGGTCGCTGCCCCGAACATTGCCCTCCGGATCATCGACCGGGCAATCCAGGTGCACGGAGGAGGCGGGGTCTCCGACGACTTTCCGCTCGCCTCGATGTGGGCACACCAGCGCACCCTGCGGCTGGCTGACGGTCCCGACGAGGTCCACAAGCGGACAATCGCGCGGCACGAACTCCGCCGCTGGAATACCGGTCAGCGGGGCGGCGGCGCCGGCTCGCCCGCTTCCACCTCGCCCGCTTCCACCTCGCCCGCTTCCACCTCGTCCGCCCCGGATGCTTCGTGAGCACGCCGCTGCAGGGCCGGACCGCGATCGTGACCGGGGCCTCGCGCGGCATCGGCCTCGCCATCGCGAAGGCGCTCCTCGCCGACGGCGCATGCGTCGTCCTCACCTCACGCGGCGACGGCGCTGCCCAGGCGGCGGCCGGTCTCGGCGACTGTGCCGTCGGGATCCGGGCACACGCGAGTGACGAGGCCGCCGCAGCCGGGTGCGTACGCTCGGCGATCGATCGCTTCGGCAGTCTCGACATTCTCGTCAACAATGCTGGCACCAACCCTGCCTTCGGTCCGCTGATCGAGGTCGAGCAGTCCAGCTTCGCCAAGATTCTTGAAGTCAATCTGCTGGCCCCGCTGCTGTGGAGCAGGCTGGCCTGGGAAGGTTACATGCGCGAGCACGGCGGCGTCATTATCAACAATGCGTCGGTCGGCGGACTGGCCGTGGCTGCCAACCTCGGTGCCTATAACGCGGCCAAGGCCGCGCTGATCCACCTGACCGGTCACCTGGCCGTTGAGCTCGCCCCACACGTGCGGGTGAACGCGATAGCGCCTGGTGTCGTCCGGACCAGGCTGGCCGAAGCGCTGTGGAAGGAGGACGAGCAAGCGGCCGCGGCGGCGATTCCGCTCGGCCGGATCGGCGAGCCCGCGGATGTGGCCTCCGCGGTCGCGTTTCTGGCCGCGGACCGTGCCGCGTGGATCACGGGCACGACCCTGGTGATCGATGGCGGCCAGCGGATCATGCCGCTGACCAGCCAGCCTCTTGCCGCACGCACGCGACCGAGTTAGCGTTACTCGATGACGACTGAAACGACGCGCCACAGTCGGCATCTGCTCGTCGATTTGATGGAGCAAAAGGGCAGCGTTCTGGTCGAGGCGCAACTCACGGGCATCCTCGGAGCAGTCCCGGAGTTGAGCAAGGGCAGGGATCCTGAAGAGGACCTTAGGGTCGCGCTCACATCTCATCTCCCCGGCATCAGGCGGGCCTTCGGAGATCCGTCGTCGGTCGCCACGCTTCCATCCGAGGCAGAGGCATGGTCAAGACAGGTCGTGCACGACGGGGGCTCTGTCACCACTACCCTGCGCTCTTTTGAGCGCGGTCATGCCGACGCATGGGCAGTGATCGCGTGGGCGCTCAAGGAGCGCAGCCGGGGCCTGTCGCCCGAGGTGCGCGCCGACGCAATGGAGTACGCGTCGGCGCGGCTGTTCGATTACGCCAACACGGTTACCGCGCAAGCCATTTCCGTGTGCCTGGATGAGCAAGCGAGGCTCGAACGGCAAGACGAGTCAACGCGCCTTCGCGCCGTCACCGGCCTGCTCCACGGCGACCTCGACCCGAGAATGGCGGAGCGGTCGCTTGGCTACCGCTTGGACGCCAGTCACACCGGCTATACCCTTTGGGACGCCAGCGGCGCTGACCGGATCGAGCTCGAGACGATCGCATCGGACCTGGGCATGCGGATCGAGCCCTGGCAGCACCTGACCGCTCGTTGCGACAGCGGCTCGCTGCACGGGTGGCTGTCCTGCAGACCGAACAGCTTGCAGTTGGGCCTGCACGGCTGGGAACCGCCACGCGGGATCCAAGCCGCGTTCGGCTCCACCCGATGGGGACTGCCGGGCTTCCGCCTCACGCACCGGGAGGCGCTCGAGGTGAAGCGCGTGAGCCTCGCCATCGGGGACCAGCCGCTTACCACCTACGACGATGTCGGCGTGCTGGCGCTCGCGTCCCGGGACACCGAGCTGGCCTACGCGTTCGTCGAAGCGCATCTCGGATCGCTCAGCTCGGATGACGAAAAGTCCAGGAGCCTTCGGGAAACCCTGCGCGTGCTGCTCGAGGAGCGAGGCAGCCCGGCAGCCACCGCCGCACGGCTGCGACTGCACAGGAACACTATCGTCAAGCGAATAGAACGGATCGAAGAGTCCCTCGATACCCCGATCGACCGCGGCAGCCTGAACCTGCGGGTTGCGCTCGAACTCGCGCGCATCCTGCCTGGCCGTCGCTCGCAGCCTGGTTCGCCAGGCGCTTCGAAGCGGTCTTAGCCAGCCCTACCCGGCGGGGTCCAGAGCCAGCTTGCCCACGGTGCCGCGTCCGCACAGATCCTCGTGGGCGCGACGCGCGTTACCGAGCGGGTAGATCGCACCGATCAGCGGCTGGATCTGCCCACCCGCGGCCATACCCCACAGGTCGTCGAGAGATTCCTGGAGCATCGCGCGGGTACAGAGCATGAGCCAGAAGCCGGCCACCGCGGTGCAGTTGGACATCAGTTCGCGTGGTTCAACTGCAGGTGCCTTCATCCGGCTCGCGGCACCGTAGTGGACGAGGCGGCCAAAATGACCGAGGGATTCCATCGCCGCCTTGAAGACAGCACCTCCCGTCATCTCAAGGACGACGTCCACGCCACGGCCGCCGTTGGCCGCGATCAATGCCTCGGCCAGATCTGGGCTGCCGGAATCGACGACAGCATCGGCGCCGAGGCGGAGGCACACCCCGCGCTTCTCCTCCGTCGAGGCGACGGCGATGACCCGCCCAGCGTGCCAAGTGCGCGCCAACTGGACGGCGATCGAGCCCACGCCGCCGGCCGCGGCGAACACGACGACTGTTTCGCCCGCCTTCATCCGGCCAGACGTGCGGAGCAGGTGCCAGGCGGTCGTTCCCTGCAGCATCAGCGCAAGAGCCTGCATGTCGCTGATTCCGTCCGGGACCTCGAATGTCAGGTCGAGCGGGCCGAGCGCACGTTCCGCGTAACCTCCGCCACGGACAAGCGAGACCACCCGCGAGCCGTCCTCCAGCCTTCCGACTACCTCCTGGCCGGGGATAAACGGAAGTTCCTGGTCGGCGAGGTAATCGTCGGCAACGCGATGGATGTCGGCATAGTTGATGCCAGCGGCGGTCACGTCGATCAGCACCTTGCCGGCGGTCGGGTTCGGCTCAGGCACTTCGGCCTCTGCGAGCACCTCAGGTCCGCCGAAGCGCTCAATCTGAATTGCGCGCATGGCCGCACGCTCCTTTCGATTACCCGCCCCTTCCGAGGAAAGCGTCGGGCAAGCGCCCGGGGCGCTGCAAGAGGTCGGCCGCACACCGCCGGGTGTACACGGCAAACACCTCCCGATCGGCGCGATGGGCGGATGGGCGGATCGGCCACCGCTCAGTGGTTTCCCCAGACATTGAGCCGTGGCCGTCTGGCCGGGACAGTGTTTTAAAGACCGTGTGTTGAGACCGTCGTTTGGGACGGTCGGCCGGAAGACGGCCGGCCGGAACCACGGCCGGCCGGAAGACGGCCAGCCGGAAGGAGAGAAGCAATGGTGCAGCCACTGTCGGAATACGGCCCCGTACGGATGGCGATAACGGTCGATGATCTCTTCCTCTGGCCGGAGGTGGGACACCAGAATGGCTACAGCCCGGCGAGCTGCAGCGAAAGTCTGATCCGGGCATTCGCGGCTAATGGGGTTTCCGACGTCTACGCGTTTTCGGCAACGTTTGCGCTCGGCGACGACCCGCAGCTGGCAAGTGTCCTGGATGGCTGGTGCGCCGCCGGCCACCACATCGGCGGGCACACCCATTTCCACACGTCCCTGAACTGGCTGGGTGCGAAGCGCTACATCGAGGACATCGACCAAAGCCACGAGCTGATCGAGCCGTGGATCGCCAGGGCGCCCAGCCGGTACTTCCGGTTCGCGATGGACATGCTCGGCGATACCCGGAGCAAGACCGACGAGGTGATGACCCATCTCGCGCAGACCGGATTCATGCACGCGCCGATCTCGTACTGGTTTTACGACACCCAGTTCGTCTTCCCCTACGATCGCGCGGTACGCCTGGGCAGCACGGAAGAGATTACGTGGCTGCGCGACAGGTTTGTCGAGACCGCTGTCTCATGCCTGCGCAACCAGGTGGCCGCATCGGAACGGATTCTCGGTCGGCGTCCGGCTCATATCAGCCTCATCCACAACTCAGCAATCGCCGCGGATACCTACGATCGCGTGCTCGAGGCTTACGCAGAGGCGGGGGTTGAGTTCGTGACCCTTGAGTCGGCGATGCGCGACCCAGCCAACCTCATCGTCGCGCCAGGAGCCAACCCGCGCTTCCGCAACCTCACTCAGCGCTGGGCCGAGGTTGTCGGCGTCCAGGTCGAGGCGACTCCGCCCAGCGTCCTCGGCGAGCTGGACGCGATCGCGCCTATCGACGGCTGGGACTCCGAGACGCTATTCACTAAGGCACTCGATGGCATGGCCCGCGGCACCGGCGCCAACCCCGTTCTCTTCGACCTCGCCCCATGACGGCACCCGGCCGCATGAGCGGCCAGATCCGCCCCGAAACCGGGTCAGACTTGCGCGCGCTCGTCGGAGCGGTGCTCGGCCCAACCGAGTGGTCCTGCGTGGATCAGGCCAAAGTTGATGCCTTCGCCGAAGTCACCGAGGACCGCCAGTGGATCCACGTCGATCGGGAGCGGGCGGCATCCAGCCCGCTGGGCTGCACCATCGTGCATGGCCTCTTCACCCTGAGCCTCGGGCCGCGCTTCGTCGAGGAGTTGATCAGCTTCGATGGGTTTGCGCACAGCCTGAACTACGGGTACGGAAAGGTGAGGTTTCCGGCGCCGTTTCTCGTTGGGTCGAGAGTCAGAATGCATCTCTTGATCGAAGCGGTGGCTGAGGTGCGCAACGGGGTTCAGCTCACCAGCATTCAGACCTTCGAAGGCGAGGGGTCCGACAAGCCGGTTTGCGTCGCCGAGTCGCTGGCCAGGCTCGTCGAGCGGTGACCCGCTACCGGTTGGCGGCCGGGCAGCGGTAGATCGGCGCGACGCGTCCGTGTTTGAATTGGCGCGGTATGCCGGGTCTGTTTGCTGCAGAGGTGGTCGGAGTGACTCGCCAGCCTGCCTCACCGGTACATCCGGGCGAGGGTTCGCGCGCTGTCATCGACGGGAGCCCGGTGGTTTCGCCGACGCTGGTCGGCCGGGCTGACGAGCTGGCGGCGCTGGTGTCGGCCGTACTGTCCCCGCCGGCCGTGGTTTCCATCGAGGGTGAGGCCGGGGTTGGCAAAACCCGGCTGGTCCTGGAATTGCTGGAACAGGCTGAGGTCTCCGGGCTGGTACGTCTGGTGGGCCGGTGCCAGCCGATCCGCGAGTCGTTCCCGCTCGGGCCGGTCATTGAGGCGGTGCGTGGCCTGGGGGATGGCATCGGCGGGCTGGCCCTGAGCCCGGTGACCGGCGCGCTGCGGCCATTGCTTCCCGAGTGTGTCCCGTGGCTGCCCGAGGCGCCGGAACCGCTCGATGACCCGGTGGGTGAGCGGCACCGGGTGTTTCGCAGCCTGGTCGAGGTGCTGACCGCGGTGGGCCCGGCGCTGCTGGTGCTGGACGATCTGCAGTGGGCTGACGAGCAGACCGTCGACTTCGTCGCCTACCTTCTGGCCCACCCGCCGCCCGAGCTCGCGGTGACGATCGTGTACCGGTGGCACGAGTCCCCGGCTGCGGTGCGCGGACTGACCGCGAAGAGGCTGCCGGGCAGCACCCAGTCCCACCTTGAGATCCGCCCGCTCGGTCAGCCCGGGACCGCGCTGCTGAGCGCGGCGATTCTGGGCGCGGGTGTCGTGTCCGAGGAGTTCGCCCAGTTCGTGTGGGACCACACCGGAGGGCTGCCGCTTCTGATCGAAGAGGTGCTGGCGCTGCTGCGGGCCCGGAGGCTGATCGCATGCCGGGACGGCGTGTGGGCCCGGCGATCGATTAACCGTCTGGAGGTCCCCCGGGGCGTGCGGGACTCCACCCTGGAACGGGTGTCCCGGCTGTCGCCCGACGCGCGCCAGCTGGCGGCGGCTATGGCTGTCGTGCAGGTTCCGGTCTCGCTGCCGGTGCTGCTGGCCGTGGCCGGTCAGCAGGCTGACGCGGTCGCAGGGGTGGACGAGGCGCTGGCCTCGGGCCTGCTCGCCGAGGCCGGTGAGAGCTACCAGTTTCGCCACCTGCTGGCCGCGCAGGCGGTATACGAGCATCTCACCGGCGTGCAGCGGCGGAGACTGCACGCCAGGGCGGCTGTCGCGCTGGGGCAGGTGCGCCCGGCGCCGCTCAGTCAGGTCGCCCATCACCTGCGCCAGGCCGGCCAGCTGGCCGAGTGGGCGGTCACCGCCGAGGCAGCGGCCGATGAGGCGCAGGCGCTGGGCCATGACGCCGCGGTGACCCGGCTGCTGCGGCCGGTCATGGAACACGCCGCGCTGGGCGAGGAGCAGCGCGGCAGGATCGCCGTCAAGCTGGGCCGGGCGGCGATCCAGACGCTGGACTCGCGCGATGCGGTGGAGCTGCTGTCCGGGGTGCTGGACCAGAGCCCGCCGGCCGTGGTGCGGGGGGAGCTACGGCTGCTGCTGGCGAACGCGCTCAACCAGCATGGCGACGAGCTGAAACGGCAGCGCGGGCTGTGGGCGCAGGCCGTCGACGAACTTGACGAACGGCCGGACCTGCAGGCGGTGGCCATGTCCTCGCTGGGCTACCTGATCGACCGGGGTGTCCCGGTCACGGCGGACCTGGAGTGGGTGCAGCGGTCGCTCGACGTGGTGAACAAGACCGCCGACCCGCTGCTGGAGGTGTTCCTGCTGGGCAAGGCCGCAGCGGTCTTCCTCCAGGTGGGCGACCGGCGCTGGCGGGAGCTGGCCGATCAGGTCCGGGCCCGGACCGCTGACGCGCCGCGGCAGCGCCGGGAGGTGTACGCCTACTACTCGATCGGCTCGGCGGCTTGCTACGAGGGTCACCTGTCCAGCGCGGAGTTCTTCCTGAGCGCGGGCCTGCAGGCGCCGGCTGCGCGGGAGAACCGCCGGCTGGAGATCCTGCTGCGGTCCGCACGTGCCGTTCTGGCCTACTGGCGGGGCGACTGGCGCGGGCTCAGCCGGGATGTGGCCGGCTTGCTCGCGGAGCAGGCTGAGCATCCGTACGGACGCGTCGACGTCGAGATCGTGGCCGGATGCCTGGACCTGGCCCACGCAGACGTAGACGGCGCCGTGCGCCGGCTGGACGATCTGGTCCTGGTGTGCGAGCAGCTCGGGGCGTTCGAGGAACTGCAGTGCGCGGGGGACACCCTGGTCCGGGCCTTGCTGTCCCGTGGCGAGACGGCCCGGGCGGTAACGGCCGCGCGACGCTGCCTGGATCCGCTGACCGCGAAGGAGTTCTGGCATCCGGTGAGCCGTCTGCTGCCCTCGGCGGCCGAGGCGCTGGTGGCGGCCGGGGCTGAACGGGAGGCGGCCGATCTGCTCGGCCGGGCTGAGCGGGAGCTACGCGACCTGGACGCTCCGCTGGCGCCGGCGGCGCTGCGCTACGCCCGGGGCGTGCTGGCCGGATCGGCCGACGAGTTCCGCTCGGCCGCCGAGGTCTACGACGCGATCCCGGCTCCTTATCAAGCGGCCAGGGCCCGCGAGATGGCCGCCCGCCATTCGCGCGGCGCGGCCGCGGACGGTGCCGCCGAGCTCGCGCGCGCCGCCGCGGCCTACGACCGGCTGGGGGCAAGCTGGGACTACGCGCGGGTGGCCAGCTTGGCCCGCAAGAGCGGCGTCGGCCTTCCGGCGCGGCACAAGGGCGGCCGGCGCGGTTACGGCCCGCAGCTGTCCCCCCGTGAACGTGAGGCCGCCGAGCTGGCCGCCAAGGGCCGTACCAACAGCGAGATCGCCGCGGAGCTGTTCGTCTCGGTGAGCATGGTCGAAAAGCATCTCGATGCCGCCCGGCGCAAGCTCGGGGTCCGTTCCCGCACCGAACTAGCCCGCCAGCTCGGCGTCTGACGAGCAAAGACGGTGGTTTTCCGCAGTAGCTAACCCACCGGCCGGCGAGGCATCGTTCTCGCGTGGCTCGTTCCGACCGGCGATCAGCCCCGGCCCCGCCGGTTCCCGACGACCGCGTGACAGCAGACAGCGACGCAGTGGCAGCAGACGGCGGAGCCGGCAATCAGCTGCCGGCCTCCCGTCCGGCGGACCCGCCGGACGAGCCGTCGGCGGGCACTGGCGGATCCGACGACGACTGGGTGCCGCTGTGAGCGGCCGCGCGGCGGCTGGGCCGGCCCGCGCACTCCGGAAGCACTGAGTGTTCGCGGGCGTGGCTCGCCTGAGTTCGTGGAGGGCTTGATGCTTGGAAACAGAACGCCGCGTCGCATGCCGCCCCGGCTGCTGGCCCTGTGGGCGGGCGTGCTGGCCCTGGCCTTGCCGGTGGCGGCTCTGGCGGCTCCGGTGAGTGCGTCGGCTGCCGCCGCGCGGCCGGCTGCCGCCGCTCGGCAGGCCACCGCGCGGTCGGCCACTGCGCGGGCGGCCACCGTTCGGCCGGCCACCGCAGCCAGCCCCGATCCCGACCCGGTAGGCGCGGCCCCGTACAAGCGGGTGTGCCCGTCGCCGCTGCCCGGCTCGGACGTGGCCCAGTGTGACGCGCTGATCCGCACGGACGCGGCCACGCGGCAGGGCCAGCTGGCGGCGGGGGTGACGCCACTCGGTTACGGGCCGTCGGACCTGCAGTCGGCGTATGCGCTGCCGTCGGGGACGGGGGGCAAGGGGGCCACGGTCGCGGTCATCGATGCCTATGACGACCCGGACGCGGAGGCGGACCTGGCGGTGTACCGGGCCCAGTACGGGCTGCCCGCCTGCACGACCGCTGACGGCTGTTTCCGGAAGATCAACCAGGACGGCGGGAGCACGCCGCCGGCGGCGAACGCGGGCTGGGCCACCGAGATCTCGCTGGATCTGGACATGGTCTCGGCGACCTGCCCGAACTGCCACATCTTGCTGGTGGAAGCCGACGACGACACCGTGCAGAACCTGG